>CEOG01000772.1_pt1 | contig 28005 bp, 33 predicted proteins | sample 530301 | NCBI WGS metagenome assembly CEOG01 (sample SAMEA2619903, study PRJEB7988) | marine metagenome | biome: marine biome (ENVO:00000447); feature: surface water layer (ENVO:00002042); material: "saline water (ENVO:00002010), including plankton (ENVO:xxxxxxxx)" | depth 5 m | reverse complement strand
AATCTATAAGTTTCTTAGTTCCTGTAGCTAGTTTATAAGCTTTATCATTACTACTGTTAGCATCTATTGATTCATTATAAGTACCATTATAGTCATCAATATAAGAGTTACTTAATATAATATCACTAGGAACATAAGACGTTAATTCTGGAACTCCTATAGTAGAAGTATATGTTTCTCCTAAAGAACTATCAGGATTATTAGCTTCTAATAATTGTGTAGGAAATATTTGTTTTAATTCATTATTAACAGTAGCTACTGCTAATAAACTGTTATCTAGTTCTGCTCTAAAAGGTAAATCAAATTTAGTTACTTCTGTTGTATTATCTTCTGTTATTGTATAGTTAGGATTATCTTTAAAAACTTTTTGGTCAATTTGTAGTTGTGATGAATAATCAAACAAATCTAATTTAGCTATATTAATATTTAATCCAGAATTTTCTACAAGATAAATTGTATTATCAAAGACTACTGCACCAAATATATCTGCATTAAAATTAAATTTAGACCACGCAGATTGTAATTGTTTCTTATTACTTTCATAGTAACTATAAACGTAAATATTTTTAGGTTCTGAAACTGTTCCTAAGAATATCATATTTTTATTAGATATGCTAGTCATGTACTTTATATCTTTAGGAATATATGTATCTACATGTGCAGTTATTTCTATAGCATCTTTTACTAAGTTATCATCTTTTACTACATACTTTCTAATAACAGCATTTGCACCTATATTATCTGCAAAGTATACATTACTACCTAATTTTTCAGGTCTAACATCTTCATCTACACTATAAGATGTAATTAATTCTGTTCGAACAGTTGAAGGACTTAAAGCTTCTGCAGATGAGTTTACTAAAAATTGTTGGTTTTCTGTAAAGACTATTAGTCCATTACCATATACTTCCATATATTTAGGTCTAACAGAAAAGTTACTTCCTAAGAAAATATCAATAGGGTTATCAGAATTATTTATAATAGCAGAAGAAGCAAATAAATTAAAGTAGTCATTAGATTTTGACATTACTACACTATCTTGTCCTAAATAAACTAATCTATTTCTAAAGAACTGTACATCAATAATTGATTTACCTATAAATGAAGGGATAGGGTTAGAGTCATCATCTCCTACTAATCTATTAGCATAAGATTGAGCTGACCTTTGATTACTTAATCCAGTATCACCAGATACTACAAAACTAAATTCAGCTACTCCATCAGAGTTAGGTGCTCCTGTTCTAATTAAAAAGTGTGGCATTGTATCAGGGTCTATTTCAAAGTCAAGACCAGGCTCAAGAGCTTCTTCCCAAATCTGTTTGCTAGCATTCCAACTAACATAATAATTTGCTAAAGTGTTTTGTTCATCTACTCCTACAACATTTAAGACATATCCATCATATCCACCTAGTTTAGGAAGTGCTGCTGCTGAAGAAACATTTTGATTAATAACATTTATCTCTAACTCTATATCTTTACGAACATAAATATCTTGAGTTAATATATCTGTATCATGAGTTATTTTAACAATATTATCATCTGTTGTAATAGTTAAATTAGTTAACGAAGCATTTGCTTCAATAGCAGTTTTAATTGCACTAGCTATTTGTACAAAAGTACTAGAAGAAGTTATTCCAGTTGTAGTACAAGTTTGAACTGCTGCCGCTCCTTGTTTAATAAATATATCAAAGTTTGCAGTAGGGTTGCCTTCAACTGAAATAATAGCAGTTTGTCCATTATTAGTATTGGTTGTTGCATTAGTTTTCATTGATGTAACTTTTTCTGCATTACTTACAATAACGTAATCTTCTATCACGGCGGTTCTAATGCTTTGTCTTGGAGTTGTAGTTGCTACGTACGTATTAGTATTACTTCCACCTGCACTAGAACTTCCATATAAAACTGTTTGTTTTACTCCATCTTTATTATAAACTTCTATAGGCTTAGAAGCACTATCAGTAAATACTAATATATAATCATCAGTTACTGCATTAACATCAGTAGCAGAAGCTTTGTTGTTTTTGTCTATCTTAGTAATAAAAGAATTAGCATTTATACTAGTATCAATAGGTTCTAAAGAAGTAATTAATTCTGTACCATTTCTAGTTTCTAGTCCTCTAGCTATACTTGATACAAAATTTATTTGTTCTTCTGCCTGATTACCTAACTTTACTAAGTCAGGTTGAGTTGACACTCCGTTTGATAGTCCTGTTACTTGATGACTAAAGAAAGATTTAGATGCCATAATTTGGATAATCCCTTGTTCTATGAAGTACTCCAAAGGAAGCTTCAGAGTCATATAATATATTTGCTTGTTCTACGTCTATTTGTTCTCTACGAAATTCTATTCTAGCTTCTAGTTCGTCTTGTTCTGTTAATTTAAATAAATCAACATCACCTACAACTTGTGAGCCAAACTTTCTAGCAGTATTAACTGTTATATAACTTCTTACTACTTGAGGTAAATCTTCCCATGTCAAGAAACTAACTAGAGTAACTTTTAAATCTTCATCAAATTCATAAGTATTATTTTTTCTATCGTAAAGTTTTTGCCCTCGTTGAACCACGTCTCGCTTACCTTCGTTTGTTTTTCTAGGAATATAAACTTTTAAAGTATTTGTAGGTAAACTAATATGTTTTGAAGAGTCCCTAGATAAAGTAAGTTCATAGTCAGTATTACATACTAAACCGATAGATTGTATTTTTCTTGAGTTATCATGAAGCATTTGACGAGCCATTAATGCGTCTGCAAATGCAGTATCAAGGCTGCTTACGGGACTTTCATTAATGTTTTGCAAACAAACATTTACTGCTTCTAATTCTGTTTGAGGTAATAAATTCATGTTGTCCTTTTAAAATTATAAAAAACCCCTCAAGAAGAGGGGTTGAAATTACTCAAGATTATGCAATCTTAAGCTCTACAGCACACTCAGGTCTAAGTGTTCCGATACCTACTGACTGACGAGCAACCATTAGAGTTCCTTGTCTTTCAACTTGGTAATCAGTTTGTACACCTAATCCAAGTAAACGTACCACACCGATAGCGTCAGCAGAGAAGATAACACCAACAGTCTTACTGAAATCACCATAATGGTAATAATCAATACCTGTTGCTGCACCACTTTGTGCGACATTAGTGCTTGGTAAGTTTGGAGTCTTAAGAATAGTTACTCCACCAATCTTAAGAACTTTACCATCAGCATAAGAACCTGCTCCATCATAATCACGATTGATTACTGAGAAACCAGACTCTTGTGTGCCTGCTAATAGGTCATAATAATCCTTAGGTCTTAAGATACAGATTTTTTCATCTGTTTCTGAGACAAAAGCATTATCGAATTTTTCTTGTGCTGCAAAGATAGCGTTAGCTAAAGCTTCTGCTTTTGCTGCTACTGAAGATGCATCACCTGTTAATGTATCACCTGCAGTTAACTGGAAAGTATCGTCTTCAATTTGATTGTCTCCACCAGCCGCTGGTAATTGTGTATTATCTGCTGCATATAAAGCATTAGCTTCACGAGCAGTTAAGATAAGTTTTCTAAGCAAATGTTGGTCATAAGTAAAACCAAGAGTTGCCCCTAGTTCTTTAGCGTAAGCTGAACGAACTTCGTAATGATTTAACATATCTTCAAAGTCATCTACGAAAGTAGACGCATACATTAAACCATCAATAGATATAACTTGCTCGTTATGAGCAATAGATGTTGGTTCGATTTCTGTACCAGCAGCATGATAGCCAGTAGTAGAAGCACGACCAATCAAGGGGAAAGAAGCTGACTTCTGTCCACTAATTGTACGCTCTCTGACTTTGCCTTGCATTACTGTAGCTCGTTCAAAGCTTGCAAGTACTTCACCAGAGAACAACTCCAAGAACATTGCGTCTGTCGCACCAGTATTGTTTACCTGACCCGGACGACCAAAGTTCGAATAATCGAGAGCTGCCATTTTAATATCTCCTATGAGGTTAATAATTAATAATAAAAATAATCAATTATATATTTACTTACAAGTTGTCTTACAATTAACATACCTTAGTAGTTTAAAGTAAGGCTTTAAATATCTATAGTCTTGACCGCTTAAGTTTTCTTTGAACTCTTTCACGTTCAGCGGGGTCTTTTTGGTAAAGCTTAGTGTTAATATCAGCAGTTAGCTGAGCCCAACTTTCATAAACATCACCAGCCTCAGACCCTGAGACTCCATCAAGCAGTTGTGGCTCACCAGATGAGTACATGCTCTTTAAAGCTTCTATAGCCATTTGAGCTTTGTTCTTATCCATTGAAGCTACTGCTTCGTCAAACTGTTGAGCAAACGCATCGTCTACTCCACCTTGACTTGCCCAATTAATTAGATTATCATAATCTTCTTTTGAGCCTGCCATTTCTACTACGCTTGATTTCCATTGGTCTACTAATGCTTGTTGACCTGCAACATAAGCATCAATCATAGGTTTACCAAAACCTAATTCTTCTAGTTCTTTATAACTATCTTCTGATAATTCACCTTTATTCGCATACTCTTCTGAATACTTATCAAAGTTAAAATTACCTTCTTCACTAACAGTAGGAGTAGGTTCTACTTCTTTACTTCCTAATTTAGTTTCTAATTCTTGATAAGCTTTTACAAGGTCTTCTTGTGATTCAAACTTACCTAGAATTTTTTCTTGTGGTTCTTCTTTAGGTGTTTCAGGTGCAGTTTCTCCCATAGGAATATTAACACCATTTGGTATAGGTGTTGCTCCTTGTGGTTCTGAAACTCCTGTTACTACCTCCTCGCTTAATTTTTCTTCGCTCATATATTACTCTTCTTCCTTAATTAATTCACCTGCTATTTTACTTGCAGCTCCAGCAGAGCCTTGAACAGCAGCTTGTTGTTGCATCATAGCTTGTTGTTGTTGCATAGCAGCTTGTTGTTCTTGTTGTAATTGTTCTTCTGTCTTAATCAATCCAGCCATTTCAACACCTTGAGATACTCCTATTCGAGTAATTAAGTCAGGCATATTTATAAATGAGCCAGCTTGTAAATTCATTACATCTCCAACAAATTGTCTTAGTTTACCATAATCATGTCCTCTACCTAATGCTTCTAGTCCTGCTATAATAGTAGGTTCTACTGAACCAGTTGGTAATGCAGGTAATCTATTTTGTGAAGCATACCTAGCCATCAATGCTTTTATTAAAGGTAACTGTAAAGTCTGTGAAAGTACAGAATATTCTCCACCTAAATTGTCTTCTAAATCTGCTGCTACATATCTAATTTCTTCAGCAGTTACACGTTCTGCATTTCTTCGTACTGCTACATTTAATAAGAACGCATGAGATAAAGCTTCTTCTAATCCTACTTTAGTTTGATAAGCAACTTGAAAGTCATTTTGTTTTTGTACTTGTAATGTATTAACGTCTTGAATATTACCTACTACAAAATCTCCAGATTCTTTTCTAGCTAAATCTCTTACTTTTGTAGTACCATTAGGATTAACCATAAATAAAATCTTAGAAGATACTGCTGCCATTTGTACAATAGATTTAGATATAGCTTCTAATGAATTTAAATCACCAAGATATTCTTCTACTAAACCTCTACCATAATGTTCTCCTGCAATAGAAGACCAACGTACAGGAATCCAAGGCATATCTTCAGCTTTATATTCTCCTTCTGTTCCAGTAATAACAGTACCATTCTTAAGTTCTTGCCAACCCTCATAGGTATCTTTATCTTTTCTAAGAACATAAGTAAATATACTTACTTCTGTTTTCTCTTGGTCTTTTTTACTAAGACTATTAAAAGCTTCTTCTGGTAAAGCTTTAGGAGATAGAGTTTCACATACAATCCATCTAATAGGATTTCCAGAATAGTCTCTTTCTATAACAAATTTTTCTATTGAATAAACTTTTACATCCCCTTTTTTAGGGACAAATAATAAAGCATTACCTGTAGCAATACATAGTTTTAATGTATCAAACATAGGAACTCGTAACGAATCTTTCTCTGCTTCTTTAATTAATATACGCTCATATCTAGTCATAGCTTCTTCTAAACTAGATAAGAAAGATTTACCTTTTGCTAGTCCTAATTGACTTGCTTGGTTTTGTAATTCTAAAGCTTCTTTGTCTGATAGAGATAATTTAAAGAAAGGAGTGTTAGGAGGAAACAAAGCTAGTAGTAATTTAGAAGCTAAAGTATTAACACCTCTTGCTCCTAAAGACTGGAAAGGAGTAGTTAATACATCTGATTCATTTGAATAATCGGGAGTTAATAAAGCAGGTAATGTTAACTGACAACATCTTCGTGCTCTTTCTAATATGTTATGTCTTTTTCCAGACATAGTAGCATAATGTTTAGCAGCTTTACCTTTGTGGTTGCTAACATCTTCGACTGGTATTGTTGCGTTTCTCTTATACATTAGTACTGCATTCCTGTTGAATTGTTTATTTGTAACATTCCCATATTAGTATTCTTAGGTTTTATTTGTGGGACGTTTCTTTCGCTTCTAGTTGTACTAGTAAATCCTAATTGTCGTATACCCATTCCAGATTGTTGTTGTTGTAGAGGACTATTTTGTCCTATCTGCAAATCTCCTAAACCAATAAAATCTATATTAGGCATAATATCTGAACCTACTTGGTCAGTAATTCTTGCCTTATTCATCTTAGTACACATCTTCTTCTTCCTTTTTAAGTTTGTTTTTTAAGAAGTTTACGACTTCTTGTTTACCTACTTCTATCCATATTTCTCTATCAGGTGTGTTTTTATTAGGTAAGGTAGGAGGATGTACTACTTCTAGTAAATCAACTACGTCTTTTAAATTCCTAGGGAAAAATTCAGCTAGTTGTTCTGCCGATAATTCTTTTAATTTTTCATTCATAATAAATAAAACCCTCTTAAGATAGTCCTAAGAGGGTAGATTAAACTAATAAAGGAGGATAGTTTACGGGATTATTTCCCTATTAGGGAGCATGTTAAATCCAATAATCTATTTCTTTTGTAGTAAAATCGTATTCCTTTCCTCTTAATATTCGTACTGCTCTAGTGTTTGATACTAAATATTTGTTAATAAAATTATCACTAGCATCTTCATCAATATATTTTCGGTATTGTTCTTGGTATATTTCTTTTATTGTTTCCCAAATTTCTTCATCCGACAACTGGTCTTCAATACACTTATCCAAAATTTTAACAGCTTTAACCTTACCAATTTTAGGAGCACCTTTAATATTATCAGTTGAGTCTCCCATAAGTACTTGAGAGTAGAAGAAGTGTCTTGCTTGTAGTTCGTCGATTTCATATATTTCCTTTTTATTCCAATTAAAGTGCATGCCTTCTATTTGGTCTAAGTCTTTATCTATTGTACATATTATACTATTACTATCTTGAAGTAGACCCATTAAATCATCAGCTTCTAATTTACTTTCTGTTTTAGCATCCCAAGATTTAGTCATATATTTTTTTAATACATCTACTAAAGTAGGAACAGTAGAAGCATTTCTATTATCTTTATAACCTTCTAGTTCATTGTATCTAAAGTTATCTTTACCCGATAAGCAAACAACTGCTTTGTCTGCTCCAGTAGTATCAAGAATCCATTGGATAAAGTTATCAACATCTACCATAGCTTCTTCTGCTTTAGCTATAGTAATGATACTAGGTTCTCCTTCATCACCAAAGTCAATATCAAATTCATTAATGAAAGCAAATCTGTATGCTATAATGTCTCCGTCTATTAATGCTGTTTTCATTTTGTTTCCTTGTAATATACTAACCAATGTGTCTTGCCTCCTTTACCACTTCGGTTTCCAAATAAAGGTTGCTGACTAAATATCTTAACAACGTCTGCTACTTTAACAGATTGTTCTCCCCACTTAAAGATTAAAGTGCCACCCTTTTTTAGTACTCGCCAACACTCTTCAAATCCTTGTGATAAATACTCTTCCCAATTATCCATTTCTAATGAGCCATACTTAATACCCATAACAGAGTTAACTACAAACTTTCTGAAAGGTGGGTCAAAGACTACTAAGTTAAAGCTTTCATCATCAAACTTTAAATCTCTAAAGTCCATAATCATATCGGGTTGAACTTTAAAGTTAGGTCTTACTTCTAAAATACCTTCATCTGCTTTTCGTATGTCTAAGTATAAAGCGTTATCATAAGCTTTGTTAAACCAAAACTGTCTACCGCCACAACAAACATCTAATACTTCTTTCATAATATTAACTCCATAAGTAAAGCAAATAAAATTGTTGCCATCATTATTATATAGACTTTAAACATAATATCATATTTATTCATTAGTCATCTCGTCTTATGTCTCTTCTTATTTCACGCTCAAGTCTATTTAATATCTCTTGCATAAAAGTAACCAAGTCTCTACGTTTAGATATTTTATGTGTAAATGAATTAGCGATTTCTTTTAGTAAAGCTCTCACTGCTCTTATCCAAATTAATCTTTTTCTAATTCTAACTTTTGCAGGATTAATAATTTTCTTCTTCAGTGTCGTCATCTTCGCCTCCATCTATATGTATAGTTCTAGTAAAATGTGCACCACAGTAAGGACAATAAGTAGGGTCATTTATACCCGACATCATCTCTACTATAAAGAAAAAGTTCTTACAACTAGTACACTCTAAATAAGATAAGTCTTCCATTTTTGGAATATATATCTCATCTTCATTTCTTTCATCGTCTGCCATAGCTTCCTCATTAATGGGTCTCCGCCCAGTTGTTTCCAACTTTATACTCTCCATCTAATGGACATAGAAAGTTGAAGTCCTTACCCGCTTGTCTTATAGCTTCTACTGCATGTCGTCCTACAGTATCAGCATTATTAGCAGGAACATCTATTTGCCACTCGTCATGTATGTTACCAACAAACTCTGCATTGTTTTCATACACGTGAGGGGCTAGATTATGTAATGCTTGTTTCATAACTATAGCACCTGCTGATTGTAGTAAGGTATTGAGAGCACTATGTGCTGACCTAATTGGTATTCTTCTTTTATCTAAGCCATACAAGAAACCTCTTGTACTAGCTTCTCTTACTTTTGTTTGTAGTTCTTTTAATGCAGGTAACTTTTCTAAGAAAGATTCTTTCATAGCATTAGCTTTATAACTACTACAATCAAGAATAAGTCCTAGCTTCTCTGCACCTGCACCATATAAGAAAGCGTAAATCCAAGTCTTGGCTACGTTTCTATCTGTTATACCTAAAGCTTCCATATTAGTAGTATGTACATCTCCATGAACAACTACATCTGCATACTGTCCATCATCATACTTACCCATGTAATGAGCCAAACATCTTAACTCTAAACCACTAGCATCACAACCTACTAGTTTGTTATTATTACTAGCCTTGAATAGAGTTCTACACTCCTTACCATAAGGACTATAGCAAGCAGGGACTTGACTCATGTTTGGTTTTCTATGAGTCATACGTCCAGTAACTGCACCCACAGTATCTACTGCTCCATGTATACGCTCTTTTCTAGACATCTTAAGCCAAGCATTCTTACCTTCACCTACCATGCCTAGTATCTTTTGTATTATAAAATACTCCCCGAGTTTTTGAGCACCTTCATATTTAAGGTTAGCTAGTATACCTTCATTAATTTTAGGTATACCAGTTTCAGTATACTCTTCGGGTTTCCAATTATATTGTTCTTGTAATCCTCTTGCTATATGTTGTCTACTTCCACAGTTAAAAGTAGTCAGCTTCTTTTTAATAAAAGGAACTCCAGCTTCGTAACCTCTAGCTTTATTATTTACTTTAGGAATAAAGACTTCTTCATCTACAAAGTCTGGAAAGAATTGTTTTACTTCTTCTTCTATTGTTAACTTTTTAATTAACAAAGATTTATATAACTTGTCTGCTTCTCTTTGATTGAATGACCAACCATTAAATGTTTGTCTAGTAATTATCTTTCTAACACTATGTTCTAAATCTAATGCTTCTTTAGATACTTCTTTCTCTTGTATCTTTTTATATAGTGTCTTTGTTACTACTACATCTTGTTCACAATACTCTACCATCTCCTCAGTAAGTACTGACCAATCAGATTGAAAGTGTTGCTTGTGTTCGCCAAGACGTAAACCAAAAGCTTCAAGACTATATGCACCTATAAGATTATTAGGAAGTGTGCCTGCTTTTACTCTCCATATATCAGAGTCTTTTATATCGGGGAAAGCTAGCTTGGAAGCAACTAAAGTATCATACACTTTACTGTAGTCAAACTTCCAACCTAATACTTTTTCCAAAACCAAGCAATCGTAATCAATAACATTATGACCAATCCATAAAGTAATGTTTTTAAAAACAGTATCATAAAAGTTATCAAACTGTTCCTCCGTTCTAAGTATCCATTTTCTATCCGAGTCAATATCAATAGCTACAATACAATGTATTTTATCTACATCTAGTTGTAATCCATTTGTCTCTATATCAAATGCTACTCTCATTATAATCCTTTAGCCCTAACTTATCGAAGTCATCTTGCCAACTAGGAAGTAACCTACCAGTCTCTTTATTAAATGTCAACTTATCAGCAACACCAACTTCTCCAGTAGTACGATTCTTTAGTACTCGAAGTCTTGCAAGGTTACCATACTCAGCATGTTGTTGGTTTCTTTCTATTGCTATTACTGCATCTGATAATTGTTCTAATGAACCCGAGCCACGTAAGTCACGAAGACTAATCTGTCCTCCTTCATTAGCATTATTACCCGACCTATTAATATGTACTACACACAACAGACACGCTCCAGTTTCTTCAGCTAAACTTCTTAAGTCTGTCATTAACCTATCAATAGCTTTACGTTCATCTCCAATAGGCATACCACTAATAACAATACTTAAGTGGTCAAGTATAATATATTTACAACCTAAAGATACAATCATAAATCTTATCTTGCTCATTAAGTTATCACTATCAAGTGAACCGAAGTGGTCATACAAATGAAACTTATCATTGTTAATAGTAGCTTCATAAGCATCACGAAGTAAATCATTATCTACTGGGTCTAGTTCTAATCTTTTATTTAGATACAAACTAGGATAACGAAGTGCAGTCTTTTGTGTACTGTCTTCTAATGCAACAACTCCTAAAGGAACTTTGTGGTGTTGTATTATATGATAACCAATCTCATGTACAAAGGTTGACTTACCTGCTCCCGAGCCTGCAGTAAACATATATACTCCCTTTTGTAATCCTCGTAACATATGGTTTAGTTCGGGGTAAGGAATAGATATGCCATCTTCTACTGGAGTAGAAACATAAGACCATAGTTCTTCACCAGACAAAATGCCATCGGGTCTGTACTGTCTAGCTTGAAAGATAGAAGCAACTAGTACTGCAGCTTTACCATTCACTAGCATATCGTTAGCATCTTTATATCCATCAGAATATTGCATGACTCTTATCTTTCCACACGATATTAGATTGACTGCTTCTTGTACTGCTTGTCTACCCGCCTCATCATTATCAAAAGCTAATACAATATCATCAAATGATTCTATAAACTCTAGATTCTTTTTGATATACTTACCAACAGATGATGCACCATTAGGAATAGAAACTACTGCCCACTTATTATTAAAGACTTGACTGATAGACATAGCATCAATCTCTCCTTCTGTAATAATAAGTCTAGGGTTTTCTCCTTGAGGTGTCCAAAGGTGTTGACCAAATAATTCTATGTCATCGGGTTCTCCAGTCCAAGGGAATTGCTTGTCGGGTGTTCTGATATGTTGTGCTACTTCACTTCCATTTTTATAGTAAGATGCTACATGACAAGGATGACCTTTCCATGTTCCTACTTTATAATTAAACTTTCTGCAGGTTTCTTCTGTAATGTTACGTTTAGTTAACGCTTGATATTTACCTTCAATTAAGTCTAATCTTTTTGGTTCTTGTACTTCCATATTTTTATTATCCTCTTTCGTATAAGTCTTGCATGAGAAACAATATGTACCATTAGAATATATAGCAAGAGCATCACTACTTCCACAGTCACTACAAGGCAAATGTGTTTGTATTGCTCCTCCATTACATTCCATCATATGTTTCCTCCATCTTATTTAGTTCTTTAGAAGTAGGTGCTTCGTCAGTATTTAGTATTTTAGTTTCAGTTGTTTCATGAGCAAGTATATTAAACATGACTGCTGACGCATGGTCTTCATCATTTGCTCCACTCAACCATTGTACTAAATGTCTGAACGCAGATTCTTTATATCTTTCTAATTCTTCTTCTGAGTTTGCTTGTTCCCAATTACGAGGTGTATACTTCTCTCCTCCTCTTGTCAGTAACTCTGCAAACCTAGTAAGCATTTGTTCTTCGTATCTAATACCTTTTGGAATAAGAAGATTAAAGTTAGGTTTGTTCTTACTTGTATCTCTGACCATACCCGATTTAAATTGTATATGCTCCCCACTATCCTTAGTTTCATAATCCATAATCACTCCTTTAACCACTCATCGGGCATAGTAGTTTCGGCATATTTAAATCCATGTCTTTCACACCATTCCCCATAAGTAGTTTTGCTACGTTTACTTAATCGTTGTTTAACTTTACTAAATACGAAACGAATGTCAAGGTCTGGGTATTGTCTTTTAATTAATAAATGTTTAACTCTATCTGATGAAACAAATCTACCTTTGGTTTCTATTATAATAGTTTTACCCGACTTAGTCTTAACAATAAAGTCGGGAGTATATCTATGATTAGATTCGGGTTTTACATAAGTAATTACTTTTGACTCATAACCATAATCGACATTCTTTTCGTCTAGGTCTTTTGCAAAAGAATGCTCCAAGCCCGAGCGATAACCATGCCTCAGACTTGGGTCATTTCTTTTAAACCTCTTTGGTTTCTTAGAAGTCATCGGGGTTGCTTTCAACTGCTGAGATTTTTTCTTCAGCAATCGCAGTACTAACGAATCCTTCTTCTTCTGCAAAGTCAGATACGTCTACCCCTTTCAATTCAATTACTTGAACTGCTGATAAGAAACAAGATACACCATAAGCATTAGCAGATGGCATGTAATATGGACGTGCGTTAAACGCAACTTTTAGTTTAGAACCACTACCAACTATTTCGCTAACAGTATTTCTTTTAGTGTCAACTATGGTAGGCTTACGCTCTCTTACTTCTCCATCTCGTGTAGTATACTTAGCAGTCATCTTGAATTTAAATTCAATGTTGCCAGTTTCTACACCATTGTCATCATACTCTCTAGTGTATGGTTTGTTAATACTTAAACTATCCCTCTTCTGAGGTTTAGCAGTTTCTAGTGCTTGCGTCTTTGCAAGTTCTAGTTGTTCATCTAATGTAGTCATCAATGGACTAGCATCTTTTTCTGACATAACGAGGCTAACATTGTACACCCCATTAGGGTCGAACTTTGTTTGCGGTTCGTTAATGAACACGTATTTACCTACACCCACTGGTGTAACTAATCGAACTATGTTGCTCATACTTATTCTCCTTATAAGTTTATATTTAAGTAGTTATTATAACTACTACTTTTAATGGAAGAAGTATTTACTTTTAAGTACCTCTTCAATGTTTAACTTTCCAAGCTTAGGAGGTTCTGTCTTAGCTCCTAATTGACTCTTAATACTTTGAAGTATATCACCATTTTTATAGATGTCAACAAAAACTTTTCGTAAAATTTTATGTAAATCATCTACATGGTTTGCATGAGTACCATAAGAGTCATGTATTAAACTAAACTCTCGTACTCCTTTATCTTCAAATAATCTTATTAAAGTTTCCATTAACATACAAGCATCTATACTATGTACAAAGTTAGGAGAGAAGCCAGACTTCTGTTTACCTTCGGCAGCTATATCTACTCTCTTTTGTATATGTAGTTGTACTCTTTGATTACCAATAAACAAACTTACTCTTTTCTTTTTACTCTTTTGATAACTTTGAATTACTGGGAAGTTTGTTAATGGAGTATACCATTTAATAAATTGTTGATTGCTTTCTTCTACTATAGTATCAAACCAGTCCATTGTTTTCCTCGCACCCACAACGACATTTCTTATGGACTCGCCTAGCTTATCTGCTAGGTACACTGAAGCTCTAAATTTGTCTACTGTGTATCCCTCTAGTTTTTCTTTAGCTTGTTCTAGTATTTGGTCTTTTAATCCATACTGACTTACACCATATGGAGTAGTCATAGTACCAGACTTAACTAATTTTCTATCTACTTTATCTTGCCACATCTGACAATAGTTTCTTTCTATTCCTGCTTCATCATCTAACTTTAATTGTTCTTTTAATTCTTCTGCTACTTCAGTATAAATATCTTGTGGTTCTTTTGAGTCTAATAAGTTTACTGCTTTACCTCCTATCTCGTCAAGTGTCATAGCAGATAAATGTTGTAACCCATTACAAGTTCCATCCATGTTAATTGGTAGATAAGATATGTTATCTCCTTTAGCATACTCTAAACAAAATCCAAGAAACTGAAAAGGACTATCAGCATCACACCAATAAGAACACTCTAAGGGTTTTCTTCCACATTCAAGAATCCATTTTTTATTTTCTTCAAACCATTTTACTCTTGAATCAAAATCTATTTTATCTTCTCCATACGCATTAGCACATCCCACTTTCCACCAGTACATACCTTTGTCTGTTAACTTGTAACCTCTAGAAAATTTTAATAGAGACTTACCTATATCATTTGATTGTGGATTTAATGTAGTAGGTATAGGATATATCCTCCCTCTAAAATCTAAATTCCATGGGAAGTATATCTCTTTGTATTTAGAATAATCTTCTGCTATCTGCATTTGTGAAAGTAAAGCTATACGTTTAGATGACATCTCTCTATTCTCTGCATATACATTAGCACAAGCTTTACTATATCTAGAAACTAAATCTTTATTTTCTTTTTTAAATTTTATCCATTCTTCTTTAGACATTTTATCCCAAGGTCTTGGAGGAAGCTCAGCGTTTTCTGTAGTAGGTAATCCTGCTATACCTCCACACTCTACCCACAACGTCTTCATAACATCAAGCACCTCTGTGTTAATTGCCCAAGAAGTTTGTTGTGCCGTGTTAACAGCTTTCATAGCAATGGTTAAATCCTCCTGCCCCAAATCTCTGTGTTGTTTAATAGTCATACGCCTAATAAAATCAGGCTTCCAGTTTGGGTGTTGACTTAAGTAGCCACCAGAATATAAGCTAGTCCAATTCACAGGAGGAACAACCATAGGTCTGTATGTTGGAGTAAAAAATGCTAGTAGTTCTGAGCTTTCATTTAGAAATTTTTTAATTTTTTCTGATAACGTAACCACAAAGGCGGTTTTGTTTTTACCTACTCTTATTCTTTTGCTTTCAAACATTCCAGTTTGTTCGATAGCTAATTCTAAAAGTTTGTGACCTAGTCGTAGTTTATCTTCTTTATCAAGTGTATGTTTTAACATTCCTCTTTCACTCATGCACTTCTCTACAAATTCTAATTCTTTATTCTTATACGCATCTATATGTTTAACATGAGTTTGAATTGAACGCAACATTTTTGGTTCTTGTTTTTTAAATTTTCTGTAGTTAGCTTCATGTATTAATGTTTCTGCTAACGCTATACATATAGAAGTTTGTTTTGCTAAATCATTATTAGTAGTTACTATATGATTAAACACAACCTTCAATGTACAAAAAGCATATTCAAATGGTGAGAGTTCAAGGCTTTTAAATATAGAACGAGTAGTAGCTTTTCTACCTGCATTCCAACCTCTTTCTTTTGTTGAAGGATATATCCAGTCTTCGATTGATTTGGATAGTTGTTGAGTAGAACGAGAAATAAGAAGTATGACTGGTTTTGTTTCACCAGCCCTACCTCTTTTCTCCATGTCCGAAAGAGCTTTCTGATACCTCTCTACAGTAATTTCTATAGATTGGTTCTCTAATTCTTTTTGTTGTTTGTATAAAGGTTCTATGACAGTGTCATAGAAAGTATTGAAAGAATCATTACTGCTCACGTTTAGCTCTCCATTCGTCTAATCCTTGTTCGTGATTAGGGTCGAATAACTCTGAGCCACAACGACCACAGTTAGTTCCTATCTCTAGTGTACCAAACATAAGACCACAACTACCACAGTAACCTGCGTGTTTTCCCAAACTTTTTGTTTGACAAGTATCTTTTTCTACTAAATAGTTGTAGGGTCGTAATTTAAATATACTCATATAACCACCTCCAATTAAGTTATGGTTATAAGAGTATCATTATTTTTTAATAGTTGTCAACTATTATTTTTATTTTTCTATATCTAATTCTAATTGATTAGCATTAGTATCATTATCTAAATACCAACCTTTGTCTTTACATCTTAATATATATTCAGCGTACTCTTTTCTGCCTTCAAATATTTGTTCACTTCCATCAGTTACTTCATTGACTGCTTTGTTACAATCATCTATCTCATTGTTACAAGCATCTTCAATAAATTTTTCTATTTTAAATATTCTAGTTTCTAACCACCTAACGTAGTTTTCATTAAAAGAATATTGTACTATTGGTTGGAACGACTTCTCACATTCTACAGTTTTTTCTTTCATTGGTTGTTCTCCAGTGACTGCTGTGAATGTGTCATATATTTTTTCTCGCATAATTATTTCCTTTGTTATTGTTAAATAAAAGCTATGACAGTGTCATAGGATTTTGGGTTAACCTATACACCCAAAGGTTTCATCGCACTATAAACTAAAGGTTATTATCCCCCTTTCTTTGTTAGTAGTTTAATAAAAAAGTGAGTGTTTTTAACTAGGAAACAGAACACTCAAACTGCCTACAAAGGCGTGAAAATGAATAAGGAACACTCCTTTGTATATGTGTATTATACTATATCTGTAAAATGTGTGCAACAAGAATGACAAGATATAATATAGTTACTACCTTTCTTAGTTTCTCCCAAGAAGGCTAAGCAATATGGACAGATAGATTCATTCAAATCTAACTGTGCTTGTGTAGATAAGTTCTGTACATTTACAGTGTTGTAACCATACTTTAAGAACGTATCTCTATCTTTCTTTTTCTTCTTCTTCCTCTTGGTATAGAAGTTGTTGAAACTAAAGTTATCATAGTACTTACCATAAAAACCCATAGTACCACAACCATAACTGTAAGTAGAATTAGAATACCAATTCCCATCGTCAGCTTCAGTCCACCCCTTACCAATCATAGTAATACCTCTACTAGTAAGAATAGCAACTTTGTTAGTACCACTTACAACTGTATTCATAATAGATTTGAAGCCCTTGCCAAAGCTTCTGAACTGAGCTTCGTCAATGTATCTAGTAAGTACCATTGTATCTGATACCCCATCTCTAGCTTCTTCTCCAAACCTACCACCCAAGACACCATTGTGTATAAGTATCTTGTCAGTCTTACCCTCTGTCTTTCTCATTTGTTTGTAGGAACTAGTAATCGGAAAAGGATGACAACATTCTTTGGATGTACCACCATGAGTAGTAATCCTCATATGAATCAATGCTTCATCTTCTGTTCTGATATTCTGTTCCAACTCTTTGTAATACTCATCTACATCAAAGTAACCTTTGGCATACTTGATATAGCCATTACGTTTAACTGCATACCCACCCCCGTCGGGATTGTGTTCAAAAGAATTTTGTATATACTTCTTTGAAGGTATGGCTTGACCTTTCGGTTTAATTATTGCAATACACATACTTACCTTTCTATGACAACTGTCATACTTTTTTTCTGAAATAACTATCGTTAGTCAACACCTTGTGTAGTTGTTGATACTTCTTCTCTCTGTTGTGAACAAACGCTTTGTAGTAATCCCAAGCACTATCATTCATAACCTCTTGTTTAGTTGCTTGCATCGACCAATGAACAAGCGAATCCACAAAGTCAATATATCGCATCATATGTATCCCATCATAATCGGGAGTAGCAAAGACACGAAACTCAACAGTATTGAAATTGTTGAAGTTGATAGCTTGGTATCTATTCTCATGATTATCTTTACCGAAGTATTCCCAAGAATCTCTTGAATAGTCTTTGCTGAAGCGAGCCCAACTTGCACTGCGTCTACCTGCAATCCTACACACATAGGGTTTGTACCTATGAAAGAACCAATCCATCTTACGACACGTTTCGTTGTCCTCACCATACCCTATGAAACTTCTGTTGATATGGATATGAACACCACAATCATTAGACTCTCCTTCAGGGTCATGATAATGTTCTATCATGTCTGACGAAAAGGTAGGTAAATACTTCTGATGATACCTATGACTTGAAGGATGAGTAATGAACTCACAACCCTCTGATAGACTCCCATCATGTTGAATGTCGCCAAGTATTTTATATCTCTTACGAATGCTATGACAGTCGTCATAGTCGGGTCTACCATACCCATCAACCTCTAACTCTACGCCCATCAGCAAAGTCTTGAGTGGATTCTCTGATGCCATACATCTTATCATCCAAGCATCAAAGTTGTGGTAACTATTGATATCCCTTTGCATAGCGTAAGCAAGAGCCTTATCTCCACAATCCATACATTTGTTGATATACATAGACGTTTCTTCTACTGCTTGACCACATCTACTACAGAAGCGAACACCAATAGAAAGTAAACCCTCTTTACTAGCCCACCTACCATTGTATTCAATAAGAGTGTCTTTGTGAGTCCACTCATCAGTGATAGGACAACGAACAAAGTTTTCCTCAACGTGTTCGGGTTTGTATCTACTACCATTGATAATTGGTGCTTCCCACCTATGACCAATGACTCTGTCACTAGAGTAATCACAACGCCACCATTGTGGAATTACAATGTAGCAATCTTCATACAACTCCTCAAAGAACTCTGGCATTACTATCATGTCGACTTGTTCTCTGAGAGCTGGGTCGTGAACGTAAAGACACAAATCATCCTTCATTCTTCTGAGCCATTCTTCATAGTGCTCACAACATAGGATATGACTTGTGATAGTCCTTGAATGAGTATAGTTACGAGCAAAGCAACGCTCTAGAGCATTCTGCTCATCTAGAATATTTAGTAACTTTGCATACTCCTCTTGGTCACTCGTCTGTATACCCATTTGATTAGCAGTATTTTCCTTGACTCTAGCATAATCATACTTGACCATTTTACTTCTTTCAGCTTCCCACTCTCGCAAGGTTAGATTAGATGCTAGTGTACCTACTTCTCTGAAGTAATCATGGTGTCGTTGAGAATATATACCTATCAACTCTACTCGTTTACCCTCGTACCTTGCAGTATTCCTAGACCAACAGTCATAGTGTCTTACTCTACAGATATACTTTCTCTCTCGCATTGTAAAGAAAGCTCTGACTCTTTGTTTGTTATCCACATCAACTCTGTATCGAACATCACAAGGTGAGCCATGACCATCACTATCCATACAACAAGGAAGCTTCAAGAACTGATACAATTCTTCTAGAGTAGTAATATCAACTTGCACTTCGGGATAAGCACACACATCCTCATAACTTGGAAAGTTTTTATGGAAGCTTTTCCAATACTCTTTATCACGATTGTGAAAGTCTACAAGCTCTGTCATTGGCATAGTCATTTGTTAGTCTCCTTTTCTATGACAGGTGTCATATCTTTTCTGCTACTCACAATATCGTAGGCTTGTGAGCTACTCAATCCCTCAAGCATCAGCTCTGTAACAGTAGCTTTCTTGAGCCACTTGACTACGTTAGCATATGAATACTTGCCACAATCGGATACGTAATCTTTCTTCATAGGTTTGTTACTGTACACACAAATACCTTTGGATACTAGATACAAGTCATCGCCCTCCAAAGAGTCATAGTCTTCCATGTAGATATTACCCACACTAGAATACCCATAAGAGTTTACCCACTTCTTGTTAGCAGTAGTTACAACACTTGGTGCTAGTGGTCTTTCGTAACTGTCATTGGAATACAAACAATCTTCATGTTCTTCCCAAGTACCCACAGTAACCCATTCTTCTTTGCCTTTGTCCAATCGCATATAAGCAAGTCTGCAAGGGTCTGAAGCCATGGCAAGCATACGTCTTGACTCCTTCTTGAAAGGGTCTAGACCACACTTCATGGTCATACGATTGAACGTCATAGTATCGCTGACATCGTTGCCATCATAGGTTTCTGTTTCAATATCAATCATGCCATTGTGCATGAACACAGTACCCACAGAACATTCAAGTTTAGTCATCTGATAATATGACATTGTCATAGGAAATGGATGACATTGTTCTGCAACAGCATACAACTTACCATTCTTTGTAACGCCATGAGTAGCGATACGCATATGAATAAACGCAACGTCTTCAGTACTCACATTGTTCTTTAGATGTTTGTAAAAGACTTCAAAGTCAAAGAAGCCTTTAGTTATTTTGAATCTACGTCTGCCTTTGTCTAACGTAGCCAAGCCACCACCATGTGAGTTGTGCATGAAACATCTTTGAAGCACTTCTCGATTTGGTAGCTCAACTCCATTAGGTTTAATAATTGCTACACACATTACTTAACCTCCTTGTTGATGATAAGATAAAGTATTAGTTTCTTTCTTCTATCTAATATCTTTATCCAATCAATGATTAGATAATCTATAAACATAATACACTTTCCTTTCTATGACAGTGTCATAGCTTTTGTTTACAATACACACAGTACCCACAAAATATGATTGTGCCTTGCTACTCGTAGCTCATATTGACACAGTCTTTCAAAGCGTAAAGGTCGCCACAAGACTACGAGTAATGCAAGGTATGGTCTGTAAGAATCGCACCTAGTTCAATTCCTATGACAAGTGTCATAGAAAAGTATTAGACACGTAGTAGATATATTCCTCTACTGTTAATATAAATAGTATATCACAACAACCACAATATGTCAACTAAGACAGGAAACTTTTTATTGTACCCACAAACTTCGAAATCTGAAAAAATATGACAGTTGTCATAGAAAAAAAAATGTTACAAAATTGTAATTGTTACAAAATTGTAAGAGCTCTCAAAAAGTTACAAAATTGTAATTGTTACAAAATTGTTATGAGCTCTGGAAATGAGATAAAAAAAACCCTTACATTTCTGCAAGGGTTTTCAATGTTACATTTTTGTAACTATTTCTTTTTATCTTTTTTCTTCGTAACTTTCACGTCATAAAGATAAATTAAATCTTCAGTACTTCCGAAGATTTCTTGAACTGCAACTTTTGTTCTGTCTTCCTCTTCCTTAGTTAGTGTAACATCGCCTTCAAGAGCATCGACAAGATTCGCTAGTTTTTTAGCAATTTTTTCAATCTCTAGCGTTTCGTCAATTTTAGTGATTTTGTAATTTAGAGATTTTTTGGCTCTCTCTAAATGCTTATTCACTAAGTTGTATTGTTTACGACCATCACTGCCGTCGGGCATTTCCGACTGCTTTTTGCAACCATGGTTTTTAACAATTTCAGCTCGAGCCAATTTGCCTACTTCAGCAATAATTTTCAAACCCGATTTTTTAATTTCATCGGCTTTAGTGTGGCTCATAGAATTAGTAACAGTTTTGCATCCTAACTCTTTCAAGTAACCTAATAGCGTAGAGTCATGATTAACAGTATTCTCGCAACTATTGACGATTAATTGTGTAGCTTTCATTCTAATTGTATCTAGTTTATTCATTTTATTTTTTCCTAATGGCAAGGCAACTTCCACTTTAGAAGTAACAATCCTTGCGAAATCGTTTCCTATGACAGTGTCATAGCTTTTGTCGATTTGCTCATTTAGGATGTATTTCTCAACTAACATAAATAGATTATCTCATACTTTTAAAAATACGTCAATAGGTATGTTAAAAAAAGATTAAAAAAATTTTCTATGACAATTGTCATAGGTTTTTTGAAGGCAATTCAAAATCCTCGAAAGTTGAAAAAAAATAGGCATAAATGAACAATGCCTTTTAAACGCCCATATTTGCCCTCTAGAGCCTTTCAAGGCATAGTAAGGTCATAGCATTACTCACAAGGCGTTCGTTCATTCTCGAGCATTCTCGAAGGCACAATATATAGTGGTTTTGAAAACTAACGCATACTATATATTGTGGTGTGACACAATGACTCCCAAAGACTTAAAAGGCTTACAAGTTCTACGTATTTAAATACCTATAAATTGTAAGGTTTTTAAGTAATTAAAAGGGGTAATTTTTTTACGTAATGTAACGAAACACCCCTCATATTTTTGCAACATTTTTTCAAACGCTACTCACAACCTTTTAAGACTTTTTAATTGTCTTTTTGTAAGTTGAACCTCTGTAATTAAGGGTAACTTCCATAGTAATCTCCTATGTTTAGCGTTCCTTCCCTGCACTTTGCAGGTACTTCCGAGGTACTTCTATGACATTGTCATAGCCTTGAACGTATTTAATATAGTAGTTATAATAATAACTAAATTAAGGGACTTTAAAGTAAGGATTTCCCTCTTCCCCTTCTAGAGAGCATGTTAAACTGGCGTATAAGACTTACATGCCTATCCAATTTAAAGGTTTAGAGGTGCTTCTCCCCGACATCCATTCAGTAGACTTCTCCATCTCATCTATTATCCAGTCATACTTCTGTCTGTCTTCTGCTTCTTTCTCATCTGTAGCTAATATGTCCTGCCAGTATTGGACTGCTAAAGAAAGAGCATCGATAAGGTCGTCATGCTTTAAAGCCCTCTTAGACCTATTCATTCTTGTGAACTGATAACTAAAAGAATGAAAGTATTCTAGAGGGTCTCTTGCAACTTGGACATCATCTTCTATTACTTTTCTACTAAAAACTAACCTATGACCTGATACTACTGGTTCAAGAGTGTTAATTATTCGTAGTTCTTTCTGACCCTTGACTGTTGTTTCTTGTATTGTGCAAGGGTGCGTTCTAACTAGAAATGGAGTGAATAACTTTGTAAACATTCCGTTACCAAAGTTAGCCTCTAGATAGACTGCATTTACTTTATGTTGTTTTGCTATATTAGCAAGCTTCTGTAATGCTCCATCGGAGTAGCCTCCTCGGATTCCTCCAAGGGCTGTTACATAAAGCTTGCCATGAAGAGTTTTTACGACTGCATAACCAGTCTTATCAGCTCCTCTACCAGATGGGTCTATAGCTAAGACGCTACCTTCGAAGTCAATCCACTCACTTGACGTATTAATTGGACTGTACCAAGCGTCATTACCCATTCCTACTGTAGGTAGTTCTTCTATACAAGTACTATTATTAGCTCCCCATTGTACACTTGTGGGAGCTTTATCGCCATCTAGGCTCATTATTATTAGGTCTTCTGTTTTAAGAGGGAATCTATCCTCATCAGATAAAGAAGTATCTAACATAAACTGTAATTTAAAGGTAGACCTGCCCATATTACTTTCTCTATCTCTTAAATCTTCTTCATCAAACCTCATTGGGTCTATAGGTTCGCCTTCGTCTTTTTCTGATTCTACAATCATAGGTGCAAGACAACCTTTATAATCAATTATTTTTTCTACTGCTGGCATTCTCGCAGTCCAGACTCGTAGTTTATAATCTCTTTCTGCTAATTTATTATAAATTGTTTCATAGTTCTGTGGAGTTCCTAGATATTTAATCTTTCCATTAGGTAATAGTACTGATTCAAACTCTCCACATCTATGTAAAAGTTTAGCTCTCATGTCATTTGTAAGTGAATTTGAGATTACCTCTATATCGTCCGCAATTACCTCTGAAGCACGACTTCCTGTTAACTGACCTGTTATACCAACTGACTTAACAGAAGGGGCGTGAGAAGCTCCTGAGCCTGCTACATCGAACGCTACGTTAGAGTCTCTAAAACCACCACGTAAAGGTGTTAACATTTCTACTTCGTTAATTAATCTTTTAGTAAAAATGGAGAACTCATCAGCCCTAATTTTAGAAGCAGATACAATGAGGAATTTTTCTTCAGGGTTGTTGAAGAGTCTCCAAAGAACATAAACACTTGTTAGATAAGATTTACCTACTCCACGAAAGGCTTCGATAATAATTCTATCACCACCATGTTGTAGGTAATCCATAATATCTATCTGAACATCTGTTGGTCTAGGCAAGTCAAGGTGCTTCCAAATAACCCAAGTAAATAACTTTAAGTTATCTTTACAGTCTTGAACACTTACATTCATTACCACTTAACCTTGTTAGCCCAATAAGCAGCAGACATTTTACCTTTAGCAATATTTTTTGCGTGTCTAGCTTTGAAAGACTTACGTTTAGCTTTCATTCTCGCAGACTCTCCTGCTTTAGGTTTACCTGCAGTTTTAGCTCCCTTCTCTCCAAAACGTATAGTCTTAATCTTATTTCCTTCTTTAGCTACTACTATGTGAGACTTTTTAGGATGATTAGGAGTACGTTTAGGTTTATTAAAGCCAGATACTCCTGCTCTAGCTAATCGAGGGTCTTTCTTTGCTGGCATTATTTCTTACCTTTTTTCTTTTTCATAGCCATTAACTTTTTCTTTTCAGCAGCAGTTAATGGTTTCTTCTTTTTAGCTGGTCTACCTTTCTTACTTCCGTAAGTACCTTTTCCCATTGGCATAATAATTTCTCCTATTTAACTTGTGAACTACCAAAATAAAATCCAACTAACGCTAACATAGTTTGTCTTACTTCTGGTAACAATACATAACCCTGTAATTCTATCCAACCATTTCCTTTAGCAAACAAATCTCCAAATAAAAATCCAAAGATTCCTCCTGATTTGTTAGCTTCGATAGTAACAGGTTCATTAAAAAATGCTAGTATAAATGGTGCAAATATAACTGCGAATAATGTACAAATAGCTATTACTCGTCTTACTATTGCTCCTGCTTGACCACCACGTTTAGCTGCTCTGTCAGCACTTTTATCTGCTAAACCTTGTTTCTTTAATATTCCTTCTAATTGTGCTGCTTGTGATTGTGCTTGTGCTGCTATCAGTTTCATTACGAACCCTGATAAACTGCCTCCTAGCATTGCTAATAACTCAACGCTCATAATTTAACTCCTCTTGTTCTATATAATTATCTATTTCTTCTTTTGTTCCTGTAACAAGTCTTAAAGGACTAGTTACTGTATATGTTTCAATATCTGCATCTATTAAATCATTATATACTATAACCTCTTTTGTAGTAGGATTATATACAATAGAGTAAGTAGTATCTACTATTTCTTCATTAGGATTATCAATTATATTCATGATAGTATTGTCCAACCTTTCGTAAGTAAATTAGCTTGAGCAGTAAGACCATCTCCAGTAGGAGTAGCCATAAAGTTTCCTCTAATATCTAAAGTACCATTAGTTCCTCCTGCAGTATCATAAGCTATTAGAATTGTATTAATAGTATCTGCATCCATTTCATTATATCTATAACTAGAATATGCTAATGTACTAGGAACTGCAAATCCTTCAGCTACTCCTGAAAATGAAGTATGAGGATAAGGCATACCATGTCTATCTTTTAATACTTTTAAGAATCCACTGTTTGTCCAAGTACTATATCTCTGTGCTCCAATCTGAAATCTTTCTAAGTTACTAAAAGGAGCAAGGCTAGGTATAGTACCTTTAAGACCACAGTTGTTTAATTTTAATATTGTTAAATTAGAATTAGCATTAAATGTAGCAGGTAGTTCTAATCCAAAGAAATCATTTTGTTCTAGGTTTATAAAATCAACAGTACTAGATAAAGTATTAATAAAATCTACAGAATCAAACTTTGCGTTTTTAATAAGTAGTTCTTCTAGGTTAGTAAAAGTAGTAAAGTCTATTATGCCACCAACTTCATCATCTCCGTTGTTAGTAGCTCGATATGTAAACTTACTTATCTTTTCAGCATTACCTATTGTCATCCTACGCATTATCTATATCTCCTAGTTTTCTTTGCAATCTTTTTAGGTTGTGCAACATACTGTTTACCTTTTCTATTTCCTTTGGCTTTCGCAGCATTTGTAGCTCTGCGTTCAGCTATAGTTAAAGCTTTCCAAGCAGCATCTGGTAAATATCTTTTTTTACCTTTACTTGGTTTACCATCAGATGTTCTCCACTTTTGTTTAGTCCATTTACTTAAAGACCTTTGAGATTTAGCCTTAGCCACGATAACCACCTCCAGCAGCTTTATATGCTTTAGCTAACATTTGAGCTTTTCTAGCTGACCATTGACCAGGCTTTCCACCTTTAGAACCTGCTTTTATTCTATTAAATAATCTTTTACGCATAGCAGGTTTAGTATAATTACCAGCTTCATTTACTCTGCTCTTTGATTTTGCCATTAAGCTCCTCCATTTTTTTCTCTAAAAATTCTATCTTCATGTTTTGTTTTACATCTAGTGGTAGTATACCATCTGATTCCCATTCGTCAATCCATACTGCATTAGCTTGAATATCATCTAACATTCTAACTTGTTCATGTTCAAGAAGCATAATACGTTCATCTACATGAAAGTAACCTATAACTGCTACTGCTACTCCACCTATTATAGATAATAAGTTTCGTAAAGGTATAGTTATATCTGTACCTTCTCCTATTTTTAAATCTGTATCGTTATCGTTTTGCATTTTTCCTTATCGCTGATATTAAATAAATAATTGTACATATTGCTACTATTGCACTAAGTACTTCGTTAACCTGTTGTAGCTCTACACTTGATATAAAACCCATAGTTCCTACTGATGTTCTTTCTATTATTTCTCTCATTGACCTTTAACCAATCTGAGAAACTCTGAATCCTCTTTACTAATTTCTTTTACTAAATCTCCTTGTACAGTTCCTTCACGAATCTCACACGAAATATCATTGTCTTTTAAGAACTTAATAACTGCACTTAAAAATGCAGGGGGAAGAACATAATCTTTATCTTCTCTAGCTTTTTGTAATTCCTTTGACATATATTCTGCAGTTTCGCAGTGTAACTCTTGTAATACTTTTTCTAAATTTATCATTTTCCTAATGCCCTTTTAATTATTGCAGCTTCTGCTTTTGCTTCTTCGCTTATTGTGTTACCTATTTCTTTTTTAGCTTTTTTATTAGCTACTCCATATAAAGTATCATGAAATGCTTTAATCATCATTTTAGCTTTATAAGGGTCTCTTTTATGTACCCCTAAATCTTTTAATTCTTGTACGTAACTATTCATAGCTTCTGTATAAGTTTTACCATTAAAAGTTTTACTTGTTAATATCTTACCTAATATCTCTGGGTAATTTCGAGGAACTTTCATAACTAAATCAGGGTCTTTTCTTACAGTAAATTCTTTGTCATAGTTAGGATATAAAATTAAACCTACTCCTCTAGCAAATTGTTCAAAAGGCTCATTGCCAGTAACTTGATATGTACCTCTAGAAAAAGTTCTTTTACCTATTACTGTGTGTCCTTTAACATCTATCTGTCTTTGAAAAGGTTCTATTAAACCAAAGTATTTACCTAATGCTCTAACAGTACCATATCGTTGACCAATAGCATCATATGTATCCATATAAACTTTAAAGGTTTCTCTATCCATAGCATTTTCTTCTTCAGTATCCATAATAAAACCAACAAAGTCTGTTACAGAATCCCAAGGCATGTGCATTAACTGAGTCAGAAATATTGTTATATTACTCTCAGTAGAACCTAGTTTATACTCTAATTGTAGGAAGTTTCTAAAATGTTTATTAATAAGAGATTGTGTAACATTACTTCCAGCTTCTACTAAGTTATTGATTAAAGTTGTTTTTTCTTGTATTTGTTTTTGAAAGTCTGCAATTATCTTAGGGTCAACCCCTTCTTGTTGCATTGCTACAATTATAGAAGGAGATATTTCTCTAGTTGTTTGAGCTTTTTCCATTACGTCCATAGTAATATTAAAAACATTTAAAGCATCTTGAAGAGTAGGGTGAGTTCTTTTTAAGTCATATTTTTTATCTCCAACTTGGATATAACTTTGTTTTGTTTTTTCATCAAAACCTGTTTGTCCACTTTCTCTAAGATTATTTAAGAAATACCAACCTGTAACAGCTAATCCTATTTCAG
>CEOG01036107.1_pt1 | contig 28076 bp, 26 predicted proteins | sample 530301 | NCBI WGS metagenome assembly CEOG01 (sample SAMEA2619903, study PRJEB7988) | marine metagenome | biome: marine biome (ENVO:00000447); feature: surface water layer (ENVO:00002042); material: "saline water (ENVO:00002010), including plankton (ENVO:xxxxxxxx)" | depth 5 m | reverse complement strand
ATTATGACATACCGGTCCGGACGAAGAGTTTCAATTCTTTTTCGGCAGATTGAAAATCTGACCCGGAAAAATCAGGTCCGGATCGCGGATCTGATCCTGATTGGCCTGATAAATAACCGTATATTCCATGCCTTCGCCATAGACACGGCGGGCAATCCGCCAGAGGCTGTTGCCCGGCTGCACGATAGCGCTTAACCCGTTACTGGCCTGCGCCAGCACAACATCGCTCGGTTCCGCCTTCTGAAAGGGCAGCTCGATACGGGAAATTACCTTGTTATCCTCGTCAAGCTGGTCAATGCGCAATGTATGGTTCCCTGGCGGCAAGGATTGATCGGGGGTCAGAGTCCAGGAACCATCGGCATCGACAGTCGCGGTTCCCACCACTTTGTTATTCACATAAACGATCACCTTACTGCCGGGTCGGCCGTGGCCGGAAAGCTCCAGCTCTCCCTTATCATCATAATTGACGGAGCCGAGAGACAGGCCCATTGCCGCGGAGACATCGCCCTTCGCTTCCGGCATTTGAAGGAGTTTTGCTGCCCCTGAACTCCCCCCTTCCCCATCCTTTGGTACCAGCATGGCAATCGCCGGCGCACGCTGATCCAGCGGAGCTGTACAGTCTGGGACATTCATGATCACGAAGGAGCCGGATTCCAGTTCCGTTCCGTCGGGGTTTATGGCCGTCAGATTGATTGTCTGTGATCCCGATGGTAGCGGTTTATCAGTCGTATAGACCCATTCACCGGAGGCGGATGCTGTTGCCTCTCCCACCCGGGCATCCCCGACCAGCAAGGCGACAATCGCACCGGGCACAGCCCGGCCTGCCGCAACAAGATCACAATTGGTGTCTATACGGATAATGTCAAAACCGGGGCGGAGAGCCGCCAGACGTTTGCCTTCTTCATCCGCCGGATCATCAAGCTTTTTGTCAACCACTTCCGCACGAGAAGTGGTAGCAGCTGCCATACTGTTTGCCTGTGAGGGCGTAGGGCTGCCATCCCCGGTCTGAGCGGCAGATCCGGCCCCTTCCTCACCAGATGGCGCTGCCGCTCCGACCGTCGCCTGTTCCGGAGCCCCAAAAAACAGATCACCGCGATGGTAAAGAAACAGACCGGCCACCAAAAGCAGCAAGATTGCCAGAATAACAAAGACGCGCACCGGAGCCTCACTCGATTAACCATAATCCGGCGTCATTATGAACGTCCAGACCCGATCACGCAATCCTTAGTGAAATACGGGGTATCAGGCCTGTTAAGAGCCGTCAGCCGAAATCGCCGGGATAGATTTGAGATAGGCGGCAATGGCGGCCAGATCCTCGTCAGTCAGATGCGACAGGCCATGCTCGATCGCCTCCGCCATACTGCCCTGCACATTATCAAAATCCGGTTTCATGCCCTCCCGGAGCAAGGTGACGATATCACCTTCGCTCCAATCGCCAATTCCGCTCGCAGAATCAGGCGTAATGTTCGGAACCCGTTCCCCATCAGGTCCGTTCGGCGTCCCGGCAAGATACCGGTCTGTATCCAGGCCCCCAAGCGCATTTCGCGGCGTATGGCATTCCCCGCAATGGGTCAAGGCGTCCACAAGGTAACCGCCCCGCGCAACCGCTTCGCTGGCGCCCGATGGGGGCTGATAGGGCCCTTCCTCAAAAAACAATATCCGCCAGCCCCATTGCAGCCAGCGCCAGGAGAAGGGAGCCGCAATTTCATGCGGTTTATTTTCGGCCGCAACCGGTTCAAGTGACAGCAGATAGGATTTGATGGCGAGGGCATCCTCATCCTTCATCTTCGTATAGCTGGGATAAGGAAAGGCTGGAAAGTAATAATGCCCTGAGGGGCTTATTCCCTGCTTCAATGCGCGCAGGAAGTCGTTGTCCGTCCAACTACCAATCCCGTTGATGCGGTCCGCCGTTATATTCGGCGTATAAAACGTCCCGAAAGGAGTTTCCAACGCCCGCCCGCCCGCATAGGGCTTCCCGCCGTTTTTGATATCCGTATGACAGCCATAGCAACCACCCGCTGCCGTCAGATAAGCGCCCCGTTCCGTGCCTTGGTCATTATCCGTATCCGCCCGAACCTCTTGCATAAGACCGCCCCCCGCGCATAGGGAAAACGCCAGGAGGAAAACGGCTCTCTCCCCTCCTGCCCGTTTCAGAATACATCTTATAAAACCGGTCTGCCCGGAAATGCGCATATATATCAGTCCTTGGGTTTGCGGAACTGTTTGTGGCAGGCCCCACAACTGGCGCCGGTTTCTTTCAGCGCCGCGCCGATAGTCGCCGCATCTCCCCCTTCAACGGCAACGACAAGTTTATCGCTCGCGGCCTTGAACTCGGCGATATCCTTCTCAAAAGCATCTTTATATTCCGCATTCCAGATTTCCGGTTTGGCACGAGATTCCTCAACGCCCGACCCTTCGGGGAAAAGAGTGTCCATATTTGCCGCAATTGCCGCAACTTCCTTTGCATTGCCAATCAGGGCGTCACTATAAGCCACTTCACCCTTGGCAAATTTGCTGATCGCGCCCATGTTCGCCCCCAGCTTCTTCATTTCGGCTATCCGGAGATCCGCCTCGGCATTACCGGTGCTGTGATCATGCGCCATAGCTACCCCGGTAAAGAGCACAGCCCCTGTCATAATCGCGGCCAATGACCGCGTGATTTTCTTATCCATATCAACCTCCATATAATGAATAAGTTTTACAAACATATACGGCAAAAAAATGCCGCGCTTTAAAGTTTTTTCTCCATCACTCCGGCAGTGCCACCTGCATCTCCGCGCCGCCGTATCCATGAACCGTGTCATGAGCGCGAATGCGTACTTTCTCCACATGTAACGGTAAGGACAGGGTCATCGAGCGGGTAAAGGGCTGTTCATTGTCATGCGGATGCATAATAGTTCTGCTGCCCAGCATATTACCCTGCATATCGAGAATATCCCAACGATCCACATAATGCTCCCACCCTTCGTCCTTATGCTGCACTGTGACTGAGAAGCGGTAAACATCAGCATCGACTTTCACCACCTTGACATCGATAACATCTGCTTCTCCCGCCGATAAAGGGGTTGACGTCAAGGTCAGGGAGACGCACATAAAACAGGCCAAGAGAAGTTTCATATCTTTCCTTTTGCCGGTATAGTTTGCATCATGATCAAGACCAAATCCCTTTGCGTTTACTGCGGCTCCCGGATGCCGAGAGATCCCGCACATATCGACGCGGCAAAAACCCTTGGGACGGCACTCGCAACGCACGGGATTCGTCTCGTCTATGGCGGCGGGCATGTCGGCCTGATGGGTATTATCGCCGATGCGACACTGGATGCCGGAGGACAGGTTATCGGGATTATCCCCGCTCATCTACATGATATTGAAGTCGGTCACAAGAAATTGACGGAATTGCATGTGGTTGACAGCATGCATACACGCAAGGCGAAGATGTTTGAAATGTCTGATGCCTTTGCTGTTTTGCCCGGTGGTCTCGGAACACTCGATGAAACATTCGAAATGATCACATGGCGGCAGATCGGCCTGCATGACAAACCGGTTCTACTCGTCAATCATCACGATTACTGGCGGCCCCTCCTCGACCTGGTGGAGCATATGATCGGCGCCGGATTCGCCGAACCGGAGGCGCGGGAATATTTTACCGTTGTCAGCAATCTCGCAGATATCATCCCGGCCCTGACGAGGGAGCCGGAAGCCGAAATTAACCCCGACATCTCAAAATTTTAGCGGAAAAGCGCGTTTTTTTGACGGTTCGGCTTGCACTGTTGGCGGGCAATGATATTTTGCTGCCGCAGAGAATAAAATTCACAGGCTGAGAAGGACGTCGATATGCCAAAAATTCAAGTCAAAAATCCGGTTGTTGAACTGGATGGAGACGAAATGACCCGGATCATCTGGGCCTTTATCAAAGACAAGCTCATTCTTCCCTATTTGGATATCGATCTGAAATATTACGATCTCGGGATTGAAGCGCGCGATGCCACGGATGATCAGATCACCATTGATGCCGCCAATGCCATCCGGCAATATGGCGTCGGCGTGAAATGCGCCACCATTACACCGGATGAGGCCCGGGTTGAAGAATTCGGCCTGAAGAAAATGTATCGCTCCCCCAATGGAACGATCCGCAACATTCTGGGTGGCACGGTATTCCGGGAGCCGATTATCTGCTCCAATGTCCCGCGGCTCGTTCCAGGCTGGACCGATCCGATTGTCATCGGCCGTCATGCCTTCGGCGATCAGTATCGCGCCACTGACATGGTCGTGAAGGGCCCCGGCAAGCTGACCATGAAATTCGAGCCCGCCGATGGCAGCCCGGCCCAGGAATTCGAGGTTTTTGATTTCCCCTCCGGCGGTGTCGCCATGAGCATGTATAACCTGGACGACTCCATTCGCGGTTTTGCCCAGGCCTGTATGAATTACGGCCTTAATCGGGGCTGGCCTGTTTATCTTTCCACCAAAAACACAATTTTGAAAGCCTATGATGGCCGTTTCAAAGACCTGTTTGAAGAGGTGTTCAACACTGAATTCAAGGACAAGTTCGACAAGGCCGGCCTGACTTATGAACATCGCCTGATTGACGACATGGTCGCCTGTGCCATGAAATGGTCCGGCAAATATGTCTGGGCCTGCAAAAACTATGATGGCGACGTGCAGTCCGACACGGTTGCGCAGGGTTTTGGCTCACTTGGTCTCATGACATCCGTCCTGATGACCCCCGATGGCGACACGGTCGAGGCAGAAGCCGCCCATGGCACGGTGACGCGTCACTATCGGATGCATCAGCGCGGAGAAGAAACGTCTACCAATCCGATTGCGTCCATCTTCGCCTGGACCCGCGGGTTGATGCACCGCGCCAAGCTCGACAGCAATCCGGAATTGCACAAATTTGCAGAATCTCTTGAAAGGGTCTGCATTGCCACGGTTGAAGGCGGCGAAATGACGAAAGACCTCGCGTTGCTGGTCGGTCCCGATCAACCCTGGCTAACCACCAACCAATTCCTCGATGCGCTGGACGCCAATCTGAAAAAAGCAATGGCCTGATTGCCAGTCGCACAACAATTACCAAATGAAAAGCCGGCCATAGAGCCGGCTTTTCTTATGCCCTTTCATTGCCCGCAGCCGGCAGGCAACACGCCATTATCATGGATTTCAGAATACGCCTTGGAATTATGGAGCCGGACATTCATTTGCGGCCCTCTCCGGCATGAAAAACGAATCCATCTTTTCCGCATCCTGAAAATTTCATTTTGGACATCTACCTTCTTGCAGCCTTTGAATAATCAGACCTCAGGGCAAGAAAGGGGATCAGAAAAAACCCCGGCTTTCGCCGGGGCATTTGTCAATCATCCGTGGTCACATCATCACGATCAGTATCGGTCTCGGGCATGCCTTGCAAGGCTTCTGAAAGAACACCCGCATTGGCGCGAATTTTCTGTTCTATGTCGGCGGCAACCTCGGGATTTTCCTTAAGAAACAGCTTCGCCTGTTCCCGTCCCTGCCCAATCCGTTGACTGTCATAGGAATACCAGGAGCCGGATTTTTCAATAATCTCCGCCTTCACTCCGAGATCGAGAATTTCACCTGTTTTGGAAATTCCCTCCCCATACATGATGTCAAATTCAATCACCTTGAACGGCGGCGCCACCTTGTTCTTGACCACCTTCACCCGGGTCTGGTTGCCGATGATGTCGTCCTTTGCCTTGATCTGTCCGATCCGCCGGATATCAAGCCGGACGGAGGCATAGAATTTAAGAGCATTGCCGCCCGTGGTGGTTTCCGGATTGCCGAACATCACACCAATCTTCATGCGGATCTGGTTAATGAAAATTACCATGCAGTTCGAACGGGAAATCGAGCCCGTCAGCTTGCGCAGCGCCTGGCTCATCAGCCGCGCCTGCAGCCCGACATGCGTATCCCCCATTTCCCCTTCCAGCTCGGCCTGCGGGACCAGCGCCGCGACGCTATCCACAACCAGCACATCAACCGCACCGGAGCGCACCAGCGTATCGGTAATTTCCAGCGACTGTTCGCCTGTATCCGGTTGAGAGATCAGCAATTCATCGACATTGACGCCGAGCTTGCGGGCATAGACGGGATCAAGCGCATGTTCCACGTCGATAAAGGCGCAAGTGCCCCCCTGTCGCTGCGCCTCCGCGAGAACATGCAGCGCCAGGGTCGTCTTCCCCGAACTTTCCGGACCATAAATTTCAATCACCCGCCCTTTTGGCAGACCGCCAATCCCAAGGCCGATATCAAGACCGAGCGAGCCGGTCGGGATCGCAGCGACATCCAGCGTCTCCCGCTGACCAAGGCGCATCACTGACCCTTTTCCAAACGCCCGATCAATCTGACTCAGAGCCGCTTCCAATGCTTTTTTCTTGTCCATGCCACCTGCTTCAACGAGTTTCAAAGCTGAATTTACCATCGATATCCTCTTATTCCATAGGCCAGTAGCGGATGCAACTGTCTTTAATGTACATGTTTTGTTCTTATTTGCAAGAAAAATTTAAATAATTGATATTGTTAATAAAATTGTATTATGTTTGGTTTTTGTTCACGATCTAAGATCAGAAGAATAAAAAGCCAATACCGGCCAAGAAAGAAGATCTGCTCCGGAATCACAAACAGGCTGACCCAGTGACCGTCGCATTCATGAGTTTATGTCAGGACGTCCGCGTCGATCGGCGTTTCGTAGGTCTGGAGAAGATAGCCAAGCACGCTATAGAACCCGACAGTTGCAATCAGATCAAAAACCGCCTGATGACCCAGGGCGGCACTCAGCTCCCGCTCCAGCTCTGCGGACAGGCGATGGTCATCGAACAGAGCATCAACCGCACGCGCGATCAACCCATCCTCCCCTTCCGCTGCGCCACGCATGGCCTCTATCCGCTCATCACTGATCCCTATCAGGCGAGATCGATGCACATGATGCACCCACTCATAAGAAGAGCCGATACGATAAGCGGCCCGCAGAATTACAATTTCGGAGCGTTCCGGCCCAAGCGCGCTGTCCTTCACGATATGCTGACGCAGCGGCGCCCAGGCACGAACAAGAGCGGGATGGTGGGCCATGGTGCGATAAACATTGAGCTGCCCTGCAAAGCCGTCTTTCAGGTCAGCAAGTTCGGACGGCCAGTCGGCATCCGAAACGGGGGGACGAGGAGATGTCATCAAAGTGCCTTTTCCGTTTGTTGCGTATCTTGTGTCATGGCTGCGACATAGATGGGCAGCATGCACCCCCTCAAATGCCGATCAGGCAACGATAGGCGGCAATAGGCGACAGGTCCAGCCCCGCGGCATATCCGCACAACCAGCGGCATCCAGAAAGCGGTTCTTCAGCCCCTCTAACGGCGGCGGCTATATTTCTTTTCCAACCTGTTAAGCAGAATGACCGTCGGAATACTGATGAGCAGAAAAAAGATCCCCACAAGAGTCATGGGTTCAAAATAACGATAGTAGGAGTTGGCAACACCGCGTGCAGCGGTCATCAATTCATAAACCGTAATGGCGGAAAGCAGCGGCGTCTCCTTGAACATCATCAGCAAATAATTGGCAAGCGCCGGGATCATGGGCGGCACCGCCTGCGGAATGATCACATGTATCCAGGTCTGGCGAGCACTCAGATTGCAGGCCTTCGCCGCCTCCCACTGGCCCCGCTCGATATTCTCAATCCCGGCGCGGTAGACTTCCGCCGTATAGGCGCTGTAATGCACGCCGATCCCGATGACACCTGCGGCCAGAGGCGACAGAAGAATGCCAATGTCTGGCAAAACGAAAAACAGGACATAAAGCTGCACCAGCAGCGGCGTCCCCCGCACGAACATGGCAAGGGAAGAAACAGGACGCGATATCCATTTATTGGATGAACGTTTCGCAATGGCGATAAGCAGACCCAGAATGGCGGCCACGAGAGAACCGAGCAATGTCGCCTGCACCGTTACAATCACGCCCTGCCAAAGGGTCGGCAAAATCTGGTATATGAAATTCCAGTCCCATTGCATTGATCGCTAACTCCTTACCACGTCAAGGCCCTCGGCCATCTTGTTTTCGATCCGCCGGATGCCATAAACAATGATCAGAGACAGGATAAAATAGATCAACAGCGCGCCGGCAAAGGGCAGCAGCGTATTGCCGGTCTGGAGCCGGATCACCTGCGACTGGAAGGTAAGATCGGCGAGCGAAATGAGGGAAACAACTGCAGAGGCTTTCATCAGCTCAATCACATTATTGCTGAATGTCGGCAGCATAACCACGATTGCCTGCGGCAAAATGATATGGCGCATTCTCTGGAATTTTGTCAGGTTCAACGCAACCGACGCCTCCCATTGCTCTTTTGGCACTGTCAGGATGGCGCCCCGCACAACTTCAGCGCCATAAGCGCTGACATTGAGACCCAGAACCATGATCCCGGTCGCCAGTGCACTCAGCGGAAATCCAATCAGCGGGAGAACGAAATAGGCCCAAAAAAGCTGGACAAAAATGGAACTGCCGCGAAAGAACTCAATGTAAACAATGGCCAGCCACCGGAGGGGAAACCAAGAGGAAAGCTTTGCCAGCGCGAGAATAAAAGCGCCGAAAAAAGCAATAATACTTCCGTAAACCGTGAGCTCAACCGTGACCAGCGCCCCCTCGAGCATCAACTGTATGTAACCCAGCCAGTCCGCCTCAATGACATTCATAGATCACCATCCCTGTTCACCTGACAATCAACATGTCGAAGAGCAAGCAGCCGCACCGGAACCGGCAAAACCCTCTCGGCGCGGCTGTTATCTGGATCAGGTGTTCGGGCCTCCGCAAAGCTCATCACGGGACGCTTGCTTTGTTGCTTCCTCGGTAAAGCCGAATTTGCTGAGAATTTCACCGAACTCACCTGAGTCTTTCAGCTCCGCCAGCGCCTTGTCATAGGCATCGCGGAAAGCGACATCGGTTTTACGAAACGCCGCGCCGGCACAGGCAATCGGCGTATCTTTCGCCGGAGCAAAAATCTCAACATCATCTGCACCCGTCTTATTCTGAATGTCATATAGCGCAAGCGATGTCATGGCATAGGCGTCAATGCGTCCATCCTGAACCATTTTGAGGCCTGAAGGAACATCCGGAACAACAACGATCTGCTGCGGCTTCACATTGGCCGCGGCCGCATATTTCTCCTCGATACAGCCGCCGCAGATCCCGACCTTCAAGTCTGGGTTCGCAGCGATATCAGCCTGGCCATAAATTCCATGCGGATTGCCTTTCTTCACCATCATGCCTTCACTGCCGCACACATCAGGATCAGAAAAAAGGATCGCCTGACACCGCTCCGGTTTCATAAACAGGCCGGCCGCAACCAGATCAAACCGTCCGGCCTGCAACCCCGGGATCATCGCCCCATATTCAACGACAATACCCTCAACATTCGAAATGCCAAGCTTCTTTAATACAGCCTTGGCAACCTCGGGCGCCGCCCCGGTTACAGTGCTGCCTCCAACCATCTGCGAATAGGGTGGCTCATTCCCGATACCCACACGGGCAACCCCGGATTTTTGCAGTTTTTCAAGTGTCCCTTCCGCCGTCGCGATCGAGACATTCGAACCGTAAGCAAGGGCACCCACCACCGCGAACACGACAGCACTGACTATTGAACAACAATTCCGACCTACAAAGCTTTTCATGCTAACCTCCTAGAGTTTAACGACTGCTGCAGAATTTAAATGGCGCGCCCCGCAGCAAGAATTTTCCGCAGGAAAAGCTGTGTTCTCTCTTCCTGGGGAGCGCGAAAAATCTGATCCGGGGGGCCCTGTTCGATGATGCGTCCGGCATCGAAAAACAGCACACGATCAGCAAAATCATGGGCAAAGCCCATTTCATGCGTCACCAGCAGCATCGTCATATCCGTTTCTGCCGCGAGCTTGCGCATAACGCCCAGCACTTCTTCCACGATTTCGGGGTCAAGTGCGGATGTCACTTCATCAAAAAGCATAATTTTAGGTTGCAGGGCCAACGCCCGGGCGATTGCCACCCGCTGCTTCTGCCCGCCGGAAAGTTGCGCAGGCTTGGCGGTTGCCTTGTCGGCAAGACCGACCATGTCCAGCAATTCCATAGCCCGCGCCTTTGCATCGCTGCGGCTGACACCTTTTGTCAGAATGGGCGCCATGGTGATATTGTCCAGAACCGTCTTGTGAGGGAACAGGTTGAAGAGCTGGAACACCATTCCGACTTTTGTCCGCATGCGATGCAAATGCGCCTCATTGGCCGGGACGAGCTGGCCTTGTCTTTCCATATGCCACAGCGGCTCGCCCTCGATCCAGATGACCCCGTCATCGATCGTTTCCAGTGTCATCAATATACGAAGGATTGTCGTTTTTCCGGACCCGCTTGGCCCGATCAAAGCCAGCTTTTCTCCGGCCTGAACATCGAAACTCAAATTTTTTAGAACCTGGTGAGACCCGAAGCTTTTTGAAATATCCTTGACTTCGATAATTGGCGAGGGCGCCTGCGGCTGCGCGGCATTCTTGCTATCACCGGTATGATCATGCTCTTTCATAGGATAACTATGACAGTTAAAATTTATTTAATCAATCATTTAATTAAATTGCCAAAAAATTTGAATACCGTCAGAATATTATTCTTTTTTTATATTCAACAAAACCATTCAGAAATATAGTAAAAAAAATAAATATGGTATTAAATTTTTTACAAAAATGCATTTTTTATGAAGAATAATCATAATAATTTATAAATAAATAATAATTACAAAAAATATTAATTATCAATAAAGTTTTATATTACAAAATAAAAAAATAAATACATATAAGTCATTATAATTTTTATCATACATAAACTATTACATATGTTGTAAAATTTTACCCTCTCCCACCTCCTGACCAGCTTCCTTTCTCACTTATCGAATTATTATTCACCAATCAGTTAATTAGTAAATTAGTTTGACTGCCACCAAAGAATGGAATATGAATTATCTATGATCTGGCGCATCAGGAGAAAACAGTCCCGTTAATCCAAAACACCTGCCGTCAATTACTATTTTCGGGAGTGTTGACGCGAATCGCCCATATCGTTAGTGAAACCCCAGACTTTTATTCCCCAAACTTCAAACTGATTTCATATGGATAAAATAGCAAAATCACAGGTGCAGAAAAAACCGGCAATCCGAGGGAAACGGCCTGCCCGGAAAACCCCCAGCATTCGCAAGGAAGAGCTGGTGACGATTGCTTTTGACCTGTTTTCGGAGAGACATGTTGCGTCCGTCACCATCAAAGATATTGCCCGCGAAACTGGTGTAAACACGGCGCTTATCTATTACTACTTCGAGAATAAGGAAGATTTGTTTGGCGCCGTCATCGAATTCGCAATTAATCGTGCATTTGAAAACTTCCGCAAACTTCATGAACAGCACCTCAATCCTCTGGATGACCTCAATGCCTGGATCAACAATAATATCGAGGAGTTTGAATCGATCCGCAAACTGGTTCAGATCAGCCTTGATTATTCCCGTACACAAAAAAGCATCCCCGCCATCGAGCGATCAATCCGGCAGTTTTATGATGAGGAAGTCCGCATTCTTTCCAACTGCATTCGAAAAGGCATCGCCGAGAAAACTTTCAAACCTGTAGATGCAGATGAATTCTCCCGCTTTATCTCCACTTACCTTGACGGGCTGATGGTTCATTCAACCATTTTGCCGGAAACGGATCTTGACCGCTCGGTCAATCAACTGCGGGCCGTGATCTGGACCATGCTGGGAATTGAAGGCACACCGCCGCAATCGCGACAAGGGTCGGCAACGCCCTAATTACCTTTTTTCTTCCGAAAGCTGACGGGAGCAAAGCATTTATTTTGCTCCCTCCCGCACAGACAGGGAAGCCGAGACGGCTCATCCCGGGCTTCAGGAGAGCATCCGTCGCGGCTTCTGTTATGGAAAGGACGACAGGCGGGCTTACCTCAGCTTTTCCTGTCGATATTTCCAAGCTCACTATGTCGGCCTTACTGTTTCTGCCCGATTTCATGGTTGGCCAGCAATTCGAGAGCCTTCACCATGGCGGAATGATCCCAAGCGCTTCCTCCATGTGACGCGCAGGCATTAAATAATTCCTGACAGGTCGCCGTGTTGGGAAGGGAGATCCCCATCTGCCGCGCATTTGACAGCGCAAGGTTAAGATCTTTCTGATGCAGCTCGATCCGGAAACCCGGATCGAAAGTGCGGTTGACCATGCGTTCCCCGTGCAGCTCGAGAATACGCGAGCTCGCAAACCCGCCCATCAATGCCTGACGGACCTTGGACGGATCCGCGCCGGCACGGGATGCGAAGAGTAATGCCTCCCCCACCGCCTCGATTGTCAGCGCGACGATAATCTGGTTAGCAACCTTGGTTGTCTGGCCATCGCCATTACCGCCAACAAGGGTGACATTTTTCCCCATGATGCGAAAGATGGGCTCCACCGTGCTGAAGGCTTTCTCAGGGCCGCCGACCATAATCGTGAGAGTAGCTTCCCGCGCCCCGACTTCACCACCGGAAACCGGGGCATCGAGATAGTCGCAGCCCCGATCGTTAATGCGGCGCGCGAAATCTTTCGTCGCCATGGGAGATATGGAACTCATATCAACGACAATCTTGTCTGCCGAAAGGCCGTCCGCCACACCATCTGAACTAAATAGAACTTCTTCTACATGCGGTGTATCGGGCACCATAATGATAATGATATCGCTGTTCTCCGCCACCTCGCGGCCAGAGGCACAGCTCATTGCTCCCCCCTCGACCAGGCTTTGCGGAATTTGCGCCCGATCGTTCAGGTAAAGCTGATACCCAGCTTTCTGAAGATTGCCCGCCATGGGTAGCCCCATGATCCCGAGCCCGATAAATCCGATTTTCGCCATTATCTATTCCTCACTGTTCTTTCTGGATTATCCTGCCTACCTCTGCCCTGCCCTAATAATCGAGATCGGCCTCCACCTTGTTGACCACCGGCTCGCCTGCGAAAATCCGGCGAATGTTGGAAAACATTAGATCCAGCGTGTCCGGCATATAAGACTCCGGATCATCCGATGAACAATGCGGTGTAATGATGAGATTGGGCGTATTCCAGAGGGGGGAATCCGAGGGGAGCGGTTCCTGATCGAAAACATCGAGAACGGCAGAAAGCTCTCTCTTTTCCAGCCGCGTCACCAGTGCCGCGTAGTCAACCAGCTTCGACCGGCTGTAATTAACAAGACCTGCGCCCTTTTTCATGGCGTTGATCTCCGCCTTTCCCATAAGATGGCGGGTTGCCTGTGTGGCGGGAGCCGTGACGAGAATATAATCCGCTTCTGGTACCAGCTTCGGCAAATCATCGGGCGTATACATTTCGTCCACACCATCATGGGACGCACCAGAGCGCCGTACACCGATCACCCGCATGCCATATTTCCGGGCCCAGCGGGCAGCCCCGCCGCCGACACTGCCGACCCCGACGACCAGCAGAGTTTTGCCCATGATTGAGGTGTTGTAAAGCTGCTGCCAGACGGCCGCACGCTGGTTCGTCATCATCTCCGGCAGACGGTTATTCAGCATCAGCACCGCCATGAAGCAATATTCCGCCGCCCGGTCGCCGTGAACCCCTCGATTATTGATAAAAGTCACGCCATCGGGCAGCCATTTTTTAAGCGGAGCAAAAAATTCAATCCCTGCCCCGGTGGCATGAATCCAGCGCAGATTGGGGGCGCGCTTTGCGATGTCTTTCACATCGAATTTCCAGACCAGCAGCGCATCCGCTGTTGCAATATGGCTATCGAATTTTTCACTGTCATAATCGACGGTGACATGCAATCGGTCGGCGACATCGGGAAAGCGTTCCATGGCCGCCTTGAGCCGTTCCGGCGTCACTTCGAAGACTTCGCCAAGACTTCTGTCGTTATCAATATGCAGATGAAATTTCCGGTCTTTTGTGAAATTTTCTGTCATCGGCCTTCAACACTCCCGTTGATTATATGTTCGATTTAGCGGCATGTGACGAGCCGAAAGCCGCCGCATTTGGAATGCCCTCATTTACCCTGGGACATAAATATGCCCGCGACGCACCGGGACGACATATTGCCGACGCGCGTCTTTGTCTTTGGTCGCGAAGACGGGGACTTCTCAGCTACGATCCGCTTCCCCTTGGAGGATACGATCCAACCACCATTGGGCCAGCTGCGGCACCAAAGGCTCCAGATGCGAAAGCCTGCCGGACGGCGCGAAGGGCGAACACAGACCTTTATGCTGAATTTCCGCAATGTCATTATCCTCACCAAGAGAGGTATCCCAGCGTTTGTAGTAATACTTAACTTTCTCATCAAAATCGGGGCGGGCGATTGTCTCCTCGGGGAAGCAGGCGCCGGCAATCACCGTAGTATGGTGTGGCCCGCGCGGCATAAGCTGGATGTACCAGACGCAATCGAGGGTCATACCAAGCATGGTTGAGGGGTTGAGAGCCACATAGTTGGTGCCTCCAGCCGCCGCCCCCTGAAGATCCGGAATTTGTGGGAGGGCGTGCTCCAGATCTCCAGGGAGCAGGGCCCTGGTGTTATCATCATGATTTTCATGAATATAGAACCAGTTGCCGATTGTCGGCAGGGCCGAATGCTCCATCTCCTTCGGGTCCAACGTTTCCTTGTGAACCGTCGGCAGATGATATTCCTCCATGGCGTTTTCAAAATGCGCCTTCCAGTTACACTTGACCTCATCAACTGTCTTGCGAACCAAGCGCAGGTTTTCCATTTTGTAGGAGCCCATCTGCTCGGGAAAATCGCCAAGATGAGCTGAGAGTGGCTCCGGATCCGCGCTGAAATTGATGAAGATGAAACAGCCAAAAATTTCGAGATTGAGAGGAATAAGCCCGTTTTTCTCCTTGTCGAAGCCTTCCGTCCGCTCCATCCCCGGACAGCCGCGCAGCTTTCCCGTCAGATCATAGGTCCAGGAATGATAGGGGCAGGAAAAGACCATCTTGTTACCTTCGCCAAAGGCGACCGGTGCCCCGCGATGGCGGCAATTATTGGCGAAGGCGCGAACCTGCTGATCCCGCCCGCGCACAATAATGATGGGAACTCCGACATAATCGACAGTAATAAAATCACCCGGTTTCTTTACCTGATCCACATGGCCGAAGAAATTCCAAGTTTTCATGAAAAGATTTTCGATCTCCGCCTTGTGAAACTCTTCGGATGTATAGCACCAGGCAGGCAGTGTCTCCGCCTCTTCCACTGGCTTGTACACATTCCGATAATGAGTTCTGTCGAAAATATTCAAAGGTTTCATCGTGCCTCGCCTTTTCTCTGATTGCTCTCAAATCAATCGGTTACCTTTCAGAATACGGCCTCATCATCCGATCCTACCTGTTAGAATTTTGTCAGATAATGCTGAATTTCCCACTCTGAAATTGTGTTGTGATAACTCCACCATTCCGATGTCTTGAGCTGAATGTATGAATTATACAGATCCTCGCCCATGATCTCCTGGCTGATCGGGTCGGCAGCAAATGCCTCGATCGAATGCAGCAGCGTCCCGGGCAGGGTGCGTACCCCTTTTTCTTTCAACTCGGCCTGGCTAAGTTCATACATATTGAGATTGATCGGATCGCCCGGATCAAGATCCTTTTCAATCCCTTCAAGTCCCGCGCCCAGCATCATCGCCGCACCGAGATAGGGGTTGACCGTGGTATCGACTGCGCGACATTCCCAACGGGCGGCGGAGAGATATGGCCCCTTGTGCTTGCTCGGATCCCCCTCGATCTGCGGCCGCAAGGTCGGCACCCGCATCATATGGGTGCGATTATTCCCGCCGTAGGAAACAAAAACCGGCGCCCAGGTATAACCGGTCACCGAACCCGACTTGATCAGCCGCTTGTAAGAATTGACCGTTGGACAGGTGACCGCAACAATGGCTTCAGCATGTTTCAACGTGCCTGCAAGAAATTGATAGGCGAGCTTTGACAATCCACAGCCACGCGGGTCGTCCGCATCCCCAGAAATATTCTTGCCTGTTTTTATATCCGCCAGCGACATGTTGAAATGCGCACCGCTGCCCGTTTTATTGGCGTAGGGCTTGGGCATGAAGGTGGTTTCCCAGCCGTATTTACGGGCAATTTCCTTCATCATCATCCGCCAGAGTACAAAACGGTCCGCCGTCGTCATGACATCGGCATAGTTGAAATCAAATTCGAACTGGCCGTTCGCATCCTCATGATCGAAAGAGTAGACCCCCCAGCCCATCTTGTTCATGTTGCTCACGCATTCATGCAGGAAATCGTAATTTTCAAGGGTCAACTGAACGTCATAGGCAGCCTTGGCAATATCATCCACTACATTGTTGGGCGAAATTTCATTACCATTGCGATTGACGACATAGCACTCGCATTCAATACCCAAATTAAACTGAAGACCAAGGGCGGCGGCCCGATCGATCTGCCGCTGTAAAACATTACGCGAACACATGGGCCATGGATCGCCTTTGTATTTCATATAGCCTGGCGCCCAGGCAATTTCAGGCCGCCAGGGAAGCTGGACAATCGCGCCCGGATCCGGATAGACCGCCAACTCATCATCATTCGGCCCCTGCCCCAGTCCTTCGATCGCCGCACCGGTATATAGCTCGGACCCCCGCATCATGCGATCAAAATGATCGATCGGCACGGCCTTGCCTTTGATGACGCCACTCACATCGACAAAAGATGAAAAGCAGTATTTTACACCCTGCGCCGCCAGCTGTTCCTGCGTGACACCGCCACGCTCCGGATCGACCGTCAAATTTTGCTGTGCAGAAGACATTGAGGTTACCTTTCCCGCAATCCTGTTCAAAAACGCAAATTATGCTGGCGCCCTACCGCGCTGAGCTGATTGTCACGATAGATAATTTAATTAATTAGTCAATATAATAAATTTGAAAGTCAACCCAATCATCAGACAATCTGGATTTTCTCCTGCCACGAACCCGCCGCCTTCTTTCTTCGAACGCCCAAAGGAGGCGTAATCTACAAACACAGCGAAATCTGATCTCATAATATTTTACATTTATATTCATATAGTTATGTCGATATAATCATAACATTGAGCATCGGAAACTCAACATAATTGCGGCAATTCAACATTTTTGAAGATAATCATAGGTGACCAAAATAATGCGCAAAGCAGTCGCCAGAGCTGACCCCTTGCAAAAAAACCATCTTTCGCATAAATTAATTAATTGAATAGTTAATATGAGAAATGAGAATGGCAATTAGCAGCAAAAAAAGAGATTCTGCAAATCTTGAAGCCTGGCAGCAAATTTGCCATGCGGAACCAGTTTTGAAAGACATTCGGAATGCCATTGATGTGCTTCCCGGGATGACACCCGATCTGATCCTGACATCCGGCCCACCGATGAAATGGGAAGACTATACAGGAGGCCAGCGCGAGGCCATTATCGGCGGCGCACAATTTGAAGGTCTGGCCGAGAACCGCGAAGCGACCATCGCCGGACTGGACGCCGGAGATATACGGATTGACGGATGCCATGATCATGGCTGCGTCGGCTCGCTGGCAGGAATTTATACAGCGTCCATGCCGGTTTTATTGGTTGAGAATGAAACCATTGGCAATCTCGGTTTTTGCAATATGTATGAGGGAACAAACCCTCGACGTCTGAATTATGGGGTCTATGATCAGGGCGTTCATGATCGGTTGACTTACGTCAACACGCGGGTATCGCCGGTAATTGCCGAGGCTGTCCGCCTTTCAGGCGGCATCCCCCTCAAACCGATCATCCGCCGGGCGTTGCACATGGGAGATGAGCTGCATAGCCGCAGCACGGCCGCCGCGCTCATTTTCACACGCGAATTGTTTCCTTATCTGATCGAGATTGCAGAAAAGAATAAACAGGCCGTGCATGAAGCCGTCACCGCGCTGACCGAGGATCATTATTTCTTTCTGCGCCTGTCCATGGCTGCGGCAAAGGCAACGGCGGATGCGGCGCGCCATATAGAAGGCTCAAGCATGGTGACGGCGATGGCCTTCAACTGCCGGGGTTTTGCCATCCGGGTAAGCGGACTGGGTGATCAATGGTTTACGGGACCCCACGCCACCGTGGAGGCGCAACTTTTTGACGGCCATACGCAAGAGGAGATCACCTGGATGGGAGGTGAAAGCACCATTACCGAAACCATCGGCCTTGGCGGCTTTGCACAGGCGGCCGCCTTCCCGCTTCAGCGTTATCAGGGCGGGTCGGCACAGGCAATGATCGACCGAAATATGGAGCTTTACAAAATTACGCTCGGCGAGAACCCAGACTATCAGATTCCGGCTCTCGACTATCGCGGTTCCCCGACCGGGATTGACATTTTCAAGGTAATTGATACGAAAATTCTTCCCGCCATGGATATCGGCATCGCCGGCCGGGACGGCGGGCAGATCGGCGCCGGGATCGTCCGCGCGCCCATGGAATGCTTCACAAAGGCAAAGGAAGCCTATATTCAGAGATATGGCGCCTTCTGATCCTATCAAACAACCATTGCAGTTTAAAACCCATGCGACATAACACGCTGTTACATCAAATTTCCAATTGGAAACCCCTCTCATTCCCGGATGGAAAAATGAGACCCGGCAGCATTACAATCCTTTTAAGTACAGACCGAACGGCAGGAATTTCACCGTGACAGATTTGATAAAGGTCGTCATCCGCCATAAAAAACGCGAAAGCGATACGATCATGAGTTACGAACTGCGGGATGTGGACGAACGACCACTGCCCGCTTTTACCGCTGGGTCACATATTGACGTTCATCTGGGGCAAGATCTCATTCGCCAGTATTCCTTGCTGAACAATCCAGCGGAAACGCACAGATATGTCATTGGTGTCCTTCGGGAAGAGACCGGCCGAGGTGGGTCAAAACATCTGCATGACCATCTTCAGGAGGGGGATATTTTAACCATCAGTTCCCCGCGCAATGCCTTTTCCCTTGACGAAACGGCCTCAAAAACATTGCTGCTGGCGGGAGGGATCGGAATTACCCCCCTGCTCTCCATGGCGGAGCGGCTCACTCATATCGGGGCGCCATTTGAAATGCACTACTGCGCCCGCACACGGTCTAACACCGCTTTTCTCGAAATGATGGCCTCAGCCCCCTATGCGCAAATAGTCAACACCCATTTCGATGACGAAGCGACGGAGCAGCTTCTCAATATTCCGGGGCTTCTCGAGCATTTTGAACCGGGAATGCATCTGTATGTCTGCGGTCCGCAAGGCTTTATGGATGCGGTGATCGAAGAAGCGCAAAAAAGCTGGCCGGAAGAGGCAATTCACCGCGAATATTTTACCCCCACTCCCCATCAGGTCAGTGACGGGGACCGGGCTTTTCAGGTAAAAATCGCCAGTACGGACGAGATTATTGAAGTAGCCGCGGATGAAAGCATTGCCGCTGCTCTCAAACGCCAGGGCATCCATCTTCCCCTATCCTGCGAACAAGGCATTTGCGGCACCTGCATTACGGCGGTGCTCGGCGGTATCCCCGATCACCGTGATGATATCCTGAGTGATGAGGAACGAGCTGCAAACGACCTGATCACGCCCTGCTGTTCTCGCTCGAAAAGCGATCTGTTGATACTTGATCTTTAAGCGGAAAGATGCCTCCGGATTATCCCAGCCCCTTTCCCGCTCCGCTCGACCTGCTCATTCACAACAGAAAGGCTGAAGGAAATGATGGACATAGCTCCCCTCGAAATCCTGAAAGAATTGTTCGATACAGCGGTGCGGTCGGCGGATCCTATGACGCTCATTCCTCCCCTGCTCGGCCCCAAACCGGCAGGACGGCTGTTGGTGATCGGTGCAGGCAAAGCATCGGCCCGTATGGCAGAGGCAGTGGAAAGCGTCTGGGGCGCTTGTGAAGGTCTTGTCATCACCCGTTATGGTTACGCTCGCCCCTGCCGCGGCATCGAGATTATCGAAGCCGGGCACCCCGTTCCAGATGAAACCGGCGTAACTGCAACACGCCGCCTTCTTGAATTGCTTGAAGGATGCGGACCAGAGGTTCATATCCTCGCCCTGATATCGGGAGGCGGCTCGGCTCTGCTAGTCTGTCCGGCAGGGGAGATTACCCTCGCTGAAAAACAGCAGATCACCAATCAGCTGCTTGCCTCCGGTGTTGCCATCGACAAGATCAATATCGTTCGCAAACATCTGTCCAAGGTCAAAGGCGGGCAGCTCGCCGCGGCGGCATATCCCGCCCATATGAGAACGCTGATGATTTCCGACGTGCCGGGCGACAATCCTGCCCACATCGCCTCCGGCCCAACCGTCGGCGATAACAGTACGGCAGCGGAGGCCCGCGCGATACTGGACGGGATCAAGGCGAAAATCCCGCCCTCCATTGAGGCTGTCCTTGCCGGATCGTCAGGAGTTCTGGCGCCGGGCTCCGAAGCCCTTTCCCACACGGAGAACCGGGTCATTGCCTCCCCCGCCCAGTCATTGGCAGCAGCCATGAAGCGCGCGCAAGACTATGGCGCTCAAGTCCGTATCCTTGGCGATGCCATCGAAGGCGAAGCGCGCGATATCGGAGAGCAGCAGGCGAAACTCGCCCTTGATCTGCAACACAAAATGAAACCGGGGGATGCGCCGCTCCTGCTGCTTTCCGGCGGGGAATGCACCGTCACCCGGCGCGGCGATGGTGTTGGCGGGCCCAATGCGGAATTTCTGTTGTCCGCCTTCACCACTCTGGCAGGCGCTGAAGGAATCTATGGCCTCGCCTGCGATACGGACGGCGTCGATGGGGCGGCAGAAGTCGCAGGTGCGATGATCGCTCCTGTCGCATGGCAGCGGGCTGTGGCAAGAGGATTAGATGTCCACGCCTTCCTTGAGAATAATGACAGCCACAGCTTTTTTGAAAAACTGGAGATGCAGATTATTACCGGTCCCACACTGACCAATGTCAATGATTTCAGGGCCTTTCTGATTTACCCTGTTGCTTGAAATACTAACCTTAATCATCTGAAATATCTGCGTTTACATCCTCATTTAATCGGTGGAGCGAAGCATGGATATCAAACGCCTGCTCGAAGACATCAGCGATATGGCGCGGCAGCATAAGGATTGCGGAAAAGTTGCCGACTATATCCCCGAACTTGCCCGAATTGACCCCGCACAGTTCGGCATCAGCGTCTGTCTCGCCAATGGGATGCAATATTCTGCCGGGGATGCCGCAACGCCCTTCTCCATTCAGAGCATTTCGAAGGTATTTTCGCTGGCCCTTGCGCTCGGCCGACTTGGTGACAGCCTGTGGAACCATGTCGGGCGGGAGCCGTCAGGCTATGCATTCGATTCCATTGTTCAGCTTGAGTATGAAAAAGGCATTCCGCGTAATCCCTTCATCAATGCCGGGGCAATTGTTGTGACGGACGCCATTCTGGCAGGCAGCACCCCGGCGGAAACCCTTGGCGAGTTGCTGCGCTTTATCCGCGTTGCCGCCGATGATGACGACATTCATATCAATGACCGCGTCGCGCTTTCGGAAAAGGCGACGGGCGCACGCAATACCGCCCTCGCTCATTTCATGCGATCTTTTGGCAATCTGCGGAACGAAATTGACCTCACGCTTGGCACGTATTTCCATCAATGCGCCATCGAAATGAACTGCGCACAGCTCGCAAGATCCGGCCGCTTCCTCATGAATGCGGAAGGAAGCATTATTCCGCGGCTGATTTCAAGCGCCCGCATCCGCCGCATCAATGCGTTGATGCTGACCTGTGGGCATTATAACGGATCAGGCGATTTTGCCTTCCGGGTTGGGCTCCCCGGAAAAAGCGGCGTCGGCGGCGGCATTCTGGTAATTGCGCCCAGGCGTGCCTCCATCGCGGTCTGGTCGCCGGGCCTTAACAGCTATGGCAATTCCAAACTCGGTACGGAAGCAATGGAAACCTTCGCGCAAAAAACCGGCTGGTCCGTCTTCGGATAGGAAGAGCTGCGATTATTCCCATCATATCCTCCTGCTGGGTTACAGGCTGTAGCTTTCCAGGGCATTCTTTGGAAACAGCTCCTCCATCGTCACGCGCCGTTCCGACAGCCCCTGCCGATGATGATGATCAAGAAAAGTCTCAATCGTTGTTTCATTGCCTGCAATACCATAGGACCAGAAACGATCGCCCATAAGTGCCCGCGCCTCGCGTAGATGATCTTCGACAAACGGCATCGTCACCTTGGTTGCGGAAGTATCTGAAAGAAGCTCCTCCGCCATCGCCTTGGAGGCCGAAAATGCCTTCATCAAAGCGCCCGCAAGGAAGGGGTGCGCCTCCAGCAGACTGCGGCGAACCCCCAGGAGATGCATGATCGGGAATATCCCGGTCTTTTTCCAGTAAGCGCTCGCGGTCTTTACCGTATTGCCAAACAGCCGGTCGATATCTGGATGATGTTCGTCATAGCATTTCGGGCTGCGCGGGCCGATAAACCCATCAATCTCCCCACTGATCAATAGATCATTGAGAGATTTGCCTTCCGGCGCCGGAGTAATCATCACATCGCTCGGCAGGTTGAACGCCAGTTTTTCAGGCCGCCCGGCAGAATTCATCCCTCCGCGCACCCAGTTTATATCAGACGGCTTTACGCCATATTCATCTTCCAGCAGCGCACGCGCCCAGACATTGGCGCTGAGTTGGTATTCTGCGATGCCAATCTTTTTCCCTTTCAGTTTTTCCGGAGAGGTGATTCCCTTATCGGTGCGGATATAGATGGCGCTGTGCCGGAAAGCACGGGAAAGGAAAATCGGCAACGCCTGATATTGCGAACGGTTTTGCGCGATGCTGAGGACCTGACTGGCGAAGGACACCTCCGATATATCGAAATCCTGATGACGAAAGGCGCGAAAGAACATCTCCTCAGGGGACAGAGCCATAAAAACCGGATCAACGCCGTCTATCTGCACACGCCCGTCGATCAGGGGCCGGTTCCTGTCATAGTCACCGACCGCAATTGAAAGCCGTAATTTGCTCATTCCCTTCTCCCGCTTTTACTTATTTTCTATAGGGTAGCCCGGCACGGCGACCTGTTCTTGCAGTGGTTGCCAATTTCCGCCTTGCGCACTTTTCAGAATGGCGTGGCAGACCTCCAGCGTCGCATGACCCCATCGAGCATTCTGGACGGGGAGATGGTTTTCCCGCACCATCTGCCAAATCGCGTCCATGACATATCTGCGACCGGCGGCGAGCGGCTCAACGGACAGTGTCGCCACGGCCTCATCCCCATATATCCGGATTTTTTCAGGGCCGATGCGAATATCAGCATGATCAAGGCTGAGCATAAGCTCGCCAAAATGCTCATTTCCATCGGGATCGCGTGGCAGCTCGCCAAGGCCAAAGCCCCGCATGGCTTTCAGGGCGGCCTCTTCCTCTGGGGTTTTCACCGTTCGAAGTTTTCGCCGGGCCGCACCATATGCCGAAGGATCCTTGCGCTGCCCCAACTCGCCCATCCAGCCCGCGCTCTCATCCCCATCAAAATGCGCATAGCCGGAATAAGTCAGGGTCGCGATGACGCCATTTTCAAATTCCAGCAGCGCCATATAGGCCCCTTCTGACGGACGCGCCTTATCCCAGTTACCCGTCAGCGCCGTAACCCGCCGCGCCTTTCCCCCCGCAAGCAGACGGACAATGTCGATATGATGGACGGCCTGACTGAAAATAACGCCGCCACCGGTTTTCGTCGTCAATTCCTCCGCCCGCCGGGGGCGATACATGAAATCGGTGTCATAGTTCGCCCGGATCATGCGCAGCGCGCCATATTTTCCGGACTTGATAATCTCCAGCGCCATGGCGATTTGCGGATCGAAACTATGACTGGGCCCGACGGCGACATGGCGATTGTTATGGTCCGCCGCATTGATGATTGCGCGGCTCTCATCAAGCGAGAGTGCTACCGGCTTTTCGATAAGCACATGCCGCCCGGCCGCAAGGGCCGCAAGGGCATGCTCCTTATGTAATTGATGCGGACTCGCGACATAAACGAGCTCAACGGCCGAATTGTTCAGCATTTCGGAGAGAGTTTCATAAGCCGGGGCAGAAAACCGGGCTGCGAATTCTTCCCGCGCCTCAACGCGCGGATCCACCGCCCCCACCAGCCGGATCCGTTTGTCGGCAAGAATTGAGGGAAGAGTCAACATAAAGGCCCGACCAAGGCCAACGACACCAAGGCCAAGCGCAGCAACCGGATTCGTCGGCATATCAGAGGTCAATCGTGATCTCCTCGTCTGCCGCACGTGAGACACAAATCATAATGAACCTGTCCCTCTCCTTGTCACTCAACACCAGATCCCGATGCTCCACATCTCCGTTTAGCAGGGCCGTTTTGCAGGCGCCGCAGGTGCCGCTCTCACAGGAGGAGCGTAAATCATACCCCCGTTCACGCAGGGTTTCGAGAATGGTCTGGTTTTTCGGAACCGTGATCCGCGCACCGGATTTTTTTAACAAGACGGTGAACTCCCTGTCATCGGCCTGGCTCACCTCGACCGGCTTGAAATCCTCGAAATGAATCTGCTGCTCCGGCCAATGCCCGGACATGTCCCGGACATCCTCCATCATCATCTTCGGGCCACAACAATAGACATGCGCCGCCGTCGGCTGCTCAAGATGCGGCCAGAGATCATAGAGATGCGCAGGATCGCCCCCATCATGGTGCAGGATGACCTTGGCGGCAAAATCGGCGGTCTCCACCTCGTCAGCGAAGACCGTATTTTCCCGCGACTGGGTGCAGTAGATGACCCGGAAATTCTGATGCCCGTCCGCGGCCAGCTTGTGGCACATGGACAGGATTGGCGTAATGCCAATACCTCCGGCAATGAAGAGATATTCATTGGCAGGAACCAGTTCGAAATTATTTTCAGGCGGCAGGATTTTCAAAATATCGCCCGCTTGAGTTTTCTCCACCATGCTCCGCGATGCGCCCCGCCCCGCCCTGTCCGCACGAACGGCGATGAGATAGCGATCCCTCTCCAACGGGCTGTTCGCAAGAGAATATTGCCGCATACTACCCTCAGGTGTCCTTACACCGATGTGCGAACCCGCGGAAAAGATCGGCAGTTCAGCTCCATCAACGGACTTCAATTCCAGAATACCATGATCAGGTCCGACAAGCCGCTTGTCCGTAATAACAACTTTTATAAATTCACTTTCCATCATATTTCCGGATACTCAGTGCTTTTGAAAATTATATTAGATATCTAATTTTATTTTTGCAAGGGCTAGACAAACCCGCAGTTTCGATTCTACATTGTTTTCTTAGATGTCTAAATTATTTTGGAGGCTTCGATGCTGACGCCAGAAGAGAATGATCTCTTGTGCCGTGTGGAAGGAAATGCGCCCATGGGGCAATTGATGCGCCGTCACTGGATACCGGCGTTGATGTCAGAGGAGCTTGTTACTGACGGCAAACCTGTCCGCGTTAAATTGCTGGGCGAGGAGCTTGTCGCCTTTCGTAATTCCGAAGGCAAAGTCGGGTTGCTGGATGAATTCTGTCCGCATCGCGGCCCTTCGCTTGCTTACGGCCGCAATGAACAATGCGGGCTTCGTTGCCTTTATCATGGCTGGAAATTCGATATTGAAGGAAATGTGGTCGAAATGCCGTCCGAGCCGGTCGGCACACCAATGAAAGAAAAGACGAAGATCAAATCCTATCCGACTGCGGAGGTTGGTGGCTTTGTTTGGGCTTATATGGGGCCGGCCGCGGAAAAGCCCGCATTTCAGCGCCCCCCCTTTTCCCCCGATGAGAGCACGCAAGTCTCCATTACCAAGGTAAAGGTCCCTTGCAACTGGGCGCAAGTACAGGAAGGGCAGATCGACTCTGCCCATTCCTCCAGCCTGCATTCATCCGATATGGTACCGGCCCGCGTTGAATCGGCGGGCGCAACATCGACCAACTGGACACGCCCTTCCACGGACAAAGCCCCGCGCATGATCTCGCAGGTGACGCCATATGGTTTTCGCTATGTTGCGTTGCGCAGGCCAATCAAGAATGCGCAAACCCATGATTATGCCCGCATTACCGTTTACGTCGCGCCGTTCATATCCCTGATCCCGCCGAATTCCTCCTATAATGTGGCAAGCGTGGTGGTTCCGGCCGATGATACATCCACCTGGTTCTATTTCATCTCCTGGGGCGGTACGGATACAGTCGGCACGGACGAATGGCGCGCCTTCAACCATCTGGTGAAGGGCGTCGATATTGACGAGCATTACAATTCCCGGCGCACCATGGACAATGATTTTGGACAGGACCGCGATGCAATGGCCAGCGGGAACTTCACCGGCATCAAGGGCATCCCCAATCAGGATATCGCCATGTGGGTCAGCATGGGCAAAATAGCTGACCGCAGGCGTGATACATTGGGGGCCAGCGATATTGCCGTCGTCGAATTCCGCCGTCTCATGGTGGAGGCGGTGAAACAGTTCCGTGATGGCGCCGCTGCAGCCATCGGGACAGCAGAACCGCGGGTGCCGCAAATCGAGATTGCCTCCTATCAGGGGATTGTCTCCAAGGGAACGGACTGGCTCACCCTTGGCACACAGGAAACCGAACAGGCCATCCTAAACAATATGGCAAAGGCAGCTTCCTGAGTTCTCTTGCGCGAAATATCTCTTGTCGCCCTATAGATTCCCGGCTCCCAAACTCCTTGTTGAGGGGATTTTCTTTCCCTCGGCAAGGGCGTTGGCTTCATCAAGCGCAAGATTTCTCACCATTTTCAGCAGCGCACTACGCACCACCTTCTGCGTTTCCTCATCAATGCCCGCCAGTGCAACCTGGTTCACCTCCTGCGCCAGCGGAACCAGTTTGCTTTCCAGCGCCTTCCCTGCCTTGGTCAGGAAGATATATTGCTTCTTCAGATTACCTTCGCGGCGACGGCGGGTCACATAGCCAAGTTCAACCATCTTGGTGATCGCCGTATGGGCCGTCGGCTCCGTCAGGCCGACCTGTATAGCCAGATCACGCTGGGTAACACCATCGCGATGCCACATGGCGCGCAGAAAAATCCAGTGACCGAAGGAAACGCCGTAATCGGCAAGCCGGGTCTGCAATGATCGGTTGAATCCACGCGCCAGATCCCGAACCAGATGGGCAATACGATCATCCGGATTTATCTGATCCCAATGCGCCAGAATTGCACGGGTTGTCGCATCCGCCTCGATCCGCTCTTTTTCCGATTTGTTCATGTTCGCCCATTTCTGTGGATCACAACTCTACGCACAAGAGGCTTTTTCCTTTGCCCGTAAATACTGCACTGCAATACAGTTTACCCTTTTCTTAAAGGAAGGGAAACCATTGCGTTACAAATATTAACCATAACAGGCGCGTTGTCTTATCGGCCGGATAACTTCATGTTTCAGATACTGAAAGACTTACATGCTATTTGGCAGCAGCAGGGATATCGCCGGAATAAACAGCAGCAACAAAAGAATAATCCCTTCCGCAATCAGAAATCTGGATATACCCGCGAAAATTGAACTCAACTCCACGTCTCGTCCGACAACTGCCTTGATGACAAAGGCGTTGAGACCCACAGGCGGTGTAATCAGGCCGATTTCCAGCAGCTTGACGACGATGACACCAAACCAGATCAGATCCATCCCCATATTCTCTATCAGAGGTACAGAAACGGGCAAAGTGAGCAGCAGGATGCCAATCGGGTCCAGAAACATGCCCAGCACAAGAAACATCAGGCAGATCACCCCGATGACAACCCAGTCGGAGACATTGGCCGCCTCGATATGATGGATGATCCAGGGGGATACTTCCGTAAGGGAAATGAAAGAGACGAAAATCTTCGCGCCGAAAACGATCATGAAGATCATGGCCGTCTGATAGGCCGTTTCTTTCAATGATTCAAAAAAGCTCGACCAGGTCAGCCGCCGGAGGATAAAGCCGAGGAGCACCGCAACGCCCGCGCTGACCGCCGCCGCCTCTGTTGTTGTGAAAAAGCCGCCATAGATACCAACCACGATGATCAGAAACAGTAGAATTGCGGGCCACGCCTGCGCAGCGGCCCGTCGCCGGGCGCCCGGGACCCGCTCTTCCCCGAAAGTCGGCGCCTCCGCCGGATTTATTTTCACCCAGA
>CEOG01037838.1_pt1 | contig 28137 bp, 22 predicted proteins | sample 530301 | NCBI WGS metagenome assembly CEOG01 (sample SAMEA2619903, study PRJEB7988) | marine metagenome | biome: marine biome (ENVO:00000447); feature: surface water layer (ENVO:00002042); material: "saline water (ENVO:00002010), including plankton (ENVO:xxxxxxxx)" | depth 5 m | reverse complement strand
CGCGCCATGTGGAAATCTCCTGCCTTGACCGGCGGGGTTACTGGGTTTCGATCTAGCCGCTTGCGGGGGGTGGAACTGGAGTGAATCCATTACGATATGGCCAGCGGCGCGCCCGGCAGGCTTAATCCTTGCTGCGTTTCTGATGTTCCTGAAGGCGGTCAAATAGTTCGACGAAATTGCAGGGCATGAAGCGATAATCAAGCTGATGGACGAGGATATCGTCCCAGGCGTCCTTGACGGCGCCGGTGGAGCCGGGCAACGCAAACAGATAGGTTCCCTTCGCGACGCCCGCCGTGGCGCGGGACTGGATGGTCGATGTGCCGATCTTCTGATAGCTCAGCATCCGGAACAATTCTCCAAATCCCGGAATTTCCTTCTCAAAAAGACCGGCGAAAGCTTCGGGTGTGACATCGCGGCCGGTCACGCCGGTGCCGCCGGTTGAAATGATCACGTCTATATCCGGATCAATGAGCCAGCCTTTGATAACCCGCTGTATTTCGGTTAATTCATCTCTGACGATTTTGCGATCACCAAGGATATGCCCAGCAGTTTCCAGCCGCTCGATAAGGGTCTGGCCGGAGCGGTCCTCGGCCAGACCGCGGCTGTCGGAGACCGTCAGAACGGCGATACGGACAGGGATGAAAGGGCGTGATGTGTCAATTCCCGGCATTGTCGGCTATCTCGCTTTCTTGCTGGTCGAGCGGTTGATATTCCGGCCATTCGCCGCGGGCAATCTGGTCAAGGCCGGGCAGGTCCTGCCCCATGCGGTGGCGGTATATCCAGAAATTCGTCAGAACCCGCTTTATGAAAATACGTGTCTCCCGGCTCGGCATGGCTTCGATGAAAAAGAGAGGGTCGTCGCCAGCCGCCGTTTCCGACTTCCACTTCTTGAGGTTGCCGGGGCCACCATTGTAAGCGGCCGCGAGATGGAACAGGTTGCGGTCCACATCCTTGTAATTCATCAGGTAATTGAGATACTGCTGGCCAAGTTCAAGATTGTAGGCGGGATCGAGCAGCTTTTCACTTTTCCCGTTGCGCAGCGATTTGTCACCGGAGATATAGCTGGCAGTCACCGGCATAATCTGCATGAGGCCGGTGGCGCCCGCGCCGCTCCGCGCGCTTGCCAGAAAGCCCGATTCCTGACGCATGAAGGCATAGAGAAGGGCGCGATCAACCTTGAAACCTTCTTCCGGCTGCCATTTGGGTACCGGATAAATGGCGGCGTCCCATGTGACATTCTCCGTATCCCAAAGATAGAGCCCCATACGCATGGCGACGGACGGGATGCCAATCTGTTCTGACAGGGCCAGAAGTTGCGGCGCCAGATTGTCATCGGCATTCAGAAAAATACTGCGGAGCTCCTCCGCCGCGAGGTCATACTCTTCGATCTGACTGAGAGCAATGGTGCGTTTCACCGCGGGGATTTTCATCAGAAAGGCGATTTCACCGTTGTCGAGATCCGGCAGATCCCAGTTGAACGGCTTGTCAATCCCGAGTTGGCGCAGCGCGAGAAGGCCGTAGAAGGTTCTGGGCTGGCTCGCCGTACGTTCCAGATAGTGATAAGCCTTTTCGGGGGAGCCCAGCTTCAGATAGGCGCGTGAGGCCCACCAGTTCGCCGCTGTTGAATTCCAGTCGGACAGGTCGTTCACCTCACCAAGAGCGGTGAAATGCTCGGCGGCTCTTGCGATATCACCGCTTCGCCAGGCGGCAAGCCCGGCGGTCCAGTCCGCGAGCGGAACATAATCGCGGGATTTGCGAAGGGCCGCTTCGGCGAATTCAATGGCTTTATCATCGCGGGAATTAAGAAAATAACTCTGAGCGATTTTTTCACGAAGCTGGTCAATCTCAACCTGGTCAAGGAGTTTTATGACATTTTTCTGTGACAGATACTCGGCGGCCTTTGTCGGCTGATCGTTGCGTATATATCGGTTTACAACACGTCTTGTATGCTCGACATCATTGCGTTGTTGTGCACTGCGCTTTGTGTTGCTTTTATAAGAGCGTGAAAGATAGACCGGCTGACCGGATCCATGTCCGCCGAGATACTGACCATGAACGGGTTCCGGCAGGGGGTTCCAACCACGCTCGCGGCGGCCTTCCGCCAGTTTATAAATACGCTCCGCACCGGGATGATCGGCATAGGCCTTCATCCACAAATGCAGCTCTTCATATCGGGCTCTGTATTTTGTCGGATGCATATAGCGCTGAAATTTTACATGACCGAGAAGCAAGTCGCTCTTCAATGCAGAAATCAGCTTATCTGCCTGTTTCCAGTCTCCGCGGTTCTGATATTCGAAGATGGATTTGTAACGGGCCGTGTCATCGGCAGAGAGAACAGAGGGGGCGCCTTCCGCTCTTGCGGTCTGGCCGAGCGCCAGCACGATGGAGGCAAGAATCGTCAGAACGGTGAGAATTCCGAAACGCTCATTCATAACCAGTTGCCATTTATCGAATAAGGGATCTGCCGGATATGGCAGATCCGCACTGAACAGGTTTAGTCATCCCCCATCGCCGCCTTCAGCATCAACAGATCGGCCCAGGCATATTTCTTCAGGGCCGGTTGGCTCATCAGAAAGGCAGGATGAAATATAGGCAGTATTTTTGCGTGCCCTTGCCCGATTTGCAAATCTTTCCATTTCCCGCGTAATTTGTTGATGCCTGTTTTGATGTCGAGCAGGTAGCCCGCAGCTTCCCCGCAGGCAAGGATATAACTTGGGTTTGTGATCTCAATATGGCGGTGGATGAAGGGCAGGCAGAGTGCCTTTTCCTCGTCTGTGAGTTCGCGCATTCCAGGCGGGCGCCAGGGAATCGCACTGACATAATAGGCATCATCGGGAGACAGGCCGATCGCCGCAAGCATCTTTTCAAGCAGTTCGCCGGAGCCATTGGAAAAGGGCAGGCCGCTGCGGTCCTCTTCATCGCAAGGCTGTCTGTCAATAATCATCAACCGGGCGCCAGGGTCGCCTTTGGCGAAAACCGTATGGTTGGCCGATTTTCTGAGGGAGCAATGTTCGAAAGTTTCAACGGCCTGGCGGAGCTCGTCGATTGTCCGGCAGCTTTGCGCCGTCTGCTGTGCGAAGCGGATAGCGTCGGCGAGTTTCGGGGCAGGAGCGGGACGGGCGCTTTCCGCTTTTTTCTGGGGCGTTACTGGTCTGACAGCCGCCGGTGGCGCTGAAGGCCCTGTTTCACCGCCGACTGTCGGAGTTAACTCCCGAACGGGAGATTGTGCAAGCCGGTTGACGGGCGCATCGTCAATTGTTTCGTCAACGCCGGCCTCCAGATAAAAATGGATCAGGCTTTGCATGTCGATCTTCATATCCATGCCGTATCATAACAGCACCAGTTCCGTTTCGAGAAGCGGACAGTGTCAGGATTTTCTGGAACTTTTCCAATCTGATATGTTAGTTTCAGTGAGAAATTAGGGAAACCGGGTCATCTTGGGCTGTTTTTTCATCTGTTGAAATCGCAGAAATCCGCCAAAACCCTTTGCAATCGGATATGATGCGCAATAAAAGGGCTTGAGAATCACGAGCTATGCGGCTGTCCCGGCGTTGAAGCGGGTGCCGGCCCGGGTCCCGGACTAACAACAAGCAATGGTCGCAAACCGACCGTAAGAGTAAGAAGAGGGTTGTAATGGAACGCGAATCTATGGAGTTTGATGTCGTTATTGTCGGCGGCGGCCCGGCGGGGCTATCGGCGGCGATCAAGCTGCGCCAACTCAGCGAGGAAGCAGGACTTGATGTCTCTGTCTGCGTCATTGAGAAAGGCTCCGAGATTGGCGCCCATATCCTTTCGGGTAATGTGTTCGAAACCCGCGCGCTGGATGAACTGATCCCGGACTGGAAAGAAAAGGGCGCGCCGCTCAATGTTCCGGTGAAGACGGAAAAATTCTTCTTCATGACGGAATCGAGCGAGCTGCGCTTTCCCAATTTCCTGCTGCCCAAGCAGCTTCATAACCACGGGAATTATATCATCAGTCTCGGCAATCTCTGCCGCTGGCTGGCGGAACAGGCGGAAGCGCTCGGTGTTGAGGTGTATCCCGGTTTTGCGGGCGCAGAAATTCTCTATAACGAGGATGGCAGCGTCAAAGGCGTTGCGACGGGTGATATGGGGGTCGGCCGCGATGGCGAAAAGAAAGGCGGCTATGAACCGGGGATGGAGCTGCATGCCAAATACACTCTCTTTGCGGAAGGGGTGCGTGGCTCACTGACCAAGGGGTTGTTCGAAAAATTCGGCTTGCGGAAGAATTGCGATCCGCAGACCTTCGGGATCGGCATCAAAGAACTTTGGGAGCTCGACCCGGAAAAGCATCACGAAGGGCAGATTTTCCACAGCTTCGGTTGGCCGCTCGGCAGCGATACCTACGGCGGATCCTTCGTATATCATCTGGAGAATAACCAGGCCTATGTGGGCTTTGTCGTCGCGCTGGATTACGAGAATCCGTATCTGTCGCCCTATGATGAGTTTCAGCGTTTCAAGACCCATCCGATGATGAAGGACATGCTGAAGGGCGGCAAGCGAATTTCCTATGGCGCCCGCGCCATTAATGAGGGTGGCTTCCAGTCCGTGCCGGAACTGGTATTTCCGGGCGGAGCCCTGATTGGTTGCACGGCCGGGTTCCTTAATGTGCCGAAGATCAAGGGCTCCCATACGGCTATGAAGTCCGGCATGATGGCGGCGGAAGCGATCATAGAGCAAATGAAAGAAAATGCCGACGCCCCGGCAAAGGTTCTTGAGGCATATCCGGAACTATATCGGAAATCCTGGGTTTATGATGAGCTGTACCGGGTGCGCAACAGCCGTCCGTCTTTCCGCTGGGGGTTGCTGGCGGGCACTCTTTATACCGGCCTTGATCTCAAGATCCTGCGCGGCAAGGCGCCTTGGACATTCAAGAATCATGACGACCATTCAGTGCTGAAAAAGGCCAAAGACTGTAAGAAAATCGACTATCCGAAGTATGACGGGGTCTATACATTTGACAAGCCGTCGTCGATTTTCCTGTCCAATACCAATCATGAAGAGGATCAGCCGGTTCATCTGACGCTCAAAGACGCGACGGTCCCGGTCAAAATCAACTATGATGAATATGCCGGGCCCGAACAACGCTTCTGTCCGGCGGGGGTCTATGAATTCCTGACCGATGATGATGGTTCCAATCCGCGATTGCAGATCAACGCGCAGAATTGCGTGCATTGCAAGACCTGCGATATCAAGGATCCGACGCAGAATATCAACTGGGTGGTTCCCGAAGGCGGCGGCGGGCCGAACTATCCGAATATGTAGAAAATCGTTCCTGGGCACAGGAAATTTGTTTAATGCCGGTGAAGGACGCCCTACATAAGAGAAGCGTGGGCGTCCGACTGGTCGACCGTCGCAGCCGGAAAGTGACAGATGGATGTGCAGGAATGGCGGGTGCAGGCGTGGAAAAGTATAAAACGGTTATCAGCGGCGTTATTTTAACAGTCCTGCTTGGTGCCTGCGCCACAAATGGCGTGTCAAGTGAAGGCAACGCTCTGCCGAATGCCTTTCAGGATGCGGGAGGGACAACGGATGTCCTTTCATCAACCTATTTTGGCGAATATCTGGCGGGCCGCGAAGCCCTGCGGGAGCAGGATGCCGATGCGGCGCTGCATTATTTCGATGATGCGCTGGAAGAACGCGCCGACGATACCATTCTGCTCGGCATGGCGTTACAGGCGGCGCTCGCCAAGGGAGATATCGCGCGGGCTGTCAAAATTGCCCCTTTCGCCGTCAAGGGAGAGGGGGATCAGTCAACCGCCAATCTAGTCCTGGCGATTGATGCGCTGGCAAAAAACGACTTCGCGGCGGCTGAAGGATATTTTCAGCAAACGTCGGATAATGGCTTTAACGTTCTTTTGAAGCCGCTTCTCATGGCCTGGGTCCAGTTGGCGCTCGGCAATGTGGATGATGCCTTCGCTGAGCTCGACGCGCTGGACAGATATAATGGTTTTGACGCCCTTAAGGAATATCAGTCAGCGTTGTTGGCCGACGTCTCGGGTGACAGGCTGCTTGCCGATCAGAAATATTCCGAAGCGCTTGCCGGTCCGTCCGGACGGACTGTTCGCCTTGTTCAATCATACGGGGCCTTTCTTGATCGAACTGGGCGCCGGGATCAGGTGAAACCGATCTATGAAGAATATCTCGCCCAGTTTCCGCTCAGCCCGACCATTCAGGCGGAACTTGACAACCTTGCTGCGGGGCGCCCGCTTGAGCCGGTTGTAAGCGATGCCCGTTCCGGTGCGGCTGAAGCCCTGTATAGCGCGGCGTCAATCATCGGACAGGAGCGTGCGATCGGTGTGGCGGCCACTTATATTCATTTTGCCCTGCATCTGGAACCTGAATTGCCGATGGCGCGGATGCTGCTGGCGGAAACGGCTGAGGACCGGGGCAACTGGCAGGAAGCTTTCGATCTTTACAGCAATATCAATCCGGCATCGCCCTATGGCAAGAATGCGGAAATCCGCGCGGCCTGGGCCGTTTACAAGCTTGGCCGCAAGGAAGAGGCGCGGGCGCGCCTTGAGAATGTCGCCGCCGCCTATCCGGATGATATCGAGGCACTGGTTGTGTTGGCCGATGTCAGCCGGGACGCCAAGGAATGGACGGAAGCCGCGAAAGGATATGGCCGGGCGATTGATCGCATCAAGGTATATGAGCCGCGGCACTGGTCGCTCTTCTATGCCCGGGGGGTGGCCCATGAACAGTCCCGTCAATGGCCACTGGCCGAAGCGGATTTGATGCGGTCGCTGGAGTTGCGCCCGGATCATCCCCAGGTGCTCAACTATCTCGCCTATTCATGGGTGGACAGGAATGAAAATCTCGACAAGGCGCGGGAGATGCTGATCAAGGCCGTGTCCCTGCGGCCGCGGGACGGGTTTATCATTGATAGTCTCGGCTGGCTCTATTACCGGCTGGGCGAGTATGACAATGCGGTTATCCAGCTTGAGAAGGCCGTTTCGCTGGAGGCGGCCGACCCGACGATTACCGACCATCTTGCCGATGCCTACTGGCGTGTTGGGCGGCGGGAAGAGGCGCGCTATCAATGGCAGCGGGCGCTCTGGCTCGACCCGGCGGAAGACCAGGTTCCCGTGATCGAAGAGAAGCTGAAGCATGGGCTTGTGGATGCGCCAAAGGCTGAAAAATAAGCAGATCATATACGGATGATCACCTCACTCGCGCCGGCAAAAATCAATCTGTTCCTGCATGTGACAGGCAAGCGTGCCGACGGTTACCATTTCCTTGAAAGTCTTGTCGTCTTTGCGGATTATGGAGATGACATCTCTGTCGAGCAGGCGGATGGCCTCCGCCTTGAGATTTCCGGCCCATTCGCCCGTGATATCGACGCGGGCCCCGATAATCTGGTGCTGAAAGCGGCGCGTCTTCTGCAACAGGAATGCGGGGCGAGGCCGGGTGCGCGCATCCACCTCATCAAGAGACTGCCGGTGGCGTCCGGTATCGGCGGCGGATCCTCGGATGCGGCGACGACGCTGAAGCTTCTGAATCGTCTCTGGCGCCTTGATATCACTGATGAGAGGCTGGCGAAACTGGGCCTCTCCCTCGGGGCGGATGTACCCGTTTGCCTGCTGGAAAAGCCTGCCCTCATGCGGGGGATCGGCGAAGAGCTACAGGAAGTAAAGATTTCCGATATTAGCTCCATATTACTGGTTAATTGCAAAAAACAGGTTTCGACGGCTGAGGTTTTTAGGCGGCTGACCCTTCAAAATACAGGAGAGGCGAACATTATCCCTCCCGTAGGAGCTGTGGAGCTTGCCGCTCTGCTGGAAGGAACACGGAATGATCTGCAGGGCCCTGCCATTGCAATCGTCCCGCAGATTGCCGATGTCATCAGTGTTGTTGAACATCTGGACGGATGCCAGCTTGCACGGATGAGCGGCAGTGGGGCGACTGTCTTCGGGCTGTTTGCGGAAGCCGAGGCCGCAGAGGCGGCGGCCCGGCGGATTGGCCGGCAGCATCCCGATTGGTGGGTGTCCGCAGCCCGCATTATGACAGGGGCATGACGCCTGCCGCAAAGCATGGCGTTTTTTCAAAATTTGGCTTGAGCTTGGCGGGTCCTTTCGATAGAAAGAGGCTCCTCTTTGGGGTGTCGCCAAGCGGTAAGGCAACGGGTTTTGATCCCGTCATGCGCAGGTTCGAATCCTGCCACCCCAGCCAGAACCTCATTTCACCTAATCCAATACCATCCAAAATAACTTATAAAAACAATGATTTATAGGAATATGGTGTCTTATATAGTCCTATATTAAGTGCTTGCATCCAAGAAAATTGGGGGTACACTGAGGGGTATCGCAAAATTTGCAGAATCTGTGTACCCCCAAATGGCGCTAACCGATATAAAATGCAAATCCGCATCCGCCAGAGATAAGCCTTACAGGCTATCGGACGGCAAGGGTATGTATTTGGAAATTAGGCCAAATGGCAGTAAGTACTGGCGGTTTAAATATCGCTTCGTTGGCAAGGAAAAATTACTTGCGCTGGGGGTGTATCCGGAAACGTCGTTGGCAGAAGCCAGGGAGAAACTTTTACAGGCACGCAAGCTACTAGAGAGCGGCGTTGATCCTTCCCAGGACAGAAAGAAGAAAAAAGCGCTGGCAAAAGAAAGCGCAGAAAACACTTTCGAGGTCCTAGCCTGGGAATGGTATGCCAATCGGAAAAGCCGTTGGCGAGAGCGATATGCCGAAGAGATCATTACCCGACTTGAGAAAGATATCTTTCCGGAAATTGGAAACATCCCGATTGTGGAAATCGAGCCGCCCTTGCTCTTACAGGTCATCCGCAAAATCGAAAATCGTGGGGCGTATGAGCTGGCGAAGCGGCAATTGCAAAAATGCGGTGAAATTTTCCGATATGCAATTGCAACCGGTAAGGCGATCCGCGATCCGTCGCAGGATATCAAGGAAGCTTTGATGCCGGTGAGGAAAGAGCACTTCGCCGCCCTGGATGTAAAAGAGCTTCCAGAGTTCATTGCCGCGCTGGAACGGAACGACGCGCGGCTTTATCAAAGTACCCGGAACGCTCTCAAGCTGATTATGCTGACATTCGTGCGCACGAGTGAGCTGATTAATGCCAGATGGGAAGAAATTGACTTCGATAAAAAAGAATGGATTATCCCGGCGGAACGGATGAAGATGGGGCGGGAGCATATTGTCCCACTATCCCGACAGGCAGTCGAGGTACTTGAAAGCCAGAAAATTCTCGCCGGACAATGGCCGCTTGTTTTTCCCAGCAGCGTTAAACCACGCAATTCGATCAGCAATAACACGATACTGGGGGCGTTGAAGCGTCTTGGGTATCAGGGCCGCATGACCGGTCATGGTTTTCGCGCTCTTGCCATGAGCGGCATCAAGCAGGAACTGGGATACCGCCATGAAGTCGTTGACCGGCAGCTTGCCCATGTTCCGCGCAACAAGATTGACAAAGCCTATGATCGGGCTTTGTTCCTGAATGAACGTAAAATCATGATGCAGGAATGGGCTGATTATTTGGATGAAGTTGCTAATAGTGGAGTTACAATTTCTGGAGATTTTGTAAATAGAGAGAAAACTTAGATGTCTTGGCATATACGGATACAAGCCGATGATTTTTTTAATGCTTACAAAGTATTGAAAAACCATAACGAGCTCATAGTTGGTCCAAGCGTCGTATGCTTGGCATTTTCGCTAGAGCTTTATTTTAAAGAGCTTCATTCAGTACTGAAAGGTAAAGCGCCTCGTGGCCATGACATCATAAAACTTTTTGAAATGTTACCGTCGCAAATCAAGCAAGAGATTTTTGCTCACGATTCTATCCGTCAAAACCCATTCAACACCAGAGGGAATATCTTTTCACCTAAACTATATGATAAGGCCTACACTCCTTATGATAGGTTCGTTGATCAAATAAAAACAATAAGTAATGGCTTTAAAGAGTGGCGTTATGCTCACGAAAAACAGATTTTAAAGTATGAAGAATCGTTTGCCTTAGCTCTTATAGAGTCTGTGAAATCTGCCTCTGATGCAGCACGTGCACGGTCAACTTGGCAAGTACAAGATTAACCGCTGTAATGAGGCAGTATAACTTTAACGCTTTAAAATAATTTAACCGGAATAATATACTTAGAAACAACCTTTCATCTGGCTTATTGCGCGAGCAAAACATTGCGATTTGCCAACTCTGGCGAAAACCAATTATAATATATTCCACTAATATTAGATGGTGGAAAGCATTTGGAAGATAAAACCTCAGAAGCGTTGAAAATAAAAAGATTTGATCCAGCTGGAATTACCTGTCCCGAAGGAATGTGGGTAAAAGAAGCAGCGGTAAGGCTTGTTCACAAAGAACATGGAGAGCAGTGGCGGCAACAACCTGCTGAGGAAGCAATTCAAAACTTAATTCAGGTGCTGATTCTGACGCCCGAACTTGAGGTGTTTTCGATTGATAGTCATAAAGGCACGAAGTCACCGGTTAATCGTGATTTTTTACGCAGCAGGAGTGCGGTCGATTATTTCAAAAAGGGGTTTAAGCCTTTTATTGACGACTTCTATGTGAGCGATACTGATGGCTATTTCTTTTATCTAGACAGAAAGCAGTTCGAAAATTTCCTTGCTGGAAAGCCCATTGTTAATCCATCGGAAATCCAAATATCAGATAACGTGTCCCCTTCCTATATTCCCCCTTATATGCAGTTCATGCTCGAAGCGGTTACTGCTTTGGGCTTGTCTCAAGAGAAACGGACGGGAAAAAGCGTAATTGTCGATTGGCTGAGAGACAACTGGCCTGCTGATCTTGACGGAAAATCTGAGCGGATGATTGAGTCTATGGCAACAATGCTGCGTTCTCCCGAGCACAAGAAGGGTGGCAACACCTCCTGGAAAGAGTCGCTAAGACGATAAAGGGTGCCACCCATTAACACATTGAAATGGTGTGATAAAAATTAAGAGTGTCACCCTTGATTTCAACGATAGCGAAACCCTTCCAACGTTCATTACCTCAAAAAATCATGATTGGATTGCCTCAGTTCTGATTAGATGAGGTTAGTTCAAATGAGTGTTTCCAGTTTACCCGAAGTTGGCTTTATCCGCCTTCCTGATGTCCTGAAAGTCTATCCCGTCAGCAAGTCCCATTGGTGGGCAGGCGTGAAAGAGGGGCGATACCCGAAGCCGGTCAAGCTTGGCCCGAAGATTACGGCCTGGCGGGTGGAAGATATCCGCGATTTGATCGCCTCCAGTGAGGGGTAATGCAGTATGCGAAAGCATATCTATAACCTGAGCTGGATCAGGAAAAACTACACCTACACGGTTTATGAAATCGCAAAGCTGTATAACATTTCCCCTGATACTGTTTTTCGGTGGATCAGCCGGGAAGGGTTGAGGCGTATTCCGGGCACCAAAAAGTACTTCGTCCACAGCAGCGATTTACGGCGCTTCCTGGAGCAGAAGAACGCCCGCAACAAGCAGCCGTGCGGAGAAGGCGAAATTTACTGCTGCAAATGCCGGAAGCCGAGACCGCCGAAAAATGACTCTCTAAAGGCCTGCCGGATGCCAAATAAGACGATAAGGATAAGCGCGCGATGTGAGGTTTGCAATACGCGCCTCAATACCTTTGTGAGTGGCAAGAAATGGTCTGAATCGCATCCTTTCCATCCAGACAGGAACGTACCCATCAAACCACATAGTGGAGAGCAGGGGACGCCCCGTAAATGTCAAACTTGGAAGGAGGCTGGATAATGGCTGAATACAACCCCAAAAATGAGGTGGCAAAGAAGCAGTATGAGGAAGCTTTGCTGCATGGTAAATACCGCGATCCGAAGACGGTGAAGGCTGTCTGGAATAGCATCAACAGCTTTGAAGCCTTTACCAGTTACATCGACTTTAAGGACGTTACGACGGATCATGTAAAGGCCTTCAAGGCGTCACTGGAACAGGAGAAGAATAAAGCGGGCGAACTGCTGAGCATATCGACGATCCGTTCCATTCTCGGAAACCTGAGAGAATTTTTTGAATGGCTGGCAACACACCCGCAATTCATCAAAAAAGTGGATGGACGCATTACCCAATATTTCCGTTTGTCAGACAACGCCAACCGGGCGGCACGGGCGTCGAAAGAGAAAACACCGCCAACGCTGGAGGAACTGGAAACGACGCTGAAAGCCATGCCGTATGGAACCGATATCGAGAAGCGGGACAGGGCCATGTTTGCCTTTGTGATCCTTACCTGCATTCGGGATGACGCGCTGGTCTCTCTCAAGCGGAAGGATGTTGATGCCGATAGGGGAACCGTCTGGCAGGACCCGAAGCACGTCAGAACAAAGCGCCGCAAGGGCATTCTGACGAAGTTTCTCGGGAAACCGATGCCGCTCGCGGAAGAGATCGTTATGGACTGGCTCAAGCATCTGGATGAGGTCTTAGTGATAAAGCCCCATGATCCGCTGTTTCCAAAAACGCTGATGCGCAATAATCCTGAAACCATGGCGTTTGAGGCACAAGGGTTATCGCGGGAGCATTATGCGAATGCCGCCCAAGTGCGGGATATTTTCCGGGCCGCGTTCAAGGCCGTTGGCTTGCCATACTACAATCCCCATCTCTTCCGGAACACCATCGTCAAATGGGCTCTCAAATACATGTCGCAATATGAGCTGAAGGCACTCAGCCAGAATATAGGCCATGAACATTTGGCGACGACATACAGCCCCTACGGAAAGCTTTCATTGGATGAGCAGATTGACGCGTTGGAGAAGATAGGCGCGAAAATGCCCGAGCTTCAGAATATCCCGACAGAAAAACTGCTAGAAGAGGTTGGAAGGCGCACGCAGAAATGAGCGGCTTTTATTCGGATGTCGGCAGAAAGTCGATCTTGTCAATTTCCGTCATGAGGCGGTCGGTCTCGACAAGGGCGACGATAATGCGCTGGTAATGCATAATGTCATCTATGGATAGATTGCGGCCCTTGCGGTCTTTCAGCCATTTTTGCGCGGGCTGATAGCCGCCGATATAAAACTCCCAGGCAACGCTCGGCACGCCACCGAAATATTGCGTCGCATTGATCCACGCCTTGCCGCCCTCATAACGCAGATTTTCCACCATATGATCGCCGTCAACCGGGTAGGTGGTAATCAGGTGATCGAGTGTGCTGCTTTCCATCAGATGCAGCTCCCGCAATTCCGCGCCCTTTTCCGCAAGTTTGTGGAAAGTATCGGGATCGGCCGGGTAAGGAATGCGCGGGAAATCGGATTTTAGAAACTCTGCATAACGCTCGCGATAGGCCGGACTATAAAGCACGACATAAATATAATCGAACAGGCTTTCCGGCGTGATACCCGGGACGGCTTCTTTGATTTTCGCGTAGATTTTGGGATCAAGGTTTGAATGAACCTCTCCGAGCATGTCTTGATTGTAAAAGTATAACGGAAATACTGAATTAATATCATATGCGCTAAATGATTTCTGATCGATAATCCCGTCCGTAATGAAACAACCTACTTTATCTTTTGTCTGGCGTGCCAGAATAAGGCCAATATTACTCTTTAAAAAATTTCTCATAATTGCATATGATGGTCTGCCAATGAGTTTGTCATCATAGTAAATTTTTCTAATGTCAAACGGTCGATATAAATATTTCAATATTTTTTTAGATTCAAACGGAGAGCAATTATCAATTTTTTGAAGAAATTTATAGGAAGAAGAGTTTTTTACATCGTACTTTATCTTAAAGTTATTATCAGAATGACCAGACAAAAGGGTGTCTATTTTCCCTGATAGCGAATTTTCGTCAAAATCTAAAAATAAATTGTCTCTTTTTGTTTGGACGCCAGGGCCATACTCCATAAATAATCGATTAAGCGGAATGCCATCCTCATATTCTTCATGAGCGCTAAAATCTTTTGGAATAAAATAGTAGGATGGCGCTCGGGTTTCTAGAATGGAAGCGCGGTCAGAAATGAGGTCAGATTTTAATAAGAACTGATACTTTTCGTGTCGTTTTCCGAAGCAATCGATATGTTTGACAACAGCCATATTTCCAGTTTTAGAATTATCTTTTACAAAGATAGAAATGGCTACGCCTTGTTGGATGTCGAAAACGTTTTCATCTTTCTCTCCCTTTAAATCGATTTCTTTTTTCTTCGCGCTACCGTGAAGATCGCAAATATAAATTTTATCAAAAGTTTCTAGTAAACTCTTCCTCATTTGCCTGTGGATTAGGCCGTCCAAGTACGAATTATTCGTGATGAGTGCGACAATCCCATAGCCTGTTTTGTCTATATAATGCTGGGCGCTACGAATAAATTTTATATAATCATCCGACAGGGGGTTGATATTATTTTCCTGTAAGTTTTTTTTATACTCTTTCATTAAATCTTCAATCCAGGCCCCCTTGTTCGAACTGCTCATAGAATAAGGTGGATTGCCGAACGCCACCATTATCGGCATGTTTTTCTTAATCCAGCTTGCGTCATTGGCTTCGCGGGAGAGCCAGGAGGCGAACAGCGAATCCATCTCGGGATGATGTTCTTCCAAACTGTTGGTGAGGTATACGCTCAGGCGTTTCGGATTGTTGAGGTTTGAGGGCTTGTAGCCCGTTTCCTGCAACAGCAGATCGAGCTTCATATGACACATGGCATAGCTCGCCATCAGGAGCTCGAACCCGTGCAGGCGGGGGAGCAAGTCATTCTCGACATAGCTGCTCCAGATGCCTTCCTGCCCCTTATAGCGGCTGTAAATCTGTTTGACGGTTTCGGCAAGGAAAGTACCGGTGCCTGTCGCCACATCGAGAAGCTGGACCTTGTGCACCTCGCGCTTCTCTACCTTGCGGCCCGTCTTGGTACGCTTGTCTTTCTCCTGAGACTCGACCTCAATTTCGATCTTTGATTTATCGGCAATGCCGTCCTTCAATCCGAAGTGTGTTTTCAGGACGTCATCAATCGCCCGGACAATGAAATTAACAACCGGCTCCGGCGTGTACCAGACACCCCGCGCTTTTTTGAGTTTATTGTCATATTCCCCGAGAAACGTCTCATAGAAATGCAGGATGGGGTCATTCTGCCCCGTGGCGGTGCCGAAGTCTTTGAGGATGGCGCGCAGGTCCGTTGCGCGATAAACCTCGCACAGCGCATCGACAATCCAGATGACGCGATCATCAAGGTCCGGCCCCGCGACATAGTGAAAAAGCTGTCTCAGGAACGGATTGCTTTTCGGGATCAGCATCAGGGCTTCACTGCGGGAGAAGGTTTCGATGCTGGGGTCATGCAGACGGGCCGTAAACAGCCCATAGGCAATCGTCTGGGCATAGACGTCGGCAAACTGCTCCGCATCCATGTCATGTACGAGAACAGCCTGGAAGGCCGTTAGCTGGTCTTTAAGACTGTTGTCATCTTCCGCCGTGACGGTTTTGTAAAAGACATCCCGCATCAGCCGCGCCTTGCGCGCCATCATTTCCGCCAGCTTCTTCGCCGATTTGATCGTTTGCCCCTGAAATGCGGCGAAGTCGAGAAGCAGGGTTTTAAGGCGGTCGTAATTTTCCGGGAGAGGAACAATTTGGCCATGCTCAATTTCGCCTATACGGATCACATCGACCTTCTCGCCATGTAGATAGAATCGAAATTCCAGATAGTCGGTCAGGATCAGGTTATCGAGAGAGTCGAGATAGCGTTTGAGCTGTTCATCCTTTTCTGTCTTGCTAAGATCGTTGCCAATGTCTTTGGCTTCGATATAGCCGACATCAATCTTGCGTCGGTGGAGAATGAAATCCGGTGCGCCGCATTCAATATGCGCCGGGTCATTGATCGCGGTGATATCCGGCATGATGTCTTCGACAAGTGCTTTCAGGGCGGGTCGGTATGCATGCTCCCGAGCTATGCCGGTCTTGTATTGCCTTTGAATGTCGTCGATATATTTTTGAAGCGGCATTTACTCTCACTCGCAGGGGCTTTGATACGTCGCGAAAGAGAGTATAGTTAGTTATGGTGATTTTCAATTCATGACTGTTTTTTCACGCGAAGGAAAATCATGCGGGGGTATAATTGGGGGTATATTTTATATTCACATTGGTAAAAATATATATTTATCAATTAATTAAAAGTTATTTATGAATGATGCCACCGCATAAAATCTTTCGCCCTGTTGCTGGCAGAGCCGTCTGGCGCCCATCAGTCTTTCGCCGGGTATGACAATCAGGACAACTATCGTATCTTACATAGTTTAAAATTTACATAAAGATATAACAATATATTTATATTGACAATCTTATATGCGAAATGAGATAGTTCACGAGTCATGGTTATTCGGGATGCAGATGTTGTTTCCCGGATTAAAAGGGAATCCGGTGCGCTTGCAAGCAAGGCCGGAGCTGCCCCCGCAACTGTATGCAGCGAACCGTTATCCGACGAACGCCACTGTGGCAACACATGCTACGGGAAGGCAGGATAAGGGTGAGGACCTGCGAGCCAGGAGACCTGCCACGACAATATGACAACCCTGGGCGGGGTGCCCCGGTGGTCCGTCCGTTTCACAGCAGCTCGGCTGCTGAAGGAACTTTCGTGTCCGCTCGGTCCTTGCCTCCCCCTAATTCAAAGAGGTTAAACCGATGTCTTTTAAATCACTTCCTGTCACTACTCTCGGCGTGCCACGGATCGGTTCGCGACGGGAGCTTAAATTTGCACTGGAATCATACTGGTCCGGCAAATCAGATGCCTCGTCGCTTCTTGAGACGGCGGCGCGCCTCCGGGCGGAGAGTTGGGCGCGGCAGGCGGCTGCCGGAGTGGCAAATATTCCCTCGAATGATTTCTCCCTTTATGATCATGTGCTGGATACCAGCGTCATGGTCGGTGCGATCCCCGATATTTATGGCTGGAAAAGTGGCGAAGTGGCACTGGATGTCTATTTCGCCATGGCCCGCGGCAGCGGTAAAAGTGGCGATCAGACGGCTTGCGGCTGCGGGCCAGGTGAGTCCCGGGCGGGCGCCCCGGCGCAGGAAATGACCAAATGGTTCGATACTAACTATCATTTCATGGTGCCTGAATTTACGCAGGATCAGGCCTTCACACTGGCGTCGCAAAAGCCGTTGGAACATTTTCTGGAGGCGAAATCGCTTGGGCATCACACACGCCCCGTCTTGCTGGGGCCGGTGACTTACCTTCGACTTGGTAAAAGTGCGGACGCCGATTTCGATCCGCTCTCCCTGTTGGACCGGCTGCTTCCCGTATATGCGGAAATCCTCGGCAAGCTGAGTGCCAGCGGGGCGGACTGGGTACAGATGGATGAGCCCTGCCTCGTCCTTGACATGAATACGGAGACGCGGGATGCCCTGCGTCGCAGCTATGCGTATTTTGCTGAAAAGCTGCCCGAAATGAAAATCATGCTTGCAACCTATTTTGGCGGTTTGGGGGATGATCTTGACCTTGCGCTGAACCTGCCCGTTTCGGGGGTGCATCTGGACCTTGTCCGGGCGCCCGAGATGCTGGAGACGGCGGTCTCGCAAGCGCCGCATGATCTTGTGTTGTCCCTCGGCGTGATAGATGGCCGCAATGTCTGGCGCGCGGATCTTGAACGTCTGTATGGATGGCTGAAGCCTGTCATTGCGCAGCGTGCCGATGGCAGCATTGAGCTCGCCCCCTCCTGTTCCATGCTGCATGTCCCGATTGACCTGGACCAGGAGATCGACCTTGATCCGGACGTGAAGGAATGGCTCGCCTTCTCGGTTCAGAAAATCGAAGAGCTGGTAACCCTGGCAACGGCGCTGAAAACTGGCCCCGATGCGGTGGCCGGGCAACTGTCCGCTTCCAGGCTTGCGGCGGATCGCAGAAAGGCTTCCCCAAAAGTTCATGATCCGGCCGTGACGGCCCGGCTGCGTTCCGTCACGCCCGACATGGGCCATCGTCACAGCGCATATGCAGCCCGTGCCCGTGTGCAGCGAGATATACTGAAGCTGCCGCTTTTTCCAACGACGACGATTGGCTCTTTCCCGCAGACTGCTGAGGTGAGGAAGGCGCGCGCCGCGCATACAAAGCAGCAATTGAGTGATACGGAGTATGCAAGCTTCCTTCGAAAGGAGACCGAAGCGGCAATTCACTGGCAGGAGGAAATCGGCCTTGATGTGCTGGTCCATGGCGAATTTGAACGCAATGACATGGTGCAGTATTTTGGGGAGAAGCTGTCCGGCTTTGCCTTTACGAAACACGGGTGGGTGCAAAGCTATGGTTCCCGATATGTCCGGCCTCCGATTTTGTTTGGAGATGTTTCCCGCCCCCATGCAATGACCGTTGACTGGTGGAACTTTGCGCAGTCATGCACGGAAAAGCCTGTCAAGGGGATGCTGACCGGTCCAGTGACGATCTTGAACTGGTCGTTTGTGCGGGATGATATTCCGCGGCGTGAAAGCTGCCGCCAGATTGCACTGGCCATCCGGGATGAGGTGGCCGACCTTGAAAAGGCGGGGGCAAAAATGATCCAGATTGATGAAGCCGCGCTGCGTGAAGGGCTGCCGCTTAAAACATCGGAATGGAAAAGCTATCTTGACTGGGCCGTTGACAGCTTCCGTCTCTGCGCGTCCGGCGTCGCGGATGCGACCCAAATTCATACGCATATGTGTTATTCGGAGTTCAATGATATCATCGCGGCGATCGCAGATATGGATGCGGATGTAATTTCCATTGAAACATCCAGATCCAAGATGGAATTGCTGGATGCCTTCCTGAACTATCAATATCCGAATGAAATCGGACCGGGTGTCTATGACATTCACTCGCCGCGTATTCCCGGTGCTGACGACATGTCGGCGCTGATTAAACTTGCGAAACAGCGTCTTACGCCGGAACAGCTCTGGGTCAATCCGGATTGCGGATTGAAAACCCGGCGTTGGGAAGAGGTGCGCCCGGCGCTCGTCAATATGGTGGCAGCGGCGAAAGCGCTGCGGGCTGACCGGGTTTGAAGCTTAATGCATCAGGCGGCGATCTGGGGGTCGCCGCCTGTCCCCTCTCAGACGGCATTAAATCGCTTGTCTCCGACTAATTTCTGACATCCCAAAGACACCCGATTGAGGGATAATGCGGACTCTCCTCGCCATTCACTTGCGCGTAATCTGATATTATTTTTGGTTGTATCCTGTTCGGTATCTGGCATCATGAACGCCAACAGAAGGATGGTGAACCATCCTCAGGCACTGAATGGGAGGAACAGGATGGCGGAAGCCTTCAAAAAATTCAATTTGCCCTTTGTTACCCTCAAGGATGTCGAAAAATTCGAACAGACTCCGGTTGAACAATGGGTGCCGTACCGGAATATTTATGACGCCCTCAAAGGGGTTGTGGATCATTATGGGGACAAGCCGTCGCTGATCGCCCTGCCGCCGGGGGATCCGATGGGGGAGCCCAGGGTCATCACCTATCGCGAATTGCTGGCCCGGGTTAATCAGACGGCTAATCTGTTCCTGTCCGCGGGATTGCGCAAGGGGGAAACCGTTACCTATCTCATTCCCTTATGTCCGCAGGCTTATTTCACGATGTTCGGCGCAGAAGCGGTGGGGACGGTGAATGCCGTCAATCCATTGCTGGAGCCCGAGCATATTCTCGGGATTGCCGAGGCGGCGAATGCCACCATTCTGATCGCCACGGGCCGTGCGCTAAGTGAAGAGCTTTGGAACAAAGCCGTCTATGTGATGGAGCGGATGCCGAACCTCAAGGCGGTGTATGTTCTCGGTGGTGGCTCGGAATGCGATGGGAAGAAGATTTTTCCCCTTGATGACATGATCATGCAGCAGGATGCGACACGGATTAACGGGCCGATTAACGACGCACCGGATGATATCGTCGGCTATTATCATACAGGGGGGACGACCGGAGTGCCCAAGCTCGCCCCACATACCAACCGGATGCAGCTTGCACAGATTGCGTCCAGCGGCTTCGGGCTCGGCTATTCCGATAAGGATTGTCTGCTTGCCGGCCTGCCGATGTTTCATATCAGCGGTTCCATTGTTGTCGGAATTGTGCCCATCATGAACGGTGCAACGCTGGTGATTACCAGTCCGCAAGGGTTTCGCGATCCGCTGATTGTCGGCAATTACTGGCGGCTGGTGGAAAAATACGGAATCACTGTTCTTGGCGGGGTGCCGACCATGCTGTCGGCGCTTTTGAACATTCCGGTCGGGGAGGCGGATATCGGCACAATCCGCGCGGGTTTGACAGGGGGTTCCGCTGCGCCGGTAGAGGTGCTGAAGGCAATGACGGGCTATGCGCGGGCGCCTATTCTTGAAGGATATGGCATGACGGAGACCACATGCTTTATCACCATGCAGCCACAAAACGGGGAGGCGCGTCCCGGGTCTGTCGGGTTGCGGCTGCCCTATGCCGATATTGCCGCGGCGCATGTGGATGAGGAGGGGCACATCGAACGGTTCACAGATCCGGACGAAATCGGTGAGATTATCATGCGGGGCGTTTCGATCATGCCGGGCTATGTGCAGACGGATTATAACCGGAAGGCCTTTACAAAAGACGGCTGGTTGCGCTCCGGTGATTTGGGCCGGATCGATGCGGACGGGTATATCTGGCTGACCGGGCGGGCCAAGGATGTTATTATCCGGGGCGGCCATAATATCGACCCATCGATCATCGAGGAAGTGCTGCATGAACATCCGGCTGTTGAGCTGGCGGCGGCGGTGGGGCGGCCTGATTCCTATGCGGGCGAATTGCCGGTGGCCTATGTGCAGTTGAAGCCCGGCGCGAAAGCGACGGCGGATGAGCTTAAGGATTTTGCGCGGGCGCGGATCCCCGAGCGGGCGGCCAATCCGGTTGACATGACCCTAATCGAAACGATGCCGCTGACCGGCGTTGGCAAGATTTTCAAGCCGGCGCTGCGCCATGATGCGGCGATAAAGGTTTTTATGGCGGATCTGGCCTCCCTTTCAGGAAAGGGTGTCGATATTTCCGTGAATGTGGACAATCACCCTGTGCATGGCAGCCTGGCGACCGTCACGGTCAAGGGGGGAGACCCGGCATCGCTGGCTCCGATCATTGCCGATAAGCTGGGCCCTTATACCTTGCGTCATGAAGTTGTTTGGCAGAGTTGAAAGGATGGATGTATAAAGAGGGATCGCGCCTTGCCAAGGAGTTCATCATGACCGCCCGAAGCCCGATTTCCAACCTGCCTACCCACGACGTGACAAATGTTCCGCCCATCCTTGGGGATCAGGATCTGTGGGGCGTGGATAAACCGCTGCAGGAAGGGCTGGCGCGAGAAGGTGCGGGCTGGGCCATGCAGGAAGTTGCCGATTTCGCCAGAAAGGCCGGGGCGGAAGAGGTGATGGAATGGGCCAATCAGGCCAACCGGTATCCGCCGGAAATGAAGGCCTTTGACCGGAACGGCATGCGGGTCAATCAGGTGACCTTTCATCCCGCCTATCATAGCCTGATGGCGCTGGCGATTGAGAATGACCTCCCGAGTTTTGCCTGGAACAATCCCCGGGCGGGCAATCATGTGGCCCATGGGGCCCTTTCCTATCTGCTCAACCAGATTGAAGGGGGCGTTCTCTGTCCCATGGCGATGAGCTATGCGGTGGTTCCGGCATTGAAGGCGACGCCGGAGATTGCTGATGTATGGATTCCGCGCCTGTTGAGAACCGACTATGACCCGCGTGATATTCCGGCCGCCGAGAAGAAAAGCATCACCATGGGCATGTTCATGACGGAAAAGCAGGGCGGCTCCGATGTGCGCGCCAACGCCACGACAGCGCGGCCCGAGGGGGCGGCGACCGGCCCCGGTGCGCCGTATCTCCTGACCGGACACAAATTTTTCTGCTCCGCCCCCATGTCGGATGCATTTCTGTCGCTTGCCTATACGGAAAATGGTCTGAGCTGCTTCCTGCTGCCGCGCTGGCTTCCGGATGGGATGCGAAACGGCCTTTATATCCAGCGGCTGAAGGACAAGCTTGGCAACAAATCCAATGCGTCGAGCGAGATGGAGCTTGTCGATTGCTGGGGGCTGATGCTGGGCGAAGAAGGGCGCGGTGTCCGGACGATTATCGAGATGGTGCAGGGGACCCGCTATTATTGCGCCATCGGATCAGCGTCGCTAATGCGGCAGGCTCTGACACAGGCTCTCCACCATACATCCCACCGGTCCGCCTTTCAGAAAAAGCTGATCCAGCAGCCGCTGATGCAGAATGTGCTTTCTGACCTGGCGCTGGAATCCGAGGCGGCGACGGCGCTTTTCCTGCGGCTTGGCCGGGCGATCGGCGCGGCTGAGACGGATCCGGCGGAGGCGGCGCTGGCAAGGATCGGGACGGCCATTGGAAAATACTGGATATGCAAGCGAACTCCCGGATTTGTTTATGAGGCGATGGAATGCCATGGTGGCCCCGGATATATCGAGGAAAGCATTCTTCCGCGCCTCTATCGGGAAGCGCCGGTCAACAGCATCTGGGAGGGGTCGGGCAATGTCATCTGCCTCGATGTGCTGCGCGCACTGTACCGCGATGAGGGAGCGCTGCCGGCATTTTTTCAGGAAATCGAGCAGGCGAGGGGGGGTAACAGCCTTTTGGACGCCCATCTTGATTCTCTGAAAGCAATGGTGCGGGAAAGCGGCAATTTTGAAGCGAAAGCGCGCCGTATTACCGAAATGATGGCGCTTGCCTGGCAGGCGGCGCTGCTGGTGCAGCATGCGCCTGAGGCGGTCTCCGACGCGTTTTGTGCCTCGCGTCTTGGCAATCACTGGTCCGGTGCGTATGGAACGCTTGCGGACACGGCGGATTTCAATAGTATACTGCAACGAGCCGGGGCGCTGATGTAACAAGGGAGAGAAATAAGCAATAAAAACACGCCTGATTCCGGAAGCGATCAATCCGGAATCATATCCTGACGGTTACCCCATGCGACGGTCTATTGCGGTACGGGTGATCCCTTTCTATAAAATCAAGAATGACAACAACTGGAGACATCCATGAAAACGAGAATCACGGAACTTTTTGGCATCGAGCATCCGATCATTCAGGGCGGCATGCATTTTGTCGGGCTGGCCGAACTGGCGGCGGCCGTGTCAAATGCGGGCGGCCTGGGCATTATTACGGCCCTCACTCAGAAAACGCCGAAAGACCTCGCCAACGAGATCGCGCGTTGCAAGGATATGACGGACAAGCCGATCGGCGTTAACCTGACCTTCCTGCCAAGTTTCAGCGCACCGCCCTATCCGGAATATATTGACGCCATCGTGAAAGGCGGCGTGAAAATCGTTGAAACCGCGGGCCGCAGCCCCGAAGCTTATATGCCACTTCTCAAAGACGCCGGGATCAAGGTTATTCACAAATGCACCTCTGTTCGTCATTCCCTGAAGGCCGAGAAAATCGGGTGTGACGCGGTGAGTGTGGACGGCTTCGAATGCGGTGGCCATCCGGGTGAAGATGATATCCCCAACATGATCCTGCTGCCCCGCGCAGCGGAGGAGTTGACGGTGCCTTTCGTTGCCTCCGGCGGCATCGGCAATGGTCAGCAGCTTGCGGCGTCTCTCGCGCTTGGCGCGGACGGCATCAACATGGGCACCCGTTTCATGGTCACAAAAGAAGCCCCGGTTCACCAGAATGTCAAGGACGCCATCGTCAAGGCGAGCGAGTTGGACACCCGCCTCATCATGCGCCCCTTGCGCAATACCGAACGGGTGCTCAACAACCCCGCTGTTGAAAAGGTAATCGAGATCGAACGTGAGAAAGGCGCCAGTACGAAGATCGAGGATATTGTCGATCTGGTAGGCGGCGTTTATCCGAAGGTGATGCAGAAGGGCGACGTGGATGTCGGCGCCTGGAGTTGCGGCATGGTTGCGGGCCTTATTCATGACGTGCCCAGCTGCAAGGAGCTGATCGACCGGATCATGGGAGATGCGGAAGAGATCATCCAGGGCCGTCTGGCAAAGATGCTGTCCGCTTAATAGCGCCTATCTTCCGGGCTGAAAGTCTTCCAACTTTCGGCCCTACTTCCCTGTCCAGACGGGCTTGCGCTTCTCAACAAAGGCCCTTCGGGCTTCCTTGCTGTCCTCTGATGCGAAGGCGAGCGCGACCGCATCGAGGGCCGTACCCGGGACAGTTTTGAAATCCATATTTTCCATCCGATAGATCAGTTCCCGCGCCGCTTTCAAGCCGACAGGAGACATCGATGCGACCTTTGTCGCCAGCTTCCGGCTTTCTGACATCAGCTCTTCCGGCGGGACAACACGGGTGATCATCCCGAGCCGTTCCGCCTCCACGGCGGAGATGCTATCGCCCGTATAAATCAGCTCGGCGGCTTTCATGCGGCCGATCAATCGCTGCAAGAACCAGACATGCATACCGGGCGGGGCGGCAAGATTGGGAACGCCCGGATAGCCGAACTTCGCGTCCGAAGATGCGATCACCATGTCGCAGGCAAAGGCAAGAGTGCAGGCGCCTTCCATGGCATAACCGTGGACCGCAGCCATAATGGGCTTGGACAGGCTACGTACTTTTTCGATCATTTCCACATAGAATTTAGACAGAAAGGCCTTCATGTCGGACGGGCCATAGGTATCGAGCAATTTAAGGTCGACACCTCCGGATAATCCCTTGCCCTTGCCAGAGATGAGAATGATCTTCACATCCGGGTCCGCGTTCGCCAGATCAAGGGCGGTAAAATATTCCGCCGTCATTTCCGGATTGATGACATTGGCTGGCGGATTATCGAGAATGATTTCCGCAATGCCATCTTCTACAGTGTAGTGAAGCAGGGAGAATTCGTGCATTTTTATTTCGTTTCTTTCAGTATTCTCTGGATTGAATCAAATTCGTATCGCATGCTGTTGCCAGAAAAACAATAAAAAGAGGCAGGGAATGAATACTGCTGAATTCACGGAATTGCTTGCGCGATTCTCCGCCGCTGCAGAGGCTGGGGACGGGGATGCCTTCGCTGCCTGCTTTACAGAGGATGCCGTTTATCATGATTATGTCTATGGCGATCATACGGGACGTGCCGACATCGCGCATATGATGTCGGACCTATTTCACCGGGATGCGGGCGATGATTACCGTTGGGAGATGTTCGATCCTGTCTGTAACGGTGATCTCGCCTATGCCTGGTCGCTTTCCAGCTTCACATCGACAGTTCCGGAATTCGCGGGCCGCCGCGTCGTGATTGATGGGATGAGCCGGTTTGAACTCAAGGGCGGCCTGATTGCCGATTATCGCGAATCCGTAAATGGCGGTGTCGCGATGGCGCAACTTGGCGTGCAGCCGGAACGCCTTGCGAAAGTTTGCGCCAAATGGGCGAAGATGTTGATCGCGATGCCGGAAACGCAAGACTTTCTCGCACGGAAAAAGGGATCGCAAGGAAACGGATCCTGACACATGTCCGAAAACAGTAACCTGGGCGGACCCGGGGGTAACAGTCACCCACCGACCGGTTTTCCTCTTGGTCCTCTCGTCATGACGACGGCCATGCAGACTCTCGCGACCATGGCGGTTTTTTCGACGCCCACGCTTGCGCCCGACATTGTTCGTGATCTTGAGGTAGATGGGCATCTGATCGGCTATTTTGTCTCCACCATATATGGTCTCAGCATGTTTTCGGCGCTTTTTTCTCCGGATTTCATCCAGAAATTCGGCGGCGTCCGGGTCGCGCAATTTACCATGTTGTGCGCCATATTGATGTTGATGATTGCCGGGATTGGCAGTCTTGGCGCAATGGCGATCTGTGCGGTTGTGATTGCCGTGGGATATGGAACCATTGCTCCCATTTCCACTCATCTGTTAATGCCGCGCACAAATCCGAAAACGCTTAATCTCGTCTTTTCGATCCGTCAGATCGGCGTGCCGCTTGGCGGTGTGCTGGCGGCCTTGATCCTGCCCGGACTGGCGCAGAAGATTGGCTGGCAACATGCGTTCTGGGTACAGGTCCTGCCGATCCTGTTGGTCATTTTTATTTTGCAGATGTATCGCAAAGACTGGGATGTCGACCGCAAACCGTCACATCAGCTTTTCAAGGCGGAGTTCTGGCGCCCCTTCTACCTATTGCGGGATAGCCCGCTATTGCGACGGTTGTCGCTGACCTGCTTTTTCTATGCGGGGGTCCAGCTCTGCTTTATCGGTTTCATGGCCCTGCATCTGACGGAGCGGGCCGGGGTCGATCTTGTTATGGCAGGGCAGGTGCTGGCGGTGTATCAGATATCGGGTGTTGCTACCCGGCCGCTCTGGGGCTGGGTTGCGGATAAATTTATCTCCTCCGTCCGGCTGCTCGGCATTCTCGGGCTGTTGATGGCGGTTGCGGCTCTCGCGGCGGGTCAAATCTCGGAAGACTGGTCTATTTGGCTCATTCTGTTTATTGCATCCCTTGCTGGCTCAACGGCAAGCGGGTTCACGGGCATCGGATATGCCGCCTTTGCAGCCTATGGCGGAGAGTACCGAACCGAAGCGACGGCCCTCGGCGCAAGTACGATGGCGCTGGGTGTCCTGATGCTGCCGACAATGTTCGGTTTTATCGTCGGGCAGACTGGGGAGTATTGGCCGGCCTATGGTGTTTGCGCCCTTATGGTCGGGACGGTTGGCCTCTGGCTGATGCTTGCCAGCCCGCGAACGGGTACGTAAGCTGCAATAAAGAAGCCGGTATCGGCAAAAGGATAACAAGCAAAGGAAAACAGCGTCATGGAAACGATCGGATTGGGACTACATTTTGAGGATCTGCCCGTTGGCCGGACCTTTCGCACGGTAGGGCGGACCATTACGGAGCCGGATATCGTCAACTTCGTCGGTGCGACCGGCATGACGGAAGTCCTGTTCACGGATATGGAATATGTCGCCCAGCATTCCGATATCAAGGGGGGACGTGTGGCGCCGGGCTCGCTGGTCTTTTCCATGGCCGAAGGGCTGGTTCTTGTGGCGACGCTTCAGCATACGGGCGTTGCCTTTCTCGGGATGGAGCTGAATATTCTCGGGCCTGTTGTGGCCGGAGATACCATTCATGTGGAATGCGAAGTGGTCGAGGCACGATTGACGTCGAAGCGCGGCCGCGGATTGGTCCGCACCCGCAATCGCATTGTCAATCAGCGGGGAGAAACGGTGATCGAATACACCCCGCTGCGCATGATGAAGTGCCGGAACGGCAACTGAATTTTCGGCGATCCTGCCCGCTATTCGCGCCCTGTGTCAGGCGTTCTTGATCGTCAGTCCCGCATCAACGGGCAGGGCGACGCCATTGATATAGGACGCGGCCGGCAGGACAAGGCTGAGCGTCGCATGCGCGACCTCCTCCGGCTCTCCGTAGCGGTTGAGCGGGATGCGGCGGCGGGAGAAAATCTCCTTATGCTCATCCTTGATGCGGGCCGTGATGCCAGTATGAATGGCGCCGGGACAGATGCAGTTGACGGTAATGCCGTATTTCGGCAGCTCCACGGCCAGGGACCGGGTCAGACCGATCACGCCGTGCTTGGCGGATGTATAGGGAGAGATACCCGGCGTTGCGCCCAGCCCCTCGGTCGAGGCGATATTGACAATCCGGCCCGCACCGGATTCTTTAAGGTGAGGCAGGGCCGCACGCACCATCCGGACATGGGCGGTCAGCATGACATCCATATGCCGCGCCCAGTTGGCCTCAAACTCGTCATGCTCAACGGACATGTGATGGGAAAAACCGGCGTTGTTGATCAGGATATCCAGCCCGCCGAAATGATCGGCGACCTCCCGTACAACTTTCTCTACCTGTGCTTTGTCGGCCACGTCAAGCTGCCAGCCCCGTGCATTGCCGCCTGCATCGCGGATCTCGGAGACGACCTTTTCCACCCCCTCCGCATTCAGGTCAACAACGGCGACATTCGCGCCTTCATCGGCAAACAGATGCGCCGTCGCGCGGCCCATACCGCTCGCTGCCCCTGTGACGAGGGCGGTCTTGCCCGCGATGGACCGGCTCAGTTTTGATAGTCGCGCCATTGTCGGCTCCCTTTTCTGTTCCCTGTTATCCGGTCTGTTAAAGGATCAGGCCGCCATCGACCGGAATGGTTTGGCCACAGACATAGCTTGCGAGCGGAGAGGCGAGATACAGCACCGCCCCGGCAATATCCTCCGGCGTACCAAGACGTTTGGCCGGGATGTGGGAAATGGCGGCTTCCCGGCGTGTGGGATTGTCGGTGGTGACCTTGGTGAGCTTGG
>CEOG01037814.1_pt1 | contig 29163 bp, 24 predicted proteins | sample 530301 | NCBI WGS metagenome assembly CEOG01 (sample SAMEA2619903, study PRJEB7988) | marine metagenome | biome: marine biome (ENVO:00000447); feature: surface water layer (ENVO:00002042); material: "saline water (ENVO:00002010), including plankton (ENVO:xxxxxxxx)" | depth 5 m | reverse complement strand
ATGATTAAATTTGTCCATTCAGCCCGGAACGCGTGTTAATTTGCCGCTTTTCTTCCTGCGGGGTTCTTCCTCACCGGCTTTTTAGCTGTTGTTTTCTTTTTTAGCGGGCGTTTCGCCGGCTTACGCTTTGGTTTGGCCCCAGTGGCCGCCAGCAATTCCGCATAGCTCTCTTCCAGACACTGGGCCAGGAATTCCGGGTCCGGCACAATCTCGCGGCAGGCCGTCGGGCAGATATAGATCTCCCGGTCGTAACTGGTGATCGCGAATACCGCTCCCATGCCGTCGGTACAGGGCGCCACAATGGACCAGAACTTCAGCTTCGCGCCCTGGAGGTACAGCGGCACGCTCGGCCCAGGCACATTGGAAATTGCCATATTAAACAAGCGCTTACCGGTGCCACCCGCATCGAGACCAATACGGGAAATCAGCTTCCCTGTGGCCGCCAGCAAAGAAGCGGGAATATGCTTGTTGAGGTCCGTCAGGTCACTGGCGCCAATGGCGTTGACGATACTCTTGGAGCGAGCAGTCTGTTCGGTCACATAGGCGAGACGTTCTTTCGGGTCCGCAATATCGGAACCGATAGCGGCCCCCATGAAGGTGATGTTGTTGGCGCCAGGCTCGGCATCGGGCCCGGACCGGGTGTTGACCGGCATCATCGCCACCATGGTGTCCCGGGGCAATTCACCGTTGTGGTCCAGGTAGCGGCGCAGGGCACCGGATATAATTGTCGTCACCACATCGTTGATGGTGCTGCCTTCCACGGCCTTGCGAATGCCCTTGAGCTCGTCCAGTTGGAAGCGTGAGGTGGTAAACACCCGAAAGGGAGAAACCCGGCCGTCGAAGCGGGTCGTCGGCACCTTCGTTCCAGAATTGTGTTCTTCGACCCTGGCCACAGTGCGTTTCTGCACCTCCTTGCGCAACCTGCCACCCACCTTGGGCAGCAGGCGGGACAGGGGTCTGGCAAGACGCATCGGCGAGGTCGCATTGTTCCACCAGGCACGGGTGGCCATCTCAAACTGGCTGGGGGCGCGAACACCCTCGGTCTCATGCTCTCCGCCCAGCCCCGGCTTCTTACCCCGGGCATCGAGGTCGTGCAGGGCCCAGGTCAGTTGCGCCGCCGCGGTGCCGTCTACGGCCGCGTGATGCATGCGGGTGAGGATGGCGAAGCTGCCCTTGGGCAGCCAGTCGATATTGTCCAGCCCCTCAACCACGTACATCTCCCACAGAGGGCGATTGAAATCGAAATGGGGGGTGGTCAGGCGCGAGGCCATGATACAGAACTGCCGCCAGTCGCCGGGCTTGGGCAGGGCAACGTGGAACACGTGGTTCTCGATGCGGAAATTCTCATCTTCCACCCAGTAGGGATAGTCCAGGGACATCGGCACCTGCTTGAGCTTCTGGCGGAAGATCGGCGAGGTGGCGGTGCGCGATTCGATGTGTTTGAGGATTTCCTTGAAGCGCAGGTGGCCACCGCCGGGAATTGTGGACTGGTCGTATACATAGATCATGGTGCCGCCGGTACTGGCGCGGTCCGTGTCCAGATAGATGAAGGAGGCATCGAGCCCCGACAGTTGCTTGAGTTTGCTCATGTGCTGGACTCACCCGACCTTGCGGCCGGCCTCCTCCCAGTATTTCTGGCGCACCTGCCGGCGCAGCACCTTGCCCACCACGCTGGTGGGTATCTCCTCTACGATTTCAACGGATTTGGGCGTCTTGTATCCGCCCAACTCGTTGCGTACGTGCTGGATAAGTTCCGCCTCTTCAACCTCGGCGCCTTCCTTGAGCATGACCTCGGCGTGCACCGATTCGCCCCACTCCTCATGAGGCACACCGACCACCGCGGACATCAGCACCGCCGGGTGGCTGTTAAGCGCGGATTCCACTTCGTTGGCGTAGATATTGAAGCCGCCACTGATAATCATGTCTTTCTTGCGATCGACAATATGGAAGAAGCCACGCTCGTCGATCCTGCCAATGTCGCCAGACTTCCAGAAGCCATCCTGGAACTCAGAAGCGGTCTGCTCCGGATTGCCGAAGTAGCCCGGCACAATGGCGCGGGAACGCAGCCAGATCTCGCCGGTCTCTCCCCGCGGCACCGGGTTGCCGTCGTCGTCCATGATCTCAAGCTCGGTGAAAGGCGAAGGCCGGCCGGCGGAGGCCAGGTGCGAATCATCGCCGTCCTCCACCAGGTGGTCGGCTTTGCTCATGGACAGGGCCACACCAAAGTGCTCGGTGGAGCCATAGACCTGAATGAAGTTGTTACCAAAGGCCGCCTGCAGTTCCGCCAGCTTGGACGGGCTCATGGGGGCAGCACCGTAGTACATGTTTTCAATTGTCTTGAACCGCGCCCGACCCTTCTCGTCCATATCCAGCAGGCGGTACAGCAGGGTCGGCACGGCGAAACCGTTAGTGATCCGCTCGGCGGCGATATTGTCACACCAGGCATCCAGATCGGGCACATTCATGGTCACGGTACAACCGCCCTTGAACTGGGTCGGCGCAAACATCATGCCGCTGCCGTGGGTGATCGGCGCTAGGTGGATAAAGCGGGTCTCGGGGGTCCAGGCCGGATCCGGCAGGGCCCAGTAGGAGTCGCGACATGCCAGGTAGGTGTCCGCTGTGTACATGGCGCACTTGCCGCGACCGGTGGTGCCGCCAGTGAAGCGCATGATCACCACGTCCTCGCGGTCGTCGATCACCACGTTGGGGTTGCTGTCGTCCACCTGCTCCAGCAACTCCCAGAACAGGTGCACGCCAGAGTACTCTTTTTCCGGCGTATCCATCGCCACAATGGTGACCTGGCGCTCGCGCAGCATCTCGTAGTGGCTTTTTAGCAGGTCGGCTTCGATGAACACCACCTTGGCGTTGACCGTATCGACCTGGTAGGTGTGGTCGTCCAGGCTGTCGCGGTAATTGGTATAACACAGGGCCGTGCCGGCTTTTACCGCGGTGAACCAGTGAATCAGGGACGCATTGTCGTTATCCAGGATCACCACCGCGTTGTCGCCGCGCTGCAGGTCCAATTTGTGGCGCATCATGTTAACGATGCGATTGGTCAGCAGATGATACTCCCGGAAGGTATAGCGCCGCTGGCGCTCGATATTTACCAGGGCTTCACGATCTGCGAAGGCATCCGCGAGACGCTGACTAACAGTGCTGAAATTCATTCTCATGGCAACCTTTCCCTATGACCAGCCGCAGACCCGGCGGCACACCGTTTCTATAAGGTCCATGGGCAGCGGCAGGAACGCCGCGATGGGATCGCCGGCGATCGCCGCGGCGATTTCAGGCAGCTTCGATTCAGGGATGTCGTGGCGGGCGAAGTCGCGGGGATGCCCCGTCGCTTCGAGCAAGCCGCTGATTGCAGCTGCGCAGGCCAGGACAGCGTCTCGACCCTCGCCCTCAACGCCGAACACGCCCTTCAGGCGATCGGCAACCGGCACGTAGAAGTCAGCGAACTCCTCCATCACGATGGGCAGTAGTACACCGTTCGCCTCGCCGTGGTGGATATGACAGGCCGCACCAAAGGCGTGAGCAAAATTGTGCACCGGCACAGCCCCAAAATCGTTCACTACCGCGCTGCAGGCCATGGCGCTGGCATTGAGCATGGCCTGGCGCGCCAGCAGGTTCGAACCATCGGCTACCACTTTGGGCAGGTTCTCCAGGATGATCTTCGCGCTGGTCTCAGCGTGGGCCAGGGTGAAATCCCCCGTGTTCGGATGTCCCATAATCTCTACAGCGTGAGTCAGGGCGTCCATACCGGTGGCGGCGGTCAGCATGGGCGGCAGGCCGGTGGTCATGTGCGCATCCAGTACCGCGATATCCGACTCCAGGTAGTGGCTTACGATCAGGTGCTTGATGCCCAGATCCTTGTTGTAAATCACAGCACCGTTGGTCACTTCAGCGCCGGTACCGGCAGTAGTGGGCACCGAGATATGCGGTACGCCCATATACTGCACTTCCGGCCAGTGCATCATCTTCACCGGCGACTTCAACAACTGGGCCACGCTGTCTACCCCGGAGTACATGGCGAGCTTTACCAACTTCACCGAGTCGAGTACGCTACCGCCACCCACGGCCAGCAGGCCATCGGCGCCGGTAGCCCGCGCCATCTTCAGACACTCGTCGATACAACCGGATTCCGCATCCGGTGCGGTATCGGTAAACACGCTCGCCAGGCGAACTCCGCCAGGACCGCGTTGCTCGTCAAACAGGGCCGCGACCTTGTCGACAATTCCCACATCTTTCAGGCCCTGGTCACTGACCAGGAGAACGTTTTTACTACCCAGGCCGCTGAACAGGCCGGGCAGGCGAATGACAGTGCCGGGACCCGCGTGGATCATGCTCCGCTGCCAGTATTGAAATGCGCCAGTGCTGGACATCGTTTTTATCCTCTCAGGGTGATCGACCGGTTTACTCAGACGCTGCGATGCACCAGGCCATACATGGCCTTGGCATTCGGGTCAGTCTCGAAACTGGTCACATAGTTTTTGGTTTCCAGGTAGCCTTCCATGGACGCGATATTGATCTCCCGTCCGTAACCACTCTGCTTGATACCGCCGAAGGACATATCACCGCTGATGGCATGCCAATCGTTGACCCACACGGTGCCCGCTTCCAGGCGGTGACTGACGGACTGGGCGGCAATGGGGTCACCGGTCCAGACACCTGCGGACAGCCCATAACAACTGTCGTTGGCCATATCGATGGCGTCTTCGACATCGCTGTACTTGATAACCGATAGCACCGGGCCAAAGATCTCCTCGTTGTAGATTTTCATATCGGGGGTAACATCAGTGAAGATGGTGGGCTGTACGAACATTGAGTCGGGGAACTCTTCTACCGACAGCGGCCCGCCACCACAGGCGACTTGGGCGCCTTCGGCCTTACCGGATTCGATATAACCCAGCACTCGCTCGTAGTGCGCTCGATAGGCCATGGGGCCCAGGGTGGTTGCCGGGTCGAACTGGCTGCCGGCCTTCATCTTACCGGCCAGTTCCGCCATGCGCGCCACCAGTTCATCGTGTATGGACTCGTGAACAAACAGACGGGTGCCGGATATGCAGATCTGCCCCGAGCCCAGCAGGAAGCCGTAGGTCGCCCCCCTGGCCGTCAGTTCAATCGGCGCATCAGGCAGTACGACGCCGGGGCCCTTGCCGCCCAGTTCCAGGGTCACCCGCTTCATGGTATCGGCGGCTTCTTTCTGGATCATGGCACCGGTGCGACCAGAGCCGGTGAAAGAAATCTTGGCAATCCCCGGGTGGGAAGACAGGGCGGCTCCCACGTCCGGCCCAAGCCCAGTCACCACGTTGACGACACCCGGGGGCAGCAGGTCCTGTATCAGCTCCATTGCCCGAACTACCGCCAGAGACGCAGTCTCGGCAGGCTTGATGATCACAGTATTGCCCGCGGCAATCGCCGGCAGCATTTTCAGGAAGGCCAGGAACAGGGGGCCGTTCCAGGCGGTAATCAGGCCGCAAACCCCAAGGGGCTGCTTGACGATTTTCACATCGTGGGCTTCGGGTACAGCACGCACCGGGGGGTACTCGACGAATGGATAGCTCTCCAGGTTCTCCGAGAATATCTGCACAAACTGCATCACTGCGGGGATATCAAAACCCTGCAGACGGGTCACCGACAGCCCGGTACACTTGGCTTCAAGGCCCAGCAATTCCTCCATATTGGCCCCCAGCACCAGCGCCATACGGGCAATGATATTGGCCCTTTCACTGGTAGCGGTATTTTTCCAGCTCTTGAATGCCTCGCTTGCCGCTGCCACAGCCCTATCGACATCTGCACTGTTACCGGCGGCGGCCTTGCCGATCACCTGCCCCATAACGGGATCAATGAGATCTAAATACTGGCCGGAAGAAGGAGAAACAAACTCTCCGTTAATGATGTGGTTCTGGGTGGGGATGCTCACGTAGACCTCTCTCTGGAGATTGGTGTGTTATTCGTTGTGTAGGCTAAACCCAAGCCGGACACACTACTTGGCCCTAAAAACAAATAACCCGGTAAAACTGTCAGAGCGTGCCACCTGTTATACCTCCCCCTGTGCCGAACCAGGCTCTGAACAAAAGGTCTTTTTCTTTTTTTTTCAAGTTGTTATCCTGCAGTGTGCGGTGATGAGATACTGATAACGAGGAATTTCCAAGAGGATGAGCGAGACCACCTCGGCCACTACGATCGCGTCCTATACCATGGCGATTCATATGGCGCTGGAAGCAAATGGCTTCGACGCTTCGGAAGTATTCAGGGCGGCAGGCTTGAGTGACACCCCGAGCCAGGATCCCCTTGAACGCTATACCACGGCCCAGATGGCCACCCTGTTCCGTGAGTCTGTCAAATCCACCGGAAACCCCGCATTTGGTCTCACCGTAGCGCGCTTCCTGCACCCCTCCAACGTGCATGCCCTGGGCTATGCCCTGTTGGCCAGTTCGAGCCTGCGGGATGCTTGTGAAAGGCTGGTCTACTATTTCCGCATAGCCAGTAACCAGGGCGTTTATCGCATTGATGAGTCTGAAGATCGTTACTGCCTGGTTCTGGAGGAGATCGCGGACGGTGTCGCCTATGAAACCATCGACACCTGGAACGCATTCCTCATCCGCGTTTTTCGGATGATCTACCTACCCGATTTTGCGCCTATTTCAGTCTCGCTCGCACGCCCCCGACCAGAGGGCTACGAAGACCTGTATACGACAAGCTTTCACGTTCCAGTGACATTCGACACCACCACTTGTGAAATCTGCATGGACCAGGCTGTCATGGACATTCCGCTACGGGGCGGTAACCGCGAGATTGCCAGTGAACACGACAAGATCCTGCAAAGCTATATTTCCGCACTGGACGCGGAGGACATCGTCAACCGGGTCAAGCGCGTCATCTTGCAGAAACTACCGTCGGAAAACTGTACCAAACAACAGGTGGCCAGCGAACTGGCCATGAGCCCAAGTGCACTGCAGCAAAAGCTGGCGGCGCGGGAATCCAGCTTCCAGGACCTGCTGAACCAGGTGCGAAAGTCCCTCGCACTGGACTATATGGAACAATCCAGGGTGAGCATCACCGAGATGAGCTTTATGCTGGGCTTTAACGATACCAGCAGTTTTACCCGGGCTTTCCGCCGCTGGACCGGCAAGTCACCCCGCGACTACCGTCGGGAAAAAGGGGTGGAGTAAGCGTGTAGGGGCTCACCTACGGCGCGCCTCGCTTCCCGAGCCCGCTCCGCAACGAATTGCGGATGCTACATAGGGCATGGAGCTACAAGCAAACCGAAGAAACAAAAATGTTGCCCTTTTGGCCAACACGGGCTTCGCTTCTGTTTGAATGCGTTATCTTACGCATTCGGTTAGATACGCGAGGTGAAATAATGAAAAACCTGACCAGTATTCCAGTGGCATTCTTCTGCCTGATCTTCTCCTTTGTCCCGGCCGCGCTGGCCGCGGAAAAACCCAATATCCTGATTATCTGGGGCGACGATATCGGCCCCTACAACATCAGCGCCTACAATATGGGCCGCATGGGTTACCAAACACCCAATATCGACAAGATCGCTGCCGATGGCATCATCTTCACCGACTCCTACGGTGACCAGAGCTGCACTGCGGGCCGCGCCGGCTTTATCACAGGGCAACACCCCCTGCGCACCGGCCTCACCAAGGTGGGCCTGCCGGGGGCGAAAGAAGGCATGTCCGACAAGGACCCCACTATCGCCACCCTGCTCAAGCCCCTGGGTTACGCTACCGGCCAGTTCGGCAAGAACCACCTGGGTGACCGGGATGAACACCTGCCCACCAACCACGGCTTCGATGAATTTTTCGGCAACCTGTACCACCTTAATGCTGAGGATGAGCCTGAGCACCCGAACTATCCCAAAGATCCTGAATTCAAGAAGATGTTCGGGCCCCGTGGCGTGATCCACAGCTATTCCGACGGCAAGATACAGGACACCGGCCCGCTGACAAAAAAGCGCATGGAAACCGTTGACGAAGAGTTTCTCGGGGCGGCCCTGAAATTCATCGACAAGTCCCACGAGGCAGGCAAGCCCTTCTTCGTCTGGTTCAACGCTACCCGCATGCATGTGTGGACCCGCCTCAAACCCGAATCAGATGGGGTGACCGGCCAGGGTCTGTACGCCGACGGGCTGGTAGAACACGACGGCCATGTAGGCCAGTTGCTGGAAAAGCTTGACCAACTGGGCATCGCCGACAACACCATTGTCATGTACTCCACCGACAACGGCGCCGAGTTGGCTCTGTGGCCGGACGGTGGCTACACCCCCTACAAGGGCGAGAAAAACAGCAGTTGGGAAGGCGGCTACCGGGTGCCGATGATGGTGCGCTGGCCGGCGCAGATCGAGTCGGGCCAGATCTCCAATGAGATCATCGCCATGATGGACTGGCTGCCCACACTGATGGCTGCGGCCGGCAACGACAACATCATCGAGGAGTTGAAAAACGGCAAGCGGGTTGGTGGCAATTCCTACAAGGTGCACCTGGACGGCCACAACTTCCTGCCCTACTTCCTCGGCAAGGAGAAAAAGGGTCCGCGCACTGAATTCATCTACTCCTCCGATACAGGTGACGTGGTGGCGATCCGTGACGGCGATTACAAAATGCTGTTCCGCGAGCAGACTGCCCACGGCTTTGATGTTTGGCGCAACCCCTATAAGGATTTGCGCCTGCCGAAGGTGTTCAACCTGCGCATGGACCCCTTCGAGCGAATGGACGTTGAAGGCGCGGGCTATAACCAGTGGGCGGCAGAGCACCTGTTCCTGGTAGCTCCGGCCATGTACAAGGTCGCCAAATTCAAGGCCACCTTCGAGGAATTCCCCCAGCGGCAGAAGCCCGGCTCCTTCGTACCTTGACGCCCCCCTCAATCAGTAATGCCCTGGTGCGGTCGCTGCTGCGCCAGGTAGGACTGCACCAGCTCCAGGCCGCTCTTGTCACAGGGCGGCAGGTCCACGTCGTTGGTACCCAACGGTTTGACACGTTCACCCCAACTTATCAGGTGTGAACTCCAGGTGAGACCTGCGCCAAAAGCCGGCACCAGGATATTTGCACCGGGCTTGACGTACCCCTCCTCGACGGCTTCTACCAACGCGGTTGCAGCTGACACATTGCCGTAGCGCTCGATATTCGCGAACAGCTTCTGTTCGGGAGCGCCCAGCTTTTTGCCCACGGCTTCGATGATGCGCAGGTTAGCCTGGAGGGGCACAACCAGGCCCATATCGTCCACCGTCAGATTAGCTTCTGCCAGTACCTTCTGGCTGGCTTTCGCCATTCCCCCTACGGCACGCCTGAAAATGTCCTGCCCATCGAAGTCCCAGGATGTGGCGACCAGGTCGGGCCGATTTGTAAAGGCCGTTCCGTAGTTCTGAATAAACAGTGAGTCCCGCGCCTAGGCGAGACAGCCCAGAGATTCACCCCGCTGCCCCTCCTCCCTGTCGCTGGCCTCCACCACCAGTGCGGCGGCGCCATCACCAAACAACACTGCCACGTTGCGGTTAACCCAGTCCAGCACGGTGGATGTTTTTCAGCTTGAAAACTTGAACGGCTCCCACATGATTGGGGCTCTGGGGCGACTCCGGCATAAATCAGGTGAGCAACGCCCACTGCCAGTATCCCGCCCCCAAACCGAGGGCAGCCCCTACCGCGACCAGTTTCCATTCATCCTCGGCGACGACGGGGTGCAGTAATTCGTAAAATTCCGCTGGAGAGAGCCTGCCCAGCCGCTCCGCGATGGTGTTTTCGACATCCAGCGCCTCGTCAATGTAGGCGAAAGAACGACTGTCCGGCCTGATCAACTCCTCGAAGGCCCTGTCCCCGACAATTGCGCTTATTCTCGCGTATTCCGAGGGGCCGATGCTGACGACGGCAAGGGGCTTGAAAACGCCCTGGGCTTCCTCCAGGGCGCGGTTTACCTCGCGGTGGATCAGCTCACGCAGGCGATCAACCGACTCATTTATCTTGAGCATTTCGCCCACCACGATTTCGGCGGTGACGAGGTCGGAGGCCATCACCTTGCCGTAGTACCGCGATACTTCCTTCTGGCGTTTGATAAACAGGCCCTGAACCGTAAAGGGCCCAATCTTGACAGGCTCCAGCGGTTTCTGGATGAGGTAAATGGCCAGCGCATTGGTAATGTAACCAACCAATAGCCCGAAGGCCGGCAGCAACCACCAGGCCTGGAAAAAGTACCAGATGAACATGACGGGTATGCCCAGAGGCAGGCCGAAATACAGGCCGCTGCGCTGAATGAACCTGAATTCACTCGCAGCCGCATTACGGAACATCCCAACCAGCATACGTTTGTCACCAGTGAGTTTTTCGACGATCACCTCGTTTAGATCGACCAACTCACCCAGATTGGGCTTGAGGTCTTCAATGAGGCGCGTGAGCGCGTCCGGAAGCTGCTTTCTCACTTCCCGATAAACCCGCTTCTTGATTGCGATGGGTGAAGCGCTCCAGAAAAAATTGCTGAGTGTAAGCTGGGGTAGCGTCGACTGGCTCATGACTTCGTCGACCACATCCTCCACAAAGGGGTCCAGCCGGTGACTGATGGCCTCGATCAGTTGCTCCGGATCAATCCGGTCGATAAGTTCTTCCTGGGACAAAACGCGCTTTACGCTGTGGTCAACCGTGATGCGCGCCATCTTGCCGGAATTCGCCGGAATTACACCCTGCCAGCCCAAGGGGCCGATGCCGACAAATTCCACCGGGCCCATCATCATCCTGACGGCCAACCAGTTGGTTCCGTAACCAACCAGTCCGCTCACGACAGGTATCGTCAGGTATGCCAGATACTCCTGTAGAAACGCAAAATCGCTCATTTCCCTTTACCTACTCAGCGGAATTCCGGCTGTACTGTAACAACAGCCGGGAAACGCCCTTAAATGTCCCGACCACGCATTGCACCCACATTTCTTTTTCAGTGCGAGAAAGGACCACCCATGCTTCAAGTTCTAATTATATCGAAGGGTTTTCTACTGACCTTTCCCAGGGGCTAATCCACTTGGCTTTACAGGTATTTCGATCTGCCCGGCTCGATCCGGGAATTTGACTACAACATGAGGAGTGCCGGGTTCATTCCCTCAAAATCAGGAGTATTTCTACCCTCGTGAATCTAATTGTCTTGTGACTTAGCGCCGCCAATATGAGGGTAAGTACTATGCCGCCACTGCGTTCTGTGACTTGGATATAGGCAAATCGAGAACTACGTCTTTATAGTTGACTCTAGGGCGGATTCTTCCTTTTTTGTCCTTTTGCAGATCTACCAGGCCATAGTGAGCCATCGACTTCAACGTTCGAGAAAGACTTGAAGGTTTACGACCAGATAACTCAGCAAGTTCGGTCATGGATTCTGGCTGATTATCAATGATGATCTGCAATAGCTCCCTGTTACCTTCAGAGAGAATACCGGCGAAAGCTTCCAGTGAGGGGAACCATACCTTTGGCTCTCCACGCTTGGGTTTGTACTCACCTCGAGCGATAGCCATCGATCGTTCTTTCATCTGCTGATAACTGGCTATTCCAACTTTCAGAGTCTTCATATCTTAATTCCTCGTTCTTTCATGATCTGATCTACTGCGGCATAAAAATCTGATATCAGCTTGCTCGTATCCTCAAATCGATAGATACGCGTCTTGTCGTATTTATGCCTGTGGTCATGAAACTTGTGCCTCTTCCCGCCGGGTCCTTTGCTAGCAGGCACGGGATGGGCGTTATCAAATCCCAATATCCTCTCGTGTTTCTCATCGTGTAACGTCAGTGAATAACTCAAACCATGAGGCCGTTCTGGAGTGACATCGGTCCGCTTGGCTTTAATCTCGACACGATATTTGCACTTCTCGTCCACAAAATGGACAGTTCCATCCAGCTCCAGAAAGTACTCTACAGCCAAGTCTTGATCACGATCTGCCATAGACCTTAGTTAACACCCCCTGTTAATTCAATGCAAGGAAATATAACCTCTGAATCATCACCCTACCCTCCTTCTTGGCCACCAACCGCATCTAATTTTTCCCAAAATGGCTGATTTTGGCCTCATCGGCACGCACGCGTAAATATCCTTTATATACAACAGGTTAGGCGCTTCTATTAATTCATGATATACCCTATAATCATGAATATAAAAGCGGTAGAGTAGGGCAGGCTCGCCATTCGCTGTCGGAGACCCGCCATGCCCGCAATCCGTCCGTTTCAGACCCAGCCGGTGCCCCTGGAGGGTCTGGGCGCCCTCCCCGACGCCCTCGACGGCAGCTGGGGCAGCAATCGCCAGTCCCAGGACCTGTGCCAGTTCACCGCCTTCAATGACCTGCAGGCTATCCGGGTGTGGCTGGACGAGTTCGCCGATTCCCCCCAGACCTACCGTAATTACCGTAAGGAGGCCGAACGCTTGTTGCTGTGGGCGGTGACCCAGCGCCAGAAGCCGTTGTCGGGGCTAATGCGGGAGGATTTTCAGGCCTACCAGGGGTTCCTGGCGGATCCGCAGCCGGCGGCCTACTGGTGTGGCCCCCGGGCGCCGCGGTATACGGATGCCTGGCGGCCGTTCAAGGGGCCCCTGGGTCACAGCAGCCAGCGGCAGGCCCTGATCGTGATCAACGCGCTGCTGTCCTACCTGGTGGACGGCGGCTATTTGAAAGCCAATCCGCTGTCCCTGGTCCGGCGCCGTCACCGGACACTGCAGCCCGATGCCAAGGAAACCTTTTCCCAGGAGCGTTACCTGGACCAGGCCACCTGGGGGCACCTCAAGGCCTACATCGCGGCCCTGCCCCAAGAAACTGAGCGGCAGATCCAGCGCTTCGAACGCACCCGTTTCCTGTTCCATTTTTTGTACCTGCTGGCGCCGCGGGTGTCGGAAGTGGCCAGCCATCCGATGAACAGCATTAGGGAGAACCGCGGCCGCTGGTGGTGGTTTGCACTGGGGAAAGGGCAGAAGAGGGCCAAAGTCCCAGTGTCAGATGAAATGCTGGACGCCTTGATGCGCTACCGGGCCTTCCTGGGTCTTACCGCCCTCCCCGATCCGGACGATCTGAGCCCGATGCTGCGGAGCCTGAAAGGCACCAAGGCGATCAGTGCCAACATGGTCTATCGGATCGTCAAACAAACAGTCACCGCGGCGGCGGAAGCCATTGAGGACGCCGCGCCGGTATCAGCGGCCAAGCTACGCAAGGCCTCGACGCACTGGCTGCGCCACACGGCGGTGACCCATGCCGACGATGCCGGGGTGAACCTCAAGTATCTGCAGGCCTCCGCGCGGCATGAGAAGGTGGAAACGACGGCAATTTATCAGCATGCTGAGGATTACATCTGGCATGAGGCGTGGCAGCGGCTTCGATTCTAGATTCCTGACTGTGGGCAGTTATTTTTTTGATTTTCCCTTGAAACCTTCCAAGCCCGCCCCCATCGATAAACTGCAGTCCGTAAGGAGGCCGGGGATATGAATGCCCGATAGATTTCAAATTCTGTCGCTCAGTGGTGGTGGGGTACGGGGGCTCTATACGGCTCGCGTTTTAGAAGAACTCGAGCATCGATTCGACACATCCGTATCAAAACATTTTGATATAATATGCGGGACATCCATTGGTGGCATTTTAGCCTTGGGCGTAGCGGCCGGCCTTCCCGCGAGCTTCATTCGCGAAAAATTTCAAGAAAACCTCACTTCTATTTTCCCCCCTCAGCCTCTATGGCGGAAACCAAAACAGGCTATATCTGCACAGTACTCACCCGAACCATTGAAATCCGTCCTTGAAGAAATCTTTGACGACATAACGATAGGGGATCTAAAAAGCAGAGTCTTAGTACCTGCGATAAATTATACCGTAGGTCGTGTCCGTGCATTTAAAACACCGCACAACGCTATGTTTTACCAAGATGCCCAACGCACCTTAGTTGATGTGGGTCTCGCTACCAGTGCCGCACCTACCTACTTCCCATTGCACGAAATTGATAGCTCTCGGTACGTCGATGGCGGTCTCGTTGCTAACAACCCGGTTCTCATGGGAGTCATTGAAGCCTACCGCGCTTTGAATGTTCCATTAGAAAATATTTCGGGTCTTAGCATTGGAAATATGGGGCAGGGTCTAGCGGTAAATCATGAGAAAACGAATAACCTCGGCTATCTGGGATGGAACGCAGGCAGGGATATCATCTCACTTGCAATGTCCGCTGGAGAAAAGCTCTACTACGATATGGCTAGAATGCTTCTGCAGGATAGACTTGAAATAATCGACAGCGAGGCTACGAAAGAACAGGCCGATCTCCTTACCCTAGATAATGGCTCACTTGCAGCAGCGGAAATCCTTCTTGCACATGCTAGCAGTGAGTCTGGTAGACGTGTAAACGACGCCTCAATCAAGAGTTTATTCACTCACAGTGCGAAAAAAGTGCCATTCGTAAAGGACCAGGCAGGGGACAAATGAAATGCCAAAATATGATGTGACCAAGCTACTCTACGCTCGATCTGAATCGGATCGACTGATCAACAAGCTTAATGTCGACAGTACTCGAATAGCGGCCATGAAGGCTGCCAGAACTAAGGTGAGGAATGCAGTAAAATCTGCCTTCACTTCAGCTAAGTCTGAAGAAAAATATCTAGCCAGGATGAGTCCTATAGAAAGAACTGCATTTAACAGTATAGAGCCCAGGTTCTGGCCGCAAGGATCCCTCGCCTACGGTACGCAAAACAAACCGTGCCACATTCCGCCACAACAAATTGATATAGATGATGGAGTGTATCTACCAATTGAGGCGCTCCGCGAAAAACCTATCGTCTTCAAAGAAGTTTTTTTTGAAATCGTAGATACTGCCCTCAGCGCTCTAGCCGTTGCTGAGGGATGGACGTTTAAAGGAGAGAAGAATACGTGTGTACGCCTTGAGTTGGACGCGATAACACACTTAGATGTACCACTATACGCAATTCCAATGGAGCGTTTTGATGATCTCCAGAAAGCCATGGGGCGGGCCGTTCTAAATCAAGAAGGTGTAGTGGAGGATAGTGACTTCAGTCTTCGGGCTTTATTAGGTAAAGAAGAAGTCTACCTTGCTCTTCGCGAAAGTCCGCATTGGAAGCGAAGCGACCCTATACAAATACAGGAGTGGTTTGAAGGTGAACAGAAAGTCTTTGGTCATATTTTTACCAGGTCATGCCGCTACCTAAAAGCATGGAGAGACTTTACCTGGCCCAAAGCCGGCCCAAGCTCAATAGCCCTGATGATTTGTGTTTGGGAAACGTTCCGCGACTCCACAAAGGAATTCTATACAGACAGTGAAGCGCTTTTGGCCGTTTCTCGAGATTTACCGAAGCGATTACAGGCCGGCGTAAAAAATCCTGTCGCGCCTGATGAGACTATATTCCCTAGAAATATTGACGAAGGCGAGTTGAGCTCAATACTTCAGAAAGTCAATTATTTCTCTGCCAATGTCACCGAGTCGATTGAATCCGGATCGTCGGCAATTGGAGTTGTACAAACGTTGATTGCTCACTGGGGCGAAAGAGTACCTCATCGCCCGGATTGGGTAATGTCAGCTAGTGCTGCCGCTGCTTCAGTCGTAACATCCACTCCAGCTCACCCGCAGCCTAAACCAGATGTAGGGACAATGCGATCAGGAACGGAATTTCGATAAGCTTGAGTGTAGACTCACACAAAGTCATGAAGAGCATACACTTTGCTCTGGCGGAATCCGGATTTATAAGAAGCGCGTCAGTAGGTAAGAATATTTATGAGAAGACGATTTCAAAGTCTAACGTCGACTTCCCGATCAAGATTTGCATAATAGACCCCTATTTTAGAAAGAAGCCAATCGTACTTTTAACTGATCGCCCAAAAGACCTCCCAAGCCTGCTTCCTCATGTATTTTTCGAAAAGGCTCTTTGTTATTTAGATGATAGGGGCGTTGAGTTTGATCGTTACAACCCTCGCTATAATGTAGCTTTGATGCTCGCAGCTCTTGATTCTCTATTGGGTCAATTTGTCTCAGACCAAGAAACGTTACAGTTCGAGCTACGAAGAGAGCTTCCCGCGTACTGGCGGCGCGATTATTCTGACGCTGTCTTCATGGCTGCCAACGATAGCAAATTCTTATTCGAGCTCTTTACTCGGACGGACTTGAACGGTGTTTCAATAGACGAAATCATTCTAGCCGATAGCGCCCATAGTGCAAAGGCTTGGCAGAATAAACGGCGTGGAAACAAAGTTACCAAGTTATCTGGCCCTGGATTTCTCTTCGAACTTCCACATGATGTTTCCATCCCTCCTGTCAACTGGCCTCCAAGCTCGATCGCCGAGCTTGATCAATGGTTGAATCATGCTCGTACTTGCTCAGTACGGCATAGAGTTCTGAATGCAGTTTTCACCTCATTGGCAGAGGATAGGTGTTGTTTCGTAGTATTCCAGCTACACCAAATGCTTTTTGGAGGTCTTGTTTCATTCACCAACCCTACTGCAGTAAATGCTATTAAGCGAAATTTCAGACTGACAAAACAAGGAAGTCGCGGAAAGAATAAACAGTTCCTTCCAGATGCTAAACGGATTTCCACGCTGATATCTCGCGTAGACAAGTTAGAGCAGGGAAGTACGTTTATGAGGTTTGCAATAAACGATGCTAGGCTCACGTCAATTGGAACTCGAAACACAACAGCGGACAAGAATCTGTCTGGTGTAACTATAGCGGTCATCGGATGCGGCACTTTAGGCGGCTATACCGCCAGCCTGCTCTGCCAGGTGGGTGCAGGAACCGGTGGAGGCCGGATAGAGCTATATGATTGCGATTACTTAACAACCGAAAACTTAAGTCGGCATTTACTAGGTGTGCCCTATGTTGGCGAAAATAAGTCAGAAGCCATCGCACATATGCTGTCAGATCAATCCGCTGGTGATCTCAATATAACTGCCCACAGTTATAATTTTGAGGTTGAAGATGTCCGATTATTGAGTCAGAAGTTCGATCTGGTTGTGGATACAACGGGTGATATCGGGTTTTCCACATCGTTGTGTCACCACTTGCATCGTATTGAGTCTCCGGTTCCCGTCATCTATGGATGGATCGACGCTGGCGGACTGGCGGCGCGCACACTATTGGACGATTACAGACCGCGGGGTGGGTGCTATGGGTGTCTGAAACAAAGATCACCCGATGGAGTAGTAGCTGAACGCTTCCAGCTGTTCAAGTCAGGCGCGGTTTTGCCAGAATGGAAACCTCGCCCCTGCGGATTAGGCGGTTATATGCCTTTTTCGTCTCAGGCCTCTGTAACCACAAGTGGGTTAGTTCAAAATCTCTGTATCGATTGGGCTAACAATTCGCCATCACCACGCTTCAGACATATTTCTCTAGACCCGCGTGTCTGCCAAACAAAAAATGCAGACATTAAGTCTCTACCTGATTGCCCATGCTGCCGCACCGAGTAGTGTCGCGCCCCGAGGGAGGGTATATCCTATTGCGGTCTCAGGTATTAAATGTCCTAGAATCCTTTTCTCAGTCGGAAGACCAGCACGAGTCAGGCGGGATTCTCCTGGGGAGCTATCGCGGAGATCACATTGAGGTTGTTCATGCTACAAATCCTGCACCATCGGACGATCGATCACCTGTTAGTTTTAATCGACTTAGACAATGTCACCAACAGAGCGCTGAGGAAATGTGGGCCGCCTCAAACGGTACTGTGACTTATATTGGTGAATGGCATACACATCCAGAACTGACCCCCAACCCTTCACAAATAGACCTGAATTCCTGGAAAAATCTACTTCCACAGAGGCCTATGGTATTACTGATACAGGGCTATAATGAGATCTATATAGGTTTACAAACAGCAGATAGAAAATTTTGTCGAGTAGGGTGAATTTTCATCATTGTGCTTCCTGCACTCAATATTTCAAGAATTATATGTGGAATCTATAGGCATATACTGCTCTTAACTAATTAGCTTCTCGACACATTGTGTACTGCCCATTTGTTGACCGGTCTGTAAAGTAATTCCCGCGCAGTAGACTGTTTGATTCTTGGCTAACCTTGAGAATAGCCGCCCCGATATGTGGGTCCTGCTTGTTCTCTGCATTCGCAAGACCTATATTACGATAAATATAGTACAAGCCAGGACGGGATGATTGGCTATCCTTGTGAGGCAGTACCATTAATGTTTCAGATTCCGATTCATCCGAAGAAAGTTCAATACTCACTTTCAAAAGGTTTTGTTTAATGAACGCAGTCGCCGTCTTGGCTCCTGATTTTTCACCCCAGTTCCAATGAATTTCAACAGCCCACTTCCCGTTCAGGTCGGGAAATATCCAATCGTTTAACTTAGGAACTATACGCCATAATACTCTCCATCCCCCTATCGCCATCGAGAGTAGCACAAGATTTAGGACCGCTACTCCCTTGAATGCAGTTTCAAGAGAAGCCACACCAGATATACCAAGTAGTAGCGAAATCATGAGCACTGCAGCAGTATATAAGCCCGCAATCCACGCTATCACTGTTGTTACTGGAAAAAGATTAAACAACGACTAAACCTCTCTCAAATACCACCACCCCGTCTCTGTCACTCAGCAGACCCGTACAAAGCACCCCTTCTATGAGAGACCCAAATCTCGCTGCCATGTAACGAGATCCTACGTTACCCTGTTCAATGGACGCGCGCTGCTTTTCCGAAGGATAAGGAGCAAAATATTGATTTCGCCTTACCAGCTCCCACTGATCCGAAACTATTTGAAATCCATCATGGCAGGGGCTGCTATACAGGCTGCAATCGGCAATTTGTTGGGGTAGACCTAGTCGTACAGGAATCGCTGCATCGGCGCACATTGACGCAATTGGTAGCAAGTTCAGATCAGCAGTTATTACGACCCCTACACCACAGAATTCGCTGTGTGGAATGAGTCCGCGAATCCGCAGTAGGAGATCTTTTAGTCGCAGGGTTGAGGTCATAGAATTTTCTTTAAACTGAGTCTACCGTATAGCACTGATGCAGATCGGTACGCTTCCCTAAATCAATCCAGTGCGTTCGCTTTCAAGATCATTGAGTATCCGAAATACTATGCATTTAAAAAGTGGCCAATATTTAGTTTCCGGCTAGTAGCTTTTGAAGGCTCCGCAGCATACCATCATGTTTTTTTTGGTTGATCTTTACAAGCTTCTGAATGTTAAGCAGCTTCCACTTTACGGCAGACATTTCTTCCAATCCGGGAATGGGATAGAGCGACCAGTCTGGCTCCCCTGCAGTCAGGCTTATCATGAAAGCCTTATCGTCTTCAGTCAGGCAGGCATTCACGGTTCCTATGAGCTGCTCTCTTGTCGCTTCAAAATCTGCGTAGGTAAACGGTGCCAGTGTCATACCCTGAAACTGGTCTTGAAATGGCTGCCGCAGATCCTGGCGGTTCGGGTTGAGCAGCTCATGAACCGGTCTGTTATGACCTGCCAACATCGCCACAAACCCCAGCCTTATCTCATCAGTAATGCCCCCCTGCTGGAATAGCTGGTGAATATCGAACAGGTCCCGTGGGTGCTGTCTGTCCAGAGCTGCACAAATCTTCCCGCCATACAGCTCTCCTTTTGAAACGACGTTGATTGCTGCAAACAGGCCGAACTCATCCTGTACCGCCCTCACCACTGCCATGTTCACCGGTGGCTGTAGGCAGCCCCGGATAATGGTGTTTACCTCGACTTTAATCTGGGCAGTTTCACCCCGACACAGCAGCTTGGTTTCCTGCCCGTCACTCTGCGGCAGTAAGCTCGCCTTGATCGGCATGCCACCACCGTCAAGTCGCTGCTTTATCTCTTCAAGACCTGCGGTGATTCCCGCCATGGCGGTCTCCCGATCCTCCACCGGGGTATACGTCAGGTCGATATCCACAGACAGTCGGGGCATTTCATCATGAAAGAGGTTGATGGCAGTACCGCCTTTTAGTGCAAAACACTCTACCTCCGCGACATGGGGCAAGACATGAAGCAGCAACTCCACCTGCTTTCTATATCCCTGAGCTATCACAGTGACGCCAGCTCCTGAGGTACGCTGATATGGAACTCTTTGATGAATACGCCATTCGGTGTGATGCTACGATCCCCCTTTCCGAGATCAACATTCTCCAATGTGACGTGGCTCAGCCATTTGTGATCGGCTTTCCTCGCCAAATACAGGAAAAGCCGTTTCACTTTCACAGAGGTACAGCTTTCCAGAAGCACCTGGACGAGGTGCGGTCGAAGGTTAGCCAGCCCTTCCATGAGCTGGTAGCACTCCACCAGACCCATTGTTTTGGGCGCTAAATACAGGCACTCCATGATCGCGCGTTCGGGCACAGACTGGCGGAGTCCACGGGATGTACTCTCTATAGCTTTCAGGTCTGGCCGGTCCGGTATGAACCCGGTCCGTATGTGCTCTATCTTCACGCCCCAATCCTTTTTGCTAAACCAGGCGGGAAGACTGACACCTGCTATTGAGAAGAGCTGTATCCGCTCCTTGTCCAGATAAAGGTAGTGGCCATATCCTCGGCGAGTTAGCGCCGTGACACCGCCGACATGCACGTCCAAGTCAGCCTGTTGCTGCAACGCCTCCAGCGCACTCTGCCAATCAACGCGCTCACCGGGCCTCGCGTAGGCACCACGCCCTATCGCCTCCAGCCAACCACTACGCACATAGTACTGCTGGAGATTCCGGGATACGCCTTGGTGTTCAAGCCAGGGAGCCAAACATACAGCGCCAGGGCGGAGCTGAGTCACAAGGTTCTTTAATTTGTTTGTATTATGCGTAGTCATACTACCTATATAGTCATTTTTTCAATGACTCGCAAGCGCAACCTGCTCTTTGGCCATGCAGAGCTCATTAAAATATCCGTCACTAAGGTAGTTATGCTACCTGTATTGTTATTATTTTAATGTAAAGATCACCACAATAGAGGAAAGCTCATCGTTTCCGCCAGTTGTTGTTAATGATTCTCGATATCATTATACTTTTGCGCCCAATAATTCACTCAGCGGGTTATCTATGGCCCCGATCTTGAGGACGCGCGATGACACCTCCACCCCAATTCTCCCGTAATGTACTGCACCTGCCGGTGCTTATCGCCGCTGCAATGGCCGGTACCCCCTTACTGGCAGCCGAGCAGATCGAGGAAGTGATTGTGACCTCAAGTCGTGTGGACAAGCCTCTGAGCACCATCCCCAATACGGTTACCGTGATCGATCAGGCCACGCTGCAGCAACAACTGTCCATCCAGAATGATATTTCCACTGTACTGGGCAACCTCGTCCCGAGCTTCTCCCCCGCTCGCCAGAAGATGACCAACGCCGGTGAAACCCTGCGGGGACGCAAACCCCTGTACCTGATTGACGGCGTACCCCAATCCAACCCGCTGCGCAACGGTGGCCGCGACGGGCACACCATCGACCCGACCCTGCTGGAGCGGGTAGAGGTCCTGCATGGAGCGAACGCCATTCACGGGCTGGGGGCCGCCGGCGGCATCATCAACCTGATCACCAAACGTCCCAGCGAGACGTTCGAGCAGCATGTGCGGGTCGATAGCGCCTTCCAGGGCGAGGACATCGGTGAGAGCGGCGACTACGGCCTCAGCTATAGCCTGTCCAACAGTTTCGATGCAGCCGATATACTGGCCGGCGTCAGCTACCGCAGTACCGGAATGGCCTACGATGCCGATGGCGAGGTGATTGGGGTCGACAATACCCAGGGCGACACCATGGACTCGGAGGCGCTGGACCTGTTCCTGAAAACCGGCTACGACTGGGACGATCAGCGGGTCGAGCTGATGGTCAACCACTACGATATCGAGAGCAACCATGAGTGGATATCGGTGCCGGGTGATGTCGCTGCAGATATTCCCAGCGGGGCCGTCAAAGGTGAGCTGCCAGCCGAAGGGGCCCAGAACCAGGTGACCACCATCAGCCTCAATTACCTGAACGCGGACTGGTTGGGTCAGGAGGTGCGAGTGCAGGCCTTCCGGCAGGACTTTGAGGCCACCTACGGCGCCCAGATCACGCCTATTGCCACCTTCCAGGATCCATCCTACGGCCCCGATCTGGTAGACCAATCACAAAACAATTCCGAGAAGACAGGCCTGAAGCTGACCCTGTTTATGGACGAGGTCGGTGGCCTGCCCCTGTCGGTGGTGTACGGCATGGATGTGCTGCAGGATGAAACCTGGCAGGCCCTGATCCAGACCGGCCGCACCTGGGTACCGGAAACCAGGTACGAGAACCTGGCCCCCTACCTGCAGCTGGAGTACACCGGCATCGAGCGCATGACCCTGACCGCCGGGGTCCGGCATGAGAAGTCCGAGTTGCAAGTGGACGACTTCACCACCCTCTACAGCTATGGCAGCCAGTTCGTCACCGGCGGTAACCCCGACTTCTCCGAGACCCTGTACAACGCCGGTGGTACCTACCAGTTCACCGACACGTGGCGGGTCTTCGCCAACTACGCCGAGGCCTTCTCCATGCCTGACGTGGGCCGGGTATTACGGGGGATCAACGAGCCCGGACAGGACGTCGAAAGCTTCCTGGACCTGACCCCGATTCTTACCGAGAACGCTGAGATAGGCCTGGAGTTCGACAACGGTACCATCAGCGCACAACTGAGCTACTACACCTCCAACTCGGACTTCGGTCAGCGCCTGCAGCGAGGAGATGACGGGATCTATACCGTGAAGCGCGAGAAGACCGACGTTGATGGCCTTGAGTTCCGGGCGGACTGGGCGCTGGGTGAGGCCGACGTACTGGGCCTGCGGTATGCCCAGGCCGAGGGGCGTTTTGATTCTGACCAAGACGGTAGAGTGGATTCTGATCTGGGCGGCACCAATATTTCCCCCGACCGCCTGAACCTCAGCTGGGAGCGGCGCTGGACCGACGGCCTGAACACCCGGCTGCAGCTCAGTCACCTGTTTGACCGCAAGGTGAAAGACAGTGAGGACGTCACCGTCAACACGTTCGATGGCTACACCACGCTCGACCTGATTGCGAACCTGGACCTGTTCGGCGGTGTGGTAAGCGCCTCTATACAAAACCTCACCAACGAGGACTACTACACCTATTACTCCCAGAGCAGCCCTAACGACCTGCGCAACTTCAAAGGTGTAGGCCGCAGCTTCGGCGTATCGTACCAGCGTTACTTCTAATCAACTCGTTCACATCATGACGGCAGGCAATGTAAAGACTCGCCGCCCACCCCGGCCGCGCCCGGGCGGGCTGTGGCGCTGGCATTTGTGGGCGGGCCTTGCGGCGCTGGCGATCCTGCTGGCCAGCGCTGTTAGCGGCACCGTACTGGTGTATCAGAAGGAACTGATCCGGCTGACCGTTACCCCGTCCGCGGCACTGCCGTCCGTTTATGGGCACGACGACATCGCCATTCAACTACACCAACTGGCCACTGAACGAAACGGAGTCACCCTCAGCCTTAAAGCACCGAATGCGGATGAACCTTACTGGACTGTGCGCCACGAACACGCTCTTGAATTGCTGGACCTGGCCACGCTCGAACCCTACCCGGACGACCTGGGCGCGCTGGGACTGTTAAATCTACTGCGCGAGTTTCACGTTGAACTGCTGGCCGGCTCCTGGGGACAAGGCCTTCTGCTGGTTTGTGGGATGCTGGCTTTGTTTCTGACCATCAGTGGTCTGGTGCTGTGGTGGCCGGGCCGCAGGGCGTTTCGCTGGCGCTGGATTATGCCGGGCAATTACAGCGCCTCGCGCAGCCTGCAATACCACCGCCACGCCGGCGCCCTGGCCAGCCCGTTGCTACTGATCACCCTGCTCACGGGTTCAATCATGCTATGGCAAAAACTCATCGTACCCCTGCTGCCGCCGGTACCGACTTCGACCCAGGTGGCGTCGGATTTCAGCGCTCAATCCACTGAAATCCCAGCCATCGCCCGGGATTACCGTCTGGCCCAGACAGCGGTACCGGACGGCTGGCCGACCTATATCCGTAGTTTCGAGGAAGCGGGCGTGGTCCATACCAAAGTGCGTTTTCGGTTACCCGGGGAATGGCATCTGAACGGACGCACCTCAGTGATCATCAACAACAGTACTGGGGCGCTGGTTATCAGTGAGCGCTCGGATGAGTCCAGTGCGACACGACGCCTGGTCAATCAGCTGTACCCTCTGCACTCTGGTTATGGCATGCATTTTGGCTATCGCCTTTTGATTCTACTCGCCGGCATCGCTCTGGCCTGGCTCGCCTTTACCGGCGGCAGCCATTACTACACCCGCTGGCAGCACCGGCGGAAACGACGCCTGGTATCATCCTGATTGACTCGGGGCGCCTCGCTGTGAGGCCCAGTAGTAACCGTCGAGATCATCAAGGGCCTCCTCACGGGCAGCGATCGCGAGTGCTTTGGCCTTCCTTTCACCCAATTCATTGACTGAAAAGGACTGGTGACCTTGCTGGCCATTCCCGATTGGCCAGGTGGCCTCCCAGTACCACGACGCGATGACTTTACCGTTCGTCAGCGTGTACTTCTTGGCGTACCGGTAGACGCCGCTGATGCCACTGCGATTGTTGCTGCGCAGAGCGGTACAGAACTCACGCCGCGTCAGTGGTTCGGGCAGTTCCGATAGCAAGGCATCCCGATATGCTTTCGCCTGTACCAGGGCTTTGCGTTTGCCTCCCCAACGCTTGTCCGGAAAGTTCTTAACGTAAACCACCCCGCGGCGAACCAGCTTCACACGCCAGCCATGGGTATAGAAACGTTCCGAATCCATTCGAGAAATGCCGTACATCGTCTTACTGGTATTGTTATTCTTGCGTCTTGTCTGCATTGCGCTTTCGTCACCTGATATTGCCCGAGCGATCTGGTTAATAACTTGATTTGCGAGATTGGACCTACCCCATGAGCTATCAACCATTCTTGTGATGTGACGATAAGCTCGCGCAAGTACAAATCCCAGCCTAGATAGACCCAATCGTATCGAGCGAGTTCCGCTCTCTGCCTGCTTCCCGAGAATGGGCGCGAGTAACTCACCAGCATTAAGCGCTGTAACATGTTTGCGGTCGCAGTCGCTGATGCGTTGCTACAGCAGGCATAGTCAGGTCTGAGTCAGGTTCCAGTAGGACTATGAAACCGAAGTATCCGTGCGCACTCATCGAGCACGTCGTCACCGTCTTCCAACGGCATTGAGTTCCGAGCGGTACTAGTTCCTTGTATATCTCAGTGCTACCGGTAGATAAATTGAATTCAAATCGACATAATTGCGCGGTTTTTAATCAATGGACAATGGAGTTCACATGAGCGACACCACTAACGCGCTGGTAAAAGAGATCGAAGCACTGCGCGCCAAGCTCGGCAAGGCGATCGAAGCAGATGCTAAAGCAGGCACCAAAGCGCTGGCGACCCAGCAAAAGAGAACCGCTGCGCTGCGCAAGAAGGTTGCAGCGGCCACAACCCGTGCGACCAAAGCGCGCGCTGCCGCCAAAGCGCGTCCGACCGCAGCCAACAAAGCCAAAGTCGCCAAAGTGCGTGATGAGCTCGCGGCCCTGAAAGTCGATCTGAAAGCCGCCAACGATGCTAAGCGTGACATCAATGCTGGCATTGCCGCCGCCAAGAATCTGCTGCGCGAGCACAAGGCTGTCGAGAAGGCGATTTCTGGCGCTCAGCGTGCAGTGACCAAGGCTGCCAGGAAGAAAGCGCCGGCCAAACGCAAGCCGGCTGCTAAGAAGACCGTTACCGCCAAGATGCCTGCGGCCAAGAAAGTCGCGAAGCAGAAAGTGGCTAAGCAGAAGGCGCCTGCGGCCAAGCCCGCCGCTGCGAAGAAACGTGCTCCAGCAAAGCGCAAAGCGGCCGCGAAACGAAAAGCCGCACCGAAGACCGCGGCTCCCAAAGCGATCGCTCCTACCCAGGGCGAGTAAGGTCCATTGCAGTTACCGGCCACGGATCCGTGGCCGGTGACTTCTGCCTTCCCCCGCACACCATCACGACTTTTTTCATCTCCTGACGAGTGGTCAGGCAACAACATCGTTTCGCGAACGTTGCCAACACCCCTCACATCACTATCTCTGCGGTTATTGATTTCTCTATCTGATGGGCCGGGGTCTCGGGGCCATTGAACGGATCATTGGTACGCTAGTACCGAGTTGAGCCGTATTTTTGTGATTGCCTTCCGATATCTTCACGCCAATCTGAATTACGTTTCCAACCGAGAAATCTCTCTGTTATAACAGGCCGCAGTTCCTTGACGAGCGCATCGTTCAAGGAACTATCACTGTTTCAGTAGCGCCCGATTACGGGTATTCAGGATACGGCCATGATCCAAACGTATTGGCCGAGGAGATGATAATAGTCATTCGGTAACCGCCGGATGTAAGGGAGAGCCTTGTGGAAACCATCAAGTTCGGCGACATCGCCGTGTCCGATAAGGACACGGGCATTCAGTTCAAAGTCACACTTGGCAGTACCGCCGATATTGACACCTCGGATGTTCCACTCCTCATCGATTTTCTCAAGCAACACCTGGATGAGAGCGCCAACCGACGATCCAGCTGGCGACTCCCCTTGACCAGTGTTCGGGGCACAGAGGCGGACGATCTGCGGGTGACTATCCTGTCCGGCGACGCTGAACAGCGGGTCACCGCCGAAGACATCTCACTCACGGGCATCTTCATTGAGTCTTTTAACCCGATCGGGGAACGGGGAGAAAGCGTTCATGTAGACATCGAGCTTGCCGGTTATCACGCAAGTCTACGTGGCTTGATCGTCCGCCAGGACAAAGCGATGACCCGTTGTGCTCTCCAGTTTCACGATTGTATGGATGCATAGGGCATCCCCTGCCCTCCCACTGAGCTCAGCGAGATATTCTATAAGCTCGAACAGATCTGGCTCGACAAGCAACTCACGCTGGAATGGCGGTAGTTTTTCTTCGTCATTCGTCGCGGCACTCGGATGCATGAATATTGAAGGGTGATCAATGCCAGCACCTCGAGATCAGTCACCTGGCCACAGCTAAACCTGTTCTTCCGATTATGCTTAGCGGAACTAACCGCTTTTTCTGATTTGATCAGGGCGCTAGACTGGCGCCTTTTTTGTCGAAGCATTCGGTCTCCATGAATCCACCCCAGCCAGATCAGCAGGATAGACGCCACACAAGATTACAAGCAGAGGTGGCCAGTTTCCTTGGCCTGGGCCCTCGCAATACGTCCCACCGGGAAAAGTGGCTCTCCGCTGTGGGAGCTTTTGTCGGGATACTCTGCCTGTGTCTGCTCGCCCCCCAACTGTGGGGTGAGGCCGGTGTCCTCATCGCCACGTCCATCGGTGCATCTACCGTGTTGCTGTTCGCCATACCCCACGGTCCGCTGTTTCAGCCCTGGCCCGTACTACTGGGCTACAGTGTGTCCGCCGCGATCGGTGTCAGTTGCGCCCGTTTTATTCCTCACCTCGCCCTGGCCGCAGCCTGCGCCGTCGGTGGCGCCGTGCTGGTCATGCACTACCTGCGTTGTCTGCACCCACCGGGAGGAGCCGCGGCGCTGGCCGCCGTGGTGGGTGGAGAGCAGGTCCGGGCACTGGGTTACGATTATCTGCTCAGCCCCATTCTCTACAATGCCCTGCTGATGGTTGTAGTCGCGCTCGCCTTTAACATCTGGTTCCGCCACCGCCGCTACCCCGCCTACCTCTCGCACATCGGGGCACCGGCACACACTGCAGCGACACTCACCCGGGATCCCACGGGTCAACACGTCACCCACGAGGACATGGCCTGGGCGTTGCAGAAGCTGGATCTGTTTGTGGACGTCTCACCGGAAGATCTATGTGAATTGTTCGAGCTGGCTGGAGAACATGCCCGCGACGGGGCTGCCACAGATGAAGCCGTTCTGCCGGGGTCTTATTACAGCAATGGGCTCACCGGCTTCCAGTGGCAGGTGTTGCGGGTCGATGCAGTGACGAATCCGACCAGCACATCCCGGACCCGCGTCGAGTTTCAGGTGGTGCACGGCCCCTCCCTGGGCGAGTACGGTTCACTACCACTGGCAACGTTCAGGGAGCGCGCCCGCTGACGAACTTCGTTCACAATCCGCACCAGCAGAAGACAGAGTGGCGTTACACTATCAACTGTGTTTACTTCAATTGTACGGTATATGTGTTGGACCCCAATCAATCGGAGCTTTAGGATAAGATAATGGGTAAATGAAGCCCTACTCAAGATAAGGAGGTCTTGTATGGTTTCGGCAAGTGCGAAGTTTATCGTTTCTGTATTGACCTATCTCACCGTGTTCTTTTCCGCTTTGACACTGTCATCTTGTGGCAGCTTCAGCACAAGGCCAGAAGACCGTAGTGGTGCGCCAGGTAATCACGAGATACCGCCTTCTGCAGTAGATAGTCATCGTTACAAGGAAGAGCAATTCGCCGCTAGAGTCGCAGCACTTGCCGAGGAAGAGGCGCATCTAGCTCGACAACGGACCCAATGGCTAAAAGCGGTGGAAAGAAGAGAGTCCGCAGCCAGGAACGCCATTGCGCAGGCCAATTTGAAAGCCGCTGGCTCCGTCTCCGAGGCCGAAGCGAGAAGAGCTAAGGCTATTCAACACGCTAAAGAGATTGAGTCGGCGGCGGCAGCCAGAGAGGCTGCTCTCTTGGCCACCTTGCGAGCACAACGGAGCTCTGTAGATGCGCTGCTAAAGAGTGCTGAGCCAGGATTGGTTATGGAAACATTCCCGGAGGAAGCGCTGGCGCAAATCTCTTCAGAATTTCAGTTGGCCAACATTACACGAGCCACGGAGCCTGACTATGTTGTTCGGCTGTCTGCGGATAAGCGAATCCCCAAGCCGGGCACTGGCGAGATGCGTATTTGGATCGGACATGAAGAGCACACACCAACTACCCCCTCTGACATGGTATCGGATTCTGCATCACTTCCTTCGACCGTGATCGGAGAATCGGCCAAGGTCGAGCCCCGGGCACCTGGGTTCCAAATTGATCCGCAAGGTGCCGAATGCTTGCAGATACACCCAGAGGGCTCACATCTACTCTATACGCTGAGACCGCAAGAAGAAGGTACACACGAGATCACTGCCCAGATCCGGTTGTACGACACACCTGACTGCACTGGCGCTCAGAGACCAAAGGCCGCCCCAACCCTTACTGTAACCGTATACGTAGATGCGGGACGCATAGTGAAGCGAGGATCTGGTGAGCTGATGGCAATCGTGTGGGATAAATTCAAGGATTTCTGGGGAATC
>CEOG01037837.1_pt1 | contig 29880 bp, 30 predicted proteins | sample 530301 | NCBI WGS metagenome assembly CEOG01 (sample SAMEA2619903, study PRJEB7988) | marine metagenome | biome: marine biome (ENVO:00000447); feature: surface water layer (ENVO:00002042); material: "saline water (ENVO:00002010), including plankton (ENVO:xxxxxxxx)" | depth 5 m | reverse complement strand
TTTACATGTTGATGATATGGCCGAAGCATCAGTATTTGTTATGAATTTGGATATCAGTAAGTATCAACGGCACACTCATCCAATGCTTTCACATATAAATGTCGGAACAGGAGTTGACTGTACTATTCGGGAGTTGGTTGAGACGGTTGCGGAAGTCATAGGGTATCAAGGCGAGATTGTCTTTGATGTTACAAAACCTGATGGAACTATGCGAAAACTGATGGATGTCACAACAATTAACTCTCTTGGTTGGAAAGCAGGTATTTCGTTAGTTGATGGACTTGTTCGTACATACAGCTGGTTTACAGAAAATTTAAATAACTCAAGAACGTAGTGACATCTTCAAGTGATAGATAAGCTGAAAGTGTTTACTAACCACCGAGGACTTAGGCGTTATTTAGAAAACACGACATGGCTAATGGCTGAAAGGCTATTAAGAGTTGTGATAGGTTTGTTTGTTGGGATTTGGGTTGCGAGATATTTAGGTCCTGCACAATTCGGTTTGTACAACTACGCACAAAGTTTTGTTTTTTTGTTCAGTGTTATTTCAACTTTAGGCTTGGATGGAGTTGTTGTACGTGAATTGGTAAATGATGATACTAAGAGGAACATTTTATTAGGAACTGCATTTGGCTTAAAACTAATCGGTGCAATTTTAATTTTCCCTATCTTAGCTGGCATATTCATTTTTATTGAACATGATTTATATACAAAACTCATAATTTTCATAATAGCGGGCTCACTAATATTCCAAAGTTTTAATGTAATTGATTATTACTATCAATCAAAAGTTCAGTCAAAATATGTAGCAATTGCAAACTCTATAAGCTTAGGGGTATCAAGCTTGACTAAAGTTGTGCTTATTTTAAATAACGCTCCATTGATTTCATTTGTATGGGTAATTGTCTTTGATACCGCGGTTCTTTGTTTGGGTTTATTGGTGAGCTACCGCTATGTCAGTGAGTTAAATCCAAGAGAGTGGTATTTTGATAGAGTAATGGCGAAAAGTCTTATAAAAAGCTCTCTACCATTAGCTTTCTCTGGTTTAGTTGCTTCTATTTATATGAAAATAGATCAGGTAATGATTAAAAACATAATGGGCGACGAGGCTGTTGGAGTCTATGCGGCGGCAGTTCGACTGAGTGAAGCTTTTTATTTTATTCCAATGATTATTGCAAATTCTCTATTTCCTGCAGTTCTCAATGCGAAGAAAGTTAGTCTAGATTTATACTACACACGACTACAGAGGTTATACACATTTATTGTCTGGAGTGCCGTTATAATCTCGGCCTTTATGACTTATACAAGTGACTGGTTGATAACCATTTTGTTTGGAGAAGAGTACATGGCTGCGACGGATGTACTAAAAATACACATTTGGGCGAGTGTTTTTGTTTATTTAGGTGTGGTCAGTGGTAGTTGGTATCTTTCTGAAAATTTACAAAGCTTAGCTTTCTTAAGAACATTTTATGGGATGTTAATCAACATTATACTTAATTTCTCACTGGTTCCCGTATATGGAATAGGGGGAGCAGCCTTTGCAACTCTGATCAGTTATGCCGTAGCTGGTTTTTTCTTCGACTTTTTTACAAAAAAAACTCGTGTGACGTTTTACATGAAGTTAAAAGCATTCTTTTTTAAGGTTAATTTATGATAATAAAATTGTTTAAATGGATTTTGCCTGATGCTCTTAAGAAGCAGCTAACCAACTTTCGGATACTTGCTTCTGAATACGGCCAGTTCAAAACAATCAAAAATTGGGATTGTGTGGATTCCACTGATGAAAAAATCCCATGGTACACATATCCGTCAATTGAGTATCTTAGAAATTTAGACTTTTCAGGTAAAAAAATATTAGAGTTTGGTAGCGGTAACTCCTCGTCTTTTTGGGCTTCAAGAGCGAGACAAGTTACATCTATTGAACATGATGAAGAATGGTATCTGAAGACAAAGAAAAAAATTATGGGCAACCAAAAAATAATATACAGAAATAAAGAAACATACACAGACATACCGTCAGGAAGTTATGATGTAGTTATTATTGATGGGATTGAACGTGAAGCATGTGCAAAAAAGATTAGTTCTTTTTTAAATAAAGAAACAAATCAAGGGGTGATGGTAATTTTAGATAACTCCGATTGGTATAAGAATACAGCAAAATATTTGAGGGACGAAATGAACTTTATAGAAATAGATTTTCATGGGTTCGGTCCAATAAATAACTATACATGGACGACTTCTATCTTTTTATCACGAGACTTTAATTTCCAACCAGTAGCCAATGTCCAGCCTGTTTTCTCTATGTCAGCAAGTATACAGCATGCAGATTAAGATTCTGAAGAAGTTCACCCTCGATTGTCTGATTAATTTTTTTTCCAAAATATGGTACGGGTACTATTCAACTCTTTCCTTCTCACAAGAAGGAGAAGATATGATCTTGCGTCGTATTTTTGATGGCAAAAAAAAGGGGGTTTATGTGGATGTAGGTGCACATCACCCTAAAAGGTTTTCAAATACTTATTCTTTATATAGAGAATTCGGGTGGAATGGTATCAATATTGAGCCGAACCCAGACTTGTTTAATTTATTTAATAGTTTAAGAAGAAGAGATATCAACTTAAATATTGGTATTTCATGTCAATCAAAAAAACTGGATTATTACATGTTTGATGAGCCAGCCTTAAATACATTTGATGTTAATGTTTTGAATGACCGATTAGCACAAACACGATACAAACATATTAAAACAATAAGTGTTGAGGTTGAGCCTTTATCAGATATATTTGATAAATACCTTAATGGGCAGCGAATAGATTTTTTATCGATAGATGTCGAAGGTTTTGATTTAGATGTGCTTAAGTCGAATGATTGGGAAAAATATCGCCCAAGCTGGGTATTAACTGAACAACTCAATTTAAGCAATATCGAAAGCTTAGATTTTGAGATACATGAATATATGAAGTCTATCAATTATGTTTTGTTTGCAAAAACATTTAATACTTTGTTTTACAAAGAGGCTAGGAAGTGACCTTAGCACCGATAGTTCTATTTGTGTATAACCGTCCGTGGCATACTCAGCAAACAATTGAAGCACTTCAAAAAAATAGTCTTGCTACAGATAGTGAGCTTTTTATATACAGTGATGCTCCAAAAAATGATAGCGCAATACCTCTAGTCAAGGCTGTAAGAGAATATATAAAATCAATCAAAGGATTTAAAAACGTATCGATCATAGAGCGTCGAACTAACTATGGCTTGGCGAGTTCAATAATTGATGGTGTTACGAGAATTACTAATGAGTTTGGAAAGGTAATCGTTCTAGAGGATGATCTTGTAACCAGTCCACATTTTCTTAACTACATGAATGATGGGTTGTCATTGTATGAAAATGATGAGAATGTAGCTTCCATACATGGATATATCTATCCAATCGATAAACTTCCAGAGACTTTTTTTATTAAAGGTGCTGATTGCTGGGGCTGGGCTACATGGAAACGAGCCTGGAATATTTTTGAGCCAGATGGAAAAGTTTTGTTGGAAAAGTTAACGTCTAGTGGACTGCAAAACGAGGCTGATTTCAATGGTAGTTATCAATATACGAAAATGCTTGAAGACCAAATTGAGGGCAAAAATAATTCTTGGGCTATAAGATGGTACATGTCAACTTTTCTAGAAAATATGTTAACTCTATATCCAGGAAAATCATACGTTCAAAACATTGGTAATGATGGCAGTGGTACGCACTGTTCACAAAGTGACTTTTTCTCTCAGGAGATTGGGTATCATTACAAAAAACTAACCAGAATAAAACTACATGAAAACACAATCGCGAAACAAAAAATGCAGTGTTTTTTTAAATCAACATCACTTAACCTTCTTAGAAGACTATTAAAAAAACTCAAACGAGTACTGAATTGAAAAGCTTGTTAAAGTCATTGATACCACCGATTTTTTTTACTTTCCTGAATAAGTTCAGAGGTCGGAAATATGGTTGGAAAGGAAATTATTCTTCTTGGGAGGAGGTATGTTGTCACTCGACAGGATACGATCAAGATGACATTTTGAATAAAGTTAAAGAATCAGCTCTGAAAGTTAAAAGTGGTGAAGCCGCATATGAGCGAGATAGTGTAGTTTTTGATGAAGTATGTTACTCATGGCCATTATTAAGTGGAATATTACTTTCTTCTGTGAGTTCAGGTTCTATCCGAGTGCTTGATTTCGGTGGTGGGTTAGGTAGTAGTTATTATCAAAATAAAAAGTTCCTTGAACTGTTTGATAAAGTTTCATGGAATATCATTGAGCAACCTAATTTTGTAAACATTGGCAAGCAATACTTTTCCGATGACTGCCTTAGATTTTATCCTGATTTAGACAGTTGTCTTGATGAACAGCAACCCAATGTATTATTGCTATCTAGTGTCATGCAATATATTGAAAAGCCATATGAATTAATGGAGCAATTATTGAAAAGAAGGTTTGATTATATCGTCGTAGACAGAACCCCATTTTCTCATGATGATAAAGATCAGTTAAAGCTTCAAGTTGTCTCTCCGGTAATTTACAGTGCTAGCTACCCATGTTGGTTTTTTAGTGAGACTTCATTTGTCGAACACTATCTTAAAAATGGATATAAATTGATAGAGTCTTTCACTAGTTTAGAAGTTAATAGTCGTGATTGTATGTTTAAAGGAATGATCTTCAAACGTGATTAATCAACTTAAGGCTTTATATATTAGGGAACAGTTCAACCCTGGTTTTATCGGTTTATTTATTAATCCGTTTTATTTTGCAAGAAAAGGCCTCTTTAATAGTGTAGCGAATAAGGTCGTTCACCTTGATGGCAAATTATTAGATATTGGCTGTGGTACAAAACCATATCGATCGCTCTGTGAAGTTGAGCAGTATATTGGCTTAGAAATTGATGATGAAGGAAACAGGAATCATCAGTTTGCTGATTCATTCTATGATGGTAAAACTATTCCCTTCGGAAATAACTATTTTGATAGTATCTTGACTAATCAAGTTTTTGAGCATGTCTTTAATCCTGATGAGTTTCTAAAGGAAATAAATCGCGTCACAAAGATTAATGGACTATTGCTTTTAACAGTACCTTTTGCTTGGGATGAGCATGAACAGCCGTATGATTATGCTAGATATTCTTCTTTTGGTTTGAAGCATATTCTTGAAAAGAATGGTTTTGAGATTATCGAAGCTGAGAAGACTAACAATGGTATCGAGGTTGTTTTTCAACTTTTAAGTGCTTATTTATTCAAAGTAACTAATACATCCAATTTATGGATAAACTTATTTCTTAGCATACTATTAACCGCACCAGTCAATACAATAGGACTTCTTCTCGGTAAAATACTACCTAAAAATGATGACTTATATTTGGATAATGTTGTCTTAGCAAAGAAAACCCAAAATGTATAACTACTGTACACTTTTTGATAGTAATTACTTAACTCGTGGCTTAGCGATGTATGAATCCTTAAAGCTACAAACAACAGCTTTTCATCTATATATTTTTGCATTCGATAATAAAGCTTATGACCTACTAATAAAACTTAATCTCGAGTTTGTTACTGTTATCTCTCTCGAACAGTTCGAAGACGAGAAGCTTTTAGCTATCAAGCATACACGTGGAGCAGGGGAATATTGCTGGACTTGTACACCGTCGACAATTAAATATTGTATTGAAAAGTTTAAGCTGCATGAATGCACCTACCTAGATGCAGATCTGTATTTTTTTGGAGACCCAGCAATCTTAATTGAAGAAATGGGCGATAAATCTATTTTGCTCACAGAACATCGTTATACTCCAGCGTATGATCAAAGCAGTACCAGTGGTATATATTGTGTACAGTTTATGACTTTTAAAAACACTTCCGATGGTATGAAAGCATTGAATTGGTGGCGTAATGCATGTATTGATTGGTGTTTCGCTCATTTTGAAGATGGCAAGTTTGGAGATCAAAAATATTTAGATGACTGGACTGACCGGTTTGAGGGGGTGCATGTACTCCAGCATTTAGGTGGGGGAGTAGCTCCTTGGAATGTTCAGCAATACGACTTATCTAGTTCTCAATTTAAATTGATTTTTTACCATTTCCATAATTTCAAATTTATTACTAAAGACAAAGTCGAGTTAGGTCTTTATTTTTTAAATAAAAAAAATATATCTCTTCTCTATAAACCTTATGTAATCCACTTACAGCAAATAAGCCAGATGATACAGTCTCTCGATAGATCAGGTTGTTATAGTGGTATTTCAGGAAAGATACCTTTTCATTGGAAAGAGCCAATTAGAGTTCTGAAAAGAAAAATGAAGGGAATATACAACGTCTATGATACCGATTTTATAACAAAGGAATAGAATGGCATATTTGATTGATTTACCAACGTTTGGTGATGAAAGAGGCAAACTGACAATCATAGAAAAGGTGCTCCCTTTTGAAATTAAACGGTTTTATTATGTTTATGATGTCAGAGGTAAAAGAGGTGGACATCGACATCACAAGACGGTCCAAGCTTTAGTTTCACTCGGAGGAAGTTGTGAAATATATATTAATAATGGTATTGAAGAACAAACGTTTATTCTAGATGAATCTGACAAGTGTTTGATTGTTGAACCTCAGGATTGGCACACGATGGATAACTTTACGCCAGGTTCAACATTATTAGTATTTGCCTCAGAGTATTACGATGTAAATGACTATATTGATGCGCCATACTGATGATTGAATATGAAAACTTAAGAAAGGTTAATGAGAAATTATTTGGAGATTACATAGAAAGTTTCCAAAATTTTCTAGAGAGTGGCTGGTATATATTAGGTAAAAATGTGTCTCTATTCGAAGATGCATTTGCTGATTATTGTCGTTCTGAATATTGTGTTGGTCTAGCATCAGGCTTAGATGCACTTATTCTAGCTATTGATGCATTTGACTTCCCTGAAGGCAGTGAGATTATTGTTCCTTCAAATACATATATTGCGACAATTCTTTCTATTGTTCGTAATGGGTTTAAACCTGTTTTAATTGAACCAGATATTAATACTTATAATATCGACCCGACTAAAATAGAAGAGAAAATTACCGATAAGACTAGAGCAATACTTGTCGTGCACTTATATGGTAAAGCCTGTGATATGGATTCAATATCTGCTTTATCAACAAAATATGATTTAAAAATTATTGAAGACTGTGCACAGGCGCATGGGGCAACTTATAAAGGCCAAAAAGTGGGAAGTTTTGGGGTCGGTTGCTTTAGTTTCTATCCGACTAAAAATCTTGGTGCATTAGGGGATGCCGGTGCTATCACATGTTCCGATAAAGACTATCAAGAACGTATTCAAGCTTTGAGAAATTATGGTAGTCAGGAAAAGTATTATAACGATGTTATTGGCTATAACTCCAGGTTAGACGAAATTCAAGCAGCTTTTTTATCTATAAAATTAAACGTCTTGGACAATATCAATAATCACAAACGTTCGTTAGCAAAGCTTTATTTTGATAACCTAAGTGACAAGTTTATCATGCCTGTTGTTGATGAAGATTATTTCGATGTTTATCACATATTTAATGTTAGAACTGAACGACGTGATGAGTTGAAAGAATATCTATTGAAGAACAACATTAAAACTGAAGTTCATTACCCTGTTCCTCCTGTTAAACAAAAAGCGATGAAGAATGTTCTGCATGGGAACTATCCAATCAGTGACGAAATTCATCAAACGACTCTCAGTCTGCCCATCTCATATTTTCATTCCCAGGATGACGTTTATGAAGTAATTGATGTTATGAATAAATGGCAGACCTAGTTTTTAATGATGATTTAAGTCATCTTTATCATTAATTAAGGTCAGGTATTAAAGAAAAGCTTGATTGAATGAGTTAGTTAAAATAAAAAATGAAAAAAAATAATGAAGAGTTGAAAATAAGTGTCATTTGCCCAATTTTTAATGCAGATAATTATATCTGTCATACCATCAACTCTATTATCAATCAGACCTATCAAAATTTTGAAATCATTATCATAGACGGTGGTTCATCAGATAGTACGCTATCTCTTTTAGAAGGTTATAAAAACAATATAAAGTCGCTTATCTCAGAGCCTGATAATGGGATGTATGATGCGCTAGTTAAAGGTTTTAAGTTAGCGACAGGCGATATCATGTGCTATTTAAATGCTGGAGACTTCTTATACCCTCATGCATTTGAGGCTGTAGCTGATATATTTACGGAACATGATATTTCTTGGATAACCGGATATCGCTCTGTTTGTAATGAAAAAAATATCATTACACATGTAGATTTACCTTTTAGATATACTTCCTCATTAATCAGGGTTGGAGCATACGGCAAAACTTTGCCATATATTCAACAAGAATCAACTTTTTGGCGTAAGAGTATACTTGACACTGTTGACCTGGAGTATTTGAGACAATTAAAGCTTGCGGGGGACTATTATCTTTGGTGGTCATTTAGTAATGAGCATCAGCTGGAAGTAATATCGTCTCCTATCGGCGTATTTAAAAAGCATTCGGGCCAACTCTCTGAAAATTTATCTCAATATAACCGCGAGATTTCTGATTTTGCTGAGCGTAAGAATGTTTTTCATTGGATTCAAGAGGCTTTTGAAATAATTTTCTGGGCACTGCATCCTAAATTAAGAGCTATGTTTTTCAAGTCAGTGTTAGAGTTTGAGCATCAACGAAACGTTTGGAAGAAGACATAAATAGTGAAAATTTCCATCATCACTGTGTGTTTTAATAGTGCTAAAACTATTAATGACACAATTCAATCTGTTGCTTTGCAAGACTACCCGAATATTGAACATATTATTGTGGATGGCGGTTCTCAAGATGGTACACGTGAGATTATTGCTTCATCAGACTCTGTTTCAAAATACATCTTTGAACCTGATGATGGTATCTATGATGCAATGAATAAGGGAGTAAAAACCGCTTCAGGCGACATTGTCGGTATTCTCAATGCCGATGATTTTTATGCAAATGAAAACGTACTGAGTAATGTTGCTGCTGCTTTTTCAGACCCTTTAATTGATATTGTGTATGGTGATCTTGTTTATGTTGATAAAGAAAATACGGATAGGATCATAAGATACTGGAAGTCACGATGCTTTGTCCCAGGTCTTTTTCAACGCGGCTGGATGCCTGCACATCCTACTTTTTTTGTCAGAAAACACTATTTTGATGAACTTGGGTATTACGATACTGAATTTAAAATTCAGTCTGACTTTGAGCTCACCATGCGGTTTCTAGAAATTTACCGTCTTACATCAGTTTACCTTCCTAATATAATGATAAAGATGCGAATAGGTGGAGCGAGTAATAACTCGTTAAGAAATATTATTAAAGGGAATATCGAGTCTTTTAAGGCATGTAAAAAAAATAACCTGAAAATTCCTTTTTATTTCAATTTAATAAAAACAGCATCACGACTCCCTCAATTTTGGCAGCGTCCATGAGACATTTATTGAAGCGTTATGGTTTTTTGGGCTCTATTAGGTTAGTGAGTGCATTAGTCGTAACCAAGATTTTTTATAAACCTGCACGCCTTATACGCTTGCCTTTTTATATTCGCGGACGTTCTGCCGTTAAATGGGGGAAACATTTTACAACGGGTGTTGGGGTCCGAATTGATGCGCTTGGAACAAAACCACATCAGATCGTAATTGGTAATCGAGTGCAACTTAATGACTATGTTCACATTGGTGCTGTTGATCAAGTGGTGATTGGTAATGATGTTTTGATTGCAAGTAAGGTCTTCATTACTGATCATAACCATGGCTGCTACAGTAATGAAGATATTGAATCATCACCAAGTGAGAATCCAACAGACCGGGAACTGTATTCTGCCCCGGTAATTATAGAGGATAAAGTCTGGATTGGAGAGTCTGTGTCAATCATGCCTGGAGTAACAATAGGTCAAGGTGCCGTCATAGGGGCTGGTTCAGTTGTTACTAAGGATGTTGATAAAAATACTATTGTAGTAGGTGTTCCAGCTAAAATAGTCAAAAAATATTGTTTCATTACAAAGCGATGGATCAAAGTAAGGAATCAGGATGAATCTACCAAATAAAAAAGTAGCAGTGCTTTTGGCTACACATAATGGAATAAACTGGATTGAAGAGCAAGTCCATTCAATACTGGAGCAAAGGGATGTTGATGTCAGACTGATCATATCTGATGACGGTTCAACTGATGGGACATATCCCCTTGTAAAGCAACTTGCAAAAACTGATGCAAGAGTGACTCTGTTATCAGATCATTCTGCCGTAAACGGTGCCGGGAAAAATTTTTATCGGCTAATTAGGCAGGCTGATATTTTAGATGCTGATTTTGTAGCTTTTGCTGATCAAGATGACATATGGCTGAGTAATAAACTTGAATACCAGACTCATACATTGATTAAACGAAATGTTGATGCGATATCAGGAAATGTGGTCGCTTTCTGGGATGATGGACAATGTGCTTTTATTAATAAAGCCCAACCTCTCAAGCAATTAGATTATCTATTTGAGTCAGCTGGACCTGGCTGTTCCTTCTGTGTAACTAGAGCCTTGTTTGATGAGCTTCATGACTTTGTTCAGAAACATACAGATGAAAACCTTCCAGATCTTCATGATTGGCTAATTTATGCTTATGCAAGAGCGGCTAATTATCAATGGTATATAGAACAAAGACCACTCTTAAAATATCGACAGCATCTACACAATGTGGTGGGTGTACATAAAGGCTTCCGAGCATCTATAAAGAGATTGGTGACAGTAAAGCAGCGTTGGTATAGAAATCAGGTTCAACTACTTTCATATTTACTTTTAAGCTATTGTCAGGAAAAAAAAACATCTTCATCTCTTATGCAGCGTATGGTTAGATTAAATTTCTCTGACAGGCTTGTACTGGCATTTAATGTCAGTAAGTTCAGGAGGGAACGCTCTCATCAATTAGTATTATCATTAATGCTAATTACATATGTATTCTGATGAAGTTATTTGATTTTATTAGTAAAAACTCATTGTGGAGTTTATTGGGTGGTGTTTTACCCGCATGCGCAGCTGTTATTTGTCTGCCTGTATTAGCTCTTCTACATGGAACTGAGATTTTTTCTTATGTTTCTCTTTTGTGTTCTATTTTTTTGTTCTTAGTTGTGTATGACTTTGGTTTATCGAGAAGCCTTCATCACTTTATACCCTCATTAGAGTCAGAGAAGGATATTAGTGAGTATCTCAAATCAGGGATGTTTATCGGGGGGCTCGTAGGACTCGTAGGAATGGCAACAATTTATTTCTTCTCTGAGCCTTTTATAACTGGTTGGTTAAAACCTGCCGAAAAAATTCAGAATGAGTTGATTAACTCATTCAAGATTGTTGCTCTTGGTCTCATCCCATCAATCTTAATTTCGGTGTATAGGGGAGCTTTAGAGGGAAAAGGTGAATTCAGAGTAGCTAATATTGCAAAAATGGTGTCTGGATGTAGCCTTTTTTTATTTCCCCTTCTTGTATATCCGCTCTCATCTTCGGTTTTTGCAGTAGCTGTTGCCTTGGTGACCTCTCGAATCTTTTCTTTCTATTTTTATTATTTATTATCCAGTAATTATTTACCTTCAATATATAGGGTGGGAGGTGTTAAGAAGTTAAAAAATATAATTAATTATAGTTTTTATGCCGCGATAGCTGGATTTATATCATCAGGTTTTATTTTCTTAGATAGATTCTTTGTCGCAGGATATCTTTCAACGAGTGAATTATCTGTTTATATATTAAGTCAGGACATTATGAGCCGTTACCTTCTTTTACCCTGGTCTCTCGCTATTGTTTTAGTGCCCATTATGGCTAAGCCTGATAAGAGTCGTGAACAAGCGTATGCAGTTACTAACTGGTATAAAAAGGTTAGCTTGCTCAACTTATTTTACCTGTTAGGATTACTGTTGGTTTCTTTCATTATCACCACTGTTTTTGCTACGGAAGTGATTGATAAATCAGTCAGTATTGTCGTTTTTATCCTAGCTATCGGTATTATGGCTGCTGCTTATTCACAGTTGCCTTTAGTCAGTTTATTTGCAAAAGGCAAAGTGAAGTTACTTATGTTCGTGTTTTTGTTTGAAAGTGTACTGTACGTAATTACTGCTCCTTACATCTTTCAATCGTATGGTGTTATTGGTGCTAGTTTTGTCTGGTCTGGCAGACTTACTTTGGAGGCTGTTTTCTTAAGAATTTTATTGAGAAAAACGGCAATGAATCCTGCTCTAGGACAAGCTAATGATGTACCGTAAACATGTTTGGTTGATTTATCCACTGCTGGGATTGACAGCTTTTTTATTATCAATTTCAGCTTCAGTAGATTGGATGCATTACAACTGGCATTATGAACATCGCGTTGCCAATCAAACTTGGTATCAGCTCTTTGATTCTTTTTCTCTCACTAAAGAAATACTTTTCTTTTGGTCAAGCAAGTTGTTAGGTGAACTGATTGGCTTCAAATGGTTTATTTTCTCTCTGACTATGGGGCTGACTACTCTCAAACTTTATTACTATGAGAGACTGAGTGACAAAAAGCCATGGTTAACCATTTTCTTTTATTGCTGTTTCTACCTTTTTTTATTGGAAGGGACGGTTCTTAGAGTTGCTTATGCCACAGCTTTCGTAATAGTGGCAATTTATTTCTTGTTTGATAAGAGGCCATTATTAAGCTTCGGCCTCATTCTCTTATCATCTCAGATTCACCTTACATGTTTAGTTTTCTTGATCATATTTCCAATCTATTACAGTAAATATTTTTTTACTGCATTACTAGTAAGCTTTGTATTATCACCGTTATTTATTTTATTTCATTTTTCATTATTTGACTTAATAGGGAGTGTTGCTGGCTATGTTAACCCTAAATATCAATTCTATTTTGGTGAAAAAATCATTGATACCCAAAACTCAACGGGATTATTTTTTTATTTTTTAGCTGTATTTTATGCATTAAACCTTTTTGTGGTTTATACACTTAGAAACTCTATTTTTTCTGACCCTAAAGCGAGAGTTTTAGTTGGGACAGGACTTATGGGTATTATATTTATGTCAACGATGTATACTCATGTCGCTCCTGCCACGCGGTTAGCGGAGTTGATGATGATTACGCTACCACTCTATTTGACGAGTGTTTTTTTGGAGTGGCAGAAAAATAAATATTATTGGGTATGTTATTCAATAATCATCTTTGCAGTGCTTTACGCTTTAGCAAGGTTTGTTTATCTGTACCCCTCACTAATTCCTTTTCTCAAATAAAACAGTTGTTAGATTAAATAAATGCGAATTTTAATTACGGGTGCAAATGGCTTTATTGGGCAGAATGTACTTGCTTCATGGTCTAAGGAGAAAGAAGTCGAGCTTGTCGCATTACAGCGAACAGCCTCAGATAAATCTATCCCCGAAATTGAATATTGGCTTTATCCAGAAATAAACAGCGAAACTATTTCATCACTGGATTTGAGTTCAATTGATGTGATTATTCATGCCTTGGCTGCTATAGATATTCCGAATAAAAACGAGGATGAGGCAAGAGCCGTATATCAAAAAGTAAACGTGGAGTTAACTCGAGTTTTAGCAAGTCAGGCTGCTATTGCGGGGGTAAAACACTTTATTTTTATAAGTTCAACCAAGGTAAACGGTGAAGAAACGAGTGAAACATTAGAGCCTTTCTGTGAGACTGACGTACCATTACCTGAGGATGAATACGCTCATTCGAAATTAGCCGCTGAAAATCACTTAAAAACTATCTGTCATGCATCCAATATGGCATACACGATAATACGTCCACCTTTGGTTTATGGGCCTGGAGTTAAAGGTAATTTCGAGAAACTGATAAAGCTTGTAGGAAAAGGAGTCCCACTTCCTTTCGCAAAAATGCAAAACTGGCGATCAGTACTTGCAATTGACAATTTGACTGACTTTATATGGACCTGTATTGAAAAGCCAAAAGCAAAAAATGAGACTTTTCTGATTGCTGATAAGGATGATGTGTCTACAACGGGTTTACTCATTGCCATTTCTGAAGCCTACAAGAAGTCGCTAAGGCTTTTTTATATACCAAAAACGCCGTTGCGATGGTTACTGGCATGTATAGGAAAAAAAAACATATATCGAAAGTTATATAGTTGTCTAATAGTCAGAAAAGACAAGGCAAAGGTGTTACTTGGCTGGGAACCGATCTCTGACTTACCTAGCCAATTAAGAAAAATGGTAGAGAGAGAGAAATGATAAGAATTTTAGATGTTTTTTTTGCTTTAACTGGACTGATTATATTCTCTCCTTTACTTGTCATATTGTTGTTTTTGGGAATTTTTGATTCTGGTAGCCCGTTATTTTTTCAGCAAAGGGTCGGAAGACAGAAAACGATTTTCACATTGGTTAAGTTCAGAACTATGCGTAAAAACACCGCTCATGTCGCCACACATTTGGCGGCTGAGTCTTCAGTAACGCATTTCGGGCGGTTCCTCAGAAGGACTAAACTCGATGAACTTCCTCAGCTTTGGAATGTATTAAAAGGCGATATGAGTTTGGTTGGTCCAAGGCCATGCCTGGAAAGTCAGCATGAGTTGATTGAAGCGAGAAACAAACTGAATGTGTTCTCAGTACGCCCTGGTATTACTGGCTTAGCTCAGGTCAATGATATTGATATGTCGACTCCTGAGTTACTTGCTGAAACAGATGCCAAAATGATTGCCTCGTTTTCAGTCAAACAGTATTTCTATTTAATTTTTCTCACTTTGACTGGCAAGGGAGCGGGGGACAGGATCAGGAAGTGAGTTGTGAGCAAGCTCACACAATGCAAAAAGTCTGTTTGATTTTCATTCGTTTTTTCATCTAACCTAAAGCTTCAGTTTCAGGAGAAACTGTTAATGGACTTAGTTTTAACATGGAGTATGGATTATGTTACGAAAATCATTTTTTGCATTGGTCTTATCGTTTTTTCTCAGCACTTCTCTAGCATATGCTGCCGACAAGATTGATCTCAATACAGCGACCTCAGAAGAGTTGCAGATGTTAAATGGTGTTGGACCTTCAACGGCAGATGCCATAATTGAATATCGTGATGCTCACGGAAAATTTAAAACGGTAGATGAGCTGACTAACGTCAAAGGTATTGGTGATAAAAAGTTAGAAAAACTGTCTAATGACCTGACTGTTTCTCAAAATTAAGCTTTCTATTTAAAAAAACGGCATGAAATACATGCCGTTTTTTTTAGTGTGACAAGTTGGTCAGCAGTTGTTCTTTTAGGTTATTTTCTTCCAGTTCATCAAGGGCATTCTCATCTGCTGTGGTAATGAAAAATACGTCTTCAACTTGGTCGCCGAGTGTATTAATTTTGGCGTTAATGAGCTGAACCTTACAGGCCAGAAACACTTGAGCGATAGCCGAAACCAATCCAGGTCTGTCATGTGTATGTAAGGACATCACGGTATGGTTTTGTTGAAGGTTGGTTTCAAACTCAATATTCGGCTGTGTTTTAAATAGCTTCATTGTTCTCGGTGTGATGGTGGGGCTATATGGCTTCACATGAGAAGTGTTGGCGAGTTGCTTTTCAAGCGAACGGGTAATTTGTCTGGTATCTAGTCGGTCACCGTTTACGATGAAGGTATTCAAAGCATCGTGCTCATTGGTGACATTGATTTTTGCGTCCAATACATTGAGTTGGCATTGCTCAAGCGCTGCCGTTATGGCGGCAAAAATGCCAGCCCGATCATGAGTGACAATAAAAATTTCTAGCGTCAGTTGATCATTATGTTTTCTCAGTGCGATTAATGGATCGTCATCCATATGATCTAAACGTTGCTCTGATTGCCAAACGAGTTCATCAATTGAATGCCTGAGGAAGTAGTCCAAATCATAGGCATGCCAGAGCTGACTGATATCTTCTTGACTACGGCCGTTAGATAGCAGTTGTTGCATCGCTTCCTGGTATTTTTTGTAGCTCTTTTCACGTGTACTTTTTGCTTGAGCCTCAGTATGTTCAATCCACTGGTGGGTACTGTGGTAAAGCTGTTTCAATAACGAATCTCGCCAACCATTCCACAAGTTATTATTAGTGGCTCTGATATCAGCAACCGTTAATAAATAGAGATAATTCAGTCGTTCTGTTGTCTCTACCAAGTCAGCAAATTTTTTGATGACAGTCGGATCTTCCAAATCACTTTTCTGAGCCGTCGTCGACATAGCAAGATGGTATCTAATCAGAAAAGCGACGATATTCGTATCATATTCACTGAGGTTATGTCGCTCACAGAATGCTTTTGCATCAACCACACCTAAGACGCTGTGATCTCCACCTCGGCCTTTGGCTATATCATGATAAATACCTGCGATATAGAGTATTTCCGGTTTAGGCTGTTGATTAAACACTTCAGAGCAAAGAGGGAACTCTTCTCTGTTTTCTTCACAGGAGAAGCGTCTTAAATTACCTACTAAAAATAGAGTGTGTTCATCAACCGTATAGGCATGAAATAAATCATGCTGCATTTGGCCGACGACGCGACCGAATTCAGGCAGGTAAGCACCTAAAACGCCTAATTCATTCATTCGACGAAACTCATGCGTCACGCCTTTTGGCTGACGAATAATTTCCATAAATAAAGTTCGGTTTTTTATATCACGGCGGAAATTATCATCAATTAAGTGTAAGTGGGCATGAATCTGACGGATAGTCGACGCTCTGACCCCTTTGAGCTCAGGGTTTTGCTGAAGAATAAGAAAGACTTCTAATAAGGCATATGGATAGTAGGCAAAGATGCCCGGGTTGATTGTTTCAAGATAGCCATTATGTGACTGGAAGCGACGATTAATTACTCTGACTTCACGAGGTTCATCGGCGAGGATAATCGTCTCTTCAAACAGCTGTAGTAAGAGACTATTCATTTGCCTGACAGAGCGGGCACAACGATAATAATCCTTCATGAATTTTTCAACAGCGAGTCGAGAGTCGTCGTCTTTATATCCCAATTTCTTAGCGAGTTCTCGCTGAAAGTCGATCATCAACTTTTCTTGTTTACGACCTGCAAGGTGATGCAGTACAAAGCGGATTGTCCACAAAAAGTTTTGCGCTTTTTGTAAAGTTTCATATTCGCTATTAGCCAGAAACCCTTTTTGACGAAGTCCTTCCAGGTTTTTAACATCAAAATGCTGTTGAGCTACCCAGTTGACGACCTGAATATCTCTTAACCCCCCAGGTGATTCTTTAATATTTGGTTCGAGGTTATTGGCCGTATCATTATAGCGCTGATGGCGATCTAACTGTTCTTGTCTTTTTAATTCAAAAAAGCGTCGAGTGTCCCAGGTTTTATTAGTGACTGTCAGTTGTTGCAGTGATTCAAACAACGCACTGTGGCCACACAGTAATCGTGCCTCTAATAAGTTAGTGGCGATAGTGATGTCATCTTCTGCTTGCTGACGACATTCCTGTATCGTTCTGACGCTGTGACCAATTTCTAAGCCCACATCCCAGAGTTGAGTCAGAAAACTGGATAAAGAATCTGGTGGCGTGTCTGAGATGGATTCATCAAGTAAAATTAATACATCAATGTCAGAATAAGGATGGAGCTCTCCGCGTCCGTAACCACCTACGGCAATCAGACTGACAGGTGTGTCATCACTGATATGTTGCTGCCAGATTTGCGTCAGAATCTCATCAACAAACGAGGCGCGTTGATACACCAAGTCTTCAATAGAACTCCCAGCATCGAATTGTTGCTGGAGATATAGCTGGCCTTGCTTTAAAGCTTGTCGACAAATTTCATTGGTGACCTCTGCATCAGAAGGAATCACTAAGTTTCCAACTTCCCAGATAGATAGAGTCTGCTGAGGCATACAACACCTTATAGATTAAACGGTTTCTTCTTCACGTAAGGTCAGAATGTCATATCCGCTATCAGTCACTAAAATGGTGTGTTCCCACTGTGCTGATAAAGAACGATCTTTGGTTACGACGGTCCAGCCATCAGGCAGTTGCCGAACATGACGTTTGCCTGCATTAATCATTGGCTCAATAGTGAATGTCATGCCTGCCTTGAGTTCGAGTCCTGTGCCCGGAGTACCGTAGTGAAGGACTTGGGGATCTTCGTGAAAGACCTGGCCGATACCATGACCACAGTACTCACGAACAACGGAAAAGTTTTCTTTCTCGGCATAAGTCTGAATGGCATGACCAATATCACCCAGACGGATGCCTGGTTTAACCATTTCAATACCGACAAACATGGATTCACGGGCAACACGACAAAGACGCTGGGCCAAGATAGAAGGCTTACCAATCTGAAACATTTTGCTGGTATCACCATGGTAACCATCTTTGATAACGGTGATGTCGATGTTGATAATGTCGCCGTCTTTGAGTTTTTTCTCACTGGGTATGCCATGGCAGATGACATGATTAACAGAGGTACAGATGGAGCGAGGAAAACCATGATAATTTAACGGGGCAGGAATGGCTTGTTGTTCGTTGACAATGTAGTCATGACAAATCTGATTGAGTTCTTCAGTGGTGATACCGGCTTGGACATGCGGTTCAATCATGGTCAAAACGTCAGCGGCAAGTTTTCCCGCTACACGCATTTTTTCAATTTCTTCGGCAGTTTTTATACTGACAGCCATTTAAATTCCCTGCTAATTTTGAAATGAAGTTTCTGATATCAGACATAGTTTGCCGTAAATCGGCTTTGGTCACCAGTGATCATTCTAGGCCAAGCTGGTAATTGTTCTTTTCGCTTTGTTTTGTTGCTTAAGTGTGGAATAATATGCGCGCCGAAAGAAGGCAAAATCACACATGTGCCGTCACAGGTGTCGGGGTGCTATTAGGTCTGACCTAATTAGTCGACAACTGGGGTACGTGGAGGTTCAACCCCATACTATTAAAGGTATAATCATGGCTAAAACAACAATGCGCCAAATGCTTGAAGCAGGCGTACATTTCGGGCACCAAACCCGTTACTGGAACCCAAAAATGGGCCCATACATCTTTGGTAAACGTAACAATATCCATATCATCAACTTAGAACATAGCTTGCCAATGTTCAACGATGCGTTGAATTTTGTCAGCAAACTGGCGTCTAAAAAAGGTCGTATCATGTTTGTCGGTACCAAACGTGCTGCACAAGATGCGATTCGTGAAGATGCTGAACGTGCAGGTATGCCATATGTCAACCGCCGTTGGTTAGGTGGCATGTTGACTAACTTCCAAACCGTTCGCCAATCAATTAAACGTCTGGATGCTATCCAGGACATGATCGAGTCTGGCAAAACTGAAGGTCTGAAGAAAAAAGAAGTCTTAGATCTGGCTCGTGAACAAGAAAAATTAGAAAAAAGCATCGGTGGTATCCGCAAAATGGGTGGTTTACCTGATGCAATGTTTGTTATTGACGTTGAACATGAACGTATTGCTATTCAAGAAGCCAAAAAATTAGGCATTCCTGTTATCGCTATCGTCGATAGTAACAGTAATCCAGATGGCGTTGATTACGTTATCCCTGGTAACGATGACTCAATGCGTGCAATCCGTCTATACACTGCAAACATTGCTGATGCCATTCTGGAAGGCCGTGCTTCTGTGACAACAGCAGATACAAAAGAAGAATTCGTAGAAGTTGCTGAAGAAAGTGCTGAATCAGCCAGCGAATAATTTCTACTAGTTTAATTCAGCAGGCTCGCCCGTGGGTGGGCCTGTGTTGTATATGAGCTCAGTGATGAGCATTCATAAAACAATCAGATTAAAAGGGTTAGAGCAATGGCAATTACTGCAGCTTTAGTAAAAGAACTACGTGAGCGTACAGGCTCAGGCATGATGGAGTGCAAAAAAGCACTCGTCGAAGCAAATGGTGACATCGAAGTCGCTATCGAAGAAATGCGTAAATCAGGTTTGGCAAAAGCGGATAAAAAAGCAGATCGTATCACTGCTGAAGGTATCATCGCTATTGAAACAAGTGCTGATAACAAACATGCCGTCATGTTGGAAGTGAATTCAGAAACTGACTTCGTAGCGAAAGCAGATGCTTTTGTTAATTTCGTATCTGCGGTAGCGAAAAAAGCGTTGGAAGCACAACCTGCTGATCTGGACGCGTTAAAACAATTAACACTGGATTCTGGTGAAACAGTTGAAACTGTGCGTCAGGCACTGGTAGCTAAAATTGGCGAAAACATTCAAGTTCGTCGTTTCACTGCATTAAATACTGAAGATGGCATTATCGGTTTCTACCGTCATGGTGACCGCATTGGTACTATGGTTCAGTTAACTGGTGGCAACGAAGAATTGGCTAAAGATTTAGCTATGCACGTTGCTGCAAATCGTCCACAAGCCATTTCTCCAGATGAGTTATCTCAAGAGTTGCTGGATAAAGAACGTGATATCGTGGCGACACAAGCACGTGATAGCGGCAAACCTGAAAACATCATTGCGAAAATGATTGAAGGTCGTATGGCGAAATTTGTCAACGAAATCAGCCTGGTTGGCCAACCATTCGTTAAAGACCCGGACGTGACAGTTGAAAAACTGATCAAACAAGCTGGCGCTTCAATTGACGCTTTTGAGTTCTTTGAAGTGGGGGAAGGTATTGAAAAAGCAGAAGATAATTTTGCTGAAGAAGTTATGGCTCAAGCCAGAGGGAAGTAATTTATGACACAAACGGGAAGTCAGCCAGTTTTTAAGCGTGTCTTGCTCAAACTGAGTGGCGAGGCATTGATGGGGGATGCGGAGTATGGCATCCAGCCAGAAGTGATTTCCCGTTTTGCCAAAGAGATATCTGAGCTGAGCGCGCAAGGCGTTCAGCTCGGTGTCGTCATCGGTGGCGGAAATATATTCCGTGGTGCTGGTCTCGCCGCTAGTGGCATGGACCGTGTCAGTGCCGATCATATGGGCATGTTAGCGACAGTGATGAATGCCTTGGCATTACAAGATGCTTTGGAGCGAAACGGTACTTTCTGTCGTGTCATGTCAGCTATCAGAATTCATGAGGTCTGCGAAGATTATTTACGCCGTCGTGCTATCAGACATCTTGAGAAAGGGCGTGTAGTTATTTTCGCTGCCGGAACGGGCAATCCTTTTTTCACGACTGATTCAGCAGCGAGTTTACGTGCTGTGGAGATCGGTGCTGAACTGATGTTAAAAGCGACGCAGGTTGATGGTGTTTATAACGCTGATCCGAATAAAGAGCCAAATGCCGTTCGTTATGATGAATTGAGTTATGACGAAGTCATCAATAACCGTCTTGCTGTGATGGATACGACAGCTGTTGTGATGTGTCAGGAGCAAAAAATACCTTTACGTGTTTTTGACGTACACAAAGAAGGTAATCTGACAAAAATTATCTACGGCGAAGAAGTTGGAACATTAGTCAAATAGGATTGAATATGATTGAAGATATCAAGAAAGATGCTGCTGATCGTATGAAAAAAAGTGTTGCTGCACTGAATACAGCAATGGCAAAAATTCGTGCAGGACGTGCTCACACCAGCTTGTTGGACCATTTGCATGTCTCTTACTATGGTTCTGATGTGCCATTGAGCCAAGTGGCAAATGTGGGTGTTGAAGACTCAAGAACATTAACGGTAACACCATGGGAGAAAGATATGGTGTCTGTCGTTGAAAAGGCCATCATGACATCTGATCTGGGTGTTAATCCAAACAGTGCCGGCATGACTATTCGGATTCCCATTCCTCCTTTAACGGAAGAACGCCGTCGTGACCTAGTCAAAGTGGCAAAAAATGAAGCTGAAAATGCACGTATCGCTGTTCGTAACATTCGCCGTGATGCTAACAGCACGCTAAAAGATCTACTGAAAGAAAAAGAAATTTCTGAAGATGAGCAACGTGGTGCTGAAGAAGATATTCAGAAGCTCACCGATGCAACCATCAAACAAATTGATGATGTGCTTGCAGAAAAAGAAACGGACTTGATGGAAGTGTAACCGGCTGGTTACACTCTCATTGACCACCTCTGAATGAACCCTCAGAAAAAGAATATTCCTAAGCATATCGCCATTATCATGGATGGTAATGGCCGTTGGGCAAAACGCCGTTTACAACCACGTTTTATGGGGCACCGAGCTGGTGTGAAAACGGTGGCAGAAATAGTGAAACGCTGTGCCGAACTTGGTGTCGAAGTGCTCAGTTTATTTGCCTTTAGCAGTGAAAACTGGCGTAGACCAGGTAAAGAAGTGTCACTGCTTATGGAATTATTTAGTCACGCCCTCGACAATCAAGTCAAAAAGTTACACGAGAATAATATTAGATTGTGCATTATTGGCGACGTCGATAAATTTTCTCCCGTATTACAGCAGAAAATAGTCGATGCACAGTCACTCACACAAAATAATACGGGACTGATAGTCAACATCGCTGCAAACTATGGTGGGCGTTGGGATATCACACAATCCGTTCGTCAGCTTGCAAAAAAGGTGGCTGCTGGTGAATTAGACCCTGACGATATTAACGAAGACGATATCAGTTCATCACTATCAACCGCTGAACTCCCCGAACCAGATTTATTTATCCGCACTGGCGGAGAACAGCGCGTCAGTAATTTCCTGTTATGGCAAATGGCCTATACAGAGTTTTTCTTCACAGATGTATTGTGGCCCGAGTTCGATAAAAAACAATTAGATGTGGCTATCAGCTCATTTAGTCAGCGTGAAAGACGTTTTGGTCGTACTTCTGAACAGTTGCAAGGTCAATCGGATGCTTAAACAACGTTTAATCACAGCAGCCATTTTAATTCCCCTGGTTGTTTGGGCTATTTTTGCCAGTTCCTTAGTGACATTCACTACACTTATCGCTGCCGTAGCCATACTGGCTGCTTGGGAGTGGCATCAAATGATAGGGATAAAAAGCCCGACAATGCGTGTGATGCTGGTGATAGACCTGATTGTTGTATTGTATTTGGCCATTACACAAATTAATCCATATTTTGTGATCAGCATTGGCATTATTATTTGGCTTTTAGCGACATTAACCATACTCGCCTATTCAAATAACTCTCTGTCTGAACGGTTATCCTATTTATTCAAGAATAAAATTTTTGGTGCGATTAGCAGTATTCTGATACTCACTGTATTTGTTGTCTCTGCTGTCACATTGAAAACCTTTAGTGAAACCGGTGCTTTTCTCTTCTTTTTTGTCATGGTGACAGTGTGGTTAGCAGATACCGGTGGTTATTTTGCTGGTAAACGCTTTGGTAAACATGCGTTGGCACGATCTGTCAGTCCGAACAAAACATGGGAAGGTGTCGCGGGTGCCATTGTGCTTGCTTCAATATGGGCAGCTGCTTTTTATTCAGTAACATCACCTTCGACAATCACGTGGTTTGAATGGATGTTAATTTCTATCGCCACGGTGGCTTCATCCATTATCGGTGACTTATTTGAAAGCCTCTACAAACGTGCCTTTTCTGTTAAAGATAGCGGGAATTTACTACCAGGACATGGTGGTATATTAGATAGAATTGATAGTCTTTTAGCTGCAGTGCCTATCTTCACTTTCCTGATATTAATCATGGGTAGTGTCTAGATGAAATCAGTGACGATTCTTGGTTCTACTGGTTCCATCGGTTTGAGCACATTGGACGTGTTGAGTCTTCATCCTGAAAAATTCAAAGTCTATGCATTAACAGCCAATCAATCTGTTGAAACTATGTTGCAGCAATGTCTGCAGTTTCAACCTGAAATTGCTGTGATGTTAGATGCCAAAGCTGCAGACAAACTGGCTGAAGTGCTTCGTAAAGAAGGCTGTAATACAGTTGTAAAAAGTGGCACCCAGTCACTGGAAGATGTTTCGTCATCATCCAGAACCGATATCGTCGTTGCCGCAATCGTGGGTGCTGCTGGCTTATTACCCACTCTTGCCGCTGCCAAAGCGGGCAAGCGAATCTTACTGGCTAACAAAGAAGCATTGGTCATGAGTGGTGCCTTGTTTATGAAAACTGTGGCAGAAAACGGCGCAACTCTTCTCCCCGTTGATAGTGAACATAATGCCATCTGGCAATGCCTGCCCGTAGCAAACACGCAGCATCATGATTTCAACGGCAAAGGGGTAAGGAAGATAATTCTTACCGCTTCAGGTGGGCCTTTCAGAGACTATGAGCTGGATAAATTAGAAGAGGTGACACCAGAACAAGCTGTTGCTCATCCTAATTGGTCCATGGGGCAAAAAATTTCCGTCGACTCAGCGACTATGATGAATAAAGGTCTTGAGGTGATTGAGGCCCATTGGCTATTTGGCTTACAAAGCCAACAAATCGAAGTCGTGTTACACAGACAGAGTGTTATCCACTCAATGGTGGATTATGAGGATGGCTCGGTTTTAGCTCAGATGGGCAATCCGGATATGCGGACTCCTATTACGAATACCTTATCGTGGCCAGAGCGAATCGCCTCTGGTGTGGCACCATTAGACTTAGTGAAAGTAGGCCGGCTTGATTTTAGTGAAGCTGATTTTTCACGTTTTCCTTGTTTACGTTTAGCCTATAAAGCATTAAACGATGGTGGTACGGCTACAGCTATTTTGAATGCTGCTAATGAAGTAGCAGTGCAAGCCTTTTTGGATGAGCAGATACGGTTTACTGAGATTGCGAAAATTATTGAAGACGTTTTAACCGAGCTACCTATTCATGAGGCTTCATCACTCGAACAAATCCTGGCAGATGACGCTGCCGCAAGAGACTTGGCTATGAGCAAGATAGGTTTATGCACTCACTAGTCTTCTTTTTAATCGCTTTAGCCATACTAATTATCATTCATGAATATGGTCATTTCTGGGTCGCCAGACGTTGTGGCGTCAAAGTGCTACGGTTTTCGGTGGGCTTTGGTAAACCTATCTGGCAAAAAGTGGGTAAAGATGGCACTGAGTATGTGTTAGCGCCTATTCCAATGGGCGGTTATGTCAAAATGCTCGATGAACGGGAAATGCCGGTAAGTGAAGAGCAAGCTCAATTTGCATTTAACCGTCAGTCTTTGGCAAAAAGAGTGGCTATCGTCTCTGCTGGCCCTATAGCCAACCTCATTTTTGCCATACTGGCTTATTGGATGTTGTTTGTCGTTGGTGTATCTGGAATTAAACCCATCATTGATGATGTGCATCCAGCCTCAATCGCCGCTCAGGCGGGTCTCAATCCGAGTGATGAAATTTTACAGGTGGATGGTAAACAAACCCCAACCTGGAATAGTGTTTATAAGGCACTCATTCAAAAAGCAGAATATGGTGAACGAACTGAGATTTTAGTACTGACGTCAGGCATTGAGCAGCAATATGCTTTAGTCATACCTCAAGTCAGTATTGATCAAGCAAGTAGTATTTTGGACAAAATAGGTATTGAGCCTTTGCGTCCAGCTATTAAACCGGTACTGGGTGAAATTGTGCCTGACTCACCAGCCCAAAAAGCCGGGTTAAAAGTGGGGGATGTTCTCCTGTCCTCACAGCAACAAACCATTGATAACTGGTCGAAATGGGTTGAATTGATCCAAGCAAGTGCTGGTAAAGAGTTGAATATTGAAGTTCAACGTCATGAGCAACGCTTAACTCTCACATTAACACCACAAGCTGGTGATGATGGAAAAGGACGAATTGGTGCCGCGGTCGATGCAAGTCAGAGCACGATACCTCAGGATCTTCAAGCGGAATTAAGTTATGGCCCTGTTGAAGCGGTCTGGCAAGCGGTGATACAAACTTGGGATTTTTCTTCTTCGACGCTGAAAAGTTTATGGGGAATGATAACCGGGAAAGTCTCAACCGATAATCTTGGCGGGCCGATTAGTATTGCACAAATTGCAGGTAGCTCGGCCGAGCAGGGTGTGACCTCATTTATCAGTTTTCTTGCCATGATAAGTATTACACTTGGCATATTGAACCTTTTACCTATCCCAATGCTTGATGGTGGACATCTCGCCATGTTTGCAGTGGAGGCTGTCAGAGGTAAACCAATCTCTGAAATAACTCAGATGCAGATACAAAAAGTGGGCTTTTTGATTTTGATTATGGTGATGTTTATTGCCTTTTTTAATGATCTCACAAGAGTGTTTGGATAATCAGATTAATTGCAGGTACACTTACTCTTTCGTCGACGGATAGTTATTGCTGATAACAATGAATAAATTACTGCCTATACTCCTGTTTTTGTCTTTTATCTCAGTCGCAAAGGCTGAGTCCTTTACCATCGAAGATATTCGTATAGAAGGATTGCAGCGGATTTCTGCTGGTACAGTCTTTAACTATCTCCCTGTGAAAGTCGGGGATACGATGACGGATAATGATGCAAAAGGCATTATTCGCTCATTGTTTAAGTCTAAATATTTCAATGATGTTGAAGTAGAAAGACAAGACGGTGTATTGGTTATCAAAGTCAAAGAACGTCCAGCCATATCCAGTATCGAACTTGTCGGCAATAAAGACATGGACTCAGCAGAGTTGCTGAAGTCGCTTCGGGAAATCGGTTTTGGTGAAGGCCAGGTTTTTGAGCAAGCCATGCTAGAGCGTGTAGAGCTTGAACTTGAGCGTCAATATTTCAGTCGAGGCAAATACGGTGTGGCGATTAGTTCTGAGGTAACACCGTTATCACGAAATCGTGTAGCTATTCGTATCACGATGGCAGAAGGCGTGGTGGCGACTATCAGTGATATTAACATTGTTGGTAATCATGCTTTTGATGATGAAGAGCTGATGACAGATTTTCAGACCACAACCGGTTCATTACTGTCATTCCTGACGAAGGACAATCAATATTCTCGTCAAAAATTATCCGCGGATTTAGAAACCTTACGTTCTTTTTACTTAGATCGTGGTTTTGTGGATTTTACGGTTGAGTCAACTCAAGTCTCTATCAGTGATGATAAGAAACACATGTTCATCACAATCAATATCAGTGAAGGCGAGAAATATAAAATTAACGAAGTGCGATTAGCCGGTAATTTGATCGTACCTGAAGAAGAATTATTTAAGCTGGTTACGATTCGAGAAAACTCGGTATTTTCACGTAAAGCCATCACTAAGAGTACTGAAAATTTAACTAATCGCTTAGGTAATGATGGCTATGCCTTTGCAAACGTCAACGCGGTGCCTGAGATTGACCGTGAAAAGCGTGAAGTAGATTTGACGTTCTTCGTCGATCCAGGTCGTAGAGCCTACGTCAGACGTATCAATATTTCAGGTAACAGTAAAACACGTGACGAGGTTTTACGTCGTGAATTCCGCCAACAAGAATCTGCATGGATCTCCACTGAAAAAGTTGAACAGTCTAAGGCCAGGGTATCTCGTCTTGGTTATTTTGAAAATGTGAATGTGGAAACTATTCCGGTGGCTGGTGTACAGGATCAGGTTGATTTAGATTTTGGTGTTACAGAAACGCCATCAGGTAGTTTGTCAGCAGGTATCGGCTTCTCACAGTCAGATGGTCTGATTTTCAATGCCAATGTGACGCAGAAAAACTTCTTGGGTAGTGGTAAACACATTCGATTTGGCTTCAATAATAGTAGCATTAACACGATATATAGCTTTGGTTATACCAATCCATTTGTTACAGTCGATGGTATCAGTCAGGGCTTCAATGCTTTCTATCGTGAAACAGATGCTGATGAAGCAAACATAGCAACATACACTCTTGATGCATTCGGTGGGGATATCACTTTCGGTATTCCAATTTCAGAAGAAAATCGTATCAATCTTGGGGTGGGTTATGAACGCACTCAAATTGATCTTCCTTCAGATAACACTATTTCGCGCTATTCTGATTTCATCGATCGTGAAGGTGACACCTTTGATACCGTTACATTGAATCTTGGCTGGTCGAGTGATGACCGTAATAACGCATTATTACCAACAAGCGGTGTGTCGCAAACGTTGACAGGTGAGTTTGCTGTACCAGGGCCATCATTGCAGTACTACAAGCTCAAATACAAAGCGAATGCTTACCATCCGATCAACGACACCTTCACTTTCGCGTTAAGAGGTGAGTTCGGATATGGTGAATCCTATGGTGATACTGAGGAGTTTCCTTTCTTCCAGAATTTCTATGCTGGTGGTATCAGAAGTGTTCGCGGCTTCCAGGCCAATACCTTGGGTGTCAAAGAGGATGACGAACCGTTAGGTGGTAATTTACTGGTTAGCGGTGGTGCGGAAGTCATTTTCCCCGTGCCATTTATGAAAAAAACGTTAAAATCTTTCCGTCTTAGCGCCTTTACTGACTTTGGTAACGTTTATGATGTGGATCAAGATTTTGATGCTGGTTTACTGAGGTATTCAGCTGGTTTGTCCGCTATCTGGATTTCCCCATTTGGTGCAATGTCGTTTAGTATAGCGGCACCGTTGAAGAAAGAAGACGGTGATGAGACTGAAGCATTCCAGTTCTCATTGGGTTCGACGTTTTAATTAATTATTGGAGTTGAGTGTGAAGAATTTGAAGTTTATTTGGCTATTATTTGCATTGTTCATCGCCGCCCCTGCTAGTTATGCAGCAGATTTAAAAATTGGTGTTGTAAATGCAGGCGTGGTGCTTGATAAATCACCACAAAAAGCAGCAGCACTCGCGCGTTTGGAAAAAGAATTCTCCGCAAGAAGTAAATCATTAGAAGCAAAACACAAAGCACTTCGTGCTGCACAAGAAAAATTAAATAAAGACGGGGCTATCCTCAGTGCAGATCAACGTCGTGACAAAGAACGTGACTTATTAAGCGATCAACGTGAACTGCAACGCCTGCAAGATGAGTACAGTGAAGACTTGTCGATCCGTCGTAATGAAGAGTTAAGAAAACTTGAAAAAGACATTGCAGAAACCATTGTCGATCTGGCAAAAAAAGAATCGTATGACATGGTGTTGTATCAAGGTGTCATCTTTGCCAGTGATAAAGTTGACCTGACAAATAAAGTCTTGGAAATGTTGAAAGCTAAAAAATAGAGTACAGTTGTGGGTTTGACACTTGCTCAAATAGCAGAAGAAATCAATGGTAGAGTTATCGGCGATGCTACTTACGAAGTTAGCAGCGTCGGTACTCTATCAAATGCTGAATCATCTCAACTAAGCTTTTTATCTAATTCGAAATATAAAAAGTTTTTAAAACAATCCCAGGCTGGGGCTATCATCGTCTCAAAAGACATGTCCGAATATGTCGTGACAAATGCCATTGAGGTTGATGATCCTTATGTTGCCTATGCCAAAGCAGCTAGTCTTTTACATCCGGTAAAAAAGCACTCTGCTGCCATCCATCCATCTGCAGCCATTGATCCTTCAGCCGAGATAGGTAGCAATGTCACTATCGGTGCACATGTTGTTATTGAGCCAGGCGTTATCATCAAGGATAATGTAATTATAGGCCCAGGCTGTGTTATTGAGCATGACGTCATTCTTAGAAAAGGGGTAACACTCCGTCCTAATGTGACATTATGTTTTGGTGTGGATATCGGCGAGCGTACTATCATCCACCCAGGCGTTGTGATTGGTGCAGACGGTTTTGGCATTGCCAATGATAACGGGCACTGGATTAAGGTGCCTCAGGTTGGCTCAGTTAAAATAGGTAGCGACGTTGAAATCGGCGCTAACACTACGATTGACAGAGGCGCTATCGAAGATACCGTAATAGCAGACGGTGTAAAACTCGATAATCAAATACAAATTGGCCATAACGTGACTATTGGAAAACATTCGGTCATAGCGGGTTGTACAGGAATTGCGGGTAGTACATCTATTGGTGAATATTGTGCGATAGGTGGTGGAACCGGCATGGCTGGACATATCAATATCGCCAATGGGGTGCAGTTGACTGGCATGAGTATGGTGACAAAGTCCATCAATGAAGCAGGTGTCTATTCGTCAGGTATACCGGTTGAGCCAACGAAACAATGG
>CEOG01035265.1_pt1 | contig 29929 bp, 27 predicted proteins | sample 530301 | NCBI WGS metagenome assembly CEOG01 (sample SAMEA2619903, study PRJEB7988) | marine metagenome | biome: marine biome (ENVO:00000447); feature: surface water layer (ENVO:00002042); material: "saline water (ENVO:00002010), including plankton (ENVO:xxxxxxxx)" | depth 5 m | reverse complement strand
GCGCCCGTAGATAGAGCGGCGCGGGGGGAGGGGTGCCCGGTGCCGGAAGCCCCCGCGCTTTGGCGAGCCGCGCAATGTGCAATGCATCGGGGTCGTGATCAAGGGCGGGAAGGTGATATTGGCTGGAATGAAACTCGGGCAGCTGTGCAAGCAGGGGTACCCCCGATCCCAGCAGGACAGCCGGATCGGAGCCGATAATCGGCAGGGCCTCCTCTGGCCGGATGGCCATGGGGTCTGTTTTCGGGAAAATCAGCGCGGGTGTCGCAAGGCGCTCAAAAACCTGAAGATATAGTTCACCCCGCCGTGCGTCCGACGCGACGATGACGGGTTGATTGCCGACGATCTCGCAAGGCACGGCGGCGGCCAATGCCTCCAGCGTGGTAATGCCGACAACGGGCTTGCGGGCGGCAAGGGCCATGCCGCGGGCGGCGGCCAAACCGATCCTGAGACCGGTGAAGGTACCGGGGCCGATTGAAACGGCAATCAGATCCAGCATTTCATATCGGATGTCGGCTTCACGCATCAGCGATTCGATTAGCGGCATCAGCGTTTCCGCATGGCCGCGGCGCCGCTTTTCATGCACATGGCCAAGCACCACCGCCCCGTCCGTGATGGCGACGGAACAGGCATTCATGGCCGTGTCAAACGCCAGTATCTTCATTCTGTTGCCTTCCGTATTCGGGCCATGTAGGGTCATGATGCGCCCCGAGTGTTACGCTCTCTGCGGCATGATTTCAAGTCAGCAGGTTCAAGATGCCCCTGAATGAGATGTTAACGGAAATCACCCCTGACCGCTTCGATGTGGAGCTGGATATCCGTTATGCAGGTTCGGATAATTTCACAGGCGCGCCCATCTATTATCGTGGAGCCTGTTACCTCAATTTGGAGGCAGCGGAAAAGCTGCGCCGTGCGGTTGAGCTGGCGGCGGCGCTTGGGCTTCGATTCAAGATATTTGATGCCTTCCGGCCGACCGAAGCGGTGCAGGCGCTCTGGGATCACACCCCAAATCCGGACTTTCTCTCTCATCCCGCCAACGGTTCGCCTCACTCCAGAGGCGCGGCCATTGATCTTACGCTTATCGACAGGTCAGGTCAGGAGCTGGACATGGGAACCGGTTTTGATGCCATGACGGTTGCCTCCTACCATGGATCTCTCGATGTTTCAGCCGAAGCGCAGCGTAATCGCGCGTTACTTCTAGGTATCATGACGGTGGCCGATTGGGATTTTTACCGGAATGAGTGGTGGCATTACCAATTGTTTAAGCCTCGCCGTTACCCTACGCTCTCTGACAAGGCTGCCGGAAGCCGGATGATGGCCGGGGCAGCGATTAACAACAGGTGATGAACCGATGAGAAGAGCAAAAAAAAGGTTTATGGCAGCTTGCGGGGCGCTTTCCTTGTGTCTGGCGATGGTGCAAGGCGCTCCGGCGGTCATGGCGGCCGACTGGGCAAGCGTGATCATGTATCACCGCTTTGGTGAAGATCAGTATCCGTCCACCAACATCCGGATTGAGCAGTTCAGGGAACATATTGCAGAATTGAAAAATGGTCCCTACACCGTTCTGCCGCTCAATGAAATCGTTGACCGGCTGGAAAGCGGCGAAGCGCTGCCTGACCGGACGGTCGCGCTGACAATGGATGATGCCTATCTTTCGGTTTATGAGGTTGCCTGGCCTTTACTGAAAGAAGCGAACCTCCCGTTTACGGTTTTTGTTGCCGTTGAAGGGGTCGACAGACAGCTTCCGGGCATCATGAGCTGGGATCAACTGCGGGAGCTTCGCGATGCGGGTGTGCATATCGGGCATCACACCTATTCCCATTCGCATTTGCCGACCATGAGTGCGGAGGAAATCGAAACCGATATCAATCGCGCCAGCGAGCGCTATCAGGCCGAACTCGGGTTCGTGCCGGCAATCTTCGCCTATCCTTATGGCGAATATGGCAATGACGTTAAATCCGTCATTCGCCAACTTGGATTCAAGGCGGCGTTCGGTCAGCAGTCCGGCGTTGCCTTTTCTGGCCATGATCGGCTTGAATTGCCGCGCTTCACGATGAGCGAGAATTACGGCGGTATCGGCCGGTTTCGGCTGGCCGCCAATGCGCTGCCATTGCGTGTGACGGATGTGACTCCTTCGGATAACGTACTAAAGCGTAATCCGCCGAATTTCGGTTTCACCCTTGTGGAGGACTACGGAAATCTGAGCGGGCTGTCCTGCTTCTCTTCCAACCAGACGGGCGGGGCGGTGCCGATTGAGAAAATAGGCGACTCCCGTATCGAGATTAGGCTTTCCTCGGCTTTCAAGCCGGGACGTGGGCGGATCAACTGCACACTTCTCGGGCCGGAGCGACGCTGGCGCTGGTTCGGCTCCCTGTTTTACATACCCGATTAGTCAATCATAATAATAAAGGAGATGGCTTATGAGCTTTGCCAGAAAACTTAAGGAAAAACTGAAGGCCGGGGAAAAAACCACCGGATGCTGGCTCTTTTCCAACTCTCCTGATATGGCGGAGATCATTGCCTCAACGGGCTTTGATGCGCTGATGATTGATCATGAGCATGGCTCGGGCAGCCTGGAAATGGCGATCCATCAGTATCGCGCCGTTCGCACTGTCAGTGACGCACCGGTCCTGATGCGGGTGCCGTGGAATGATACGGTGCTGATCAAGAGGGCGCTGGATACCGGTATGGACGGCATCATGGTGCCGTCGGTCAGCACGGCGGAGGAGGCAGAGGCCGTTGTCGCGGCCTGCCGGTATCCGCCGCACGGTATTCGCAGCGCCGGTGTCGGTGCGGCCCGAGCCGGAACATATGGGCGCTACGCTCGCGCATATCTTGAAAATATGAATCAGGATATGATGATCATCTGTCAGATCGAGACGAAAGAAGGGGTCGAGAATATCGAACGCATCGCCGCCGTTGACGGCATTGACATGCTGTTTATCGGACCGAATGACCTGTCGGGCAGCATCAAGAAGCTTGGCCAATTCGATGACCCGGAAGTCAAGGCCCTGCTGGCGGAGGCGCGGGATCGTATCAAGGCAAGTCCCGCCTATCTCGGCTGTATCTCAAAGGGCGTGCAGCAGACCAATGAGCTGTTCGCCGAGGGTTATGACTTTCTCCTTTGCGCAGGGGATACCAATCTGGTGGCGACGGCCGCAAAAGATCTTCTCAGTAATCTGAAAAAGTGAATATTTTCATATGGATACATCTTATATATAAGGCGTATCCATAGTCTGTTCTTTTGCCGCTCACGCAGAGATATTGAATTTCGCGCCCGCCTCGACGATCTGACGCCAGCTTTCCGGATCAATTTCTATGCCGTCTGCGCGGCGTATGTCACGCTGTTCCCGTTCCGGATCGCCGGGGACGAGAACCTTGCCAAAGCCCTCGCGCGGCGGGGAGGCACGGACATAATCGCACATGGCTTTCATTTCACTGGCGATATAATCCGTATCTGTCAGGCGTCCCGGATCGATGACAATGGTAAGCATATTGTTGATGATACGGGTATCACGCACATTTTCGGGCTGAATGGTGCCGCCCCCGCCAATGGCGCCGGTCAGCAACTCGCACATCAGCGCTAGCCCATAACCCTTGTGATCCGCCATTGTCAGCAAGGCGCCCGACTGTTCGGTAAACATGACGGAGGGGTCGGTAGACGCATTCCCATCCTTGTCGATAATCAGCCCTTCTTCAACTTCCTTGCCGCTGTTGTTGGCGACCCGGATCTTGCCGAGGGCGACCTTGCTGGTGGCGAAGTCGAGAACAATGCGGGGTTCGTTTGCCGTGTCCGGCAGGGTGATGCAGATGGGGTTGGTGCCAAAGCGGGCATCAGATCCATGGTGCGGGGCGACAATGCCTTTATGCCCGACAACATTAACAAAGTGGATGGACACAAGACCTGCATCGGCGCATTGCTCCCCATAGGTGCCGACGCGGCCGATATGATGCGCATTGCGCAGGGCAGAAAGGGCAAGGCCGGTTTCTTTTGCGGCGTTAATCGTTTGCTCTGTCGCTTCCCGGGCGACGACCTGTCCGAAACCGGACCGCCCATCGAACACCAGAATAGAGCCGTCCTTTTTTATCAGCTCCGCATGTTCGTTCAGGCGAAGATAGCCGTTCTGGATGTTTTCAACATAGCGGGGAACCATGCCGACGCCATGGCTGTCATGGCCCGACAAATTGGCGAGCACCAGATGATCGGCAACAATGGCGGCCTCCGCCTCATGGCTTCCGGCCGCTGTGAAAATCGCCTCGACAAAGCGGGTCAGTTTATCATGATTGATACGCATTCGGTCATTCCTTGTTGTGCAGCGTTCAGATTGCCGTGGCTCCGCCATCGATGACGATCTTGGCGCCGGTGATGTGGCGAGCCTCATCGGAGGCGAGAAACACAATGGCATTGGCGATATCGACAGGCTCGCTCGGAATCTTGAGGGGGACGAAGCTTCCAATTTTGTCCCATCCTTTGGCCACGTCCCCGCCATACATGCCCATCAATTCATCTCCCATGTCCGTGCGAACGGGATCGGGATGAACAGAATTGCAGCGAATCCTGTAGCCTTTCTGGGCGCAGTGAAGGGCAACCGTCTTCGTCAATTGACGCACCGCCGCTTTCGATGCGCCATAGGCGGCAAGCGTTGGCGTTGCAATCAGTGCGGCAATAGACGACACATTGACGATAGCGCCGCCCCGCTCCTTCATGGCGCCGATAGCTGCCTGACAGCCGAGAAAAACGCCCTCTACATTCACCTTCTGGATGGCGCGCCAGTGATTGAGATCCGTATCCTCGATCGTCTGGTGATCGCTGATCGCCAGAATACCGGCGTTATTGATCAGTATATCAATCGCGCCCGCCGTCTCTTTTGCCGTTGCGGTCACTTTTTGCCAGTCCTCCTCACGCGTCACATCATGGGGGATGAATTTTGCGCGCTCGCCAAACTCCCGAACCGCCGCTTCGCCCGCAGTCCGGTTGATATCTGTCATGATGACGAAAGCGCCTTCCTCGACAAAGCGGCGGGTTGTCGCCAGTCCGATGCCGGCCGCCGCCCCTGTGATAATGGCAGTCTTGTTTTTGAGCCGATCCATGCCCTCCCCCTTTTTATGTATGACGGCCGATTGACAGAACTGATGCAGGCTCTGCTGTCTCCGCAATTATAGTTTCACATCAACAGCAATTTTGCGAGATGGAATGTATTATGCGGCAGGAGCCCGGGGTATGGATACAGCCGCGGCAGGAGGGGCTGGAATATAACCGGTCAGGGGGCAAGTTCCGCCGTCTCAAAATCCTGGAGGCGATTGGTTTTGATAAGATTGCGAAGGTTATTTACATATTCAAGGCCTTTTTCCGAATAGGCCTGAAGCGTTGCAGCGAGCCCGAGACTGTCGGTGCTCATGTCCGGACCATCCTGCAACGCGGCGCGCGCTTTGCGGAAGTCCTCATAGGCAGGATGGGTATTAAGGTTATGGACATAGGCCGAGATTGATTCGGCGACGCTGTCAAAGCTTTTGACTTCATGGGTATCGCTGCGCTCCCGCTCTTCCGGCACAATCCCGTCTCCGCTGGCCCAGGTACGCTGCCCGAAAAGAGCGTTGCCTTCACGGACAAAGCGTGACGCGCCCCAGCCTGATTCCTCCACCGCCTGCGCAAGCGCAATGGAAACCGGCACGGTATCAACCCTGTCCAGCAACTTGAAAGGATCGCTCGCGTCCGTGCGATAACCGGCGGCAAGTTCTTCCAGCCATTGGCGGTCAGTCTCGGCAAGGGATTTGCCAACTGCTTTTACCTGTAGAAGGCCATTCAGCCGTTGTCGTTGCTCGGCGATTTGCTCATTGACGTTGAGGATCAGGGGCAGGACAAGCTTGATAAACGTATTCTTGCGTTCATCGACATCCGGGATGCTGTCGATATCGACGGGTATTTGCTCGACATAAAGGCGGGGTACAGGCTCCCCGCGGCGGATATCATCCAGCCGGTAATCAACGCGGGAAAGCATGTCATCAAGCTTTGCAAGATCGAAAGCGTCTTGACGTGCAGATTGAACGACGACCCCGGCCGATGTGGATTGAGTATGCGATTCCCTGGCGCCGTCAATAAATTCGGGCACGACATAGAGAACGGCAAGTGAAAGACCCGCAAATGTTGCGATCTTGCCCGATCTGAAACCGGATTTCAGTAGCTGCATTACCTATATTGTACTCGGCGCTGTTGTCGGATGAACCATTCCGCTGGGCAACAGGCCCGAACCCTCATCACATCAAATGAAACAGGACTTTAATGGTTTCTCACGACTGTCAGGAACCGGAATATGTGAACAGTCACCCGCAAATTCAAGTGTTGAATCAATGGGACGGTTTTGCCAGTTAATTCAGTCGCTTGTAAAGGATCTGCCGGGAAGGCGGCGTCGAACGGATATTCTTTCCGCCGGCTTTGGCGAATCGCGTCAAGGCATATTGCCAAAACTCAGGTGACGGCATCAAGCTGCCGGGTGGTCAGGTTGCCGGGGACAACCGTAATGGGGATGGCGAATGTGCCCGACATTTCACCGACAAGACTTTTGATCAGCGGGCCCGGGCCACCGGAATCCGGAGACGCCGCCAGCACCAGCACGCGAATATCCGAATCTTCCTCAATCAGCGCCAGAACCTCTTCCTTTTTAAAGCCGTCCCGGATGACAAATTCCGGCACGATTGTTGTTTCGCGCTGAATTTCCTCCGCCAGATTTTGCAGGATTTCTTCTGCGGCCTGGCGGGCTTCTTCCCGCATGGCCTGTTCCACGCCCATCCAGTGCTGGAATTCCGGGGGTTCTATGACATAAAGCAAGATCACCCCACCGCCCACATGCCAGGCGCGACGGCTCGCGAAGCGGATCGCGGATTTGCATTCCGGCGTCTCGTCAACGACGACCAGGAATTTGTTGCGTACGCCAGTCGTAGCTTCGTCTGACATAAAGGCTCCGTCAATTGTTCTCGATGACGTTATCCTGCCATTATCGGCGCAGTTATTTCAAGAGAATGTTGCTGATCTCCTGAAGCTGCGCACGGGCGCGCAGAACATAGAAACCCTGTGCCGTCAGATGGTTAGGCAATAGCTGGGAGTCCGGAGCCGCATTGACCACAATGAAGGGATCAAGGTCAATCACCGATTTCAAGCTGGCAAGCATCTGATTCCAGGCATTTATCAGGCCTCGTTCCTTGATCAGGCCTTCATAATCCTGATAGAGGGATTTCAGCAGCATGTAATAGCCATAAGCCTGTCCTTTGACGCCATAAAAGATATCGTCAGCATGGAAGTCGATAATCTGGCCGGAATTTTCATCAATATGCTTGTCGATGGTCGCCGTTGACGAGCCGATATCAAGAGCGATGCGATCAAGTGTGGCGAGTAGATTGTCCGCCCGCCGTTCGAAGACAGCATTTCCCGCGGCAAGACGTTTGTTATATTGTATGAGGGATGTCCGCGCCTTTTCATATTGCTCTTCCGAGGCAGCCGTCGGCATCAGGGAAATGCTTGGATCCCATGCCCATTTCGTCCCGGAATATTGCAGCAGCCCGGCCGCCTCTTGCAAATCGCGGTCCGTCTGGCTGGATCCGCGGGTCCGGCCGATCTGATCGGTCAGTTCAAAGCTGAAACGCGCCAGCGCAGAAATAATACCCTGCTGATAGTTCGGCATGTTGTCGAGGGCGGAAGAGGGCATGAAAAAGGGATCGTTCGCCGTCCAGCGGTTGACGTTGATTTCCCGGTCTATCAGACCGGCCATCATATTCACGGCATGGCTGCCGCCGGCAACGACATTGGCGCCGGACGGAACAAATTCCGTATCGTCTTCGACATTATGAATCATCATCATGCCGATGGGATAATATAACAGCAGAAGCAGGAAAAAGATCAGCAGGGCGGGTTTCCAGCTTCGCTTCACCCCCTGCTTGACGGCCTGGGCACTTCTGCCAAGGCGTTTTGTTTCCGTCCCGTTACTGCCGATCTCGCTCATCTCTGCGTCCCATTGCCAGGTAAAGATATTTTGTCAGGCCATGATGCAAGATGTATGTCGTCTGATGTTGAGTTACAAGCAGCCGGGGTTACGGCTGCAAAAATCCGACGACATCCTTCACTTCCCGAAGAACCGGGGCTGCAAGGGCGGCGGCCCGTTCGGCCCCCTTCTTCATGATGGCATCCACATGGCCGGGATCAGCCGACAGACGTTTCATTTCCTCACCGATCGGCCCGAATTTTTCCACGGCGAGATCGGTCAGCGCCGGTTTGAAGATGGAGAAATTTGCCCCGGAGAATTCATCCAGAACCTGCTGCTTGCTGAGATCCGCAAGCGCCGCATAAATGCCGACCAGATTGGCCGCCTCGGGGCGGTCTTTCAGGCCTTCTTCACTTTCGGGGATTGGTTCCGCATCGGTACGCGCCTTGCGCAGCTTCAGGGCGATGCTGTCCCGATCATCCATAAAGGTGATACGGGAATAATCGCTCGGGTCCGACTTTGACATTTTCTTCGATCCGTCACGCAGGGACATGACCCGTGTTGCCGCCCCGAAAATAAGCGGCTCCACCATCGGAAAAGTTTCTGTCCCGAAATCATTGTTGAATTTCTGGGCGATATCGCGGGTCAGTTCCAGATGCTGTTTCTGATCTTCGCCAACCGGGACATGTGTTGCCTTGTAGACAAGGATATCCGCCGCCATCAGGTTGGGATAGGCATAGAGGCCAACAGACGCGTTTTCACGATTCTTGCCGGCTTTCTCCTTGAACTGGGTCATGCGGTTCAACCAGCCAAGACGGGCGACGCAGTTGAAGATCCAGGCAAGTTCCGCATGGGCGGGCACAGTGCTCTGGGCGAAAATGATCGACCGTTCAGGATCGACGCCAGCCGCGATGTAGGCAGCGGCGACCTCTCGGGTATTTTTGCGAAGCTCGTTCGGATCCTGCCAGACGGTGATGGCATGCATATCGACAGCGCAATAGATGCACTCATAATCATCCTGCAGGCGCACGAAATTGCGGATCGCGCCGAGATAGTTGCCAAGATGCAGGTTACCGCTCGGCTGGACGCCGGAGAAAATACGAGACATTTCTGAAAAGCTCCTCACGCTTTGGACACGCGCCCCTTTTGACAGGCTGACCATCAGGCTGCCGGGGCTGGGATCGGGCTGAGCCCGGTTGTTGCCCCGGCCTTATTGCAGGCCGCTGTCTTTGCGTCAACTCCTTACTTCGCCGGACGGCGTTTCAGCATACTTTTCACTTCGCCGGGTTTTGCCCCGCCAAAGACAAGGATTGCCAGGGCATAAAGCACCATTCCCCCAGCGACAAGCAGGGCGAGCAGGGTGATCCGTGAGGCAAGGTCTTCGGCAAGCAACTCGCTAAGGTAGCGGCGGGCGAAGTAAAGCCCGGCGGCCATGACGAGAGAGGCAAAGGCAATGCCGACCAGCCGCCGTAGCAAGCGGGCATCGGCCGCATAATGGCCCCGGTGCCGCAGAATGATAAACAGAGCAATCACATTGAACCAGGAGGAAAGGGACGTCGCGAGGGCGATACCGACATGAGCAAATGACTGGATAAGAAGCAGGCTGAGGCTAACATTCAGGAGCATGGCGATTACCCCGACAATCACCGGGGTTGTTGTGTCTTCCCGAGCGAAAAAACCCGGCGCGAGAATTTTTACCAGAACGTAAGCCGGAAGCCCGCTGGCAAAGGCAAAGAGTGCCATGGCGGTGGCTTCGCTGGCGACGGCGGTGAATTCGCCATGCCGGAACAGAGCGGAGATGATTTCCTCGGGGATGACCATCAGTGCGGCAGTGGCGGGCAGGGTCAGCAGCAGGGAAAGTTCCAGCGCGCGGTTCATACTGTAAAGGGCGGTGGTTTCCTCCCCGCTGCGTAGCTGCCGCGACAGCATGGGCAGCAGGGCGGTGCCGACCGCAATGCCGATCACGCCAAGAGGAAGTTGATAGACCCTGTCGGCATAATAAAGATAGGAAATGGCGCCCGTTGCGAGATAGGAGGCAATGATGGTCCCGACCAGGATATTGATTTGCATCACCCCCGCGCCAAGGATGCCGGGTAGCATCAGCCGGAACAATCGGCGGATATCCGCATTGAAAAGGGGGCGCCGTAGCGGGACGTGGGCCCCCGTCCGTTTGCAGGCAATGACCAGAAACACCACCTGAGCCAGACCGGCCAGAGCGACACCGACGGACAGCAGGAGCCCGACATCGCTTTCTGTCTTTCCGATACCGAACAGCAGGAAGGCAATCAGAATAATATTGAGAAGGATCGGAGCGGCGGCCATGGCGGCGAATTTATAGAAAGCATTCAGCACGCCGCCCAGAAGGGCGACAATTGCCATGGCCAGCAGATAGGGGAAGGTAATGCGGGTGAAATCGACGGCGAGTTCGAACCGCAATCCTTCCGTTCCGAAGCCGGGCGCAAGAAACTGCATCATGAAAGGCATGAAAATCATGAATAGCGCTGAAAATACCAGAAGAAATCCAATCAGAATGGAGAGGGCATGGCTGGCAAATTCAAGCGCCATATCCTTGCCTTCCTGTTCCAGCTTGCGGGCGAAAAGCGGAATGAAGGCGGCGGAAAAAGCGCCTTCCGCAACAAGCCTGCGGAACATGTTAGGGATGCGGAAGGCAACAAAAAAAGCATCGGCCACAGGCCCGGCGCCAAGAATGGCCGCCATCAGAATATCGCGCAGGAAACCAAGTACGCGGCTGATCATGGTATAGCCGCCAACAGTGGCGACGGATTTAAGCAAACTCATCTTGATCCCATATCACCACCGGATTTGACGTGTTCATCAGCTTCCGACGTTGGCGGTCTTTTTGGCCGCCGCCGTCTTTTTCTGCCTTTCCTGCTCATCCGACAGGGCGGCGAGGAGTTTCTTTTCGATATTTGCGAGTTTTACCTTGTTGGTGATTTTGAGACCGAAGCTGTCTTTGACATAAAAAACGTCAACCGCCCGTTCGCCATATGTGGCGATATGCGCTGAGGATATGGACAAGGACAGGCTGAACAGGGTGCGAGTCAGATGCGCCAGCAGGCCGGGTCGGTCCCGTCCGCGCACTTCGATCACCGTATGGGTATTGGACGCCATGTTATCGAGAATCACGGTTGGCTGGACTGTAAACACCTCGGTCCGGCTTGGCAGGCTGGATTCGCGCCGGTCGATCAGTTCAAGATGCGGTTTCCGGGTGCCTTTCAGGGTATCTTCAATCGCCTGGCGCAGCTTTTTCATGCGCCCGCGCTGGTCGTAGACCTGCCCTTGCCCATCCTGAATGAAGAAGGTATCAAGCGCCATCCCATCAGTGGTGGTATGAATCTTCGCATCGACGATGTTGGCGCCGCTGATAGACATCGCGCCGGCAATACGGGAGAACAGGCCCGGATGGTCGGCTGTATAGATGATGACCTCAGTGATGGAGCGGAAAGGGTCGCTTTTTGAAGTGACGGTGAAGAGAGCTCCCTCCTTGTCCGCCTTGCGCATCAACTCGGCATGGGAGACGCGATCATCGCTACTGGTCGCAATCCAGTAAGACTGGTAGAAACGGTCGATATGGGCATTGATGTCCTGTTCCTGCCAGTTCGTCAGACGGCTACGGAGCTCTTCCTGATAATGTTTTGCCCGTTCACCCCGGCCTTCCGATATATGTCCGCCGGTCAGCGCATTTTCACTGGCGTAATAAAGCTCGCGCAGGAGCTGCCCTTTCCAGCCATTCCAGACATTGGGGCCTACGGCTCGAATGTCGGCCACTGTCAGCACCAGAAGCAGGCGGAGCCGTTCCGGGCTTTGGATGATCTTGACGAAATCCTCGACCGTTTTCGGATCGGAAATGTCGCGCTTGAACGCAAAGCTGCTGAACACAAGATGATGCCGTACGAGCCAGGCGACGGTCTCTGTCTCCGAGGGGGACAGGCCGAGCCGCGGGCACAGTTTCATCGCCACTTCGGCGCCGAGAATGGAATGATCCCCGCCGCGTCCCTTGGCAATATCATGGATCAGCACAGCGCAATAAAGGATGTTGCGCGAGGTGATTTTCGGCATGATGTTGTGAGACAGCGGATGATCTTCCTTCAACATGCCCCGCTCGATCTGCGAGATGATGCCGATGGCGCGGATCGTATGTTCATCCACCGTGTAGACATGATACATATCATGTTGCATCTGGGCCACGACGCGCCCGAAATCAGGAATGAACTTGCCAAAGACACCGGCCTCGTTGAGCCGACGCAGAGTGGTTTCCGGGTCCTTGTGACTGGTCATCATGTCAAGGAACAGCCGGTTGGCCGTTGGGTCATTCCGGACGCTGCGGTTGATCAGCCTCAGGTCCTGACGGATCAGGCGCAGTGCGTTCGGATGGACATCGAGTTCCCGTTCCTGCGCCAGATGGAACATTTCCAGCATCTTGATGGGATCTTTTTTGAAGTCGTCCTCTTCGGCAACATTGATCCGCCCTCCCTCGACGACATAACCTTTCAGTTTGCGCCTTGCGAGACCGAGACGCGGGATGGTCAGGCGGCTTTTCTTCTGCTGTTCCGCTTCCAGTTTGGCGCAAAAGATGCGGGTCAGATCGCCGACATCTTTGGCGACCAGATAATAATGCTTCATGAACCGTTCAACGCCGCGCGAACCCGCATGATCCTTGTAATGTAGCCGGTTGGCAAGTTCAGTCTGGACATCGAAAGTGATGCGTTCTTCCGGGCGGCGTGTCAGATAATGCAGATGACAGCGGATGGAGCGCAGAAAGTTTGATGCTTTGGTCAGCTTGCGCCGTTCCTTTTCCGTGAAGACGCCCAGCTCGACCATTCTGGAAATGTCGGTGGTGCCATGCACAAACTTTGCGATCCAGAAAAGCGTCTGCAGATCCCGGAGGCCACCCTTGCCTTCCTTGATGTTCGGTTCGACAAGATAACGGGAATTGCCGAAGCGCTCGTGCCGCTCTTTCCGTTCCAGAAGCTTGGCTTCAATAAATTCCCGGCTATGGCCGATAACGACTTCTTTCATATACTTCCGGTACATCTCCCGGAACATTTCCTGGTCGCCCCAAACATACCGGGCTTCTAGAAGGGCTGTCTGGATCGTGGTGTCTTTTTTGGCGAGGCGGATACATTCATTCACATTGCGGGTGGAATGACCGACTTTCAGGCCAAGGTCCCACAGCATATAAAGGACATATTCAATGACCTGCTCGCTCCAGGGGGTCCGCTTATACGGATAGAGAAACAGCAGGTCCACATCGGAGTAAGGGGCGAGTTCCCCGCGCCCGTATCCACCTACCGCCACCAGAGACAGCTTTTCCTCAGGTGTCGGATTGCTCAGCCGGTAGACATACTGCGTTGCCACATCGAAGATGGTGCGGATCAGCTGGTCAACCAGAAAACACTGAGCATACATCATCGCCCGGCCCTTGCTGGACTGCATGAAGCGCGTCTCTATCACCATATTGCCGTCGTCGAGCGTCTTTTTTAGTAGGCCGAGGAGATCACGGCGAAATTCAAACCCGGCGGGAGACTGCGTTTCCGCAATATCGGCAATTGCCTGCACCAGGGCGCGGCGGTCGATGATTTCCTTACGATTCGGAATTTTTTCCATATAACATCCAGATAACCGGCTGTTCTTGCCTTCGGGCGCACAGCCTCATAAACTCTGTTACAGCTATTTATCAAAAAATGACGATGAATGCCCGAAAATATATTGCTGTCTGACATACAGGGCATACCGGCCGCCAAGGGAGCAAGCATGGACCCCACAGAAATCCAGGATTTGTCCGTTGCGGCTGTTTTTAAATCCTATCCTCCGGCTGTCAGGCTGAAACTGCTGCGCTTACGCTGGCTGATCCTGGAGACAGCTAGAGGTATGGACGGCCTTGAAATGACCGAAACCCTCAAATGGGGTGAACCAAGTTATAGCACAAGCGGTAAAATTGGAACACCCTTGCGGATCGCCCCGGCGAAGACCGATGGCCATTACGGCCTTTACGTTCATTGCGGGACAACATTGATTAACGAGTTCAGAGAAAGTTATCCCGATGCGTTTCATTACAGCGGAACCCGAGCGCTGCTGTTTGGCCCCGATGACGAGGCGCCGAGGGAACTGCTGGAAGATTTCATCCGTTCCGCGCTGACCTATCACCGCCGCAAACGTCAGAAATCTTCCGGCTGAACGTGGCCTGAAGGTTCAGGCGATCGTCTGACCACCGTCGATAACGAGGGTTTGCCCGGTGAGGAACGTTCCCGCCTTGGATGCCATCATGATGGCGGCGCCGGCAATCTCGTCCGGCTGGCCGATACGTTTCAACGGTGCGCGGGACGTGGCGCGTCCGAGAATTTCCTCATCCTCCCACAGGGCGCGGGCGAAGTTGGTCTGGATCAGGCCGGGCGCGATGGCATTGACGCGGATATTGTCCGCCCCATGCTCAACGGCAAGGTTGCGCACAAGCTGCATATCCGCCGCCTTGGAAATGCTGTAGGCGCCAAGAACCGGATTGCCGCGCACACCGCCGATGGAGGAAATAATGATGATTGCCCCGTCTTTGCGCGCCTTCATTTCCGGCAGCACCATATTGCAAAGCCAGTGGTTGGATTTGATGTTGGCGCTCATGATCTTGTCGAAGGCATCATCGGGAATATCCATGGAGGAGCCGAAGAAGGGGTTCAGCGCCGCGTTGCAGACAAGGACGTGGATATCGCCCAGCTGTTTGTGAGCCTCATCCACCAGATGCTGTAATGATTCCTTCGAGTTGATATTGCAGGGAATGGAGAATGCCTTGCCCGCGCATCCTTGAGGCAGGCTGTCATTTATCTCCTTGGCCACTTGCTGACAGAGATCTTCCTTGCGGCTGGAAATGGTGACCTGGGCGCCTGCCTCTGCCATGCGATGCGCGATGGCCTTGCCAATTCCCTTGCTGGATCCGGTGATGATGACATTCTTGCCTGTCATATCGAACATTCATATTCTCCCTTTTCTTTTTTTGCCCGATTGAGCGCTGTGTATGATGAAAGCTACCTGTCCGGGCGTTTCTTGTCATCAAGAAGATTTTCGTTCATTTGCCAAATCTTTCAACTCATAGAGAAGGGCAAGCGCCTCGCGGGGGGAGCAATCATCAATATTCATTTCTGTGAGGCGTGTTTCAACGGCGGATGGCAATGCTTCCTGCTCCTCAAAGGCGGCCTTTTTGACGATGGCGGAAAAGAGTGGGAGATCATTGGCGAGGCGCGTTGCGGCGGAGCCCTGATCCTTTTCTTCGAGTGCCTTCAGAACGCTTTCCGCGCGACTGATCACGGTTTTGGGCAGTCCGGCCAGTTTTGCCACCTGGATGCCGTAGGAACGATCGGCGGAGCCCTCCGCGACTTCATGCAGGAAAATCACATCTCCGTTCCATTCACGCACCCGCATACTGTGATTGCGAAGCGCCGGAAGCTGCGCGGCAAGTATGGTCAGTTCATGATAGTGGGTTGCGAAAAGCGCGCGGCAGCAGTTGACTTCATGCAGATTTTCAACCGTCGCCCAGGCGATGGAAAGCCCGTCGAATGTGGCCGTGCCCCGGCCTATCTCGTCAAGAATGACCAGGGAGCGCGGCCCGGCCTGATTGAGGATGGAGGCGGTCTCCACCATTTCCACCATAAAGGTCGAGCGGCCACGGGCCAGGTCATCCGCCGCCCCGACGCGGCTGAACAATCGGTCGACAATGCCGATATGCGCGGAGGATGCGGGCACAAAAGCTCCCATTTGCGCCAGTATGGTAATCAGGGCGTTCTGGCGCAAAAAGGTACTTTTACCGGCCATATTCGGCCCGGTCAGCAGCCACAGGCGCTGCTCCTCGTCAAGGCAGCAGTCATTGGCGACAAAATCTGCTTCTGCGCTGGTTTTCAATGCGGCTTCGACCACCGGATGCCGCCCGCCCGTTATCCGGAAGCTGAGGCTGTCATCAATGACCGGGCGGCAATAGGATTGCTCAACGGCCAGCTCCGCATGGCTGGCGGCGACATCGATGCGGGCAATGGCTTCGGCGGCCTCGAGAATGGCAGGGCCTGCTTCGCTCACCTTGGCGACCAGCTCGGAAAAAAGTTCGAGTTCCAGCGCGAGAGCACGATCCGCCGCACGGGAGATTTTATCTTCCAGCTCTCCAAGCTCGACTGTCGAATAACGCACGGCATTGGCCATGGTCTGACGGTGGATGAATTTCTCGGTCATCCGGTCGACAAAGCGGGGCGTGATCTCGATAAAATAGCCAAGCACATTATTGTGCCGAATCTTAAGGGAGGGGATATCCACCTCTTTCACATAGGCGGCCTGCAGATTGGCGATATGACGGCGGCTTTCATCCCGCAACAGCCGCAATTCATCCAGATCGGGACGGTAGCCCTTGGCGATAAATCCGCCGTCGCGGGCCAGCAGCGGGGCATCCGGTGTGAGCGCAGCGCTTAGCAGATCGACAATTTCCGCATGATAACCAAGCTGTTCACTCGCTTTTTGCAATTCTTCGGGTAAGGCGTCGAGATCGCCGGTGGCGATAGCAGCGCGGATATTAGCTGTTTCTCCAAGCCCGTCACGGATGACGGCAAGATCACGTGGCCCGCCGCGGCCGAGCGTGAGACGGGAAAGGGCCCGTTCGGTGTCTGGACAGCGACGCAGGATGTCACGGAGCCGTTCACGTTTTGTCGTGTTGTCCGTGAAATAGCTGACCATATCAAGGCGGCGATTGATTTGTGATGGGGCTGTCAGCGGGCTGGAAATATCCGCCGCAAGCCGCCGTCCGCCGCCGCCGGTCACGGTTCGGTCGATGGTCGCGAGAAGGCTGCCGCCGCGTTCCCCGTTCATGGTTCGGGTCAATTCCAGATTGCGGCGGGTCGCCGCATCAATCGACATGACATCATCGGCGGCCATCTGCACTGGCGCCTTGATCAGGGGAAATTTGCCCTTTTGTGTCAGCTCTACATAATCGACAAGCGCACCGGCGGCGCCGAGTTCCGCCCGGTCGAACGCCCCGAAGGCATCGAGCGTTGCCACATTGAACAGAGCTTTCAGGCGCTTTTCCCCGTTCTGGCTGTCGAAGCGGACGGAGGGGAGCGGCGTCAGCCTTTTCCCCCATTCATCAAACAGCTCGGCAAAAGCCTCTTCCTCCAGCCATTTGTCAGAGATGAGGATTTCACCCGGTTGCAGGCGGGCGATCTGCGCAGGCAGGTCATCCAGCCTTATGGGGCCTGCGAAAAACTCCCCGGTCGAGATATCGAGCCAGGCCATGGCATGGTCTTTACCGGCGCGGGCCAGCGAAAGCAGGAAATTATGGCTCCGGGCATCCAGCAGGCTGTCCTCGGTAATCGTCCCGGGGGTGACCAGCCGGATCACCTCCCGCGCGACAACGGATTTATAACCGCGCTTTTTTGCTTCTGCCGGACTCTCTGTCTGTTCCGCGACGGCGACCCTGAATCCCTTGCGGATGAGCTTTTGCAGATAACCGTCCGCGGCATGGACCGGCACGCCGCACATGGGAATATCTTCCCCGGCATGTTTCCCCCGCTTTGTCAGCGCGATATCGAGAGCCTTCGATGCCGCCTCTGCGTCATCAAAAAAAAGTTCGTAAAAATCGCCCATCCTGTAAAATAGGAGGCTTTCGGGATGCGCCTCCTTGATGGCAAGATATTGGGCCATCATAGGGGTCACCGATTTATTCGGTTGCGACTTGGTTTTGTCTAGGGTAGGCATGGGGGAAAACTACCATAGCAGGCCATTTTGCCAACTGCTTAATCTTAAATTTTTAACTTGAAATCTAAATAGCTAGAGAAATATGGGGACAGGGGTCGATGAGTGACAAACCGGATTTGAGCCAGTATGAAGAAGCGCTGCGCTATCACGCAACAGGCAAGCCGGGAAAGCTTGAAATTGTCGCGACCAAGGCTGTCGCCACCCAACAGGATCTGTCGCTTGCCTATTCACCGGGTGTGGCGGGTCCCTGTCTCGCCATTGCCGCCGATCCTGATGCCGTTTATGACTATACATCCAAGGGAAACCGGGTCGCCGTAATCTCGAACGGAACCGCCGTGCTCGGACTTGGCAATCTTGGTGCGCTCGCCTCCATGCCGGTGATGGAAGGGAAGGCGGTACTCTTCAAACGCTTCGCCGATATCGACTGTTTCGATCTGGAAATCGACAGCGAGAATGTGGATGAAATCATCAACTGCATCCGATTGCTGGGGCCGAGTTTTGGCGGCATCAATCTTGAAGATATCAAGGCGCCGGAATGTTTTATCATTGAACAGCGTCTCCGTGAGTTGATGGATATCCCGGTATTCCATGATGACCAGCATGGCACGGCCATCATCTGCGCCGCCGGCATTATCAATGCGCTGGATCTGACGGGCCGGACTTTGCAGGACTGTAAGGTGGTGGTGAACGGGGCCGGTGCCGCAGCGATTGCCTGCCTTGAACTGATCAAGGCCATGGGCCTGCCCCATGACAATGCCATCCTTTGCGATACCAAGGGTGTGATTTATCAGGGCCGCGAAGACGGGATGAACCAGTGGAAGTCCGCGCATGCCGTCAAAACCGACGCGCGTACTCTGGAAGAAGCGATGGTGGGCGCGGATATATTCCTCGGCCTCTCCGTGAAAGATGCGGTCAACCGGGAAATGGTCCGCTCCATGGCGGACAAGCCGATCATCTTCGCCATGGCCAACCCGGACCCGGAAATCACGCCGGAGGAAATCGCCGAAGTGCGTCGTGACGCCATCGTTGCGACGGGGCGGTCCGACTATCCCAACCAGGTCAATAATGTTCTCGGCTTTCCCTATATTTTCCGCGGCGCCCTCGATGTGCGGGCGACGACGATTAATGAGGAAATGAAGATCGCGGCGGCAGAAGCGATTGCGGAGCTGGCGCGGGAGGATGTTCCCGATGAAGTCGCAGCGGCCTATAAAGGAAACCGGCCGATTTATGGCCCGGACTATATTATCCCCGTTCCGTTCGATCCGCGTCTGATCAGCCATGTGCCGACAGCGGTTGCAAAAGCGGCGATGGATACGGGTGTGGCCCGGCGTCCCATCATTGACGAGCAGGCCTACCGGAATGTCCTGAGGGCGCGTCTTGATCCGACGGCCGGGTCATTGCAGCTTATTCTGGATGAGGCGCGAACCTCACCGCGTCGTGTCGTCTTTGCCGAGGGTGAGGAAGAAAAAGTCATCCGCGCGGCGATTGAATTCCAGAAGGCGGGCTATGGCATCCCGATCCTGATCGGACGCGAAAGCGAGGTACGCAATACCATGGCCGAGATTGGCGTCGATGGCCTTGACAGCGTTGAAATCTATAATGCCCGGGAGATGGAAAACCGCGAGAAATATTATCAGTTTCTCTATGAGCGGCTGCAGCGGAAGGGATATCTGCTGCGCGATTGCGCCCGCCTTGTCAATCAGGACCGGAATACCTTTGCCGCCTGTATGGTTGCCATGGGCGATGCAGATGCGCTGGTGACCGGGATTACCCGGCGCTTCAACATTGCCTTCAAGGAAGTACAGAAGGTGATCGACCCGAAGCCGGGCGCGCTGGTCATTGGCGTCTCCGTCATTGTCGGCCGGGACCGCACGGTTTTCATGGCCGATACGACAGTAACCACGCTGCCGACCGCCGAAGAACTTGTGCAGATTTCCAAGGAAACGGCGGAAGTTGCCCGCCGCCTTGGGCACGAACCCCGTGTTGCACTGCTGTCCTATTCCAATTTTGGCAATCCAAAGCATTACACTGCGGACAGTGTACGTGAAGCAATCGCGCTGATGGACGAGGAAGAACTGGATTTCGAATATGAAGGGGACATTTCCGCGGATGTTGCGCTGAACCCTGAGCTGATGCAGAGTTTCTATCCCTTCTGCCGCCTGTCGGGCCCGGCCAACGTTCTTGTGATGCCGGGGCTGCATTCGGCCAATATCGCCTCCAAGCTGATGCCGGTTTTGGGGGAAAGCAAGGTGATTGGGCCGTTGCTGGTCGGGCTGTCGAAGCCGGTGCAGATCGTGCCGATCGGGGCAACGGTATCCGATCTTGTTAATATGGCGGCGCTTGCCGCCCATGAGGCCGGTCAGTAAACCGGCCTCTGGCTGACGATCAGTCGTAAAGTCGCTGTTTCAGCCTGCGGTGGGCAACCCAGAACGCCGCAACGCTGAACAGGATGACATACCCGACATGCAGCAGGATCACTGCCGCATCAATGCCGATATTCGCGGTCAGTGGCCGCAGGGCGGCAACGAGATGTGTCATTGGGAATATCCAGGCGATATACTGAATAAACTCAGGAAACCGCGAAATTTCAAAGAAGACGCCGCAAAAGACGAACATTGGCGTCACCCAGAATGTGAAGAAGTAAGCGAAGAATTCATATCCCTTCGCATAGGCGGTCGCGACAAGCCCGGCGCAGGCAAAACAGATGGCACCGATAAAGACGATCGGCAGAGTCAAGAGCGGCAGGAAACTATGCGGCACTCCGCCCCAGATCCAGCCGACGATCAACACGCAGATGGCGGAAAAAAGTGCCTTGGCGGAGGCCCAGAACACTTCGCCAAGCAATAATTCCGTCAGCGTTACCGGAGTTGAGAGAATGGCATCCCAGTTCTTTTGCAGGAAATACCGGGTGAAAGCACCGATAGAGGTTTCGAAGCTGGCCGTAAAGGCCGCCGAATACCCGATCATGCCGGCCACGACAAATGTCAGGTAGCTCATGCCGGACATGGTGTCGATAAAAGCGCCCATACCGAAGCCAAAGGCGAAGAGGAACAGGATCGGGTTCGCCACGTTGGAGACGAGCGATGAGCCGAGCAGTTTTCTGAAGACGCGGTACTGACGGTCGCAGACCGCCAGGACATAGGCAAATTCCGGCATTCTCATCGGTTTAATTCTCTCTCAATATCCGCCCGGTCAGGCGCAGGAATACATCTTCAAGGTTAGCGGGGCGATGCAGATAGACCGCATTCTCCGGCAGATCGGCAATAAACTCGGCTGTCTCGTCCACGAAATAAAGGACGGAATCACCGATATCTTCCTGATCCCAGCGGCTGTCAGGCGATTGCGCCAGCGCCGGTTTCTGCACTTCGAAGACGAAGCCTTTCACATGTCGGGCGATCAGCTCCTCCGGCGTTCCCTGATCGAGGACGGTGCCGTTATCGACGATGACAATCTGATCGCACAGACGTTGCGCCTCATCCATATAGTGGGTGGTGAGGAGCAGTGTCCGCCCCTGTTTTTTAAGCTCGCCAAGCTGTTTCCAGATCAGCACACGGGCCTGCGGGTCAAGGCCCGTCGTCGGTTCGTCAAGAATAACCAGCTCCGGATTGCCGATGAGGGCACGGGCAATGGTCAGCCGCCGCTTCATGCCGCCGGAGAGTGCATGCACCGGCGCATGCCGTTTGTCGCCGAGTTGCATAAAATCGAGCAGCCGTTCGCTGCGTTCCGCGATAACAGCAGGGGACAGGGCGAAGTATCGACCGAACGCCTGAAGATTTTCGAGTACGGTGATGTCGGGATCGAGATTGCTGTCCTGCGGGACCAGGCCTATCTTTGCTTTTACCTCCCGTGTCATATGAGAGGCGGACGCACCAAACACGGTCAACTCGCCGGAGGTAATCTCGGCAAGGCCCATGATCATTCGCATGGTGGTGGATTTACCGGCGCCATTGGGTCCGAGAAGGCCGAAGCACTGTCCTGTGGGAACGGTAAAATCTATCCCCTTGACCACTTCTAGGGGGCCGTATCGTTTGACAAGATTACGGGCGGCAATGACGGCGGTGTTGTCCATGGGACCCTCTTATACCTCAACGGGGAAAGAGGGAGGCTCCCTCTTGAAAAACAGGCAGGGGAGGGTATGAGGATATCCGGCCTTTCGCAAGCCTTCAGAGACTGAAAATGTGATGATCCTCACTTTTTCAGGTCGCGTATCCTGATAGGATATGGGCCTATTGAATGCCCAGCCCCAGAACGGTCCGGTTGACATATGAAAAATAGGCAACGGCCTGGTTGATTTCGAGAATCTCTCCATCTTCCAGTCCGGCGTGACGAAGCTCCTCAATCATGCGCAGCGAAATCCGGTCGGGCCGCGTTGTCAGCAGGTTGGCATAGAGCATTATGGCGAGATCAACCCCAGCGAAAGCCTGTTCCGGCTGATCGGCCTTTAAGGCGGTATGGAGTCTTTCCAGATCTGTATGGGCATCCATCAGCGGCTGTAGCTGCCGGGAATAGCTATCCGCACAATACTCACATCCGTTCAGATAACTGACATAAACTCCGACAATGAGCAGCTTCCACCGGGCCAGAGCATTGGCATTGTTATTCAGGATATTTCCGGCGAGGCTGAGATGGCTTTCCAGCATATGGGGGCGCAGGGAATGCGCCTTCATGATGTCATCTATCTCTCCATCGGGTCCCGTTGCTCGGTCATAAAGATGTTTGAGGGTGTTTCCGGCATTTTCCGGCGGGATAGTCTTGATCCAGGTCATAGTTCCCCTTTGCTGGCGACCAGCATCTGCTAATTCTTGTCATAATTGACGATAGGGGATTAACGAATTGTTAATGAACCGGTTCATTGCGGCATTCTGCCGGGTCCTGCGCCGCCTTTGTCGGAATAAGTTTGCGCTTCACGCTTCCAGACTTTATGTGTCAGGGCAATGATCATCACAATAAATGGAAAGCCCGTGTCTGACGAATTTGCATCTTCACTGCCCGACAGCGATACCCGCAGCAAGCTGGAGAAGGCGGCCGAAATAATCACCACTCATCTCGACAAGGCGTTGCAGGATTGCCTCGCCGCAGGCGTGGAGCGTGAGCATTTTACGGCCGCCGTTATTGCCACCATGATGCAGGCGGTGGAAACCAGTCTTGGCGGAAATGCCGCCGGGGCGCTCGAAGAAATGGCGCAGATGGCCAAACAGAAAGAAAGCGAAACGCCCGTCCAGTAGACGGGCGCTCCTTCATTCGACATCCCAATATCCGACGTCAATCAGTCCGGCGTGTGGATCGGCAGATCCAGCAGGGCGCGGCGGCGCAGCCACTGGCTCGGGCGGTAGCGCTCCTCGCCGGTGAGCTTCTGGATGGTTTCGAGGATTTTCAGGCAGTTGCGTGTGCCGAGATGTTCCGCGAGTTCAACCGAGCCTAAGGGATAGTTGAGACCAAGCTTCATCCCCTTGTCGATATCTTCCGGAGTGGCAACGCCGATCTGCGCCATTTCACAGCCGAGATTGGCGATCATGGCGCGAATACGCTGCGCGACAAAACCGGGATTGTCCTTGATCCGGGTCACCCCGCCGGAGACGGCCTTCAGCATGGCCATGACCGATTGCACGACGTCCTCATTGACACCGGGCGCGGCCATGATGGTTGCCCGGGAAAAAACACCTGTATGCGTGTCAATGGCGACAAGCCGCTTGGCATCAATGCCAAGACGAACGGCGAGCGCGGTGCAATCTTCGCCGATGGGATCGGCAAGGATCGGGGCGTTGCCATCGTCCACTGCCAGAATGGTCACGCCAAGGTCGCGCAGCAGCGTTTCAAGTGCGGTGGAACGTTCTGCAAGAACAACGCGGCGGGCCGGTTCGGCGGTGATCCTCTCATCAACCTCGGGGCGGAGGATCGTGCCATCATCCTCATATTTGTAAAAGCCGGCCTTGGTCTTGCGACCCAGACGGCCCGCCTCCATCATGCTTTCATGCAGCGGATAGGTGGAGAGGCGCTTGTCCTGGAAATAGCCGTTGTAGATGATCTGGCTGACCGGGAAATTGACATCGATGCCGGTGAGGTCGATCAGCTCGAACGGGCCCATACGAAAGCCGCAGGCCTCCCGCATGATGGCGTCTACCTGAAACGGCGTTGCCACCCCTTCCGAGACAATCCGCAAGGCTTCGGTTGTGTAGGACCGTCCGCCGAGATTGACAAGAAAGCCGGGGGCATCCTTGACGACAACCGGAACGCGGCCCATGCGCTTGCCGATGATTTCAAGGGCGCTGGTTACTTCCTTGCTGGTATCCGTACCGTTGATAACCTCAACCAGCTTCATCAGTGGAACAGGGTTGAAGAAATGCAGTCCGGCAATGCGTTCGCGGTGTGTGCAGGCGGAAGCGATGGAAGAAATGCGGATACTGGAGGTATTGGAGGCGATGATTGTATCCGGGCGGACAATTTCTTCAAGCTGCCGGAATACCTTCTGCTTGATGTCGAGATTCTCGACAATGGCTTCCACCACCACGTCGCAATCGGAAAGGCCTTCCATATTTTCCGCGACATTAAGGAGTGAGATGGCGTTGGTGCCTTCTGCCTTGTCCATGCGGCCCTTTTCGACGGACCGTTCGATCATTGAGGCGATGAAATCCCGCGCCGCTGCGGCGGCGCCATCGGCTGCATCAAAGATATAGACAGACATGCCGCCTGTCGCGGATACCTGGGCGATGCCGCGCCCCATGGCTCCGGCGCCGACAACACCTATTTTCAAGTCCTGCTTCTGCGGGTCGATGCTCATTACGTCTTATCCTGTTCTTGTCGAAAATGTGAGGGTGTTATACCCCGCGTATTAAAATTGTAAAAGCCTGCCTTGATGCCCTGCGACACAATCCTTACATAATTCACCAATAGCGCCTTTAAGGGCTATTCGCCGCTGCTACCGGTGATCGGTCGGCAGCTTACTCGCTCATAAGGAGGAGGAATCAATGCCGCGTGCCATGTCGTTCAACCATCCGCTGATGTTGGGTTTCGACCGCTTCGAGCAGATGCTTGACCAGCTCTCAAAGACATCCGGCGACGGATATCCCCCCTATAATATTGAACAGATGGGTGACAATCGCCTGCGCATTACCCTTGCTGTTGCCGGGTTTACGGAAAATGACTTGCAAATAACGCTGGAACAAAGCCAGCTGATCATACATGGTAAGCAACGGGATGAAACAGACCGCGTATTTCTGCATCGGGGTATTGCGGCCCGCCAGTTCCAGCGTAAATTTGTTCTTGCAGAGGGGCTGGAGGTTGCAGGCGCCGAAATGGAAAATGGGTTGCTCCATATTGATCTGGAGTTGCCGACGCCGAAAGTCGAAAGCCGTCAGATAACGATTAATCGGAAAAACTCAAAAAAAGAAATGAAGACGGTCAATCCGTCGGAATTTATTGACTAAAATTCATAGGGTCGCGTTAAGGAGTTCTGGAAATGTTATATCAGGAAGCCACACTTCGCCATTTAAGTCCTGCGGCATTCGGAATGCTGGGATCAATGGATATGGCCTATGTTCGCCCGGTAACGGAGAATGGCTCGATTATTTTCCGCATATTTGCGGCCAATGGCCAGCGGCTTGGTGATGAAAAGACCGCGGCGGCGGCACTTGTCGTTGCGCGTCAGAATGATTTCGAGGCATTTCTCATCAATTGAATTGTGCAAGGCGGCGGACCAGGCGGCCTAGGCGTCTGGCTGTGACGCTTCTTCCGTGAGAATGGCATAGAGGGCGTCGGCGTCATGGCTGCCGCGCAGCTTTTCGCAGCGTCCCTTATCCCGAAGAGTGCGGGAGACCCGGGCGAGCGCCTTCAGGTGGTCAGCACCAGCGCTCTCCGGCGCCAGTAAAAGAAACAGCAGATCGACCGGCATATTGTCCATGGCGTCATAATCAACGCCGTGGTTAAGCTTGGCGAAGATGCCATGCACTTTGTCAATTCCCGATATTTTTCCATGCGGGATGGCAATTCCCTTGCCAATCCCGGTGGTGCCGAGACGCTCACGTTCAATCAAAACATCAAGTATATCGCGCTCCGGGCAGCCGGTAATCGTTGCCGCCCGCCGCGCCAGTTCCTGTAACGCCTGCTTCTTGCTTGTAGCTTTCACGTCCGCAAAGACCGTATGCGGCTGAATTAGATCGCTAATTTCCATGATAATTGAACCAGTCGGTCGTTATGGCTGCAAAAAGCACGGGGTCAGGCCGATTTGCCCGGTTTTTCGATTCGCGGATCGATCCAGCCGATGTTGCCGTCAGGGCGCCTGTAGACAACGTTCAATTCCTTCGTTTTGGAATTCTGGAACATCATGGCAGGCAGGTTTGCGAGGTCCATCCGCATCACGGCCTCCCCTACGGAGCAATCCGGGATATCGGCACTGCTTTCGGCAATGATCATGGGCTGCCAGTCATCCTGCGTTTCCTCTTCCGGCCGTTCGTCTTCCGGTTCGGGGGCGAGAACATAGCTCTGAGCGGCGAAGGCCAGCTTGGCCTGATAGCGCTCTTTGCCATGATGGCTTTTCAGACGCCGCTTGTAACGTCGAAGCTGTTTCTCGACGCGTTCAAGGGTCGAATCAAAACTGGCGTATGGGTCCGCATGGTCGGCCGATGCCGTAACATCAATGCCGGAACCGATATGGACGCTGCATTCGGTGTGGAAGTTATGATTTTTCCGGCTCAGAGTGACCTGGGCGTCAATGGCATTGTCGAAATATTTTGAAACGCCATTTTCCAGGCTCGCTTCAATATGCTCTCGCAGGGCGTCGCCGACATCAATCTGCTTACCTTTAACAATCACATGCATCACAAAGATCCATTCCTGAAGTGAGACCAAAATCCGCCACACAGGCATTCAAAGCCATATGAGGGCGGGACCATAGTTTTTGTGTATTGCAATGTCAATACACGCGAAATGAAATGGGGATTTGGCGTGATGATTGCATTCTCTGCGTCCCTCCCTAGGAAGCAATCAGCTGCTTTTTCAGTCTTCGGCGTTCTACGGAAGACGGTATATTCATAGCATCACGATACTTCGCAACAGTACGCCGTGCAATATCAATCCCCTGAAGTTTCATCAATTCGACGATTTTGTCATCAGACAATATGCGGTTTGGCGCCTCATCATCCACAAGCTGTTTCAGCCGGTGGCGGACGGACGCCGCAGAATGGGAATCGCCGCCCGAAGTGGAGCCGATGGCCGAGGTAAAGAAATACTTCATCTCAAAGACCCCGCGCGATGAGGCCAGATATTTGTTGGAAGTCACCCGGCTGACCGTGCTTTCATGCATGGAAATTGCCTCGGCGATGGTTTTGAGATTAAGCGGGCGGAGAAACTCAATTCCTTGTGTAAAGAACAACTCTTGTTCTTCCACCAGCGCTGTTGCTACCTTCAGGATGGTTTGCGCCCGCTGATCCAGCGATTTCACCAGCCAGTTCGCCGAGTTGAGACATTCGGAGAGGAACTCCTTCTCATCCTTGTCCCGCGATTTTTTGCTGATGATTGAATGATAGCGGTTGTTAACGAGCACTTTCGGAAGGGTTTCGCTGTTCAACTCCACATGCCAGCCCCCATCCGGACGGCGATGGACAAACACATCGGGAACCACTGTCTGGGCAACCTCGCCGCCATATTTCAGGCCAGGTTTCGGGTCCAGGGCCTTTATTTCCGAGATCATCTCGGCGAGGTCTTCCTGATCGACATCGCAAACGTCGAGCAGTCTCCTGAAATTGCCATTTGCCAGCATTTCGAGATTATCAAGCAGGGCGGCCATGGCGGGATCATAGCGGTTCTTTTCTTGCAGTTGCAGAGCAAGACACTCGGCGAGATTGGCGGCGAAAACGCCAGTGGGTTCAAGTCCGCGCAGCTTCTCCAGCACTGCATGGACACGCTGGCGCGGGCATCCCAGGCTACCGGCAATCTCATCAAGATCTCCGAGAAAATAGCCTGCGTCGCTGACCAGGTCGATCAGGTAGGCGGCGATCATCTTGTCGGTTGGCGACAGGGATAGCAGGGCCATTTGCCGCGACAGATGATCCTGGAGAGAGAGATCGTCGCTCAAGGTATTTTCAAGGTTGAGGTCGGTGCCGGAATAGGAGGCGCTTCCCGTACTGGCGGCGAGATACCCCGTATTGGCAGCATCCGCGGCGATGCTGTCACCCGGCGCATCGTTGGCGGCGTCATTGGTATAGATATTATCGTAATCAGTATCGATTGCGGTGTTTTCGCCCGCGGACAGAGGGATGTTCTCGGAGACGCGCCATTCTTCCAGAGGAGGTGCTTCCGCGTCATTGTCAAAATCGGTTCCCTCATCATATGACAGATAGTCATCATCCCCCGACAGGCTGTCGGCCCGTTCGAGGAGGGGGTTTTTTTCCAGCTCCTGCTCGACATATGCCGCGAGATCCAGATTAGAGAGCTGCAACAGCTTGATGGCCTGTTGCAGCTGCGGCGTCATGACAAGCTGCTGGCTCTGTCTTAGATCAAGTCTGGGCGTTAGCGCCATTTTTCTCCCGATCCCGTCAGTCTCTGTAGCCTAGAGATTGAAGCGATCCCCCAAATAAACGCGTCTTACTCCTTCGTCGGACACGATTTCCGACGGATTGCCTTCTTTTATGACACGTCCTTCGTTAAGAATATATGCACGGTCAATGATATCAAGCGTTTCGCGTACGTTATGCTCGGTGATCAGAACGCCAATTCCGCGATCCTTGAGATGGGAAACAAGATCGCGGATATCGCCGACGGCGATCGGGTCAATCCCGGCCAGCGGCTCGTCGAGCATGATATAGTTGGGTTTGCCGGCAAGCGCCCGGGCAATTTCAACACGTCGCCGTTCACCGCCTGAAAGCGCAATGGCGGGTGTGCGGCGAAGATGCGAGATGGAAAATTCCGCCAGCAACCCTTCCAGCATGGCCTCGCGTTTTTCGCGGTCGGTTTCGATCAGTTCCAGAACGGCGCGGATATTCTGCTCCACATTCATGCCGCGAAAGATGGAGGCTTCCTGCGGCAGATATCCGATGCCAAGACGCGCCCGGCGATACATCGGCAGTTCGGTCACATCGCGCCCATCAAGATATATGGTGCCGTAATCGGGGCGCAGCAGGCCGGAAATGATATAAAAGCTGGTCGTCTTGCCCGCGCCATTCGGCCCCAGAAGGCCGACCGCCTCTCCCCGGTTGACGGTGATATCCACCCCGCGGAGTATAGGGCGTTTCTTGAAGGCTTTGCCAATATTCTGTGCCCGCAGCCCCGTATTCTCGGCGACCAGCCGGGGACGATTATCGGGAGGTTGTATACCTGTCGTCATCCGTGTTTCATACTTTACTCGCCGGCTTTTTCTTCAGGAACGAATATCCCCTTCACGCGGCCCTGGTTTCCATTCGTGCCCGTTCCGCCTTCCACCCGGCTCTGGCCGGTGGCCAGATTGAGGGTGAGACTGTCGCCGCGCAACACATTCTTACCTTGGGTTAATACCACATTTCCCGTTAAATCAATTTGTTTATTTGTCACCCGATAAACGCCTTTGTCACCTTGAGCCGTTTCACGCGGGTTGGAGATAAAAACATCACCGATGGCGTCAATCTGGCGGATATTGGTGGGCTCCTCCTGATTTTGCTGTTTTTGGTCCGAATAATGAACGATCAGCCGCGCCGCGCGCATGCGGATTTCGCCCTGGATGACTTGTACATTGCCTTCAAATATGGCGATCTGCTCCGCCTGCTGCACTTCAAGTGAGTCGGCTGTGATTTCAATGGGCTGATTGCTGTCAAAGGCGCCGCCGCTGGATTGGGATTGCGCCATGGCTAACGGAATGCTGATTACCAGAGAAAATGCAATGGCAGGAAGCAGCGATTTCAATCCATGGGTCAGCTTCTTCATAAGAGGGTCTTCCGTGGCCGTTCAGGGGTTGATGGTGAGCTTGACATTGCCGTCGAAGCGTATGTTACCAGTTATCTGGTCTGCGGCAAGGCTGTCGGCCTCAATCATGCCGAGCGGCCCATGCCCTTTGAGCGGGTTCTGGCTCACGACAGTTTGCTGCTTCAGATCAACCCGGGCCGAGTTGGCGGCAAGCTGGTTGCCACTATCGCTGAATATGTCGATTTTACCGTAAAGGTCCAGAATGCCGGTCTCCGTATTGAGTTCTCCCTCGGGTGCGGTGATGGAAATCCAGTCCCCGCTGGTCAGGGTGATATCGGCCTGGAGGTTTT
>CEOG01011877.1_pt1 | contig 30685 bp, 13 predicted proteins | sample 530301 | NCBI WGS metagenome assembly CEOG01 (sample SAMEA2619903, study PRJEB7988) | marine metagenome | biome: marine biome (ENVO:00000447); feature: surface water layer (ENVO:00002042); material: "saline water (ENVO:00002010), including plankton (ENVO:xxxxxxxx)" | depth 5 m | reverse complement strand
GCATCAGCCACACTCTTAATTATCTGACCAGTAACTTCATAGGCCCTGGCCGACCCAGTTTCTTGAGAAATCTCCATGATTCCATCAATAGCCTCCTGACCCTTTTCAATTAAAGAGTACAGTTGACCACGGGTATATTCATAGTCTCGTTTTAAGTCTGGTTTTTCTTCTTTTTTAACGATTTCGACATCGCGGCTAACAGGGGTAACCTTATCACATCCATCTGACGATGAAATCTCAAGAGCATCCCCGATTGGATCGTTCGACATTGTGCTTCCTCACTATTAAACATCAGTTCCCTGCGAAGGAGAATATTCTTTGAAATCGGTAAAGAACGAGGTCATTTCGTTGAAACCAAAATCATCACCGTCAAGAATCAAATTATCATCACCAGTTAGAGGCAGATCAGGTGTTCTAGTTCCACTGATAATGTTCACAACAGATCCATTAACATGATCAGTTGCGGTTGTTCCATCAACACCGCGATAGACGGTGATATCATTGCCCGAGATGGAGCGTATTTGCATATTTTCAGAACCAATATTAATGTAATCGTCAACTGCAAATCCTGTTGCATTTTGTAGGTTTACAATTGTTTCCTCAGCATCTAGATCATTAACGAGTCTTCCCGTACCGTCATTATCATAATCCTTAATTGCACGGGGAGTTGCGCGATATCTAACCTCTCTTCTTGCACGGAGTTTATCCGTATCCGTAAAGTAATCGACTTGTACCTTCTTGATAAGACCGTCTGGCGTGTCTGCGATAGCACCAAATAGGTAAGTCTTGGCCGTAAAGGTAATTGATGTAATCATTGCACGGCGATTATCAAAGTTACCCTCATAATCATCAGACATATTGATGTTTTCAATCACAATGGGAACATCTCTTTTTTCACCAATACTATCAACTAGATTAATAGTAACATTCAAAGATGGTTGAAAATATGGCAAAATTTGTTCAATAATTTGGAGCATATCATCATTTGTTTTTGTTGCAATACTCAACTGAAATGCAACGTTATAAGGAACAGGCATGAAAACCTTTTTTACGTTTCTCGCTGCATCACCTTTTACAGATTTAAATGTTTGAGTAACAGTTGCCTTCCTGGTGGGATCATAAGTAATCCCCGTCATTTCAAATGATAATCTGGGTAGAGTAATAGCAGGTCTACCTCTCAACTCACCCTGTTGTTCAAGTTTTGCCAAAAACTTTTGCATTGGTCCATAAGCCAATGGCACCTTCATTCTGTTCTCTTCTGTTCCAGCATCGTTCTTCTGACGAATTTCGATGTTGTTAAAAAGAGTACCAAAACCAATGACGGTTCTTCTCAGGATTTGATGATAAAAATATGTGCCAACCATGATGTTTTTTAACTATTTAGAAAGTACCGAATGGATTTGTTTCAGTCCAATCAACAATACCATCTACATCTGTAGCTGCATCTTGAATTTCGGTATTCGATTCAAATGCATCAACACCAGTTGATTCATCATGTTCATAGGAAATACTATTCAAAATGTAGTTGGCTGTTACATGATCCAAATCTCCAGTTGATGTTGTGGTTGCAGATCCCGCGATAACTTCACCAATCGCCAAGTTACCAGCAACATTATAAACTTTCAATACATTTGTGGATGCATTCCATTCTTTTACTAACGCTGTCGCTAAACCACTTTGTCCTGTAATTATTTCATTTAAAAGGTAATCTCCAGAGTTAACAGGAACCCCTGGTTCGTCAAATGTTATTGTTGGAATAGTTGTATATCCAGCACCAGCGTTTGTAATTGTTGTTCCAGTTACAATACCCGCACTACTGATAAATGCTGTTGCTGTAGCCGTACTAATTCCACCAGTGAGAGTCACTGATGGGATAGTAGTATATCCAAATCCAGCATTAGTTATTGTTGTGGAAGTAATAATTCCAATAGAATTTATTTGAACAGTTCCAGTGGCTGTACTGATGCCTCCCGTCAAAGTAACAGTTATGGTATCCGTAATACTATAACCAAATCCTGGACTTGTTAAAGTAACTCCTGTAATAATTCCCGTACTATTAATAAATGCTGTTGCTGTGGCTGTAGATCCAACTCCAGCTGGATCACTAATTGTTAATATTGGTGCGCTATAATAATATGCACCAGAATTTCCAATGCTAATGGAGTTAATTGTTGTTCCAATACCAACTCCCGCAGTAATGATTCCAGATCTAAATCCAGATGGATTTGCAATAGTTACTACTGGATTAGTTCCATAATTTTCACCAGGACTTGAAACACTCAAACTCGATACTGTACTTGCAACACCAACTGTTGCGATTCCTGCTGTAACAATTCCTGCCTTAAATCCAGTTGGATCGGAAATTGTAATGGTTGGAGCTACAGTATAACCAACACCAGATTGTGTGACCGTAATAGAGGTCACAACACCTGTCACAACATTTCTTGTTTCTGAAGTGGTTCCAATGCCAATACTAAACGCATCGTAACTTTCAGCTGCGGTTACAATACCAACTTTTCCTTGAGCAGCTAACGTTTCATAGGGACTCGATATAGCAGCTGTCGTAACTACAGTATATCCAAATCCAGCATTAGTGTATCTAATCTGTGATACTGTTCCCGCAGAAGATACAACTGCTTCAATTACGGCATTTGATGTAGAGAGTCCACTTGGTGAGGTAGAAACCGCAACGACTGGTGCCTTAGAATATTTTGTACCTTCAAAGAACGTATTAAGATTAAGAACACCATCACCAATATTAGCTCTGGCCTTGGCACCAGATCCACTTCCAAGTATGGTTACAGTTGGTGCTGTAGTATAACCAAATCCTGGATTTGTAATCTTGATTGACTGGAGAGAATATGTTGTAGATCCTGCTCCAATTGTTCCAATAGCCACAGCAGTAGCATTCCCTAGAACCGCACCATTTGGTGAAGTTGAAATAGACACAATTGGAACAGATTCGTATCCATAACCATCATTTTGAATGATGATTTCATGCACTCCACCATTAACGGGACTGAAGTTAGCTGTTGCTGTCAAACCAGCACCAACCAAATTTAGAGTAACAACATATCCAATGTCTGCTGCATTATCATCAATATCACCAATACCCGTGTCAATGACCTCCTGTTCATATTCAAAGAGTTCACATCTCAGTTCAAAAGTTGTTAATTGTCCAAATTGATAGAATGGACTTTCATGTTCAACAAATTTAATTTCAAATAAACTATCTGTAAGTGGGAAATAAATTAAATCTCCCTCCATCGGTCTACCAAAGGAAGAATCCAATCTTCTGTCTTCGGCAGAATCTATGTTTGAAGCAAGTTCTCCAATATAATCTTGAAATCTTTCCTTGGAAATGATGAATGTGGCTTCGTCAGTTACTCTGATACCAAATTTGGTCATCAGATCACCAGAACCCTGAAAACCATCTACATTTGCAATATAAGCTTCAATCGGATATGCATCATCAAATCTAGCGAGAATGTTCTCTCGCATGATTCTGTCAGTACCCATATATTTTCTGGGCATGTAATAAACCTCTTGGCCATACATCCTAAGATGTTCATTAACCAAGTCTTGTACCAGTCTCTGTTCACTGGCTACTGCTTGTCGGAAAAAAGGATTTAGTGGAGTCATCAGCCGATCAAATCAAGGGGAGGAAGTTCATAGTCAAACGTCATTCTTTGTTGCAACTCTGCAAGCTCTCTGAGTGCATCTTCATAGAGTTGTCTACCATTCAATGTAAGTCCACCAGGGAGTTGAACACCTTGGAACTTCATTAAATTTTGGCCCCATTGTCTTTTGATCAATGAAGTCAAATATTTTTTCAGGTAAGAATCATTATAAACCTCAGAATTACTTGATGGATCTAAGATTCTGAAACAATCAATGACTAGGTAATCTCCTGCTGTTTGAGATTCCCAATCCATATCAATATAGAGTCTATTACCCCTTTTGTTATATCTTACTTTTTTATCTGGACTAATTAAGAATTGAATAGTTTCAAGATACTCTTTGACCATTGTGTAGTTCAATAGTTCCACAGAACTAAAGTTATAAACATCGTTCAGGAAAATTTGATAGGAAATACTGAACATGTTCTGTGAAATGGTATTATCATCAAATCTGAAAATACCCTGAACTCCTATTACATGATCTGGAATTTCAATATAATTTCGCGCTTCTGTATATTCTGTTTTGGTTGAGAAAAAGTGAGTGGCTCCTACACCAACTTGTTCAATAGTTACTCCCAATCCAGTTTTGGCATTTGCAAGGCTGGTAGCCACCCGTATTTCGTTAGGACTATCAACAATAGCATAGTATTCAACACTATCAGTGCTAATGCCCAGAAAAGCTGTCGTTCCGATACCTGGCACAGAGATGCCATCTGCGATTGCGATTGAGGTGCTACCTGCGCCTGTAAAACTATAGAAGATTTGTGTTCCTGTTGCAAGGCCGTGATTTGGTAAAATGAAACTTCCAGTTGATCCTGTATCAGCAGTTCCAACCTTTACTATTTCTCCATTACTGCCGTCAAATGACTGTGAATGAATACCAATAGAACCAATCTGCTTAGTTCTCGCTGCGTCAATTTCCCATTGTTGGATTTGGTGTTTGAGAAACATTCTCTCAACACCATCCATATGTCGTTCTTGAAAGAACTGAATGGCATCATCTACAAGATCATCAATTTGATCTTCATCTACATTTACTTCCAGAACTGGCTCACCCAGCTGTCTAAGACAGTAATCGATCAGTTCTTGTCTAGTGCTAGGTTTAGCCATTTATATAGAACTAGCTTCCAGCTATTTAGTAGTCGTCTTTTAGTAGGTGCCGCAATCAATGGTGTCTGTGTAGACAGGAACACCACTTAACGATGTGAGTAAATACGTTGATGTGGAAATACCTGCCGTTGGGGAAGAAGTAAATCCCACTCCTCCATCAGTTCCTGCATATGCAACACCATTAGTATCAAGACTATCTGAAATAATTAACGACGCTAAAGTGGAGACACCACTTACAACCAAAGAATCAAAGTCAGCATCAGTGCCAGTTAGTCTAGTTACATTTGTTGTTCCACCTATAGAAGTTACATATGAAAGTGTAGTTGCATTTACAACTGCAGATGTTCCAACACCTACGGGTGTATTATCAATACTTCCACCTTGAATCGTAGCCGATGTGATGGTAGAAGCACTAGATATCGTTACGTCAGAAGCATGAAGAGATTTCCATCTAGCTGAAGATGATCCAAGATTATAAAGATTGTCGCTCAGTGGTTCCCAATGTTGATTGACTGTAAATGAGTCTCTGGAATTACTCCATACAATCTCGTAATCAGAATCACCTTTAATGGCAATACCACCACCGTCAGCTCCAGCGTCTGAAGGACTTCCACTATCTGGCACCGCCAGATCAATCTTCTTATCTTCAATTTGAGTTATAGTTGAACTCAAATATGTCAAGTTACCATTAACTGTCATGTCACCAGTGACAGTTAACGCACCTCCTACTAATACATCATCATCTAAGTTTACGGTAATTGTATTACCATTACCTACCGCTACGGTATTGAGATTTGATCCACCAAGTATATGTAAAGACTCTGATCCAAGACCTACACTACCAGTAAACTCATCTCCAACAATATTGAGTCTCTGATCGTTAGTAGCAAATCCCAGAACTCCATTTAGACCTTGAACAAGGATTTGTCCTGTAGTTCCACGACCAACTGGAAAAGTATATGTTGTAGCTCCAGAACCTACCGTAAGGTTTTCAATCAGGCCAGTGGTAAAAATACCAGTAAGTCCAAAGGAACTATTGCCCGCAGACACGTTTTCAACATCTAACGTGCGTGTCGAATCAAGAAACTGGATTGTACTATTATTGGTTATCAGACCATCACTATTAACAAATAATAGTGGACCACCATCAGATGTTGTTGATAATCCAGTAATTAAAAGATCATCTCTGGATACATACGTCGTAGATCCAAAAGAAACCGAACTAGCAAAACTTACGGTACTAGCAAAACTTATATTACCATCAAAATTAACATCCTGAAAAGTTGCTATACCAATTGAATAAAAATTGTCAATTGTGCTTCCTGCACCAACAACTATAGCAGAATTTTCAGTAAGAGTTCCTGGTTGGTGATCTAATAATCTCGCATTCCACTCACCACCAATTACTACTGGATCTCCTTGATCATTACCAACGAATAATCTGCCTGCCTTATTATTATAAGTTGCAGAATTAGAAACATCAATCGTTACGGCTAATTCGCCATAATTTAGTGATGTAGGGGCAGATATTCCTGTTGACCTTTTAATCTTAATGATAGCCATCAGAAGGTGCCTCCATCAATCACAGTGTCATCACCCAAATTTGCTTGAGCTGTCCAAAGTCCAGTGATTGCGTTATACACCAGGATGTTACCATCAGCAACACTAGAAACACTAGTGTCTGAAAGAGCTCTGAGAGTGCCACCAGCGGCAGCTCTAGAAGTACTAGCGACTTTAACTGCGTTAACTCCGCCAACCGTAATCCTTATCGGATTAGCCATTTACTTTACCCCACCGTTTTAGTAGCACTTTCTCTCACTAAAACTTGGCCCTCAACAACTTTTGTTACATCGGAATTTGAATCACTTAAAAAGATGTCATAAATGTATCTACCAGGTTTTATTGTTTTAGTTACATCTCTTGTCATTGCAAGTTTTAATTGACCAGCCAATCGGTCAGTAAAACTAACAGTAAAGTCATATGACCTCTTACTACTAGAATGCTTTCTTATTCGAGCACTAGCAGTATAATTTGTAAGATTTAACGCATCACCATTTGCAGCAGAAAGGTTAAACGTTTGTTCAAAATCGGTGCCTTGATCAATAATTAAGTTAACGACATAAACAGCCATAACATCAATAGCACCTTATCTATAAGATATTTATGTGTTCTACAGTTTATTAATCAAATCCTTCAATAATGACTTGATTTCTACAATTTCATCTTCAATGTTGTCAATTCGATTTTTTTCTTTGAGTTTTTGATTTTTCATTGCCATATAATTTTGATAGGCTGCGGTGTCGTTATTAATAACGGCACCGCTTTCCGTATCTCTCAATAATTCGGCATGTCCTTCTACTTTTTGATACATTATGCAAATGCGATGGCTCTAAGTTCTTTGATCTTTGGAGGGTATGCTTGGTTTGTTCCAGTCATAATGACTTTGATTTCAAATCCAGAAAATTCAGGTAAATTTTTCGCGGTAAATTGATAATCTCTAAAGTCATTTCTAGATTTTGCGGGAGGAACTAATGCATCTGGATGTCCATTATTATTTTTGGGATCCGTTACTTTATCCCCAAATCCATCTCCAGTTGTATCTGTAAGATTTTCATAACCAGGGAACAATTCAAACGTTTGTTGATCATCAGCAGAATCAGATCTGAAGAGTTTATACATTACACGGAAATCTGCACTTGGATCTCTATACGCCGAGAATTTAACTTGGAGTAAGGTTGCGGGATTTTGAAGATTAACTCTCTTACTCAGATAAATTGCAGCGTTAGGATCGTCAAATCTAGAATTGACTCTTCTGTCATCGGGGAAGTTCGTAATTTGTTGATCCAATCTGTTTGTCGTTGTAATGACAGACATTCTGTCAGTATCAATTACAGGAGAAACATTAGGATCTCTAGTGGAAAGAACTAACTCCATTGTAAATGACTTACTACCAGGCAGAGCGGATAATTTGTCCTGTTCATTAACCTTGGATGCGATCATCCTTGGAGAATCAAAATTGTTTTGTCCACTGATGTCAATGGTTTCAAATCCTTGATCTTGGAATGAAACTTCATTACCATCTATACTTGTTCCAGAAATTGTTCTAACTCTTCCCGAAATGTTAGTGGCCTTAGGAGCAGTAAACTGAATATTTGGTGTCAGTGTTTCAAAAGCAATGTTTTGAGTCGCTCTTGCTCTGGAACCACCAAGATTTTGAGTATCGGAAATCTTAAGTGTAGGGAAAGAGTTAGTTCCATCTCTAACGGTGCCCACTCCTGTTGAAGTTGTATCAACTTTCAGATAGTAAGTATCAAGTGTTCTGGGTACGTTGTTAGCAATTTCTGCAAAACTATGGGTCTTGTTAATTCTTCTGAGAGAAATTCCAGAAGCTTCATACTTAGTAACTAGATCACCCACTCTGTGAATTTGAGCAACAGTGTTATCAATTCCTCTTGTAATACCAGTGAGTTTTTGTGGAGTTGATCCAGCATCTACACCAGTATATTCAATGATTTCATCATTGATTTTCGCATATCCAGGGTTGGTTGTGGAAACACCCACATTTTCAAAACTTGCAAATAATCCAACAGCTGCAATTTCAACATCAGTTGTACTTGTATTTGAATACTGTGTAGAAACTGTTGATGTTGAAGTAACACCAATTGCACCAGAAATAGTTACTTTGTTGTTCGCAGCGTGCATACCGTGGTTTCTCTGAGTAACCTTGAAATGTAGGCCATCTCTGTAAGGTTCTGTGTTAGAAATTGCACTTGGTATGGATCCTGTGAGTGTAGATGCAACACCAACAGAGTTGATTGTCATCAGTTCACTGGATGTATTGAATGTTCCCTGAACTTTATCAAGAATAAGGGAATTTGTTGCAGAAATAATACCAACATTGAATCTGATGTTTCTTCCAGTTTCACCTAAATCACAACCAAGAACATCACCTTCAGCATAACCAGAACCACCAGAAACTACAGTTACAACTCCAACAGAACCAGATGTAACTTGAATATTTGCAGTAGCACCAGATCCATTACCAGTAATTGTTGTAAGTGCAATTCCAGTATAGGTCAGATTTGATGCTGCTGGAGTCAGACCAGTTCCAACAGTATTTGTGGTAATACCACCTGCCTCTGTGGCAGAAGTATTGATCTTAATAGCACCAAGACTCTTAGTTACGTTTCCTTCAGCAGTTTGATTTCCAACCTGAGTCATTCTGCTTCCAATACTGAAATCTCTAGTGATAACAGTAGAACCAAGGCCAACAACAATTTCTTGAGTCAAGAATTCAAAAGCATTTCTCCTCAATCTTGGATTGTTTTGAACACCTACACCCAGTTCAGGATTATACAACTTGAGTGTTCCTGGAACCAAGGTGAAATCAGCCTTATAAAGGGTGAATTTCATGTCCTCAAACTGAGAAGGTGTCCATGTAGAACCGTTCTGAGACTTAAACAGAGATCCCATGTATGGTTGTTGGGATACAATGGTTCTCTCACTCTCAGGTAAAGAGGCAGTTGTTAGATCCTCTTGTTCCATCTCTGCAATGAATACGTTGTAATCATTCGAGTTTGAGATCAGGACAATTGCATATTCTTCAACACCTGCCAAGAAAACTGGTGATGGGAAAGTAAATCTTGTTGGAACAGTACCGTCAGTTGACAGATTAATTTCTGCTGGTTCAAGAGTAACTTCACCAAATGGTACAACTGTACTGGTAGGCAAACCAGTTTTCATTGTTCTGATTTGACATGTTACAGGAATGTTTGCATCTCTTGTACTAAAGAAGATGTCAACAGACGTAATAAATGCACCATTCTCCTCTGGAATTTCAAAGGACTGTGCCAATGGATCACCCCATCTTCTTGGTGGTGGTGGAGGTGGTGGGCTAACAAATCTTCTCAGGTTTACATCACGGAGTTCTTCTACGGTTACATCAACAACACGTTGAATAGTAGAGTCTCTTACCGTATCATCAGTAAAGGTTTCTCTTTGAATATCTGCATTACGAACATTAATTACATCCTCCTGGAAGGTATTAATTGTTCCTTCTGCACGATATAAGGACTCTGCGGAAGATGGATTATCAGCAGGACTGAGAGAGTTCACAGGAGAACTTGTGACTCTGAAACTTCTTGTACCAGTCTCAAAAGAAGGAGCAGTAACAGAAGTATTAATATCTGGAATGAAATAAGATCCAATTAAAGTACCCTTTTCATCCGTAATGAGTCTTAAATCATTGATGGTGGCCTCTGCGCCACTTGTCTGACCAATAAGTCTCATTCCCTTAGCAGCAAATCCTCTAAAATCTCCCAGAACTTGAAGTTGAAGAGAAGCTGTATCAACGTTAAGAATAGAACTTGTTGCCGAATAAACGGAACTAATTCCAACAGCGTCAGAATATGGGTTTACATCATAGATTGTTGTGGGGTCATCATATGCGCCGAGTTTGTGGTTAGCAGCTGCAACACGGAATGTGATTTCTGGTCCAGTTCCTCCAGCAACAACATTATCACCAGGAGTGGTTCCTACTACAGTTTCTCCAACTTGGAAAACACCCTGTTGCATGGTGATTTCAAGTAATTTTGGTGTAGTAAACGAGGTTACATCTACACCATCAAAGAAAGTATAGAACTGTGTTCTTGGTTTGATTCTAGTGGCTACAAACTCAACGTTTCTAGATCTAATGAAAGGAACAATTTCATTATTTACAAGTCTAGTTCCAAGACTTTCAGTATCAATTCTCTCATTAACTTCAAGTTGGACCCCACTTCTGGTAAGACCCGTTTGAATATTAATTGTTTGTAATCTTTCTGTCTGGAACGTATCTCTCATCAAGAGACTGCGGTTTTGCCAACCCCAACCACCTCTCCATCCAGAGTCACTAACAGTAGTGACATTAGTTCTTTCTCTTGAAATTTCTCTTTCGGTAGTTTCAAGAGTTCTCCACTCTTCTTCCCATGCACCCCAATCAATAGGAGCCAATCCAGTGTTAGGATCTACATTCAAAGAAGTCATGAAGGCATCGAAAGATCCTTCAATCTCTACATTGTTGACAGCAAGATTTCTTTCATCAACCCAAACATCAGATGCTGGATTCAATTGAACTCCACCACCCCAACTAATGATTGCAAATGGGTTAACATTTTCAGTTTTGGTTGCAAAGTTTTGTCTTACAAAAGCATTTTCAGTGTAATCTAATGTAACCAAGTCTCCAGTTTTTCTAAGAGAATTGGATTGCAGATCCGAAACTTGCGTGAGGTCTGCATTTGGATTTGCAGTAGTGCCAATGCCAACAACTTGTTCGGATCCCAGAAGAAGATCAATCGCTGTTGTATAGTGAAGTGGTCTTAAATAACCCTTAGATTTTTCAATAGATGATCTGAATATAGGAGATGCAATATTATGTGAAGTATGAGATCTAAAGTTATCTACAAAGAATCCAGACTTGAATCTATCTAAACCAGTAGTTGCATCCTTGATATTGAGGTTTGCAGTATCTGTTTCAAGAAGAGAAAGTTGACTGTAGAATTCAATATTCTCAACTCTCTGTTCCAAACGGGCAATGTCAAACATTGTGTACCGTTTGTGTTTAGAAAGGACGACTCTTGTTTCTGCGTTGGCCTGTCTTACATATGGGAAATTAAAGATAGTAGCGACAGTAAACGCATCTTGAGCAACTTCAGGTGCAAGAGGTCTTTCTGAAGGAGCACCTCTCTTAATTTCAAAAGTGCCTAATTTGTTCAGAATAAGTTTATCAGTTCTTCCCAAATAATATGAATATCCAAGATTTAATGTTTCATCTGGAATAAGAATGTTTGGTACACCAGTTCCTTCTGCTGAGAAATCTCTGAAATCATATTCAAAGGGAGAATCTGTATCGGAAGATGGGCTATAGTTTTTGACTCTGGGTCTAACATCAATAAAATCAGTTATTAAATTAGTTCTAGCAAGAGAAGGTAAATCATTATCATAAGTTTCGGGAGGATAACTATTAACTGTGATTAAATCTCCACCAGCACCAGTATCTACAGTGAAATGATCGTAGATGATTGCAAGTTGTCTGGATGGTTCGGCTGCTCCAGGATCTCTTACAATTCTAGAGTAATCCAAATATTCTGGTCTTTGACCATTATCAAAAGTAAAGTCATCAACAATATTTTTATCACCAATAACTACATTTGATACGGATCCAGTAATACCAGAACTCTTAAAAACAACAGATTCTTCTACTGTAAATCTCAGTTCATTTTCGTAAACAATATCAACAGTCGAAGTTGTGGAATCAACAACTCTAGCCACAGCACCACTAGTAGATCCAAGGATAATTTCTCCCTGAAGGGTATCTGTGAGATCAGAGCTTCTGTTGATCAGAGTTAATTGTGGAAGAGTTGGTTCATCTACGGTTGAGGATTCAAATACAGCATGAACTCTGATGCCATCAGGAACATTGATACAAATCTGATCATCTTCAACCCTGGTGCCATAAACTGTGTTATATGTTAGGCCATTATTAAATGAAGTTCCAGTTGATCCAGAATGTTCATATTTTGATCTGTTAATAACTGTTTTACTGCATCTTGTAAGATTTTTAGTCTTTGATTTAATATTAACCTTTTCTAAAGTTGCAACCAAAACAGCATTTGTATCTGTGGTTTTACTAAGACCACGAAGTGATACGTTTTTAAATGTCGTATTAAAAACAACTTTTGCACTTGTCAAGGATTCAACCGTGCCATCAGAATATACCAGATTATATCTTTCTTCATCAAAGGGTTGGAAGAATAAATCCCTATCTTCAATGGTAACACTTCCTCTGTTAGAAGCAATGTTTAATGTATATTGCTTTCTAATTTGAATGGTAGCATTTGTAAGATCTACACTAGAAATATATGGTTGTGGTAAATCACTTAATAATGTGGAACTTTGAGCTCCAATAATTGTTGGTTTTAAGAGAGTAAAATCACTAGTTTGAATTTCTGTAGTTGTTAGGCCACCATCACAGACACCACTTACACTAGATCCAAGAGAAACAATGGTGATGGTTGATCCATCGGAAGAAATTGCACTTACTCTATTGAAAGTTGGATCGGAGAATCCAGTTCTGTTGTAAGTTACAATATCACCCGTTCTAATTCCTGCAGAAAATCTTTGGCCTGGTGCAGTTACAATACCCGCCGAACCAATGGTAAAGTTAGATCCAAGTGGAGCTAAAGCAAATCTAGAGGAAAGTTCAAGGTCAGCAGTAAATGTATTTACTCCTACCTGTTGTTGTAATGATTTGACATCACCAAAACTATATTCTCTTACAGAAGTAACAACATAGTTTACACGAATTCCATTAATAAAGAGTGGTTCGTCTACAATAAAAGTTCCAGAGGTATCAGTTAATGTAAGTGTTTTACTAGAACTTACATTATCCTTAAGGAAAGCTGTAGCACCACTTCTAGCACCTTCAACACGAACAGGTGTTGTCAGAGTTACATCCGAACTTACAGTTAGGGTAGTGAAAGTTTGAAGATCATATAAGAATAAATCATACTTAGAGGCATCGTTTGCATATGCAGCTGCTTCCAGTTTGTAATCATAAACTTTTGCAACACCAACTTCAATTCCAGGAGTTGTACCTCCAGTTGTTACTCTCTCACTTCTAAGGCTAACAGTTGCAGTCGTACCAAAACCGATGGCAGGAGATCCATAGACATTATTAACAATCAATCTAGAAACACTATCAAAAGCCACCGCTGCAGATTCAATAGTTTTGATTGTTCTTGGTTTTTCTAAATCAATAAGAGTATTACTAATTTTTTCAATATCATATCCTTTTACATAAGCCTTACCTGGAGAGACACTGACTGTCATCAAGTCTGTGCCTGGAGTGTTGCCTTGTGCGGTCTGTTGATTCTCAAAATACACCCCACCATTACCAACTCTGTCGTTCAGAGACTCTTTAACGGTTACTTGGAACGGTTTGATGTAGTAATCACCACTTTCATCATAAGTTCTTCTAGCTAACTCATCTCTGATTAGATTATAATCAGTTTTTTGTATAAGTTTTTGTACTACTCCATTTTCAATTCTGAGCAATTCAACGAAATTTTCATCATTGAATTCATCAAGATCTTTTTTGATCAGTGTAGTTTTGATTTGAAGTCTGTCCGCACCAGGAGCAGCAAAGTTGGAAAATCCGCCAGCGTTATCAAATAAGCTTTCGTCAGCGTATGCCGTTACAAGATTTTCTTCAATAAACAAACCAACTCTTGCATTTGGTCGATCCGTATATTGATCAAGGATTACTGTGTCTGCTAAGACTCTTACGAAAAATCCTCTAATGAAGTAAACACCATCTTCAATTTTAGCCGCAGATGCTATACATGTAGCATTTTCAGGAATACAAGATGCAAATGGGTTATTTGCAATGATTCTAGAATTACCATATTCAATATCAGTGGATGCAATTAAGTTCTCTCCGTCCAGGAAAGACGTAGTTACAAAATCGTTACCAGATTTTGTATACTTAACATAAAGAGTATTAGTACCTCTACTAGATTCTGTCTTAGTAACGTAATTTACTACTTTAGCTTCTACTCCAGAATTTTCACCTCTGATAGTTTTACCAACTACACCTTCAAGATAATCAACAACATCTATACCAAAGAAAGAGTCTGTAACTTCTACAGCGTAATACAGACTATCATATGCAATTTGACCAGGGATTACTTGAGATCCTTCTTTAAAAAAGTGTCTGCCAAATTTTTCAATTTGACCTTGAAGAATACTTTGTAATTGTGTTAATTCTCTAGCCTGGACTGGACTTGCAGGCTTGAACAGGACCCTATTAAAATTTTTGTCCTCATTAAAATCGTCGAAATAAGGACTTACGTTGAGGTTTGTCTCTTGTGGCATGTTCTTAGAACTCTAAAACGATTTTAATGTCTTCTTTCTGGCTGACACTACGTTGAATAGCCGCCCTGTTATCTATGTATAAGATATCTCCAGAATATTTTTTAATTTCTGGAGCAGCCACACCTTCGACGAAGTTTTGACCAAGTTGTACCTGGGCACTACCAACAGTAGTTGCTGTGCCTGGATTTGCGGTGGTGCCAAAACTGGTATCGATACCCAATACCGCTCCAGCACTTTGACCTCCAACAGCGTAACTACCACCAGCGCCAATCTGAGAAGTGAAGTCTACAAGTCTGAATCCATATGTGGTTGAACCAAGGCCAACTGGGTTATAAAGTTTCAAGACACCAGTAGCGCTATCCCAACTTGCGACATATCCTACAGCAGTAGAACCAATTCCAATTGTTTGATAAACGGGAGTATCTACAGTGTATGTTGTGTCAGAAACATCACCACCTACCAATGATTTTAATTTCAGTCCAACGAGAGCACTTGCTCTAGATTGATTAAGTAAGCTTCCCGATTGTGTTGTTGGGTTTCTAACCAGTCCCACTCGGGCAAAGTCGTTTCCAACGATAAAGTCTGGATTAGTCAAATCATTTTCAAATCTAGAATATAGAAGAACTCTAAATGCACCAAGTTCTCTATAAACGTCATTTCCATGACCACCTACAGGAGGTATGATAACTTCAAAGTTAGCGACAGAAGTTGTTCCAACACCAACAGCAGAGAGGCCTGCAATTGGACCACCAGTTTCTGCTCCTGGAGCTCCAGGGAAGAAATTAATATTTGCTCTGGTATAACCAACTCCACCATCAGTGATAGTTACATCGTTAACTTTACCCTGAGCGTCAACCGTGATAGAGGCCTTTCCTCCAGTGCCATCACCAAGAATAGGAATATTGTTAAATGTAGTAGAAATTGGTTGATAACCACCACCAGCATTAACAATCAGGGCTGTTTCAATTTTTCCATCCACAGAAGCATTTTTTACATCAGTGGTATCACCTGTTCCCCAATTATTTGGAACTGGAATGTAGTCAATCGAATCAAATTTGATAATATCACTTGGAGAAATAGTGTAGAGATATTTCCACAAATAACCATCACCAGATGTTCCGGCGGCTTTTGGTTCTAAATCAGTGAAAGTTGGTTCATCAAGAGACTGTTTTCCAAGAGGATTAGTTGGATTTTGTCCGTTATTAATACAAACGTAAACTTTAAACTGACTGTTTACAACATAATATTTTGCATCATATAGATTAGTAGAAGCAGTTTGGGGAGAAAGATTTTCTCTAGTGTAATTGTTTTTATACATCTCATAGACTGTGCCCGCAGCCCATGAGTATTTTCTAATCATTCTTTTCACATCATTTGTTCCCAATTTCTTGAGAGCAATCATTGTGTCATAATCATCATTATACTCCCTAAAACCATCCTTTGGTGCAGGAGTATTGGTATTCCAATCCGTAGTACCATAACCCAGGCCAACGTCCCCAGAATTGGGTAGTCCTAAAAAGGTATAATATGATTGGGTTGTATCCGCAACACCAGCGACAAAATTCGCAGCGTTAAGGATCCTGAATTGATCAGAAATAATCGCGGGCATTTTTACTACGAGTTTTCTATAGGTTTATTTATGTTGTCTCATCAAAGTCACTGTAATTTTCAGACATTGACTTGATTCTGACAACGGAGGCTCCTGTTGAAATTCCAACAGAACCATTGTTTGTTTGAGCAGAGAATGATTTTGGATTTAATCTATCTCTTTGGAAATTATAAAGTCTACCCCAACTGTATTTACCAATTCTTGGAGCAAAGTCGGTAGTTCCAATACCAGTTATACCCTGCACATTACAGAATACTGTAACAATACCAGAAGAAGACTGGTCTTTCTGTGCAACAAGATAAACATTGTCGAGGAAAGTAGTTCCAACACCAATTGGTTCATTACCAACAGTGATAGATGTAGTTGGAGCTCCTGTGACAGAGTTGTTGATTACGAAATACTTACCAGAGTCGATTCCACTTCTAACAATGTCTCCAAATGCAGGTTGATCCAAGAACGCATCAGAATCAAGTTCAAATATCAACATTGGACTTGTGGTATTGATACCAGTTGCAGAGGACGCAACACTGATGACATCACCATAATCACCCTCAACCTCTACACTAACTATACGTTCTCTTGTCACTGGTTCAGTATCAATGAGAACTTCAACAGGAGAATCTGGATTATAACCAAATCCAGCTTCAGTGATTGTAATAGCAGTGATTGTTCCTGCGGCAGAAACTGTTGCAGTGCCAGCAGCAGAAACTTTTGCAAACTCTGAAGAATAAATTGAAGAAGAGAGACCAACAGCGACAAATTTGTTATCACCAAAGGCTAATCCATTAAAGTCTGTACCGACTCCAACGTATTTTTTGTACCAATTGTTTGTATCAACAGAATTCAAGACCATTCCACTTTGACCGATGGCCACCCAAACACTATTTGCATAACCAACTCTATTCAAGTCAAATGTAGCACCAGCGGAAACAACGGTCCAATTTATACCATTATCTGAGGATCGAAGTACAGATCCAGCAGCACCAACTACAATCCACTGACCTCCACCATAGTGAGCATGATTTAATTTGGTTGTAATAGAAGTTGTGGTAACACCAGACCAAGATTCACCGTTGTTAGATCTAAGAATCGTTCCATTATCACCAACAGCGACAAATGTATCTCCATTTGAACCAACACCATTCAAGTTCGCACTTGAGAATTTTTGAGTAACTTCAAAAGCAGTACCAAATCCAGCTTTACCTGCAACAGTAAAAGCAATCGTTCCACCAGCACCAACAGCAACACCTTTTGTTTGACCAAATGTTACATCATTAAAATCTTGAGAAACTGTAATGTCATCAAAGAATGTTAATGGGAATACATTTCTTCTTCTAAGAAGTTTAGAAGCTTGATAGTTATTTCCATCCGTGGAATATCCAACTGTACCAGAAGCACCAACAACAACTGTATGTGTGTTCATGCCTGCAACAGCATTAAGATTACCAATAACTAAACTGTTTCCACTATCATTCCAAGTTTGTCCATCCGTAGAAGTATTAATTCCTGTGGTACTGCCAACAGCAACAAATACACCATAAATGTTTCTAGTAACTCCTTGATACTCAACGTCGGTATAGGAGGAACGTATTGTCCAGGTTTTACCAATCTCTTTAATTTGTGGTACGGTAGAAGCAAAAGAAACTGTGGGGACAGTTTCATAACCAGAACCAGGATCAGTAATGGTAGGAATACCAACAGTTCCTCCTGCAGAAACAGTTGCAACTGCATCAGCTCTGTTGACAATATTGGCCTTTACAAGTTCAATACCATCTCCAGGGACTTCATTTGGAGTTGATCTATTATCATATGCACTAAAGAATGGGAATGCATTATCAACATAAATTTCCTGGGAGTTTACACCGACATTTTGAGTAATGTGAGCTACTGGGAAGATATTTGCAGCTAAATTAGATCTAGCTTTTGTCAATGCTTGATTGTTAAGAATCAAATCTTTAGTTTGTTTTGTCCAAGAAACCATTCTTTCAAAAGCAGGATCATTATTGATTCCTACACCATTATAGAGAACTGTTTCTGTTTTCTTAACTCCAGTAATTTCGGTTACTCTTCTCCGTTTTTGTTCCAGAGAGTTTCCTTGTCTTTGTAATTGTAAGAAATCACCAACTTTAACAGTTGCAAATGGATTTCCGTCATCAACATCATCGTTTCCTCCTCTGAAGAAAAGAATCTGCATTTTACTGCCGGCTTTTGGTGCCTCAGTAAACGTAATTTGTGTTCCTCCATTAAACTCATAAGATTGGCCAGGTTGTTGCAGGACATCATTTAAGAAGATAAGTAAATTGTTTGCAACAATAACTGAAGTATCATCACTGTTAATATTGATAACCTCTTTAGCAGTAACTGTCTGTGTAAGAGTAAACGTTTTTCTAGATCCATTAAATTGTTCGGAAAAATCATCTAGTTCGATTAATTGTCCGAAGGAGAATCCACCAAACTTATCATTAGTTATAGAATTTACAGTAACTGTATGGTCACTATATCCACCACTAGCGGTGGGAATACCTGTCACTGTGAGAACTTCTCCATTTTTATATCCAATACCTGCATCAGTAATATTAAAATCAACAATACTACCACCAGATCCAACAACGACAGTTGCCTTAAATCCAGAACCTGTACCACCCGTATAGGTCATATTTGAGTATGCCGTACCCAGTCCAATATTAATGATTGGTGGTGTAGTGCTTGCATATCCACTACCACCACTAACAGTAGTGATTCCAGTGACTGTGCCAGCAGAACCAACGGTGGCAGTTAAGACTGCAGTAGATCCAATACCGAGTGGATTAAAAATCTCAATAGAAATAGGAGCGGAACGATAACCAGAACCACCACCAGTTATTACAACACTCTCAATAGCTCCTGCACCATTAACAATCGCTGTTGCAGCTGCGGCCACAAGTGGTTGATAATTTGTACCGAAACCAATTGTAACTTCATTAACAATACCACCTCTGGGAAGATTTCTTCTAGAAGAACCAGTAAAAATTACAGAAGCACCAATACCTGGGTCTTGACGCTCAACCATATTAAAATCAACGGTGGGTCTTTGTATAATATTGTTAATAAGAATAATTCCGTTGTTAACAACTTCTGGACCATTTACCGTTGTAACAATACCAGTTGCATCTTGACCATCTTGCAATAAAGTAAATGTCTTTCCAACACCAGTAAAGTTATCACTAATATCATCAAAAATAAAGTTTGAAGTTGGATCTACTCTATTAAAAATTCTTCCTTGGAAAGTAGAATTTGTACCAATACCTGGTTGTAACGTAGAAATCCCCGCTACTGGGCCATTTGGAGGAGTTACAAAGTGAATAACATCTTTAACGATGTGATAATTTCCACCTCGCATAGTACATGCAGCTCCAACCGTATGTGCTGCTGCAACACTTCCAAGAACACCACGTTGAACTTTGAGTACGTTAGTGCTTCCAAATCCAACAGTTTTGACTTCTAAAATTTCATTATCAATATTAATCAAATCATTAGATGTAATTGACGTAATGCCAGTGAGTTTAATTGTTGTAGATGCAACACCTACAGCTTCATCAAGTACAACCGAAATATTTCTTTTGAAAAGTGGAGTTTGAATTATTTCATCAATTTCAATCAATACTCTATCATCAGGTCGTAAAACATTGAAAGAATGATTAGTACCAGATCCAGCGCCTTGGAAACTGATAGCCTCGCCCAATTCAGCAGCAGTCTTCAATCCAGCAACTGAGAACTGATTGTTATTCAACTTAATTGCAAACAATTCCGCAGGCATCTTATCTGTAGAGACGCCACCAAGAACCACATTAGTTGTGGAGATATCAATTCTATTAGTTCCATAAACATCACTGCCAGGATCATATTTGATTCTTTCACCTGTTTGGAAATTATGATTATTAATTCTAAAGACAGAAGAACCTACAGAAATTACTCCCGTGTCATTAGGATTAAAGGGTCTTGTAAAAACCTGTTCACTATTACTTGTAAGGACAAAACTACTCAAACCAACAACTAATGAAGATGTTGTTGTACCAATACCAGTGAATTGTGGTGAAATGTCGTCAAGAAGATCAACTTTGTTAGTCTTAATATTAATAAATGGAGCGATTTTTCTGTTCTTAACAGTAATAAATCTTGATAGACCATTTGGTAGAACTTCTTCACCACCAATATCAAAATCATCTGTGGTGAACATTGATTTCACATTATCAATGTTAATCAACAATCCAGTATCGGCTTGCAATTCTTTTGTTTTAAGATCTTGACTTCTACCAACACCAGCAGATGATTCGGAGGTAATAACTAAGTCGGAGAAATTTTTGTATCCAGTTGGGTGAATAATACTATCAACCGAGGATTTCCAATCTTCATATGGAATTTCACTCTTGAGTGAATATGAGAACTGTTGGTAGTAATCACTATCTTGAATTTTTTGGAAGTCATCATTAAGTTTTCCAGTATCTCTCTGGAAACCCTTTGGTCTTTCAGCAAAAAAGTCTGTAATGAAGAAATCTTCAAACGTCGCTACATTTCGTACAGTTCCTTCAGCACCAGACAATCTTCCTTTAATTACATCACCATCTTTCAAAGGTGTTGTGAGAGATCTCAATCTGAGAGTATTTGTTACTGGATTATATCCCTCATTATCAAGAACAAACGCACGGCCATTAGCACCATAAGTTACTGGTTCACCAAAGAAGAATGGTTCTGGTTGTAATAAAGCACTAAATGTGGGGAGATCAGATTGGCCAATAACTCTTCCAGCAGAAGTGTCTGGATCAAACGTTCCTCCAGTAGAACCAAGGCCTGCAATCGAATATGTGATTTGAGAATTAGATGGATCTCTGGTTTTGACTGTAAACAGAGCGAAATCATAATTTTCCGAGTTGTACCCTCCTCTACTCGAAAAAGTGCTTTGTGCTGTTCCAACACCTTCAACAAATATATTATCTCCAACACTGAATGGGAAGTCAGATCCATCAGCTTTCCATCCATTTGTGGGTTGAGTTAGGGTTATAAAGTTTGTCAATCCATTTGAACTAGTGGATACAATACCAATACCATTACTATTACGGACAGGGATAATTCTTGGTGGATTTGGAACTTCATTAAATCCACGACCAACAACATCAACAGTGACTTGTCCTATAGAAGTTCCACTAAGTTCACATGAAAGTTGTACCTCTGGTCTAGAAGGTACAAATAAGTCTGGAGGAGAAACGTAGTTTCTACCAGCAGTTACGACACCAACTCGTCCAAGAATGAAGTTATTACTTACAGTTACAACTACAGGTAGATCAACAGTTGGTTGAATTGTTTTGTCTGATGGATATTCAAAACCAATCCTTAACATTTCAGATTGGCCAATTTTGCCAACACTATCATCATAAAGTCTTAACAATCCGTTTTCACCAACAGTGGTAAAGATAGTCGATACTCCAGGATTTCTAAGATAACTGAGACCTGCAAAATTAACATTAATTTCATTAATTCCACCAAAAGCATTAGGTGAATCTGTGATGTATCGGAATGTAGAAACTCCAGATGTGGAGGTATACAGTGTTCTTTCTGGTTTCTTGTTAGTTTGATAAGAGAATACGTCTGATGTAGATGTGGAGATAGAAAATGTACCAGCGTATACACTATCTTGAATAATAATTTTAGAACCTGCATTTACGGTTCTATCTGGTAATGCGTCTCTCTTAGAAACTTCAATAGTATCTAAAGTAATTGGAGATAACTTATAATATAAAGGACTTGGTACGTTATCTGTCAATTCCAAATCTACTGTTGCACCAGCGACACCTGGAGTTCCCTCTCTTGTAATTTCTGTGGAAATTCCAACGCCATCATACCTAGTTACAAAGTTTTCATCTTCAAAGAACTCCAGTTTTAGATCTTGCATCGATCCATCAGAAACTGCAAATCCAACAGTCTGGCCTCTAGTAACCACTAAATGTGGATTAATTCTGGAGATCTTGTGTACACCACCACCAAAACTAGTAATACCGACATAACTACCACCAAACTTAGTAGCGTCAGAATAATTTGTAGATAATCTAAATTGATTATCGTTTATCTTTTGAACAAAGTACTCTCCACGATCACTCAATGGTGTAATTTCTGATGATCCAGATTCATAAAGAATCTTGTCTCCATCACTAAATCCATGATTGGTGATTGTAATTAAAGAGTTAGTTACACCAACACCAATAGATGTTGATCCAGCAGAAACATAATATCCATCTACAAGAGTTTTTCTAGAAAGAGTGTCATATTCAATAGTTTTTACAATTCTTGTATTTGGTTTGAGATCTAACTTTACACTATCTCCTGTCTTCAGAGTGTGTGGTTTGACAGTTCTTACACTTACATCAAATCTATCAGCTGTACCAAGATATCCTTTGTTGGTTTCTTTGAAGAAGTGTTCTGTACCTTCACCAATTACCTTGAAATAAAGTGACGTAGTGGTTGTACCAATACCAGCAATAGTAGTTGAAATTCCTAAAAGATCATTAGATTTTTTAACAGCGTATACAAACTGACCACTTGTTAATTGGAACTCATTAGAAAGATCAACACTATTGGAAACAGTAACCGCAGCCCCTGTTGGGCCAGCGTTATAGATTAGTTTTTGACCCGTTACAAAGCCATGATTTGTTATAGAAATAGCATTATCTGCCGTGGATCCTTCTGGTGGTAACTCATGATCATTAAGGATTGTTTTATCAGTTGCCTGTACACGAGTAACAACTGTTGTGCCAATACCAGTGATAGTGAGAACTACCCCAGTAGTTCCAAATCCAATAGTAGACTGTGGATTGAAGACAATTTTTCTATTTGGTTTTGTAATCTCATCTGTTTTGACACCAACTGGATATGTAAATCTTCTTTGATCAACATGAACCACTGCACCTTGGAAGTGAGTATTTCCAAATCCAGCCTGTCTGCGAACTCTATAAAGATTAAAACCAGTATCTACACTGAGAACTGTCAGTCTTTCCGTTCCAATACCAATCGTATCATCTACTTCAATAGATCCCTCCGATGCAGAAACATCTAACCTGATATTAGTGGTGATACCAGTCGTTGAAGGCAATTCAAGAGTTTCTTGTAACTTTGCGGTTACAGAGGAAACCGAAATTACTGCAGGGCCCTCAGCAAACTTAAGTTCTCCAGTAGAAATACCAGATATTACAACAATGTCTTTATCGTTGAAACCATGAGATGTCGTCGCAATACCAGTTATGGTTGAATTTGAATATTGGAAAGAAATATTTTCTACTTGTTTTGTGGAATATTCGACAGTAGACAGCCCCATTCCAACAAGAGTTTTAATTTTCGCAGTAGCTCCTTTTCCGCCAGAGTTATCATTATTAAAACTTACACGATCACCAACATTATAATTCAATCCAGGTAGAATAACGGTGACCGTGTTAATACCCGTAAGTTCTGTAGATCTTACAATCAATTCGGTATCATCAATCTGATTTGTGGTGAGATAATCATAGTTGGAGTTAGAAGCACCAAATTTATAATAGAAAGTATTTCTTACAAGATCACCACTATTCAAAATATCCAGAGACTGCAATGATCCTGGGTTCTCATTAAACTCATCTTTTTTGTACTTAAATCCATTCAGGACATATGGGAATGCAGGTTCTCTTGTGTTTACAAATGGCGATTGAGAACTATTGGTAGCCTGAATGGTGCAGAAGTATGCATATACACCATCTGGAAATTCTGGTGTCTTACAGAATCTACCATTAAATTCATCCAAATCACCATCAGCAGTATAAGCATAGTCATCAACAAAAGATCCCAATGGGAATATAGAGACTGGTGGTCTATTACCTCTAGAAATCTGGGTGTAACTAGGAACCATCCTTCTTACAGCTCCTCCACCAACGGTTCCATATCCGTATGGGCCATAGATAGGAGATCCATCATAAGCCCAACCAAGAATTGGTGAGTGATTTACTGTAGCCTTTTCACTGAAATCACTTTCAATATTATCATCAAGTACACGTCTCAATACCCTAGAGGCATATGCATGGGCATATTTTAATCCAAAGGTTTCATTCTGACTTGGTAAAATAATGCCATCATCATTTTCATTAATGTTTGGTCTATTTTTTGTTAAGAAATCAATATTCCATTTTCTGAGGTTGGCTACAATTTTAGCACCACTACCAGAAGTTTGAACTACAACAGTTGTTTTTTCTGGAGAATATCCCTTTCCAGGGTCAACAATTGAAATATTTGTAATCACACCATCAGTTACCGTAGCAACTAATTTTGCATATTTTCCATCACCTCTAACTATAATTTCGGGAGGAGTTGCATATCCACCACCACCATCTTTTACGAATGCCCTTGCAATCTGGCCATTCTGAACAACGACATCAATCAAACCTCTAGCGCCATTGGAGACCTCTACAGAAGGTCTTCTATGGATGTTTATGGTATCGGTAGACCCATATCCACTACCCGTAGAGGTAATTGGACACTGTACGATATTTCCAACACACTTTGCTCTTAAAGATGGTCGAGAATAAGCTGTATTTGCAACACCACTGATCGTTTCAATTTCTACATGAATATCTGAATATTTAAATGTATGTTGTGCCGTTCCTTCGTTTTTAAACTTAACGTAATCTCTTTTGTTATAATTCTGTCTAGTGATAGTAGATCCAATACCAGCCGCAGCAACTCTAAATCTATCCTCGTCTAATTTCAGAACATAATAATTTTGTGTTGTGGAAAGTCCAGAGATAGGGCCATCAGATCTATATTCAACTTCATCACCATCATTAAATCCATGTTGTTTGAAGAAAACAAAACTATTTGCTGTACTAATACCAGAATTGATTTCACCTTCAGTTGTAAAATCTGAAGGAGGATATGAAGCATTGTTTACCAATGTCTTTCTATTAGAATATCCAGATCCTTCATTTGTTATTACAATACTATTAACTACCTTTCTAACTTTTGTAGACTTAAGAGAGTTAGTACCAGCACTCTTACTAGTTAAGTCAATTGGGTTAGTTCCTGATACAGCATCATCAAAAGTTGTCATGAACTGAATTTTAAAATCACTCAGAACATGAAGATAATACAATGAATTGTCTACCAATCCACCAACAGCAGCAAAACCTTCGGCCTTTTTGTAGTAAACAGATTCTCCATTTTCAAAAAGGTGTCTATCAATAAAAGTTACTGTATCAGCACTTGGATCTACACCAGTGTCTGGGTTAAATGTTCTTTCTGTAAATGTTTCTTTCAGTCTAGCTACAGCAGTGGCACCACTTCCATTTCCACCAGTAATGGTGATTTGTGGATTATTTTTAATATCATATCCACCCGATATTACTTCAATGGCTTTAAATTTTCCATTTTCAACAATACTGTAGGCAGTAGCACCAGTTCCTACAGAATCAGAGATGTTGATATTTGGTGGGAAGAGAACATCATATTCAGAACCACCATTAGTAACTTCGAGATTTTTAACTATACCATAGTAAACAGCATCTCCAGATTGATTAGATACAATTTCTACTCCATTACGAAACATTCCAATTGTCTCATTCTTAAAGTCTTTTTTAGACTCATTGAGTGATGGATAGATTGGGAACTTTCTCAGAAAATTTTGATGGGAAAGTTGTTCCCCAAATAGATCAGATGGTGTAATCTGATGTGTAGTTCCTGCACCAGTGAGAGTTAGGTATCTTTTTACAGAAGCGTCACTAATACTCTGAGACAGTCTTATATTATTTTCATCGACTTTTGTTACTGCATAGTTTGCATCTGTAGCTAAACCAGTTATTACAGTTCCACCAACACTAACTGGACGATATTTTACCAAATCTCCAGTAAAGAATCCATGACTATTAATGTTGATAACGCTGTCAGTTATATCACCAGGTACAAAAGTTTTTGTATTAGTAGTCGCATAAATTTCATACGCTGGTAAACTACCAGAGGTTACATAAACATTTTTTTCATCTTTATCTTTATATGTGTTTTGAATATTTGCTACAAAATTATTTACTTTGATATTTGTATCATTTGCATCCGCAAAAACAGTATTTGATTGTACTTTATAATCCCTATTGACATTAAGAGTGCCCGTAGTGATTGTCATTTGGAAAGCATTTGCAGAAATAACTGCAGATACTGTACCCACAACATCTTGACCAATTCCAGCACTTACATCTAATAATGTTACAGGATCACCCAATTTTAAAAGATGAGGGTCGATCGTGTTAATTGTATTTGTAACAATATCAATATTTGAAGTGTTAGTATTTACATCTTTAGCAACATTTGAAGTTGTTTTTACATTATGAATCCAAGTATTCAATCTATAATCATTGGCCAATGAATAATTACCAATAATTTTAGCTTTTAGAATATCTCCAGGATATAAGAAAGATGCATTAGTAAGTGGAGATGTTTTTGCAACCGCAGTCATTCTGAAAATAACTGGTTTTGTAATATCTCCATCTTCATATGCAAAAACCGTGTTTGAAGCACGAACAAACTGTCCTGCAGGGAAAGCCGAAGAAATACCTATTACATCCAAAAATTGTGTAGAGGATTTTTTGGAATATGTAGCAATTCCTACAGTTGTACCTGCACCAACAAAAAATGTTCCAGATTCTGGGAATCCTAGTGTCGAATCTACAGTTAAAACTGTGTCACCGATTGCAACATTATTTGTTAAAGAAGTTCCACCCGTAATATCAAAAGTACCCTTCTGAGATACTTTACCTAAACTGATAATATAGTAATCTCTTCCATTTTTTGTATTTTTGATAATATTAAAAATTGCAGCTGAAGAAAAATCATTGCCGGTTTGTCTCAAAGTTTGGCCAATGACTTTTGATGGATCTCCACTGATTAATTCAACAACAATATCATTACTTACAACATAATCTCCGTCCGATGGTGCAAATAAGTAATCAATTGGTTTGATTACTTCAACTGTTTTTGCAAAAAGTGCTCTAAAAAGAATACGGACAGCATCATCCGTACCCTTTGAAGAAAATAGATCTTTAGCCTGCCTTAAGAAATTAGCTTTATCTACTTCATTAGATAATTTACGTTCTTCAAACCCAGGAATAAAGAGTTCTTTAGTTTTTTTCCAAAATTCTTGTAGAAAAAGGTTACTTAAATTAATTACTTCAGTTTCATCTTTATGATCTAAAGCAGTACTTTCGGAAAAAACTAATTTTTCTGGTTCCGAACTCTTATGTAAAGTTTCTACACCACTAAATCCACGAATACACCCCGTAAAAGACGTGGGTGTTTTACCAGTATAGGTGATAATCTCATTATCAATTTTTAACAGACCATATTTGTCCGGCCAACCATCTGTCGATATAACATTAATAGTGTCATCAAAAAAGTTTACCTCGGACGTACATGTAGTAAGTCCAATGAGATTTTCATTACCACTAAAGGTCTCAACTTTTTGATATTGATTCAAATTTTGAACAATATCAATATTACCCCCACGATACTCTTGACCCAAATAATAGGTTTTGAGAAAATCGACAAAAAGAGGATTTTCCTCTTGAACAAAAGAAGGTAACTGACTATGGATTACCTGATTAATCTTAATCTTTTGCAGGCTGGTGTCGATCATTATTCTCTAAAGTATTTGCCGTTTGAGAAGCTAGATGTTGTAACGAAACTGGTTCCAGAAAGGTCTGCCCCAGAAGCAACCACGTCGGATACGGGTGAAATGTTGGAATTATCTACGGACAATTGGACATAAAGATCTTTTAGGCCCAAAACATCATTAGACTCAGGAATCGCTTCCACCTCAACAACGTTATCTGGTTTTGTAGTTGATACAATCCGTACTGTATCTATAAGGATTTCACCAACGTCATATTTTACTGTGCCAGCATTTTTCTTTACGATGACAGGTTCTTTATCTATTCCTATTTTAAAGAAGTAAAGTGTTCCCATTTTATCGGAAACATATTCATCAGACATATAAACAGTACCGTCAATTCCATCAACATTAAATCCTGTTGATTTAATATTAAAACCTTTTTCCCTGTTATGAAATGCGTTTCCAAAACACAATTCATACTGTGCTGGATTAGAAACGTTAGCTTCAAGATCTCTACGAATTTTCACCCGAGTAATGTTTGATGTTATAGAAACATCAGTATCATCAATAATTTTTTGAACTTTACTGTACTTGAATCTACCACCAAACTTATTCAAATCATCAGAATTTGCATAAGTATTCAAATTAGAAATTACTCCACTCTTAACAGTGTCCGCACTATCAATAGAGTTTGAGTTATAATAGACAAAACTATTCAATTCAACAAACAAGAACTTCATATCAATGAACTCTGGTTTAATACCAGCGACAGAATATCCTTTTAATTTGTCTAGAATAAATCTCTTATCAAAGTCAGAGACATACTGTCCATTTGTTGGTTTGATTGATATAAAAACTTTTCCAAACTGTGGAGGATCTGCAGATTCACCACCATATGCAACTACACTTTCTGCATTTTGATAAATTGTTGGAATAATTGTTTCATAATCTGATGCGGTAACTGCACGATATTGAGCTGCATAAAATCTAGGAGCAAGATTCTTAACTGATGAAACAGACTCAACCTCAGATCCATTTTGCGATGGAATTTGAGTAGTTATTTCAGAAATTCCACTTGTTACGTTTACGCCATCATTATCAACAAGCGTACCAGCAAATGCAAAATTTCTTACTCCATTACCAGTCTGTCCATTTGTTGTAATGTAAGATGCATTTACAACATTTCCATTGGACAATTTCTTACCTAACTGGCCGTCACCAAACAATAGTTCATATTTTTCATCCTGAACCTCTTGAATTAAGAAATTTTCGGACGTTGTTTTTACACCGACAATATTATCAACTAAATTCCATACTCTACTATTGGTAGAGGACACAGTATCATTAATTCTTACAACAATACTAGAAGTATCAACGTATGAGTTTGGAATTATAAATCTCTGATTCGCTTGAGATGTGTCTACAACGAATCTATTGGTTAAAAATGTTCCCTCTTTGATATCTATAGTGAAATTACACAATCCAGCAACAACTGGATTAGTAATATCTTTAGGAATGCAAAAGGTATAGTTAGTATTTTGATAATCTCCGACGGCCACAAGACCCGCCTTGAGGGTTAAAGATGATTTTGTTTGTCCTGCACCCAAATCAACATTAAAACTGATTCTAGCAGTTGAAGATCGCCGCGATCTTGGTACATAACCTACATTTCTTGCAAGAGCAACAATATTTTCTCTTAATGTTGCACTATCAATGAACGCTTCATTAGCGATCATGTTAGCATTATATGAGTTAACGTATGTGTTATACGCCAATGTGTCGATTAGGATCGACATATTCGATCCTTCAAAGTCAAAATCAGTGAAATTTGAGTTAGATCTCAAATAATCCTTGATCGAAGCCTTAATTTCTTCAAAATCTAGAGTTGTATACTGTGTTAAAGCCATTATTGTCTAGTTGGTTGAAGAATAAATGAAACTTCCTGTGGAGGAAAGACTTCGCCAATAATAATGTAGTTAATATCGACCGTAATTTCGTTAGAATCGGGTGGTTGTGACGCTCGAACAGAGGTCAATCTGACTCTTTTTTCAAAGTTTTCAATACAAGTGGTAATTTCTTGTTCTAATCTGAACAAAAGAGCACTATCAGCTAGTTCAAAGAGACTTTGACGGACTTCAGAACCAATCAAAGAGTTAAACGGTCTCTCTCCGTTGACCGTTTCTACTAAATTCCGCACAGATTTTTTAATGGCCGACTCGTTGGTTAACGAAATCAAGTCATTTGTTACAGGATGTCTCTTAAAACTTAAAGAAATATCCTTAAAAAATCGTGATTGGCCTATTGCTGGCATCTAACGATACACTTTGGTCTTAGATATTTATACTATTCAGTCCAACGTTCTACAAAATCATCAAAACCACCTTGACCACCACACTGTCTAGACAAACGATCCTCTGGAGGAGTCATTTTTTCTTTCTTTTTATTGTTTTCATGCATCTTGAGCCATTTTTCAGACTCATATTCAGTAATTAAAGTCATTCCTGACTCAATAAAAAGATCACCCTTGTCTACAGACCCGTCTAAATGTTGTGGATGTGACATTTTTACCTCTTAATCAGCGTCTATGCATCGTGGATCACTTCGCAATCTTCACGTTCTTTAGCAGTTTTCCAAAAATATTCATCTTCACGACCCATCCCAAGTCTTTCAAATCCATTCTCAACTTGATAAAACTCCGTTGAAACCTTGAAATCAGGCATCTTTGGA
>CEOG01006250.1_pt1 | contig 30728 bp, 30 predicted proteins | sample 530301 | NCBI WGS metagenome assembly CEOG01 (sample SAMEA2619903, study PRJEB7988) | marine metagenome | biome: marine biome (ENVO:00000447); feature: surface water layer (ENVO:00002042); material: "saline water (ENVO:00002010), including plankton (ENVO:xxxxxxxx)" | depth 5 m | reverse complement strand
GGTGCGTGAATCATGGGCTGTCATTGAGAAGTTGCGAAGGTATGAGCAAGACCACAAAGAACTGTGCGACATCATTCTTAACTTCTCACCACAAGATTCCGAAGAGGATGATGACATCCATGAACAATGGCTGGAATCAGTATCACAGGGCTACATGGGTAGCGTCTATGACTATGTGATGATGAAGAGAGAGGAGGCGATTTGAATGAGATTCAAGGTCGGTGACATACTCATCAACAAGCATACAGGTGATTCCGTTAAGGTAATCAAATACGAACCTGAGTGGGCCATTCCCGTCTATGAGGTCGAGGACATCGATAGTGGCCGTGTTGGTAGGTTCAATCAGAAATACACCCGGCATTGGGACCTTGTAATGACTAATGGAGGGGAGGATGAATGATTCGATGTTCCCATGTCGAGAATGGCATCCAATGTAGCGAGAGTGCGATTGAATTGTATAAATACAAATCTATGAACTACGCCGATTATAAAATGCAAGAGCGTACAGTCATGAGCAAATACTGCTTTGAACATCATTGTGAACATCACTTCGGTCCATCTGAAACACTATCCTCATATTGTGCAGAATGCCCTGAAGATGCCGAGCCGATGATTGTAATGAACAAAAGATTGGAGTTATTGCACAGAATGGAAGAGGGGATGTGGGGCGACCCTAAAGGAGATGGCGACATATCATCCGATCATGGATACTGTTGTCCCGAACATGGTGGTAGCAAAGACCAATGGGCAAAATATGCATCACGTAAATCTATCACTTTTGTAAGGAGTGATTGCAGATGAGCAGTAAAAGTGACAAGACATACCAAGTCGGTCCCAAGGATGTCACCTTCAACAAGCGTCCTAAGGGAAGGGATGCGAAGCAGGTATGGGTATGGGCGTCTCAGGTGTTCGGGGCTCCCCCCGGATGGATGAGGATGATACCAGCCCAGACATCATTCAATGGCAAGACTACTAAGACTACCAAGTGGCTTTTGGCTAGGGACGCTGACGATGAGAAGGCGGAGATAGAGATCAATGCCACGGCCAAGAAGGCAGCATCCATGCTGTATGATATGGCATGTGAGATACAGAGGGAACGAAGTGATTGAGATACCAAAGGCTCCTAAGGTTCCTATCTTCATAGGGGTTGCCAGATGGGCAGAGGTCTTGCTCATGGTCAATCCAACAGGAGATGTTCCATTGAAGTCGGATGTTTCAGGAACCGAAGATGGTATGGCATGGGACAAGAGAAACCCACTCATCATATTCCCCATGCTTGACCCTCCCATTGGATTGGGGGCTAGGGCTCATCCCATGCTTGCTTATGATCCTGTATCAGGAAGGAGAGGATGGGTATGCGTCTCGCTGTTCAAGGACAAGACGCTGCTAAATGTGTCTCCCTTATCCGAAGACCCAGATGACGAGTCTCTCCTTAGAGAGATAACGGATCATTTCGCAGCGTCTAATTGGGATGCTATTCCCGGTATGATAGACATCGACAATATATCCAGACTGATACCAGAAGACATGAAGCAAAGGAAGTCAGTCCAATCAGGATTCGATCCGTTGGCATCGGTATGGTGGGCAGGAGAGTCCTGTGATGCCTGTGGAGCCCCTACATTGGATAGGGAGGACGATGATCCATGCCCTGTATGTGGAGAACCCAAGGTGTTCAAGAAGCAGCCTGAGGTTGACATGAGTGATGATGGCTCATTCGGCCTTGGTGATGAGTGGATATAGAGAGAGGATATATCCTATTCCAGTGTGGAAGACAACCATGGCAGACGCAAGAGGAATGGCAATAGCCATTGAGAGGAGATACAGGATGCTCTCCAATCCATGGAGAGAGATCATCGCAGAGATAAGGGCAGAGCGCGGATCGCTTCTGGCTTCAGCAGAATTCTCAGACCTAGTTGGCGTCGAGAGATCAGATGCCCTTGATGCTCTTGACTCTCGCCTAAGGACAGCAGAGGATTGGGTTAGAAGATACGAGGATGAGAGGCATCAGCATCCATTCCTAGTGAGGAGATGGCTGAAGTCCCTATCCACCATGACTGATGATGAGTTGGAGGGCAACGCATGAGTATTGAGAACGATGAGATAGTTCTGCATACATACTGCAACGATTGTGGCAGTAAGATGCGTCCATCAAAGACTAGAAAGAATCTCGCAACAGGAGAGGTATTGCCGACTCTTGAGTGTGCCATGTGCAGAAAGTGGGTGTTTGAATGAGTATGGAGATAACAGAGGAACAAGTGCATTGGGCTTACAGGCTGTTCAACAGCCTCGCCCCACATGGAAGATGGACGCTGCCCGGAGTGGGAGTGTATGAGAGGACAGGAGACAGGACACTCACCTTCGTTGAGATGTTCACCAGTAAGCCAAGGCCGGATGCCATGGTGTCGATATGGGATCAGCACGACTTCATCGTCGCCCTTGCCAACTCCTTGGATTGGGAGGTGCAGGTCAACATCGTGTCAGCGTATGACATAGACCACAACCCCCTGAACATACCAGAGGATAGGATAGGGGAAGTTGCCGTATGCTCCAAGAAGTGCGGGACCATCGTTCGCATCGAGCCTCCTGAACCGGGCGTCGTCCTCCATAAGATAGAGAGCAAGAAGTGTCCGATATGCGATAAAGTTGGATTCACTAAGGAATGGGATGGGCTCCATGTCTATGTCGATTCCAGAGGTGCTGCTCTGCGGCAGGAGAGAGAGATGGACAGGAGAGAGGAGGAATGAGCAAATCACATAACTTCAACAACGAAGTTCATCATGTGCTGGAACCCACGCTCCATATGGGTGAGGAAATTCACATCATGACCACAAATGCCTATGCTGATCGTGTTATGAACATAAGGATGAATAGAGTAGTGCCGTCGAGAACGGGCTATGTTGGATACACCAAGGTCGGGTTCTTCATTACGAGGGATGAAGCCATCAAACTTAGAGACGCGCTTTCAACGATCATTGATGATGATGATGCATGGATGGTAGTGGAGGGGGACACGATAGATGGAGACTCCTGATTGGACTGACTTGTCGGGTTTCACTAAGCAGCACTATGCAATCATCGACAAAGCCTGCGTCATCATAGCATCTGATCCAGAGCCTGTCGCCAAGTTGGCTAAGGACATCTGGACTGCATCTAGGAAGGTAGCAAACAGGACTCCTATGTCGTTATGCTTCGATTGCGTCTATATCGCTGCGAATGCACTAGGAGTTCCAGCCTCCAAGTCATTCGTTAAATTCGTCTCCAACAAGGTCGTTGGTAAGAGCGTCACGCCCATGGTTTCCAACAAGGGCGCTAAGGGAGACAGGTGGTTCATCAGCAAGGAGGGCAAAGACGCCATCATGGATGTCATCGATGACGAGGATATCTATGAGGACCTATTCAAGGAATGGTTGTGATGCTGCCATTCAGATCATTGGCAGAGTCATGGAGGATACTCTCCAATAACAGACTCAGAAAAAGAAGCGAAGTCATATGCGGAAACATCCTTGCTTGTAGGGATCCATATGTCGCAGTATCCTTTCTGTATCCTGTTGATGGTCGAAAGAGATTGTCGGATGAGGACTTCAGAGAGATCTTCTTTCTCCTGACTGACGCATACCCAGAGGAGGTGTATGATGACCCAGACCCGATACATCTCCTCTCCACGCTCTCAGAATCCGAATTGACTCAGATCGACTCCGCCTCAGTCATGAGGAGGATAGACATGATCTTGGATGCAGAAGACAATGAGAGTAGGGCGGACATGCTGCGACCATGCTTCGATAGAATATCTAGGATTGATATGTTCGCTGTGCTAATGAGGTTGAGCGTGAGGGGATCTCCTGTGACGAGGAGGGATGTGATGCAGGCGATGTCCAAAGCATACGACCAACCATTCCATCAAATCAGAACATCCGTCAACCTGTTCGGTATGGAGAACACCCTCAACACACTATCCTTAGGGTCATTTGACTATTCGACCATAAGACCGCTCCTTGGTAGCCCCTTGGTAATACCATCTCCATCCATGGTCACATCAATCGGGGATGTCAAGTTCGGCAAGTGTTTCGCGGAATCCTTGGAGGGCGTGTATGTCACATTGCACAACTCTCCTGCTGGCGTCAAGGTGTTCGACGTGGGTGGGGTGGAGATCGAGGATGTGGATTGGGCGGAGGGATGGGTGTCGATAGCCTCGGTCCCCTATGGCATATTCCTGTGCGACTATGCGGAGAATAGGGATAATCCCATGATGATGGTCGATTGGCTGTCCCCAGATGACCCATCATGGACGTTCTTCAGGCGTCGTAAGAGCATGGAGTCCATGCCGCCGTGGGCGCTGAAGCCGATGCAAGTCCTTGATGGACCTCATCTCTCCGATGGCTATGCAGCCATGGGACAGCCATACCTGCTAAGGAACAGCGCATCCATCCTATCATATGAGAACACCATGCAAGAAGTCGTTCTGGTAGTGCCAGAGAGTCCCACAGAGCGTATCCTTAGAGTCATGAGCGGCAGAGTGGTCCCATCCACTACTGGAGGTCCTCCTCGGCTTCTATGGGCTCTTGGAGCGAGGGATGGATTCGATTACCTCAAAGTGGCTGAGTGCGAGTCCCCATTCGATTTCAATCACTATTGCGCCCCATACAAGAGACAAGATGGCGAGGCCATCAAGGTCGAGACGCCGTTGTTCGTCAAGGCCAGCATCACGTCATCTGGATGGGGTGACATAGGTCCGTATGCCGATGCCGCCATCACAGGGCTCGCACCATCGGCTGGGATCAATGACTGCTTGGGTGCGGAGGAGTTGGGCTATGCCGATCTTGACTGAGGAGGATAGACACCTCGTTGCCCTCGCCTCCTCCCTTAGGGCTGGCGTGAGATGCGAGAGAAGCAAATCGAAGCCATCTGGATATCTCATCAGGACTGAGATATGGTTTCCCAATGGAGCGTATCATAGAGTCAGGGATACCGCTGGAAAGGCTATCGAATCCAAAGGATTGCCATTCAGAAGAAGATACACAAAACCTGAGGAGATATCATCCATACTCATGATGATAGAGGGGTTAGAAACGATCAATACCGATCCGAAGGGAATCATGACGGCCCGTGAGTTTAATGGTCGGATATCCAACCCAAAGTCATATCAAGACGTTATGAAGACGATAACCATGCTGGATGAATTCCACTGCTCAATCAATAAGAATTGAGAGAGGTTATATGTCAATCAAGTAGTCGTCTCAACCCAAGAATAGTTGGTGATCAAAAGATGACATCGAATGAACAACAAATAGATCGAATAATGAATGCAACAGGGTGGAGCAATGAGGAGTTCACACAGAAGTTCTCTGAGTTCGTCGCAGAGATGTATCCTGAATTATGGGAGGCTGCTGGCAAATCGACAGCAGGCCTAGATGAAGAGGACTTTGACACGTTCATGGCAGCGTTTGAAGTCACCACCATAAGAAGAGGCGGCGGTGGAAACGCTGGAAAGGGACCAGATTGGGTCGGCATGATCGTCGGCTACATCGGAACGAGGGACCTTATGGAGAAGCAGAGGACTGCTGTCATAGAGGCATCTGGAGACATATCCAGTCTCCTAAGATATGGCATCAGCACAGGCAATAAACCCGTTAGTGTTGGAAGGGTCGGCTGGAAAGATACGTCATGGACCGTCTATGACCACAGTGACAAGCCACTATTCCGACAGCAGGGCGTTGAGACTGAACCGCCTGAGTGGGCTATCCCCGGAAAGACAGGAGTATTGTTCGCTCTTATGGGTGCGAACGGGCCAAAGAAGGCATACTCGTTCAAGAGAGAATGGCTTGTAGTTGTGAATGAGAAGGACAAGTTCCTATCAGAAGGACCATTGCCACCTATGACATTAGAATGTTCATGGGATGCTGCTGAAGTCGATATCAGGATGAACGTGCCTGTTATGTTCAAGGCAGAGAAGGACACTGCATGGTATGACTCTCAAGTGCCTGTGCTGAAGGCAGGAAACATAGCGCCACAGTATGGTCTTGATTGGGTCGATGACAGCATCATGATGAAGGTGCAGGACATGTTCTCTCCTGAGCAGTTCCTGCCGCAGTTCGTCCCCTATGAGCCAGACCTATCCAAAGTGCATGAATACCATGATGAGAACCTCAGGCTAACCGATCAAGGCAGAGAAATCGGACCGACTTTCCTAATCAGGGGCGTTGTCGATTACCTTGACCATGATGGCAAGGAGAGAGAATACTCAGAAGGAGGGTATCAGCATTCATTGACTCTCATGAGCAACTCGCTAAGGAATGCAGATTCCAATGCGTCGATATGGATCGATGTCTCTAGGAAACTTGTCACCATGGGTGCATTCAACGTCGTCAAGAACAATGAGACGCATACCTATGCCAAAGGCTCACAGGTATTCGCAGTCGTTCAGACTAGATCATGGACAGACACTGTGGGAGACATAAGACTCTCATTCGCTGCCAAGAACGTATGGGCATCGCCCCTAAGATCAATCATTGCTGAAGATGTCCCTGAGGATGCTGGTGACATGGGTGACTTTGGCGGGTTCAGGGGGTGAAATGAATGGCTGGAACAGGATTCATTGACAATTGGGAGAAGGTTGACCCCAAAACAGGAAAGAAGGCAGACGGCACTTCTGCGCCTAAGCCACGTCCAAAGAAGCAGGAGGCCACAAAGAAGAACGTATGGGGCGAAGACATCGATCCTAATGCTCCGACTGTGCAACAGTTGAGAGAGGAGGAGGAAGCGATGATAAAAGAGGAGGAGAAGGCGAGGAAGGCCAAGGCCAAGGCCAAGGCCAAGGCACAGGTCCCCGTACCCGTTCCAAAGGATCTCAAGCAACCGAAACCAGCGGCTCCTAAAGCCGTCACGACCCCAGAAGCAGGAAATGTGGATTGGAACCCAATAGAGACAGAGATAGCCGCAGCAAGGGCATCGAAGGAATGGAAGGGCAACTACATCCTGATGGGCATAGCAGGTCCTCCAAAGAGTGGAAAGACGGGATCGATACTAGACAGCCTCACTGACAAGGAGATAGACAATGGCGCTGAGATATGGCATCTTGACTTCGACCTTGGTGGAGAGACGACCAAGGCTGCACATCACCCCGGAAACAACAACATCGTTGTTCTCAATCCATGGGTGTTGAACAAGAACAAGAGCAGAGTCCCGTATGACTTCCCAGCGACATACCAGAAGACCCTTGACTTCCTATTGGCTGCTGTCGATCAGGCAGACAGGCAGGCTGCATACTTCGCAGAGCATGGGGAGATGCCAAAACCATACCTGAAGACGATATGCTTTGATGGCGCTGACCACTGGCTGAACATCTGTGAGACGACCATGAAGGTCGATGACCTGAAGTTGGGTCCAGATGGCATCTCCGTGGCAGGAAAGGATGCCACGACCAAGATTGGCAGGTTCAACTGGAACATACGAAAGAACAGATACAACAGCGCACTGACGGTGTTGCAGGAATTGTGCAGGAGAGGTGTCCATTGCTACATCATCACGCACATGAAGCCTCAATACGACTCGACGGGCGCTGAGATCATCGGAGCAGGTAGCCCCCACTGGTTGAAGGACACAGAGGGATGGCTCCAGCAGACCGCCATCATCGAGGTCGATGAGGAGAGGGACGACAGAGGGGAGTTGACGGGCATCGTCAATTCCTATGCTGTGGTCACGCAGAACCGAACGAGCCTCAAGTCCCCCGGAAGAATACATCTCTTCAGGAAGGACAAGGATGGCGGCGAATGGTATGGCTGGCCCGGACTGAGGGATGGATCAATTGACCATCCTGACAACGTGATCCAAGAAGATTCTAAAAACTGATATGGGGTGTATTGATGAATGGCCGAATTGATGAAGATACGAGAGCCAAGGGCATATGATGTCCCCGGCAAGCCCGGTTTGAAGTCAACCTATGGTTGGCATCCCGGTATGCCTCCTGACATCATACTCAGGGTGTCCAAGACATCTCTTGGCACTGCTGGGTTCTGTGCCCAGCAGTATTTCCTGAAGTATCCCTTGGGGATAAAGGAGCCTGCCAATGACAACATGATTAGGGGATCCAACGTCCACGATGCGATAGAGGAGTTCTATCAGAACATGAATCTATCATACGCACTGTCTATGAGATCCTATGGATATGATGAGGTGAAGAAGTATTTCCTCACCCACATATCCGAGGACAAGGGATATGCATTGGGGGAGGAGGATCATCTCGTCAAGTATCTCGATGCCGAGGCAAAGAGGTTCATGACCGCCGAGGATGAATACTTCCTCCCCATCGGGAACGAGGTTTCCCTCGATGCTGTTGTTGAGATTGACGGTGTGCTTGTTCATCTTACAGGAATCGTTGACAGACTGTTTGCAGATGGAGATGGGATACCCCATGTCCATGAGTTGAAGACTGGAGTATGGAGTGGTAAGCCTAGAAAATGGGAACACATGAGGAAGGAGATGGCATACTATGTCTATCTCATCAAGAGATCCGAGCATGAGGTCCTTGGAGGACTCGATGTTGAATGGTGGGGGTGGGACCACACTGGTGCTGACGATATATTCAGACACATAGAAGCCGTGAGAGTCAAGGAGGTTTCATCGATGATGAAGTCCTTGAAGGACCTCGTTGGTATGCACAAGCAATACACTGGAAACAAGAACGGGGTCATGTTCCCCCTCAAGGACGAGGGGGCTGTGAAATACATATGCGAGCCATGGTGTGCAATCAAGGGATTCTGTCCCAGATACTATGAGGTTCTCAAACCATCTAATTTGAGACAGGAGGCCTTCTCTTGAGCCATCTCTTCGACCACTTCCCAAGAGAGGTCGATATGAGATTGAGGAAGGTTGTCAAAAGCATGGAAGAGTTGCAGAGTTATGTGTCCTCCATGAATGGTAAAGACAACCTGACGACGACTGTCTATGGCTTCAAGGAGTTGAAGCCCAACAAGACTAGATGTGAATATTCCACGGCCATCGTTCCCCACTTCGTCATCGATCTCGACAAAGGGAGGGCGAAGGAGATGATGGACATCGATGACTATGAGGCAGGGGAGAGATGCACCGTCGATACGCATAACCTCGTCAAGTACCTGAACGAAAATGACTTGCGTCATGCAACATGGTTCAGTGGAGGAGGCTACCACGTCTGGGTCATGTTAGACACCATCTATGATGTGTCTGCCATGGAGTTGAACGACTTACTCTTCTCCGGTAGGGCCATGCTGAACAAGTGGATCAAGGACATGGATCTCATCACTGTGGATCCTGTGGTTTCATTCAGGCCGGACAGGCACATAAGGATACCAAACACATTCAACTTCAAGAGGGGACTGTGGTCTATACCTGTGAACCAGAGCGACTTGGCCGCAGGATGGGATAGCATCACCAAGATGGCGACCAAGGCATCCAGCGGTATGAAGGTCAGTGGCACTAAGGGAGTCCACATAGACATCGTTCACCGGGATCCGGGCAACCCCTTCATACTCAACAACACAGCCATGAAATTCGATAGCGATGACATCACGATATCCGCATCGAGCGTGTCTGGGATACCCATGCTTCCATGCATAGAGGCATCTGCTTGTGTCAAGGGAAGCAACCCATCCCACATGCCGAGGGTGTATCTCTTGATGTATCTCTTGGATTACTTCAGGAAGTTTGCTAGGCCACCTAGCAGCACCAAGGTCCCACCATCGGAGATTCTCAACAAGACTCACAGTTTCATCCATGAGTTGGACTGGTCTGATTACAAACCGGATGTGACTCGTAAGATGATAATGCATGGCATGAGCCGAGAATACATGACTCCGACATGCCCGACCCTGTATAGTCAGGGTCTATGTGTTGGCAAGTGTCCTTTCTATGATGGAAAAGGTGGTATATCGTGACGACAGATGATGAATTAGAAGAGATAAGAAAGAAGAAGGCACAGACCCTGTTGGGGTCATTGGATGAAATGGATGAGGAGGAACGGAAGCAAGCCATGGAGTTCCTCCCATGGGCATTCAGGCTCAATCATGAGACTGGATTCATGGAGGTCCTTCAGAACGAGCAGTTGGTTGCTATAACAGTGGATCCCAGATTCGCTGAGATGATAACCGATATGCTGAACAGGGCACAACTTTTCCAAGATGCCTATAACATAGGTGGGGATGACTGATGACCAAAGTGATGTTCATCGATCATAGGGAGAAGTCCGGGCTTGAAGAGTTAGTGAGGAAGTATCTCGACAAGAATAACCTCTTCCACCAAACGAGGGAGAACCTCATCACGGACTATGCCTTCTCTAGCGTCGGCATAGAGGCCAAGTCCATACATGACTACATGCAATCATTGCAATCAGGTCATCTCCAAAGGCAGTTGCAGAACCTCGATGACAACTACAATACCATGATATTGGTCATACATGGAACCGTTGACAAGTATGTCGCTGATGCTCGTAAGGCAGGGAGGAGGATACCCTATGCAAGGGCATGGGCATCATTCGTGGGATCCATTGCTAGGTTCATGACTGATTACGATGTCCATGTCGTGACGTTCCCAGATAGGTCATCTGCCGCTCGCTTCATCTGCAAGCGGTTTGAGAAGCATGGGACTCTTGGATCCTCCTCGACATACAGGATCATGCGAAAGACGGCATCAGAGGATAGGAGGGTGGACATCCTTAGGGCTGCTGGGTGCAGCCATGCCATAGCGAATAGAATGCTTGAGGAGTTCGGATCCATAGCGGAGATAACATCCGCCAGTCCCAAGGAGTTGCAGACCATAGAAGGGGTCGGTAAAATAAGAGCGAAGAGAATATCACAGTGTCTGAACAGCGAGGAGCCTGTTGCAGATGAGAGGGTGAAGATGAGTCGAGCGTGAGAGGTCATATAGAATAGCGGCTTTGGAAAGATGTCGGAGGTGTTGTAGTTGATTGGGGAATCTGTTGAGAATGCATCAAGGCGTAAGTGGAGTGACTACTCATTCGTCAATGCTCCATCGGCTGGAAGCAACTTCATACGGCAATATGTCGAGAGATTCAATACAGTATCATACTTCAATGAATATGCAGGCCTGCTATCATACTTCTATGTCTTGGGTCAGTATCTAGCACCATACATCAGGATACCAATACACGGTAGTCACATTGATTGCAGGACTCATGTATATTGGATTCAAGAGTCGAGGACTGGAAAATCAGTTGCATGGGACTTCACGGCTAAACTTCTCAGGGCGCTCGATATAGAGGCTGAGTCATTCACTGCTGGATCCGATGCCAAGTTGATAGGAACTGTCGAGAAGGTTCCGATCATGGGTGAAAATGGAAAGCCGACTGGAGATCATGACGTTGAGGTTATACCCGGCCTTCTCAATGGATACAAGACATTACTCTTCGATGAAGCGAGCGTACTGCTCAATGACCAGAAGGCATACTTCAGTGACAAGATATTGTATCTGCAACAGGCCATGGCTCCATTGGGTAGCGAGACGAACGTGTTAGTGAAGCATCTTGTGGGTGGATCAGTTCACACGCCATCTGGTGTGTCCTTATGGATGACTACGTTCCCTCCAAAGGATATTATGTCCCATGTTCTTGAGAAGGGTTTCTTCCAAAGAGTGTTCCTGTATCAGAACAGTGTAGACATAGAAACGAGACAAACCACCAGTGAGCATAGGATGAGTGGAGCATACGTTCCAGTCCCAGACAAGGTATGGTCGTATGATGATCTTGCTAAATCTATCAAGCAGACTGGTGACATAATCCGTGGCAGGATTCTCACAGCAGCAGGAATGAGTGAGGAAGACTACTCAAAACTTAGTGATGTGGAAAAAGAGAGGCTGGCGATAAAGCACAGATACGATGTGTTTCAGGTATCGTCCAACTTCTATCCTGCATTGTTGAATGCGGTTGATGATTACTATGCCTTGGTTCGACAAGTCAGGAATGACAACATAAGGGAGACAGCCATGTCGTTCCTTCCGAACGTGGAGAATTACACGCTGATATTCACTAACTTAATCGCTGCTACCATGGGATCGACCAAACTGACTAGCGATCATGTCATGATGGCGACTGAGATCATCTTCGACAACCTGAACAACCTGTTCATCTGGTTAGAGGAGAAGGAGTCATACAAACAGGCTAAGAATACCGAGGGTGCAATGAAGCAATGGAAGAAAGCGTGGGGTAAGTGCCACAAGATGGTCAACAACAGAGTGAACAGAGAGGTCGTTAGAAAGAGCCAGATCTTAGAGATATACTCCAAACTGACTGGTATTGCTGAAAGGACTGCTAGAAGGAGGATAGATGAGATGATAATGAGCGGGGTAGTCAAGACGGTCAAAGATGGAAGATTAGTCTTCGTGTATTTTGAGGTGTAATCATGGATAAGAGTCTATACGATTGGATGTTGGCAAACAACATGGCCACATTCAAAGTATTCACAACGACGGACCCAACTGGTCTGGAAAATGGGTGGAGATCCTTGCATGATGTGAGCATCGACGCTGTGATATTCTTTGATGGAATGACCTTTGTCGTATTTCTGAATGATGATGTCCCGTTGATTACCACCGCTATAATCAATCCAATGAGAGTATTAGGGATGGAGGTCAAGCAACATAGGATGAATCAATTGCAGTCATGGCTGGACTCCGTGGCAGGAATCAAGTTGGTCGGATATGGATCGACCAAGTTCGATGGCCCTGTCCTCCTAAGGGAACATTATCTTGACATAAAGCATCAGGATGTCCTGAACATCGTCGGAGAGGCAACCGAGGTTCACTACGGCGACTTCCCAAGAAGGATAGAGTTGCATGAACTGGCCTATTTGCAAGGACCATTCTCAAAGACCAGACATGTTTTCTCCTATCTATCAAGCCCACTATCTATGATATCCAACTGGAGAAACGGCTGGGTGAGAACAGCCATCAAGGAGTTGTGCGGAGAGGTCGAGATGCTCGCAGGTCTATACAAGCACATGATGGTCAGTGAGGTTCTAACGATTAGAGATGAGAGGACTCAGCGGAAGGTCGAGATACCATTCAGGATCGACAGGCCCAGCGACAGGATAGAGATAGGGCCGATGGAGGAGGAGTGATGCCCTCCAAGACCCCATACAAGGACAAAGTGAGCCAAGTCTGCCCCAAGTGCCACAACAGGGTCCTCGCCATCAGGATAAACGGATTCTATTCCGGCTCCCGTGACAGGATCTTCCTCTGGGAGTGCCCATTGTGCGAGTGCGTCTGGAAGAAGACGAGGCCCAGACTGAAGGTTGCAGGATAGAAGTTTCAATAAAGGATTGACAACCTAGTGACGGTTGATGTCAGCATTCGACAAGGCTTGGAACATAGCCAAAAAGGAAACGGCGAAATGCACAGAATGTGGCAAAGAAATCACAAAAGGTTATCTCGATCAATCGGCAGGTTGGTTTTGTTCAGAAAAATGTTTGAACAAATATAGTCCCGGATTCATTGATTCACAAAAACATAAGGATGCCTTTGAGAGTGGAGATACGGTTTGGACTACGGTGGAGTGATAGATATGACCGCATTCGACAAGGCTTGGAATATTGTCAAAGAAGACAAAATGTTCGCACCGGGATTCTTTGACCGGGAGAGGAACATGAAGCGTCAGGCCACAAAAGGGACAGAATGCAAGGAATGTGGTATGCCGAAGAGGACATCCACGAACATGATGATGCTTTCTGACGATGAAATGTGTAATTGTGAGGTATGACGAATGTCAGCATTTAATGTAGCATGGGACATCGTGAAGAACGATGATGTGTCATGGAACCATATTTGGGAGGCAGGTCTTACCAAAGAGAAAGAAGGTGATGAATCTTTTCTTGTGAGACTCATTCAATTGCTCGATGATACAGGTCGTACATACAGCGCGGAGCGCAAAGCGGTTGATCTGATGCTCAATAGTGAATGGCCAGTCGAAGATACGAAGGCCCGTATATACAGAACATTTCAAGGCACTCGGCCTGATACAGCCATGGTGAATCCTTATGGGGATCGTAATAAACATGTATTCCTCAATGAACTCCCGCCGCCAGAAGTGGTGATGGACGAAGAGGAAGATAAACCGGGCGTGGTAGGTCAAAGATGGAGAACATCTAGTCGTGGGACGGAGTATGATATGTATGAGTGACGCTTTCGACATGGCTTGGGAGATTGTGAAGGGGGACAATGTTCCCACCAACCCTTCCCTATGGTCACAGGCCAAGTCCAAGGCCAAGGCCAAGTTCAAGGTCTATCCCTCTGCTTATGCCAACGGCTGGGCTGCTAAGTGGTACAAGTCAAAAGGCGGCGGTTGGAAGAAGAAGGGCAAGGGTAAGAAATGATTGCCAGTCCCATCTCCAAGTCAGTTGACAAGGATCTCAGGCGATGGTTCAAGGAGAAGTGGGTCGATGTATCCCGCAAGGACAAGGACGGCAAGCATCCTCCTTGTGGCAGGGATGAGGCCAAGACGGACAGCAAGGGATATCCCAAGTGCAGGCCATCCAAGAAGGTCAGCGAGAAGACACCAAAGACATCGAGAGGCATGAGTGCCAAGGACAAGAAGGCGGCTACTAGAAGAAAGAGAAGCAAGCCGCAAGGGGTAGGGGGAAAGCCGACCATGGTCAAGTCAACGATCTGTGATTGCGACACATGCAACACACTGGCCAAGGCCATGCTCATCAAGGGCAAGAAGAAGGACAAGCCCTTCCATGGATACAACCCGAAGAGGCACAGTCGCAAGGGTGGCTTGAATGCCGCTGGTCGTGCGAAGTTCAAGAGAGAGACTGGAGCCAACCTGAAGCCCCCTGTCACGGAGAAGCCATCGACGTTGAAGCCCGGATCGAAGAAGGCCAAGAGGCGAAAGTCATTCTGCGCTAGGATGTCTGGTGTCAAGGGACCGACCAGCAAGGGCGGCAAACTCACACCCAAGGGCGCTGCGCTCAAGAGGTGGAACTGCTAATGGCCAAGTCCGATGCTCCTAATTACAGAAAGGCCACAACCAACAAGAAGTGTGGCAACTGCAAGGCATGGGACTCAAGCAAGACCGACGATCCTATGACTGGATACTGTGAGTGGTATGACTTCAATTGCAGGGCTGATCATGTATGCGATGCATGGGCTCCTGATGACTTTGAGAAGGCGTGGGAGATCATCAGGTCGGATGAGAAGGGCAAGTTCCGTGGATACTCAAAGAACACCATAGAGGGCAGGGCAGAGAGGCAGGGCAAGGCTCGCGCATGGAACAAGGCTCGCAAAGTGAAGAGGGGCAGAACCAGACTGAGGTATGCTAGGAACAAGACCCGTGGGAATGTCAGGCCGAAAATGAGAAGGCAACTCGGCGCTGGTGGCAAGAGAGAATCCGTCAGCAGATGATTCACTCATGTCCTGCATGGACATAGGTTATCTTGGCGTTGGTCGGTGTTCCAGTGTATCCAAGACTGCCATTGATGGTGACTGTCTTTCCAGAGATGGTGAAGTCAGATCCCTGAACTAGGTTTGCTATGAATCTAGGAGTTCCTGTCTTGTATATCATGACCTCAACAAGTTTGGTCGAAGCCTCATCTTGAGATCCGAGCGGCTCAAAGGCAAGAACCACATCAGTGGATGACCCGTTGTAAGATGCGGTCTTGATGGATGTCCTGTGGACTGGTGTGATCTGGTATGCTCCTCCTGACGTTGTGGGGACGTTGGCGCTGGTCGTCTGGTCGGACTGGAAGAAGAGGTGAGTCTCACCAGCGCCATTCGGGTATGACCCCAATCCAGTCGGGTCACGGGCGAACACGAATCCCATGTCGGTGATGGGGAGGTTGCCCGTGTTGTTGGTGATGAGGGTGTTGATGGGGCTGGTGGCGGCGTTGCTGGAGTTGATGAGGGCGGATAGCGGCAGGGGCCCCGGACGTAGGAACACACGCTTGTCGTTCACGTTGCCCACAGCGACCCCGCTGCTGTATGTGAGTCTGACAGCGGCCAGAACGATGGTCTGCTTGTCGAGGTGGGCCGATGGTGATTGAGGATAGACGCCTGATCCCGTGTTGACCTCGTTGCCGTATATCATGGCGATCTTGCCCGTGATGGCCGGATCGACATAGACCAGCAGTATCCTCTCGTAGTTGGCCCCGGTCAGGGTGGGGAGGGTGCTGGAGTTCTTGGGGAACTTGCCAGTGTGGGACGACGAGGTGATGTCGATGGACGCAGCGCCTATCGAGTGGAACACCCCATCGAGGAGGACCGTCCCCGCTGCGATGGACAGCGTGGTGGACGAGTGGCTCACGGCGCAATTGCCCACAGTGCTGCTGTTGCGATTGCTATCATTGATATCGTTAAGTAGGATGGGAACGACACCATTCAGAAGTCCGCGTTCGTTGAAGTTCGTGAGGGTCGGGCTGGTCAGTATGTCCTGATCCAGAAGTCCGTCGTCCTGATAACTCTGAGCAGCCCTCTCATGTCCCTCGCCTATTGTCGCCATTACCTTACCTCCATCAGAACATCGACCCTGACCTCATTGTTTGATGTCTTGTCGATAGGCATGAACGTGGCCCTGAATGCAGGGGTGTCGAGGGCGGTGTCGCCATGGAGGACGATCTCCTTGAGCGTCTCCGATGATGTCTCGGACGTGGTGAAGACGCCGGACACAGATACAGTCCTGTCGTCTATCTTGGTGACGGATGGTGTGATGGTTATCTGAGGGCTACCCGCGCCCCCGTCCCTGCTGGACGCCTCTCCCCCACTCGACCCCAGCGTCATCCTTGTGACGAGTGTGGATAGGTGGTCCGCTAATGCTGATTTCAGTGAATCAAGGACTGGCATAGTCTAAGTCACCTCCTCCAAGTTTAGTGGTCATGACTCCTCTTTCATTATCCATTCTTCTTGTTTCAGGATTATTTTTAGTATGGAATGCTCCTCTTGCGTCTGCGAATGACGCTTCATCCAAAGCAGTTTCTAGTGTTTGACGGTCTGTGATTCCTGCATCCCTAATTGCTCTAACCAAACTTGCCCTTTCCAACTCATCTAAAATATCATCTTTTCCAGAATGAAGAATGGACGATTCAAAGTCTCTTAGGGGATCTGAGAAGTCTCCAACTTCATAATCCATTCTAGGAGGGACCATAATTTTTCCATCCCTTACATCTTTCTTGAACTTAGCAGCATCCATCAACGCTCTCCAAGTTGGAATGTATTCTCCAGACAGAGGGTCGTATTCAACTGAAGATCGGAACTTATCGCTGTAAAAATCATCTTCAGGGCCTCCCATTTCTCGATAGTTTGATGTTTCATAACCTCTACTTGAATCGATACCATATCTATCTCCTGTCCTTGGGTTAATGTTTGGATCACTGTCAAAGGGATACATGAAACTACTAAAGTGAGGGATCCTAGAACCTCTGAATGCCAGATTAGCATCTTCATCAAAGTATGAAGGTGGTCGCCCAATTGGACTTGGCATTTTGAAATCGACATCTTTGACGAGATCCCAAGCCTCACTGAATACGTTCATTCTCACATCACCTCCTTGAACAGGCTCTTGCTCTGACCGATGGGTTTGGCATAGCCGCCGCTCGCATTGACACCGATGTATCCCAATCCGCCTTGATTCTTTCCTATGACGAAGCCTTGGTTGTTTATGTTCCTGACTAGCATCTTGTATGCGGCGACGACATGCACCCTGCCGCCGACGGACATCTCCACGACATCCACGACGGACCCGGCGTTCTCCTCCAATGGCTCGCTGTTCCCAGATACCGTCTGCAAGTCGGATAGTATGCCCTCTATGCCCTTCTCGTATTGTGCGATGATGAAGTCGGAGGTCAGTGTCGAGTAATTGTGGAGAGCCTCAAAGACTGCGAAGTCGCCAGATAGGTTGTGGGTTGGGAACTCCACGGAGACTATCTCTCCGGGCTGTATCATGGTTGACCTCAATGCGCCCTTGACTGTGATGACTGGCGCTCCGTTCTCCGTCCTGTGGAGTATGTTCTTGGCGAGCCTGTGTGCCTCTGCCTTGGTCTTTATTCCGGGGACCTCCTTCCTTAGGGTCCTGACGAGTTCTGAGTTCGCACCCCTGCTGGCGTCCGACTTCATCCTCTCCATGTCCTTGATGACGACGAATGCCCTCTCATTGGCTGCTGATGAGTCACCTACCACGATGATCTCGTTGGGAGCATCAAGCATCTTGCTGACGGATATATCCAGTATGCCATTCGCCATGCCGAGTACGTTGCCCTTGTGAGAAAATGAGTTGGACGAGTAAATGAGTCCGCCAGATCTCTCGTTGACGAGTTGCTTGCCATCTATCTGGCTCATTGATGATATGACTTCCATGATGTTCAGCCCTATGCTCTTTCTAGCCGTGAACATAGGAGAGTGATCGTTTGTCAGTCTCAGGATTGGATGTGCATTCAGTGTATTGCTGACCTCTCTGTCCTTGCCGATGAGGTTGACGCTGGGAGTCACGTTGTATGCAGCCAACTCAGGCGAGGCGTCATTCAGCATGTGCATGACTGCATCTGATGTCCTGATGCCAACGTGTCCTAACTGGCCCAAGAGGGCCATGCCGGGAGACATGCCGAAGTCAGACAGGCTGTCTGCATCTATGTTCCTGAATCTCAATATGGTGGATATGTCGTCACTCTCCACACCAGCGACCCTGAGTCTAGTTCCTGTGCTATCGACTAAGTAGGGGGCGAACCTGTCTGCTGTGATCGTCTGTCCATCATGCCTCAGTGTCGATATCTGGTCACGGACAGATCTGATCTTGGCTGTGGTCGCGCCATCCTCTATCATCACTGGTCGCTGACTGGTCATGTAAAAGTCGGATGGATCATACTCAAGCAGACCTCTGAACGACAGACTGGTCTGCCTCACAACATCATTGGTGGCATCATAGCGCCTCCATGAGTCAGAAACCTGCTTCATGGCCACAACAGCGTTGTCAACGAAGGTGGGGGCAATCAGGTGAGGGTGTGTCAAGGCCCTCATGTCAGTTAGGGCAGATGGGCTTGAGACAGTTGTATAACGGGCAACGTAGCCTTTGAGGGATGATATTCCTGTGCTGTTCGTCACACCCGTTATACGGTTTCCAGACTTCCCGGTATATGCTATCTTACCAGCGTTCACGACGAACAGGCTACCGCTGGATGGAAGCATGGAGGCATCGTCCAAGAGAAGGGTCGTGCCACTGTGTTCAACCACGGTGAATGATGGATACAGCCTCGCAGCAGTGTCATTGTGCTTCCTGCTTATCTCCTCTGGCAACGTGTGTCTGGCGAAGTCGCCACCGACCCCTGTCCCATCATTGGCGTATCTCGACTCAGACTGATGTATCAACTCGCCACCACCGGGATGGGTGGTCTGAGAGTATCTGGGCTCTATCTCTGGGTTGAATGAGCCATCTATGGTCTTTCTAGCGGCATCCGACTTGAAGAACTGCAACATGGCTGTGGATGGTATCAGATGATAGACGACATCATGCTCATTGGCGTCTGGGTATTCAATCTGGAACGCACCATCTGCTGTGCTGATGAAGTCCAGTGTCCCTAGATTCATGTCCAGATTGGCCTCAAAGATACCATACCTGTTGTCCCTAGTCAATACCAGATCCTCGTAGTCACCACTCTCAAACTTGACACGGGCCCCATGGACCCAGCCATCCTGCAACTGCTGTGATGCGAATCCGAACATCTTCAGGGGCCTCACTAGGCGGACGTAGTAGTCCACATGCTTCCTCCTTGGATGGGAAATCATGCCTGCGCCTGAGTTGCCATCTATCTCCGTTGATATCGAACCATCCTCTGTCCTGTTGAGATACGTCTTCCTGAGTATGTATGCGCCACCCCATGGTGGAAGATCTGCTGATCCCCTCACAGACCATGTGTCCTTGGCATATTCCTCCGCTGTGACGGATAGTGATGAACCTCCCTTCGATGCATTGGTGTCAGGGCTCCACACTGGTTTGGTGTGCTGCCCGGAGATGGTCTGGGACGAGGGGGAGGAGGGGTCGAGGGTCATGCCCTTGGTCGTGAATCTGGTGTTTATCGTCCATGATGGCGTCACGGGGAACTGCTGCCCGATGCCAAGGTCGCTGTTGAGCGAGTATGCCTTCGTGCCCACAACGGCATACTCCACGTTGGCATTGCTGTTCCTCTCGCTCTCTGTCTCGATCACTAGACCGAGCCTTGGTTCGCTTCTTCCCTGCACGTTCCTGTGATCCGCCACCTCGGACAGTGGGATGGGCGTCAGTGAGTTGATCGTGCTGTTGGTGTGAGAGCCCTGTCCCCATCCGCTGGTGGGGTAGTGCGTGTTGGACGACGAGTGATCGACTGCGGAGGCGTTGACGTGCAGCGCATTGCCCCTCAGATGGAAGAAGCCACCAGTGATGCCGAAGTTCGTGGAACTGACCGCTGCCTTGGAGTTGGCTTGGCTGTATGACGAGGATCCCGTGTATTGGATCAGGTCGATGTATGGGTCCGATCCCTTGTTCAAGGGGATGCCCTTCAATGGTTGATTGGCAGTTGCATTCGGATCCGCTATCGGCTCCCATGCACCAGATGCCAATGCCGTAGGCGTCACTAGGCCAAGAGATTCATTCTTCAATTTAGCACCGAAACCAATAGACTGCTCGGCTGAAGAGGGTCTGCTGTTGGATCTTCTGACAGCATTTGAGAAGACGGTTGACTCTGCTGTGTGCGCTGATGAGACGAACCCAATGGGGACGGATCTCTCGACTCCAGAGTATGCAGATGGGAATCCCCATGATGCGCCATACGTCGTTGCATTGGGCATGACTTGCATGGAATCATGGATTCCACCATCGAATCTTGCTTTCCCATACACTGAGTCCTGTGATGCTTGTGTCTCTGTCGGATCGCCTGCGAGCATATCTAGCGCATCACTAGATGTTCTGAAGCCGAATGCCCTCACAGGTAGTCTTCTGCTTGTATCATATGCTACCATATGATCAATGGATGCGAGGTATCTACTGACGTTTGCATCATATGTGACACCACCATATGTTGACTCTGGGTTCACACCATCGCCTATACCCTCGCCTCGACTATACCTTGTCGAAGAATATGCGTCAAGGAGACGTAATGTGCCCGATGCCTCTCTCACAGTAGTATGTCCCATCAAGACGCTGTTGGCAGACTTGAGCCCGGTTATGTTCCCATGACCGCCTGCATTCAGGCCGTTGTAGCCATAGTTCTGCATCCATTGGACCGCATAGAGCCTCTCAAAGGGTTGTGCGTTGGCAGGCGTCCCAGAAGTGCCTCCAGAGAAGTTTCTGAGCAGAAGACCCTTGGTAGCAGGGTAGTTGTAGCCTCTAGGCATCCCAGACTCCCTGTATCTGAATGTCAAGAAGTGTTCTCTGGAAGCACCAAGGAGGGCTGGATGGCTGTATTCTGCCAGCCAAGTGCATAGGAACGCATCTGGTGTTCCGCCAGAGGCGCAGTCTCCTGCTTTTATGAGTCCGAAGTCGGTATATACCGACGATATACTGCCTCCATTAGCCCCCAAAGCAGCCAAATTAGCGTATTCTGGATCGTGGACTAGGAGGGGTGGGACCGTCGCCAACTCCGTTGCAACCCTCGGATAGATAATCCCCTCTTCCAGCCCAGATACGAAATAATCGCCGTTCTCCTCGTAAATCACTGGTGCGAAGGGCCTTCCCCCTCCCATGGTGTAATCGTTGAGAATGAAGCCGTTGACCATAAACTCGCTACAAGCCGTGTCTGCGGCCATTGCAGCGGATAGGGTCAGTCTGGTAGCCCCAGCCACAGAGAGGCCGCTGTGGACGCTTGGAGAGGCCCTCCTGACCGTCTGTGAGACTCCATCGACGTTCGTCTGCTCCTGACCCGGTGCGATCAGATAGTCAACGTCCATCGTCGTGGATTGACCAGATAGCCTGTAATTGTCCATTTCAATGTCTGGGAGGCCGTCTGAGGCGAAGGAACCCGTCGCCTTGTATGTTGACACCCCTTTGACTTCAAGCGTGTCCAGTTCAAGGATAGTCGTGCTATTCGTGTCCTTTGCAGATGCGAAGCCGATGTGCTTGTGTTCTGACTCGCCCTCGTAAAGCAGCGTGTATGCCGATCCGTGGCTCCTGTGCAACTGCCTCCTCATGGCCTCTGGAGTGCCTCTGTGAGTCAGGGGGGTGACGAAGGAGTGGCCTTGTCGGGCGAAGCGGATGCGGTGGTGGGGGAAGGGGTAGCCCGTGGCTGTGCCGTTGTTGGTCTGCGTCAGCACCGATCCCCTCTCGGCGTGGTCGGATATCCTGTGTGCTGCGAACAGGCGCGTGGAGCCGCTTGGGACGGCCCCTGCGGACACGGAGGGGGTCAGGCCATGCTTGGAGGCCATGTCGGGGTGGAGCATCCTCAGGCAGTGGAAGACGAGCATCCTGTCGTGCGTGTCGTATTGAGAGACGCCGCTCGCTGCCTCCGCCACCCCAGCGGGGCGTGGGTCCGGGGCCGTGAGCCCCCCCATCCCCCACGTCATGTTCGACCACGCCTGCGCCCTGTCATGGGCAGTCCTGACGAATATCTCGCCCGGTATCTCCGTTGGATCCGGCAGTTGTATGGCTAAATTCGGCGTCAAACGGCCATTTGGGGCAGATGGGCCAGTCTCCTCCTCCCCTGTGGTCGGATCCACCCTTGTGTTCTGCACGTTGAAGTCGCGTATGACCACACCCCAAGGCGACCCGCCGTTGAGTGTGAGCATATTACCCTGATCGTCAACGACGGTCATGTCCTCAAACACCATGTGTTCGTTTGTTATGTTCATACCCTTGACCCTCTGGGTGTTCACATCATGCTTGGAGAAAATCTCACGGGGCACATTGTCGGTTCCATTGACTATACTACCGCTCATACTGTTGACGAAGGCAGTCGTGTTGTCCATACCCTCAAGAAGATCATATGAGTCATTGAGCATATTACCAGATGCGCTGCCTTTTGTCTCAGAATATGCGTATTTGCTTACAAGGGTATCATCAGCACCTGCTGGAATCTTCGTTCCATACTCCAGTGGCCTGATTTTGATGTTGGTTCCCGCTGAAGATGGATCGGCCTGAGTGATCGCCCTGAAGGATGGACTCGTCACTGTGTAGTCTGGAGGGGGCATGTCAGGGAGGTCGCATGAGTTGAGTCCCTCTATGCTGAATCGGACGTAGCCATGGCCAGATCCATGGGCAACGGCTGTGCAGCCCTTGGAGTCGTGAGCAGTCGTGGGTAGTCCCATGTTGCCGCCGTCCATCGGTTTTGCAGTCAGGTTCCACGTTGGCACTGAACTTCCAAGACCTTGAATCACAGGACCAGCGTTAGCAGGGGCCCAATATCCGCCTGCTGCGTTCGGGGCATCCGCCTCCCAAGTCATAACCATAGTGTGCTTGGCTGGTGCGCCTGTCAAGGTGAATGTCGTATTAGCAGTGAGCGAACCTGCTGGCACTGTGAAGTTGACGAGTTGAAATGGGGATCCGCTCGCATCAAATCCTCTCGTTATCGCAGTGATAGAAGAGTATGACACTGATGTCCCACCTACATCCAATGTCCCACTATCTGGAAGATCAGATGGAATACCGTTCAGATAATTTCCAAAAATTATTGTCTTCAACGTAGTGCCACCACCTTGATTTTCTCTAATGAATCCATCATACGATTCCGAGGGAGACATCCTGACGTATCGCGCTCTCAGGTATCTGGATACGCTATGCTCGCCCACCTGCTTCACCCTTCGACTGTTTATCTTGGCCGCAATGAGCCTCGTAGCAGCCTCTGTGCCCATGGATAGACTGAGGGCCTTGAGATCCACCACTATGACGTTCTCTGCCTCTGAGGGGGCTGCTGCGGTAGCATTGTTGGTCCTGATGATGACAGTCAGTCCCTGCTTCCACGTCGTCCCGCTGTTCGTCCCGTATGTCCAGTCCTCTATGTCATCGTCATAGTCGGTGTCTGGGTATGTGATGTGCATGGCGAAGAACCCGCTCGCTGGGTAGCCAGACGACGTGCCGAGTGGCTGGACCTTGGCTGGATAGAACCTCTTTCGATATACTGCCATTCTCACCACACCGTCTTTGCGTTGCCTATCTCTGTCATCTCTGCGAATGTCAGGACTCGATTATGTATTGCCAGTTCTGATATCTGCATGTTGGCAGCGTGAATGGGGTTGGATGATGAAGTCACGGATGTGCTTCCTGAATTATCCTCGCCTATCAATAGGGTCTTACTCGCACCACTGTTGAAATTGCTGTTCAATATCCCATTGAATGACGTGTCTGTAAAGGGAGATCCGGCCCTCATGACCCCATTCACAATTGGATCCCTTAGTAGGCTCGCACCTATCATGACAAGTCCGTTCGTAGGGGTCGTCCCTCCGCCATAGGCAGATGGGAGTTCAGCAAGTTCAGCCGAGGCTGTGAATCCAGATGGAAGTGACGCTACCTTTGATGTCGTTGAGTCAGCCTCGCTGTCATCATCGAGATCAGCCACTGGAGCCGTGAAGTCATCAATGGGACCGATATACAGTTTGCACTTGGAATGGTGTGCGCCATGGGTGAATCCAACGAATATCCAGTCATTCGTAGGGAGTAGCAAGTAGTTTTTATTATCATTTTGTGCGACATCCGAACCAGTGTTCTGATTGGCAGCGAAGGAGACGACTTGGTTCGTCCCTCCGTATCCCATGAATGAGAGATGCTGCTTGTTGGTGGTGTTTGTCGATGCGTATCCAACATGCAGACCGAAGTAATCATCATGGAGATATCCAGAGATTATCGGGCCATGCATGATGTTTCCTTTGATGAAGCATGTGATTGAGAAGTCCCCACTCGGATCGAAGCCATTCAATGGGCCATACTCTGGAACGACTGCTGAACTGAGATAATCCGCAGTCGATACGACTGGATAGCCAGTGCTGCTGTCGAACAAGAGGGCTTTGGATGTCGAGTCAACCGAGTTGGCAGGGCCATTGCTTGAACTCTGAGCAGCCGATGCAGTCAGCCTGAGCGATGACCCATACAAGTCGTCTGTTATCTCCTGTGCCCTTGTGAATGAAGATCCAGATATCGTGTCGTTCATCCTCACATACAGAAGGGATCTTGGAACGATGTCCCCATTGCTGTCAACCTCCATCTTATTGTGGATGCCTCTCATGGTGTTGTCGTTGATGGTGTCATCATCGGTTATGTCGGTGAAGTCGAGGACAGCGGATGCAGTGCTTACCTCATGCAGATTCTGGAAGCCTGAGAATCCCGTTGGCCCCTTGGACAAGAAGTGCTTGTATTCATCGGAGTAGTCATTGGATGTCCCGTCGCTGATGTCGAACACCGTCCCTGTGTGTCCTCCAGCGAAGAAGATAATAGCCTCAGTGTCGATCAATGGGTCTATGATCTCAATCTCTATGCCGTCCAATGGAGAGTCACTGGTATTGTGAATCGCTCTGGCAAAGTCCGCTGGGTTCCCTCTGGGGACGACGTTTCTGAAGAATACGCAATTAGATCCGAGATGCTGGTCGTTGAGATAACTGCCATTATGCTTTACAGGCGAAACCTCGTCAAAGGATGCTAACTGTCCATCTATTCTTATGATGCCGCCGACAGTGTTGCGGCTGTGTCTCAAAGCATGATCCAACGCTTTTTTTTCGACGGCTATGTGGTTTATTGTGGTCGATATACTGCCGAAGACAGGATCAACCATGGCAGGTGGACTTGAGTTATCGATCATCTGTGGTGTGCCCACTGTGTTGACTCTAAGGATGCCGCCTATCCCATCATATGACCTGACAGCGGATGTCGATCCCTGTTGCAGAACCTGTCCATGAGGTGCGCCTTTCAAGACCGATACTGGTGCGAATGTCTTACCGTCTTCTGATATTGGCAAGGGGGCTGGAAATGAGTTGGGGGAGTAAGACCTGCTGTTCGTTGCTAGAAGACCTCCAACGCCAACTATGGATGCTGGTTTGTATGGATAGGGAGTCCTATTCCTCATTCGGATGCAGAAGTTGCGCCCACTCGCACCGGGAACGGTGCTGTGTATCACCAAGGTTCTTCCTCTTTCACCCTCTGCACTTTCGACATCTTTACCGGGATATGCCCTAACATGTCCCATGTGAGTCCCTGTCTTAGTATCACCAGCAGTTGCGGGGAAGATGGTAGGTGGATCGAACGCACTCCCTCCATCAGCGTTCTTAGCCAGAGGATGACCTGCCATGTTGATTCTCCTGATCACCTCATTGAATGCACCATCGAATTCGTTTATGCGGTTTGTTATATCGCTGAAATCTATTGATTGTGGTCGTATGAATTCAAGACCGGACCCATCTGCTTTCTTTCCCTTCAGAAGAAGATGAGCGGTTTTGCACTGGAGCGGCAGAATATTCGTCCTATCATTGAATGAGTCATACAACTCAAACGGATCGAATACCAAGCCCTCCATGTTGGGCCCATCTCTGATGAGGACTCTGTTTGAGTTCTGTGGATCGACATGCACCCTGTCTGATGGAAGCCCAAGGCAGTTCCTGACAGCCGTTATTATTTGAGAGTGGACAGACGCAGATGAGGGGTCGAATATTATGTCTGGCTCGTTAGTCGCCCCATATCCTCCTTTCGATGCTATTAGATACCCGCCAAGAACGACGGTCATGCCAATGGATATGTTCGATGATACATCCAAAGTTGCGCGAGTAGGCAATTGGGACGATGAGTTGACAGTAATTGCAGACCCACCTGTTGGAGACGGAACCACATATGGGTTCCACAAACCTAGTATGTTGATTCTGTTTGTCGTCCCTGAGAGTTGGACCTTTGCAATCATGCCATTCTTGGCGTATGTTCCGACTCCTTGTCCTATGGTGATGTAAAACGTCGTTGATAGTCCCGTCGAGTCTCCTCTTTCTCCAGTTGCAGCCACGAATGCGGACCAGTCATCGACATCGATGTATGCGTCACTTGAATCGACGGCAGTGACCACTGCTTGGACGGATGGACGTTGACATAGGGTGTAATGAGAGGCATCGGGTTCAATGTGAAGTTCTGCTAGTTTGTCCGTGGTTTCTATCGATGACACTGTGTTTCTCAGACCCCAATCCACAGCGAAGGCAGATTCAGTCTCCCTCATCTGCGCTCTGTTGATGGCAGTCATGGTGCAATCGATTGTCATGTCGAAGGACCGATCAGAGGGGAGGGGGTCGCCGGGGTCGGTGGTGGTGGATAGCCTCTTCTCGGTGTCGAAGAACATGGATGGGAACAGCGGTATCTCGACTAGGGCCCTCGTTGATGCGTAGTATGTCGATGTCTGGGAGTCGTTTCTCACGGATGCGTTGCCGCTGCCGATGACCCTATCCTTCCATCCGGGGAAGTGAGGGTGGGTCGAGTATATCGGGTTGACATCTATGGCTCCCTGTCCCGGTCCTGCCATAGTCATGGTGACGGTGGGAGTTCCGAGGTCGCCTATCTCCTTGATCGGCATCCCCTCTCCGAGATCGAAGTCCCTGTCCGTCCGGGCATCGATGATGTCCATCAGTATCGACCTACCCCTTATGATGAGCATGGGCTCGCCATCACCGTTGGTGACGGGCTCTATCTCCTCGATCCTGCCTCTCATCAGGGATCGCTCGACAGTGGCTGTGAGGAGGTCATTGGGCTGCTTGTACGTGTCCTCTATGTCCGAGAGCCCAGAGTGCCTGTTGACGTTGGCTGGGTGGACGAGAACGAGGCTCTCATTGCCCTTGAGTTCGTTGTCAACCACATCGAATCCTAACAGATTGCCCCTGTTCATCGATGATGGCCTTAGGAACTCATCCCTGTGGCTTGTGTTGTCCGTGGCCGTGGAGCCAGAGACATGCAGTATGTGGTAGTCAGAGTTGGATGTGTCATCGGGCGTGTTGATGCTCGGTATGGCCTTCGGCCTGCCGTATCCCCTTATGCCCGTCCCAACACCAAGAACGGTGTCCTCTATGTTGATGAAGGGTGATGGCGTTATGTCGCCAGTCGGGTTCGATCTTAGGGTGTGTGATGCTGCCTTGTCATTGAACGTCGCTGTTGGTAGGCTGATGAGCCCTCCCGGTGCTGTGATGGTGAGGAGGACATCTGCGACAGTGGTTGTCGATGTCGGCCTCCTGAGATAGTCCGATACGGTCTTGTTGTTGTATATCGCACTGCCATGCGGCACAGTCTTCCTGACCACAAGGTATGCTTGGTTCCCCGTTGCATGATCTGCTGCGAACTTGCTGTTGACATCTGATGATGTGAGCCCTGTCCCTGCTACGACCTCTCCTGTGAGATCTATGGCATCGTAATACACCAGTATCTTGCTAGGGCCACCTGCGGACACAAGGGCAGATGGGGAGTCGATGGTGGCGATGCGGGGGGTGTCGAGGGGGGTTAGGTGGCGAATGTATGCGTCGTTGGTCGGAACGCCTCCCTGTATGTCTCCAGTGTGTTCCGTATCGAGGCCCTTCAGCATGAACGGCTTGGGGTTGGACACGGCTATCGCCACGATCTCATCACGGGTCGATGCGGACTTGTCATTGAACCCGATGCCGCTCTCGACCACGATCCTGTTCGCAGCATTGGTGTCCGCCATGATGGCTCCCACCGTCTGGGCTCTGTTGATGACTCGGCTTATGGGGCCACTGAAGACTGGCTCCGTCACCCTCACAATGTCGTTCTGTGATATGACGGACTGGATGGTGATGTCATCGTCCATCGTCTCAAAGGTATTGGCGATGCCCTGAACCGTTTGCTTGACGGTCTGACTCTCTGCTGCTGGTATCATCTTGAGAAAGAAGTCGCCCTCGACCAGAGTGTTGGATGTGACTGCCCCATGGTATCCATACGTGTCAGTGGCTGACAGCAGAGCAGATGACGTTGATCCAGATATCCTGCTCTTAGGAGAGAAGAAATATGCATCGTTCCGATACTCCGTGGTGTCCGAGAACCTCTGGCCGAAGGTGAACTCTGCTCTTGTGTTGACATTTGCCGCTCTCGTTGTGCTACCCGGATCTATGATGATGTCAGCCTTGCCGACAGTGAACCAGACTGGTGTGTCGTTGGTGTGACTGAACAGCATTCCCTGTGCCTGAGGGTTGCCACTACCGTCATTACTAAGAAGGATTGACTCGCAACTAACTCGGCTGTTGGCGAAGTCGATGGCCGTGATCCTGACTCTCTCGATGAGGTTCTGCATGGGGTCTAAGTCTGTCGTGGATGTTGCTGACCCTGCTGAGTCCGATGCGTATGTCACTTCTCTCGATGATGGTCCCGTCGATGTCCCTGTCATGGGATGGTATCCTGAGTGATTGATGACGGCGTTCAGCGGTGTTGACTTCACAGTCCCCACATATGTCTCGTCCCCAAGGTCAAGGGACGTTGAATACCATGACTGTCCGCTTATCTCACTCAATGGTATTCCTGTCGCCAAGGACGCTAGTTTCTCCAAGGCAGTGTATTGATCCGTGACGCTGCCGGGATTTGAGGAGAAGTCTCGTATCTTGAAATGACCAGATGTGTCGAATGTGTGACCCATGGCGACCATCGGTATGTCGAACAGACCATCATGGGTGTCCGCCCCATCCCTCCCTTGGTGCGTGTATGCGCTTCTTGCATTGTTGAAGAATCTGACATCTGGTATGCTCTGCTCATCGTTGAACGACCATAGACCGAAGGTTGATTCCAGACGAGTCAATGGCTGAACGACTGGATTGATCTCGCCCTGAGATATCCTGACGCTCTCTATGATGCCTCTAAACTCACCACCTTGTCCACCGATGAAGAGGTCCGAGGATGACTCATCCAACAAGCCTCCATCGTCCCCAAGATTCAACTTGGCCACAAGATCACCATTGATGAAGCACTTCAAATCCTTGCGAGTGTATTGGGCAGTGACCATGACCAGACCCTGTGTCCCCTCTGTCATGCCATGTGGCTTATGCTCACCACCAGAGTATGAGCCGGAGTGGGCAGTCCTCTCCGTCCTCACATTGAACGGGGTCGTTATGGACACAGGCTTTCCAGAGATGTGGGCTGTGAACGTCATTCTGTCTTGATCGAATGGAGATCCATAGGTCAACTTGTATTGTCCCGGCTTCTCGACAACGACCCCACCATAGTCTGGTATGATGAATGCATCAATGGTGAATGCTCCTCGTATGGCATTGAGGGGATTCGATAGAGCCTCATAGTGGACAGCGCCTATCTTGCTGGCCTGACTACCATCCTTGCCCGACTCTCGGAACCTTCCTGTGGGGACTACGAGCCCGTCAGTGATGCCATTCAACCTAACGGCCTTGCTATGGAACTTGATCAGAGGCATTCATCAAATCCCCACTAACTGCTCGACTACCGTCATTTGGAGAGCGTATGTATATACGCTATCACCTGCTTGATACTTGGGAGAGAAGTTAGTGACGATAGCAGGGATGGCTACACCTTGCTCAAGGAATGGATTTGGTCTTGTCGTGACCCCATCCTCTATCGTGGTTGGGTCATATGGCTTGTTGTTCGATACGGATGAATGGTCGGTCCCCAACCCAGAGGGTATGATAAATTGCCTCAACACCGTTGCAGAGGTGCTGGATGATGCTATCGAATCGTATGGTATTCTGACACCGACAATGAATTTCTTGACCGTCTTGGACTCTGATATGTTCAGGAATTTGGAGGGATCGAAGGATGACACACTAGATGGAAGGTTGATTGAGTTCCCCAATGCAGCACCGGGGTTCAATAGGGCTCC
>CEOG01018852.1_pt1 | contig 30980 bp, 24 predicted proteins | sample 530301 | NCBI WGS metagenome assembly CEOG01 (sample SAMEA2619903, study PRJEB7988) | marine metagenome | biome: marine biome (ENVO:00000447); feature: surface water layer (ENVO:00002042); material: "saline water (ENVO:00002010), including plankton (ENVO:xxxxxxxx)" | depth 5 m | reverse complement strand
CCGTGCATCTTCCAGTTACCCATCACAAGCGGTTTGCGCACTGGCTACACCCGGCTACAAAAAACGGTCGGCAATGGTACCCAAGAAGGCCTCGACATACAAGGCGCGCCGGCTGGCAGCATCAACCTGCCCGCAGGGCGTCCGCGACATCGCTGGCCAGTGACTGACAGAGCATCTCCACCTCCGCTGCATCCTCGCCCTCCACCATAACGCGAACCAGCGGCTCGGTACCGGAGGGGCGCAGCAGCACGCGACCGCGGGTGCCCAGTACCTGCTCCACCGATGCCACTGCCGACATGACAGCCGGCAACTCGCTGAGCACAAAACGGCCGTTCACCGGCACGTTGATCATGGTTTGCGGGCATTTGCGCAGGCCCGCGCGGAGCTCCGCCAGGCTGCGGCCGGAATCGGCCATGGCCACCAGCACCTGAAGGCTGGCGACAATACCATCGCCAGTAGTCGTGTGGTCGGCACAGATGATATGCCCGGATGACTCGCCCCCCAGGCGCCAGCCGCGCACCTCCATCATTTCCTTCACGTAGCGGTCGCCCACCTTGGCGCGCGCCAGCTCCAGGCCGATATCGCGCAGCGCCAGCTCCAGCCCCAGGTTGGACATCAGTGTGCCGACGACGCCAGCCTCGCCCCTGCCCTGGGTGGCGCGGTGCACGGCAATGACGTACAGCAATTCGTCGCCATCCACCAGGGAGCCATCGGCATCAACGAACATCACGCGATCGCCGTCACCATCGTAGGCGATCCCCAGATCCGCGCCGCTTTCACGCACCAGGGCGGAGAGCTGTGCCGTGTCCGTGGAGCCGACACCCTCGTTGATATTGTAGCCATCGGGACGGTCCCCCATGCTCACCACATCGGCGCCGAGCTCGGCGAGCACGTTGGGCGCAATGTGATAGGTGGCGCCGTGGGCACAGTCAACCGCGATCTTCAGACCGCGCAGGCTGAAGCTCTCCGGCACCGTGGCCTTGCAGTATTCGATATAACGACCGGCGGCATCAGCCACCCGCACCACTTTGCCGATATCCCGCGAGGGCACGACCACCAGGTCGCAAGCCAGCTCTGCTTCGATGGCCAGTTCCACCTCATCGGGCAGCTTGGCGCCGTGGGAGGAGAAGAACTTGATACCGTTGTCATAGTAGGGGTTGTGGGAGGCGCTGATGACGATACCCGCTACGGCGTTCTGGGTACGGGTCATGAGGGCAACTGCAGGCGTCGGCATGGGGCCCAACAGCTTGACGTCCACGCCGGCAGCGACCAGCCCCGCTTCCAGCGCAGATTCAAACATGTAACCGGAGACCCGGGTGTCTTTACCGATAATCACCCGGTTGTGAGTACCGGGGCTGGCACCGCGGGCGAATACGCGGCCGCAGGCCCAGCCCAGCTTGAGCATGAAGTCCGGCGTGATGGGCGCCTCGCCCACCGTGCCCCGTATGCCATCAGTGCCAAAATATTGTCTGCTCAAGATCGCCCCCATCGCTTTGTTGCCACACACAAGGCCAGCGCGTCCACCGTCGCCGCTACATCATGCGCTCGCACTATAGCGGCACCACGCTCGACTGCAAGTACGGCCAGCGCCAGGCTGCCGGCGAGCCGGTCCTCCGCAACGCCACGGCCAGCCGCTGGTGCTTCGCGCCCCAACACCTTGCCGATCAGGGACTTGCGCGACAGGCCCACCAGCAGCGGCAAACCGTCCAGCGCCACCTCGGCAAGCCGGTCAAGCAGTTCCAGATTGTGCACCACCGTCTTGCCAAAGCCAAAACCCGGGTCCAGAACAATTTGCTGGCGAGGAATCCCGGCGTCCAGACAGGCCTGCAACCGCTGTGCAAGGAAGCCGCGCACCTCGGCCACCACGTCGATATAGGTGGGGGCCCGCTGCATGCTGTCGGGCTGGCCCTGCATATGCATCAGGCAGACCGGCAAGCCGGTCGCCGCTGCAGCTTCCAGGGCACCTTCGCGTCCGAGGGCGCGCACATCGTTGAGCATGCCCGCGCCGAGCGCGGCGGCCTCGCGCATGATCACCGGGTTACTGGTGTCAACGGAGATAACAACATCGAGCTCACGCGCAATGCGCGCCACCAGCGGCAGCACCCTGTCCTGTTCTTCAGCAGAGGAAACCGGCAAGGCACCGGGACGGGTGGATTCACCACCAACATCAAGAATGGCCGCCCCCTCCGCACAGAGGCGACGGGCGTGTGCGAAGGCACGCTCCAGGTCGAGGGCGTCGCCTCGGTAGAGGGCGCCGCCATCGGAAAAGGAATCGGGCGTGGTGTTGACGACGCCCATTACAAGCGGACGCGAGAGATCAAGCGCGCGCCCGGCGCAATCGAGCACCGGGGCGGGTGTATTGCTCACCGCGCTACAGGCAGGTCAGTGTTCACCGGCTGGGCCACCAATGGGACTGGCTGCCTCGTCAGTGTCTTCAGCGGCCTTCGACGTGCGCGACCCCGCCGGGGCGCCCCCGTCTGAGCCACCCCAGTCCGCAGGTTCCCGCGGGGGCCGGCCCGACATGATGTCGTCGATCTGGTCCGCGTCGATGGTTTCGTACAGCATCAGGGCGTCGGCCATGGCATGCAGCTTGTCGACATTCTCGTCGAGGATCCGCTGTGCCGTGCCGTAGCACTCGTCGATAATGCTGCGCACCTCCTGGTCGATAAGCTTTGCCGTCTCGGCGGACAGTGACTTCGACTGGTGGCCGGCCGAACGGCCGAGGAACACTTCTTCCTCCGCCTCATCGTACATCAATGGACCCAGCTTCTCCGACAGGCCCCACTTGGTCACCATGTTGCGCGCAATCGTTGTGGCGCGCTGGATATCGTTGGATGCACCGGTGGTAACGCCGTCCTTGCCCAGCGTCATTTCTTCGGCGATGCGCCCGCCGAACAGGCTGCATATCTGGCCGATAATGTGCCGCCGGCTGTGGCTGTAGCGGTCTTCCTCGGGCAGGAACATGGTGACCCCCAATGCCCTGCCGCGGGGGATAATGCTCACTTTGTAGACCGGGTCGTGCTCTGGCACCAGACGGCCCACAATCGCGTGACCCGCCTCGTGGTAGGCCGTGTTGCGCTTCTCCTTTTCCGACATGACCATCGACTTGCGCTCGGCGCCCATCATGATCTTGTCCTTGGCCAACTCAAACTGGGTCATGCCCACGGTGCGCACGCCGGCGCGCGCCGCGAACAGGGCCGCTTCGTTCACCAGGTTGGCCAGGTCGGCGCCGGAGAACCCGGGTGTGCCGCGGGCAATACGCGAGGCAACCACATCCTCAGACAGCGGCACCTTGCGCATGTGCACTTTCAGAATCTGCTCGCGACCGCGGATGTCGGGCAGCCCGACCACGACCTGGCGGTCAAAGCGGCCAGGGCGCAGCAGTGCGGGATCCAGCACGTCCGGGCGGTTGGTGGCGGCGATAACGATAACGCCGTCATTGACCTCGAACCCGTCCATCTCGACCAGCAGCTGGTTCAGCGTCTGCTCGCGCTCATCGTGACCGCCGCCGAGCCCGGCGCCACGATGGCGACCGACGGCATCGATCTCGTCGATGAAAATAATGCATGGGGCCTGCTTCTTTGCCTGGTCGAACATGTCCCGTACGCGGGACGCGCCGACACCCACGAACATCTCAACGAAATCCGAGCCGGAGATGGAGAAAAACGGCACCTTGGCCTCGCCTGCAATCGCCTTGGCCAGCAGCGTCTTACCGGTACCAGGCTGCCCCACCATGAGCACGCCTCGCGGGATACGGCCGCCGAGCTTCTGAAAGCGACTGGGATCACGCAGGAATTCAACCAGTTCCTTGACGTCTTCCTTGGCTTCGTCCACACCGGCCACATCGGCGAAGGTTGTGGTGATCTGGTCTTCGCCCAGCAGCCGTGCCTTGCTCTTGCCAAAGCTCATCGGCCCGCCGCGACCGCCGGCACCACCCTGCATCTGGCGCATGAAAAACATGAACACGGCGATAATGATGAGGATGGGGAAACTGGCCACCAGCAGCTGCGTCCACACACTCTGCTGCTCGGGCTTGCGGCCGATGACTTCGACGTTATGCTGGAGCAGATCATCGATCAGCTTGGGATCTTCGACCATCGGGCGAATGGTTTCAAAGCGGCTGCCGTCGAAGCGCTCGCCGTTGATGGTGAGACCATCGACGACCACTTTCTTGATGCGCTCGTTCTGGATCTCCTGAATGAACTCGGAGTAACCCACCTGCTGCGTTGGGCTTTGCATATTGAAGTTGTTGAAGACCGACAGCAGTACTGCGGCAATCACCAGCCATAAAAGTAAATTTTTCGCCATATCGTTCAACGCTGTTTCCTCATGAGTGAACCACCCGCTCTGGGTGGACGAGACAGCCAGTTTCTCCCTGATTATAGCCGGTTATACGCCAGCGCCCCGAAAAGGGCTCAATACCAACGTGGACAGTGACCCAATGTACATGACATGGGGCCGTGGCTCCATGTTTCAACCCTCGCCGCCGCGAAACTGGGTAGCCACAAGATACACCTCCCGGGACCGGGGGCGCGACGCCTTCGGCTTGCGGGTCACCACCTTGCCGAAGGCCCCGCGAATATCGCGGTAGAGCTCGTCGAAGCCCTCACCCTGGAACACCTTGGCCACAAAAGACCCGCCCGGAGCGAGCACCTGCTGGGCCATATCCAGCGCCAGCTCCACCAGATACATAGACCGCGGCTGGTCGACCGCGTTCACTCCGCTCATGTTCGGCGCCATGTCCGAAATCACCACATCCGCCGGCGTGTTGCCGAGTGCGCCCAGAATCTGCTCAAACACGCTGTCCAGCGTGAAATCGCCCTCAATGAAGTCAACACCAGCCAGGCTGTCCATCGGCAGTATGTCTGAGGCCAGTACCCGCCCCTTGTGCCCCACCAGCTGCGCCGCCACCTGTGACCAACCCCCGGGCGCGCTGCCGAGGTCGAGCACCGTCATGCCAGGCTTGATCAGGCGGTCCCGCTCCTGAATCTCCAGCAGCTTGTAGCAGGCGCGGGAGCGATAGCCTTCGCGCTGCGCCTGCTGCACGTAGGGGTCGTCGCGATGCTCCTTGAGCCACGCTTTGCTTGAAGATTTTTTCTTGGCCATGCCGTTTCCCGCCGCGCCAACGCGGCCCTGTTCCACTGCGCTCTTTCCACGCAACTCTTTTCATCAACCTAGGCGCAAGGCCAGTGCTTGTGTAGACTGAGCGCCCTCTGAAGCCGGCATTGTAGCGCGGAAACCCCATGAGCAAGAAAGCAAGCCTGGATCACAAGCAGTTGCGCGCCATCGGCCACAAGCTGAAGCCGGTAGTGACGGTGGCCGGAAACGGCCTCAGCGACACTGTGCTGCAGGAAGTGCTACGGGCGCTGGGTGACCACGAATTGATCAAGGTGAAAATTGCCGTCGGCGACCGCGACACGCGCAGTGCCGTTACCGAGGCGCTGTGCACGCAGACGGGCGCCACGCTGGTCCAGAGTATCGGCAATGTGGTTCTGCTGCTGAAGCGGGCCAAGCAGCCTGATCCGCGGCTCTCCAACCTGATGCGCGTGCTCGACTGAGCGCGACGAAAGCCGCCAGGCCGTGTCCCGCCTATCGCCACTTTCCCAGCACGCACGCCAGGCCCTGCAAAACACCTCATTCCAGGGCCTGACCCAGACCTGGTACCTGCTGTTGCGCGCGCTCTACATCATCGTGTTTGCGCGCCTCGTCGGGGTTGAGGTCTACGGTCACTACCACTACGCACAAATCTGGTATCTGATGGCGCTCTCCGTGGCGGGCTGGGGCATGCACGAGTGGTTGCTCACCCGCTGGCAGGCCGTTGGCCAGCACCGGCGCGAGGCGCTGGCCGGCACAGGACTGACCCTGCGCCTGCTGCTGGGCACCGCAGGCACACTGCTGGTGATGCTCTGCGCAGCCTTGCTGGAATCCGATCCGGAGCTGCGCTGGCTGATCATCATCTACGCCCAGGGCGTGCTGCTGCGCAGCCTTACCGCCTGGCTTCACGCGCTGTTTACCAGTCACGAACGCAGCGAACTGGCGCTCTACAGCAGCATGCCCATATCACTTCTGGAGGTGCTATTGGCCCTGGGACTCGCCTGGGGCGGTTACAGCCTGCTGACCATAGCCGTGGGACAGACCCTGTGCTGGTGGCTGGGCCTGGCCGCCAGCGCCTGGGCCTACCGCAGGCAGCTCGGTGCTCTGCGCCCCGCCTGGCAGCCCACCTTCGCACGTGAGTTCCTCGCCGGCGGTGCGCTGCTGGCGTTGGCCTCCGCACTGCTCGCGTGGATGGGCCCTGGTTTGATTATTGCGGTGCGGCACTTTCTCGGGGACGGACGGACACTCGGTGAAGCCGCGCTGGTGATCCAGGTGATGCTGATGCTGGGCCAGGCATTGCGCATGGTCACCAACGCCACACTGCCCTTCCTCACCAGGCCCGGGAACGATATCACCCGGCGCCAGCAGCGTTTTGCCGCTAACGTGTGGCACCTCGCCTTCTACCTGGGCGGTGCCTGCTACCTGCTGGGTACACAGGTACTGCCCGGGCTGGTAAGCGGCTTGCTCGGCGCGTCATTTCAGCCAGCCGGCGAATTGCTGGCGCAGTTCAGCTGGATACTCATACTGCTGGGGTTGATTCAGACCCTGCGCCTGCTCATGATCGGTCGCGGACTGTACCGGCAATACCTCATCGCCCTGATGCTGGGCAGCGCGACGCTCGCACTGACGGTGACGATGCTGGCCACCCGGGGAGCCGTGTCGCTGCCCGCCCTGTTCAGCGGTCTCGGGCTGGCTTACGGTGCCTGTATCCTGGCCATGCTGAAACAACTGGCCACGGCGGGCATAAAACTGCCCTGGGGTACCCTCGTTCGGGCGCCTGCACTACTGGCCGTGATTATTGCAGCACATCACGTCAGCACCTCAACCGCACCGCCCGCCAGCCTGACCCTGGCCGGACTGGGCCTGCTGGTTCTGGCGGCACTGTTTCACTGGCGCCGGACACCGGCCTGATGTCCATGGGATTGCATACAGATCAGGGTGCACCCTATCGCTGCAGAGGAGACCGCGCATGACCCGGCTTGTCATACAGATTCCCTGTTTCAACGAGGGCATGACCCTGCCCCAGACCCTGGGAGACCTGCCAACCCACATTGACGGCGTCAACGCGATCGACGTTCTGGTCATTGATGACGGCAGCACCGATGACACCTCCGCCGTCGCACGCCGGCACGGGGTCAGGCACATTGCGCGCCACACCCACAACCAGGGCCTGGGCCGGGCCTTTCGCACAGGGCTGGATTATGCGCTGCAACTTGGCGCTGACATCATCGTCAACCTGGATGCCGACGGCCAGTACCGCGGCGCTGATATCACCCGCCTGGTGGCGCCACTGCTATCCGGCGAGGCCGACATCGTCATCGGCGACCGCAGACCCGGCCAGAACCCTGAGTTCAGCCGCCTGAAGCGCGGCCTGCAGCAACTGGGAAGCCGCGCGGTGGTTGCCCTGTCGGGGATCGAGATACCCGATGCCGTATCGGGTTTCCGTGCCCTGTCGCGAGAGGCCGCCCTGCGCATGAACATACTCTCAACGTTCAGCTATACCGTGGAAATGATCATTCAGGCAGCGCACAAGCAACTGCGCGTCGTCAGCGTGCCCATTGCGGTGAATCCTGCCCGCCGGCCCTCAAGACTGTTTCGCAGCACGCCGCATTTTGTCAGCCGTCAGCTCATCACCATGCTGCGCATGTATGCCATGTACCGCCCCATGCGCCTGTTCTTTTCAGCCGGGATCGCGCTTTCGGCGCTCGGCTCGCTACCCGTGCTGCGCTTCCTGATTCGCTATGCAGGCGGCGATGGGGCTGGCCATATCCAGTCACTGCTGCTGGGCGGCGTCTTGCTGACCATGGGCTTCGTCCTCTTCGTCGCGGGATTGCTGTCTGACCTGATTTCCCAGAACCGCCAGATCCAGGAGCTTACCCTGGAAAAAGTACGCCGCCTCGAGCTCGGCGACCGGCAAGTGCGCAGCCCATGAACAGGACTGACCGCGTTGTCCTGATTGGCCCGGGATGGCCATTCAAGGGGGGCATTGCGAGCCACACCACCTACCTGTCCCGCGCTCTGCGGGACCTCGGCCCAACGCTGTTTATCAGCCTGCGGCGCCAGTACCCGCGCTGGCTGTATCCGGGCGGCGACGATCGCGCACCAGATAATCTGACGTTGTACGAGCAGGATGCGCAGCGTCTTCTGGCACCGTTGTCTCCGCTGTCCTGGTGGACCAGCGCCAGGGTTATCGCCAGAGCCAGACCCCGCTGCATCGTGATCCCCTGGTGGCATGTGTTCTGGGCACCCATGGTCTGGTCCTTGCTGGTGCTCCTGCGCAGGCACTGCCCCGATGCGCGTATCGTCTTTCTGGTGCACAACGCGGTGGGGCACGAAGAGCAGCGCTTCTCCCGGCGGCTCGCCCGGTGTGTATTGCGCGGCGGCGATGCCTGGATCGTCCACGCGCGCAGCGAGATGCACACGCTGCACGCACTGCTGGGCGACGTGCCGGTAGACTATCAGCCCCACCCTGCCTACCCGCTGGGGGACAGAGAGCTTCCAGACCGCACCAGGGCCAGGGCGCAACTCGGCCTCGCAGACGCCCCCACACTGCTGTTTTTCGGCTTTGTTCGACACTACAAGGGACTGGACACATTGCTCCGCGCACTCGCCCTGCTCCGACACGCCCACCCTTGCCAGTTGGTGGTCGCCGGAGAGATCTGGGGAGACGCGGGGGCGTGGGCTAAACTGATTGCCGAGCTGGACCTGTCCGAACAGGTCCGCCTTGAAAACCGCTATATTGCCGAGGAGGACATCGCCATCTACTTTGCCTGCGCCGACCTGGTAATCCTGCCGTATCGCTCCGCGACCGGCTCGGGGGTGGTCAAAATGGCCCACAGCCACGGCCGTCCGGTGGTCGTCACCCGCACCGGTGCGCTGCCCGACGCCGTCGTAGACGGGGTAACGGGCTATGTCGTACCCCCGGAAGACCCGGCAGCGCTGGCGGCTGCCATCGCAACGTTCTTCGACGGCACCCCCCGCCAGCCCATGGAGCAGGCAGCACGCGATTCCGCACGAACTGACGACTGGCACCAGCTTGCCCGGACAATCCTCGCCGACTCGCGGAGCCCACAATGAGTACTGCCCGGGCCTGCCTGCTGATTCTGGAGGCCGTAGAGCCGGACCTGTTGCGCACAGGCATCGCGAACGGGCAGCTGCCACATCTGGCAGCATTGTGCGAAAGCGGTTTGCAGGGCGATATCAACCTGCTGCCCGGAATCGGTGCAAACGCCCTGTGGCCATCGCTTTACACCGGCCTGCCCCCACAAACACACGGGCGCTTCTATCATCAGCAACTTGGCGATGACGACTACAGCACCCTGAAAAGCCACCAGACCGGTAGCAGCGCGCCCCCTTTCTGGGCAGCGCTGGCCGCACAGGGGCACAAGGTGGTCGTGCTCGATGCCCCCAAGGCGCCACCCCGCTGCGGATCGGAAACCTGCTACGTCTCTGGATGGCGCAGCCATTTCAACTATCGGGAGGAAAGAGCGCTGTATCCCGAGAGCCTGCAGGATGAGCTCGCAGCTGCAGGGTTGCAGCCCGGCGATTGCCCCTGTGTCACGCAACGCTTTACCCACAGTACCGCACATGACGGGAAAGCGGTGGCCAGCAGACTGCTCGACACCCTCGCCGAGAGCCGCGATCTGGTGCTGAACCGGATGCAGTCCTGCGACTGGGATCTGCTGGTCGCGGGCCTGTGCGTCGGACACTGCGCTGGGCATCAGCTCTGGCACTGCCATGATCCCGACTATCCGGGCCATACCGGCGGTGCCCAGGGCGACCCGCTGCTCTCGGTCTACGCTGCGCTGGATCAGGCCGTGGGGGATATCATCGCCCGGCTGCCTGCCGATACCGCACTGCTGGTGTTCGCCGGACCCGGCATGGGGCCCAGCCATGTGCACCCGGCACTCATGGGCGAGCTGCTGGACGCCCTGGAGCCCGCACCTTCCAGAAGAGCCGGCACACTGCGCCGAGCCCTGACGCAGCTGTGGAGAAAGCTGCCCGCCGGTTGGAGAAAGCAACTGCTCAGCGCCGGCCACTGGGCTGACCAGAAGCTGCAAGGGGCAGATTTCAGCAACCGGCGCTGCTTTCCGGTGCGCTCCAATGACAATATCGGTGGACTGCGCATCAACCTTGAAGGGCGGGAGGCGAACGGCCGGGTCAGTCCACAGGAATACCCGGCGTATCTGGATCACCTGGCCAGACAACTCGCCGGACTGCGCAACGCCGAGACGGGCGAGCCTCTGGTCACCCGTGTACTGAAAACCTGCGAGCACTATCCGGGCGGCGAAAGGGGCGCCATGCCGGACCTGCTGGTGGAGTGGAACGAGCGCGCGCCTGTACGGTTCGTAACCGGGTCGGGGCTGACCCGGCTGGCGGTCTCACACACGCCGCAGTGGAGCGGCGCACACAATCAACACGCCATGCTTGTCCTGCGGGGGTCCGTGACCCACCCGCCCACGGTCCCGGGCCAACTCCCCGCCGACAGCAGTGTCCTGGATATCGCAGCCACCCTGAGCGAGCTCTGCGGCGGACCTGCTGCAGTGGGCGAGGGCCGCTCCCTTGTCCGTTAGTCGCGGGACCATCCCGTGACCACATGCCGCAGACGTACGGGGAATGTGAGCCCAGCCTGTGCACGCAGCACTTTGCTCGGCTGACGCTCGCCGAAACGGGTAGCGCGGTAGCCATCTTCCACGCCCAATGTGAGCTGCTGATCCACAGCCAGCTCCAGACACCGTCCATCCGGCAGACCGATGCTGGCCAGATGGGGCCCGCACAGCTCAACCGTGAGGTCGGGGTGCAGGTGAAAGTAGGCATCCACACGGTGCTCACCCGCGCCCTCCAGTACATCGTCGATCGTCAGGCGATCAGCACACAGCGACCACTCACGGTGGTGAATCAGCCTCGACCGGGCACGCGAGTAACCGTCGTGCGAGGCATGCAGGACACCACCCATGTCACCCGGCGCATAGCCCGCAGCGACGATCCGTGCGCGCCGTCCCAGCTTGAACAGCCCCCAGACATCGGAAGAGTTTTTCCCGTCCACCACCACCGTATTGTGGGCGGCGGTACTGCGCTCGTAGGCGCGGTAGCGCAGGTCCTCGTAGGTGGACAGCCCCGTGTCGACAAATACCCGCTGACCCGCCAGTGAGAACTCGAAACCGAGTGTGCCGGCGTGACCGTGACTGGCGGCATAGTCCGGCCCGGGCGGTCCGAGGTCCGCGAGCAGGAGAGCGGGGCCCGCCTGCAAACGGCCCACACCGGACGCCGGCAGCCAACAGCTTCCGGTCCCCTCGTCATCCGCGGCACACTGCACGCCGAGCCGCCGGCCATAGGCCGTGAGGGCATCCGCGCCGGGAACAACCTCCAGTGCCGCATCATTAAACAGGGCAGGCTCCTGGTCCGCATGGCAGAGGGCACGCGACCAGCGCAGCCCCGCGCTGCAACGAGCCTCCAACCCTGCAGGCAGAGGCTGACCATAGGCGCGCAGCAGGTTGATAATATCCAACAGATCGAGGAGCAGCGCGTTGTGGTACATCGGGCTGCGCCCCGAGTAACCACCATCGTCGAGCAGCAGCGCGGGCAGATACTGCGAGAGTAAACGCAGGCCGCGAGCCCGCCATTGAGGGGACCGCGAGTCAGCCAGGCTGTAGCCCGCGAAAAGCAGTGCCTTGGCATTATTGACGAGCTTGTGATCGCACTCGTCAAAGGCCAGCCGCGGCTCCAGGTAACGCAATTGCTGTGCCAGGCTCGCGCGCAGTGCGCTGTCGAGTGCATGTCCCGCCAGCCCCCACTTGAGCCAGTTCACGATGCGCTGGGAAGTAATATACGGGTGCCACCCGGGCCCGTCAGGCCGGGTCTGGGTCGTCACCCAGTCCGCCAGCAAGCGCCCCCCCCAGACCGGCCCAGCGCTCCACAGCCAGTTGCAGGTGTTCAGCTCCATAAGGCGCTTTTTGCCCGGCGACCTGTCTCGCCAGATGGATGCAGGAGACCAGCGCAGTTCGCCGCCCAGCAGCCGGAAACCACACTCTTCATCCCAACTGGCGGTTAGCGGCGCCGGCGCTACCCAGGGCTGCAGAGGCGCTCGCCACGCCGGGGTGGTCACCCTCGCCAAACGGCCTGGACGGCGCAGCCGCAAGTGCAGCCTCTGAACCACCTGCCGTGCCCGCAGGTAGCGCAGTTGCCACCAGAGGCGTCGCACGCGCAGCATGGCGTTCAACGGAAACCCCCTTTGTGCCGCCCGGCCCCGACTGGCAGCGTGCCGGCGTACAGGTCCTGCAAACGGAACAGCACTGCATCGGGGTGGTGCTGCTCCGACGCGAAGGAACTGGCCAGCCCGCGATGCCGCTCCCGCTCCACGCTCGACATCTCGGCCCAGTCTCGCAGCGCTCTCTCCCAGACCGCTGGCTCCTCCATGGGCAGCCGAACCACGGGAGCGTGATCCGGCCAGTCCTGCACGATTCCAACCTCTGTTGTCAGCACGTGACAGCCGTGCGCAAGGGCCTCCACAAGCACGTTGCCAAATGACTCCGAACGCGAGGGAAAAACGAAGACATCGGCGCGCTGGAACCAGGGGCTGGGATCTGGCTGATAGCCGACCAGCATGACCGAGGACTGCAGGCCCTCACGCACTACCCAGTCCTGTATCTCCTGTCGCATCGGGCCATCCCCGACAATGACCCAACGCCAGCCCGAAGCTTTGCCCAGTACCGACCAGGCCGCCATCAGGGTATGCAGGCCTTTCTGCGGATGCAGGCGACCGACGAAAAGTACCTCCCGAACACCATGACCGTCATCATCCCGGATCCCATCGGGCGGCGAAACCGTCTGCGGGAACAGCGACGGCACGTGGTGGATAATGGCAGGGGGGATTCCGGCTGTTTGCAACTCATCCCCCACCGCGCGGGTGGGCACCAGAAAACCATCCGCTGAAGACGCGATGCGCCAGGGCACACCAAACAGCCAGGGGTGCCGCAGGCGCGCGACGTCGCCCGCCGGCCCAACGGAACAGATTTTAAGCAACACGGGGCGTCCACGGCAGTGTGCGGCGAGCAAGCCACCGAGTACGAAGGGCGACAAACAGTGTCCGTGCAGGATCTCGCACTCCCGGGCCAGGCGCCAGCCCAGCAGGAAACCGGCAATCAGATTCCAGGGCAACTTCAGCCAGCGGGGTCCCGGGCTGATACAGCGGCGTATCGAGACGCCGCCACGCATCTCCTGCGCGGGCTGCGCCCTGTCGCCGCGCGTCGTAGCGACCGCAACCCTGTATCCGGCGCGCACCAGCGCCTCAGCGAGATCGCGCGCCTGGCATTCCGCGCCACCAAGATGGGGTGGGAAATGCTGAATCAGGAAACCGATCTTCATGCCCGACGGCGCAGCGACAGAAATGGATAGACGAGCTGGCGGCAGAGGGTCTTCAGCAGGCCGATCGCACCGTCCTCGCGCTCCACGGGAAAATCCGGATCGGGGATACCCGTGCCGGGCCAGATACGATGCCCAGGATACTGGGTGCCGAATAATCGATCCCAAACCGAAAACAGAAAACCGAAATTGCAGTCGTGGTAACGATGCTCCACGCCGTGGTGTACACGGTGAGACTGCGGCGTGACCAGCAGGTAACGCAGGGGCCCCAGATCCACCCGGATGTTGGCGTGGTAGAACTTCGGGTACAGCGTCTCGATCAGCATCCAGAGGATCACCGCCGGTACACCATTGCCGGTAACCAGCAGCGCGAGGCTGGTGATCAGCGAAGACACCATGCGGTCCACAGGGTGCACCCGGGCGTCAGTAAACAGGTTGAGATCGCGCTGGGAATGGTGCACCGAATGAAACGCCCAGAACAGCGGGACCTTGTGGCGAATCAGGTGGCTGAGCCAGCGGGCGAAGTCCGCCAACAGCACCCCGACCGCAAACTGGGCCGCAGGGTGCCAATGGGCAACGCCGGGGAGCGCCAGGAACCCCAGGTAATGCGTGTAAAAAGCCACCACCGCATGCGCCCAGGCACCGAGGAACAGCAAGCGCAGCGCCATCGTAGTGAAATACCAGAGCATGTCCTGGCGCAACGCCAGCGAAAAGAACGGCCCGGAAACCACCGGCCATCGGCGCTGCGCCTGCCAGACCAGCGTCAGCAGCAGCCAGTAACCCAGAGGTGAATAGCGTGCCTTCTCCGGCAGGACATGGTGCGCGAGCGCCGGAAGCACATCGCTCAGCAGAGGCAACGACGAGAGGGGTATGCTCGCCGGTATCAGGCACAGGCCGCCCAGCAACAGCCAGGCCAGGCGCCAAACCCGCTCTGCCGATACCACGGTTACGCGGCCGGATCGGGTGAGACCGGTCGCAGCGCCGATTTGCGCAGCTGGCCGTGCATCACCAACAGCAGGAACACCACACCCGGGATCAGGTGCAGACCGATCCGTCCCACAGCCGTCTGGCGGATCGCGCCAATGGCAAATTCAGTCACCGTGAACAGCCACAGAAACAGCAGGAACGCGGCACAAAGTGCTGTCACCAGTGGCCCGGCCGCCACCAGAACGCCCGGGCGTTGCCACACGGCGAGAGCCACCAGGAGCACCAGGTACCACAGCGACATATGCCAGTTGCCCAACACCAGAAGGCTCTTGAGAATACCGGACAAAGCGCCCGGGCGGTATCCCAGATCAAGGCTGTACAGCGAATGTCCCGCCACGGCAATGTCCGCAGGGAACAGCCACAATACCAGGGGCACGACAACCGCGATGCCGGCTATCGCCAGCAGGACGCGCCGGGCATCGCGGCGCCGCGCGACCCACAGGCCGGGCAGTAGGGTCAGCATCCAGAAAAAACCTTCATTCTTGATGAGCAAACAGCTCAATGCAGAAAACGCCAGCAGGGGCCACTGCCACCGCTGACCGCCCACGCTGCCGTTGTGCAAAGCCATGAGCGCAAGACCGAAGGCTGTTGCGAGAAACAGGTCCGCATAGCCGGCAAGTGCAACATGGGTATTGAGCAGAGGCAGGGTCAGCAGGAAAAAAGTGAACACCAGCGCTTCAACGGACGATGCTGCCGCAGCCCTTGCCTGCCCGTAGAATGCCATGCCCAGGCTGCTGTAACACACCAGCCACGGCAGGTTGATCAGCGCAGGATCCCAGCGAGCCAGCGCGGTAGCCAGCCAATACTGCCAGAGAGGAATGGTCACCGGATAATCGGGGTGGTGGTCGGTAAAGACCCCCTGCCCGCCCAGCCGCAACCACTCTTCATTGGACACGAAGGGAACGAGACGCTGCCATTCAAACCAGGTGCGAGCCTTGGTGGCCCAGTGCATGGTCGCATCCCAGGGAAATAGTGGCCGCCAGATGACCTCAGCGGTGAGTGAGAGCATGCGCAGGCAGAGCAGCGCCAGCAACACGCCGCATAGCAGGCGGATTGCCGGTGACGCGCGCGATTGTGCCACCCGCTGGTCGGTCGGGAACGCCGTTTGCGGCCACCAGCGCAAAGCCACCAGCAACAGGACGGCGACCCCCAGTGGCGGCCAGAACCCGAGCGGCAGCCCGCAGGCCGACCACAACCGTAACAGCAAGGGCCAGAACATGAGGCCAGCGAACAGCCCGTAGCCGGCCACCAGCCAGGGCCTGGCGGGCGACGCCGGTATCAGCCGCGCGACCCACTGAACGCCCACCAGCAATGGCAGGAACAATGCGATAGCCAGGCGCAGCCAGTCCACTCAGTGCACCTCGAACAGGGCGATGACGCCCACGTCAAGCAGCACCCGCGCCTGCACGCGCTCCAGCACCAGGTCACCCGATTGCGGCTCGCGGCGTAATTCGCTTGGCTGGACCACCACCACATAGTCCCCGCCGCGCAAGGCATCCCCCGGGGGCAGCTCAGGACCATCGCGACGCCAGTACACATTCCGCGGATACAGGTAATAGGCCATACGCATCCCAGCGTAATCGCTGGCACTGGCTACGAAAAACCGGGCCTCTACCGCTGGTAAGCGTGTGCGGACCTGTTCGGCAAAGGCCCAGAGCGCGGCGTCTTCGGTAAATCCGGGCCGGCGCTCAGCCGCCACCCCGGCAAACACCGCCCGGGTTGCCTCCGCCTGTTGCAGGAGGCGCCACTGCCAGGGCAGATCCAGCACCAGCCAGCAGGCCAGCATCCAGCCCAACAGGAAACGTGCGCGCCAGCGCCTGAAGCCCACCAGCCCAACCAGCAAAAAAGTCACACCGAGCAGCACGTTGGGGGATAGGCCGTGCCACGTTTGCACCACTGCTGCATGGGCGTTGATGGAGTACTGCTGCCAGGGACGATAGCCGGTCCAGTCGCTCCACATGCCGCGCAGGCGCGTAAGCAGCGTGACCGGTTGCCACTCAAAAACGCTGAGGGTCAGCCGCGCCCCCTGCCGCCCCTGCACCAGCATGCGGCAGCGCGAATCTGCCAGCTCCCCGGCCCTGGGCGCGGGAAGGGGCAGCTGCAACGTGCCACCGGTGAAGGGGCCGGTCAACACCTCCCTGCGATGCACTGCGGGCCGCGTCGACAGCCGCTGCAGCGCCACTCCGCTCACCAGTTCACCTCGATCGACGCGCAGCCGCAGCACCTGCGCTGACGTCGGGCAGGCGATGTTCAGGGCACCGGTTCCCTGTGCCGACAAATGCAGGGTGACTGTGTGACCTGTTCGGTCAGGATACTCCGCCGGTGTTGCAGCGGCTGAGGCCAGAGAAGCGTAAAACAAGCCTGCTGCAAGGCACAGCAGCGGCAGAAACTGCAGAGAGCGCACCCGGCAGTCGTCACCCATCTGGCGCGACCGCCGGAGGATACGCGCTAGATATGGCGCACCTCGCCTATCTCGTATTCGATATCGCCGGCCGGTGCCCGGACCACGACGACATCACCCTCCTCTTTGCCAATCAACGCGCGGGCGATGGGCGAGCCAACGGATATCAGGTTGTTCTTCACGTCAGCCTCATCTTCTCCCACGATGCGGTAGGTGACCGTGGCGTCGGTATCAACATTGATCAGGTCGACGGTAACACCGAAGATCACCTTGCCCGTGCGCGCAATCGCGGTCACATCGATCACCTGGGCGTTGGCCAGTTTGCTTTCGATCTCCTGGATACGCCCTTCCGCAAAACTCTGCTGTTCGCGGGCGGCGTGATACTCCGCGTTCTCTTTCAGATCGCCGTGCTCGCGGGCCTCGGCGATAGCCGCGACAATGCGCGGCCGCTCAACACGCTTGAGGCGGTCCAGTTCTTCCCGCAGCAGGCGTTCACCGCTGACGGTCATGGGTACTTTACTCATTGCACGATGCTCCTGTGCAGGTCCTGCAGCCTGCGTACCGTTTTGTCCGTCTCCAGTTTCAGGGACATGGTCATCGCTTCCGCTGCCGCCAGCGTGGTGGTGTAGAACACGCGGTGCTGCTCGGCGCTGGCGCGAATCGGCGCAGAGTCGGTGGTGGCACGGCGCCCCTCAGTGGTATTGATAATCAGGTCGGCCTCGTCGTTCTTGATCATGTCGACGATATGCGGCCGGCCCTCCAGCACTTTATTCACACGGCGCACCTGCAGGCCGGCGTCTTCCAGCGCCTTGGCCGTACCACTGGTCGCTGCCAGGGTGAAGCCCAGCGCCACCAGCTCACGCGCCACCCGCACAGCGCCGGGTTTGTCGACATCGCGCACGCTCATCAGTGCCATGCCACTGCGTGGTGGCGGCTCCCCGGCACCCAACTGGGCCTTGGCAAAAGCGCCGGCGAAGGTGTCACCGGTTCCCATCACCTCGCCGGTGGAGCGCATTTCCGGGCCGAGTATCGGGTCTACACCCGGGAATTTGTTGAAGGGCAGCACCGCCTCCTTCACAGAGAAATAGGGAGGGACGATCTCACGGGTAAAGTTCTGCGATGCCAGACTCTGGCCCGCCATGCAGCGTGCCGCCACTTTCGCCAGTGAGACACCGATGCACTTGGATACGAAAGGCACCGTGCGCGAAGCGCGCGGGTTCACCTCAATCACGTAGATCTCGTCATCCTGCCAGGCCAGCTGCACATTCATCAGGCCCTTTACACCCAGCTCCAGCGCCATCTGCCGCACCTGCTCACGCATGGCATCCTGCACTTCGGGGGCCAGGTTGTAGGGCGGCAGGGAGCAGGCGGAGTCACCGGAGTGCACGCCGGCCTGCTCGATGTGCTGCATGATGGCGCCGATCACCACCTGCTCGCCGTCGCTGACCGCATCGATATCCACTTCAATCGCGGCGCTGAGGAAAGAGTCCAGCAACACGGGGGCATCGTTGGAGACCTGCACCGCATCGCGCATATAGCGCAGCAGGTCTTCCTCACGGTAGACAATTTCCATGGCGCGACCACCCAGCACGTAGGACGGGCGCACCACCAGCGGATAGCCGATGCGAGACGCCGCTTCCAGAGCCTCTTCCACGCTGCGCACAGTGGTGTTCGCAGGCTGCCGCAGGCCGAGTTTCTGGATCATTTTCTGGAACCGCTCGCGATCTTCCGCGCGATCAATGGCGTCCGGTGTGGTGCCAATGATCGGCACGCCGTGGGCCTCGAGGTCGCGTGCCAGCTTCAGCGGCGTCTGCCCGCCGAACTGCACGATAACGCCCTTGGGCTGCTCAAGATCGATAATTTCCAGCACATCTTCCAGCGTCACCGGCTCGAAGTACAGGCGGTCGGAGGTGTCGTAGTCGGTGGAGACCGTCTCCGGGTTGCAGTTCACCATGATCGCTTCATAGCCGTCTTCACGCATGGCCAGCGCCGCATGCACGCAACAGTAGTCGAACTCGATGCCCTGACCGATGCGGTTCGGGCCGCCACCCAGCACCAGGATCTTGTCGCGATCGGAGGGCGCGGCTTCGCACTCCTCCTCGTAGGTGGAATACATATAGGCGGTAGCCGAGGTGAATTCCGCGGCACAGGTATCCACCCGCTTGTACACCGGCCGGATACCCAGTGCGTGCCGGTGCTTGCGCAGCTCGCGCTCGCTCACGCCCAGCAGCACCGCCAGGCGGGCGTCGGAGAAACCCTTGCGCTTGAGCCGGAACATGCGGTCGCGGTCGATGTCCAGCAAGGCCACCGGCTTCAGTGCGTCCTCGGTGGCAATGATGTCCTCGATCTGCACCAGGAACCAGGGGTCGACCCCGGTGTACCGGTAGACCTGATCGACCGTCATGCCGGCACGGAATGCGTCACCGATATACCAGATGCGATCCGCGCCCGGGTTGGTCAACTCCGACACCAGCTCTTCGCGCAGGTCCGGGTTGTCCACGTCGATTCTGTGCTCAAAGCCCGCGGAACCCACTTCCAGTCCCCGCAGCGCCTTCTGCAGGGACTCCTGGAAAGTGCGCCCGATCGCCATCACCTCACCCACCGACTTCATCTGGGTGGTCAGGCGCGGGTCCGCGGCGCCGAACTTCTCGAAGGCAAAGCGCGGAATCTTGGTGACCACATAGTCGATCGCCGGCTCAAAGGAGGCCGGTGTAACCCCACCGGTGATGTCGTTCTGCAGTTCGTCCAGCGTGTAGCCAATGGCCAGCTTGGCCGCCACCTTGGCGATCGGAAAGCCCGTGGCCTTGGAGGCCAGCGCCGAGGAGCGCGATACCCGCGGATTCATCTCGATAATGACCATGCGCCCGGTCTTCGGGTCGATACCGAACTGCACGTTGGAGCCGCCGGTCTCCACCCCGATTTCACGCAGCACCGCCAGCGAGGCGTTGCGCATAATCTGGTATTCCTTGTCGGTCAGCGTTTGCGCCGGCGCCACCGTGATGGAATCACCGGTGTGCACGCCCATGGCATCGAAGTTCTCAATGGAGCAGACGATAATGCAGTTGTCGTTCTTGTCGCGCACCACCTCCATTTCATATTCTTTCCAGCCGATCAGGGACTCGTCAATCAACAGCTCCTTGGTCGGCGACAGGTCCAGGCCGCGGGTACATATCTGCTCGAACTCGTCGCGGTTGTAGGCGATACCACCGCCCGAACCACCCATGGTAAACGAGGGGCGGATAATGCAGGGGAAGCCGATCTGGTCCAGCACCTGGAAAGCCTCTTCCATGCTGTGGGCCAGCGCCGCACGGGGGGTTTCCAGGCCGATGCGCTTCATGGCCAGACCAAACAGCTGGCGGTCCTCGGCCTTGTCGATGGCTTCCTTGGTCGCACCGATCATCTCCACGCCGAACTTTTCGAGCACACCCTCGCGCGCCAGATCCAGTGCGCAGTTCAACGCGGTCTGCCCGCCCATGGTCGGCAGTATCGCGTCGGGGCGTTCTTCTTCGATAATTCGCGCCACGGTCTGCCAGACAATGGGCTCGATGTAGGTCGCGTCCGCCATCGACGGGTCGGTCATGATCGTGGCCGGGTTGGAGTTCACCAGGATGACCCGGTAACCCTCCTCGCGCAGCGCCTTGCAGGCCTGGGCTCCGGAATAGTCAAACTCACAGGCCTGGCCGATGACGATGGGGCCTGCGCCGAGGATCAAAATGCTCTTAATGTCGGTTCTCTTGGGCATGGCGGTTCAGCGGCTCCCGGTTCTGGCGGTCATCAAGGCGATGAAATGGTCAAACAGTGGGGCGGCATCGTGCGGGCCCGGACTGGCCTCCGGGTGCCCCTGAAAGCCGAAAGCCGCCTTGTCGGTGCGGTGGATGCCCTGCAAGGTGCCGTCGAACAGCGATTTGTGAGTGACCCGCAACGTGCCTGGCAGGCCGGCCTCGTCCACCGCAAACCCGTGGTTCTGGCTGGTGATCAGCACCGTGCCGTCATCGAGGTTCTGCACCGGGTGGTTCGCGCCGTGGTGCCCGTGACCCATTTTCAGGGTGCGGGCGCCGCTGGCCAGCGCCAGCAGCTGGTGTCCAAGGCAGATGCCGAACACCGGTATGTCGGTCTCGAGAATGTCGCGGATGGCGGCGATAGCATAATCACAGGGCTCCGGATCGCCCGGGCCGTTGGACAGGAAAACCCCGTCGGGCTGCAGTGCCAGCACCTCGCTGGCCGGGGTTTGCGCGGGCACCACGGTGAGGCGACAGCCGCGGTCTACCAGCATGCGCAGGATGTTGCGCTTGACGCCGTAGTCGTAAGCCACCACGTGCCAGGGCAGATCCGGGTCGGGCCGCTCGCTGTATCCGGATCCCAGCACCCAGCTGCCCTCGCGCCAGGTGTAGCGCGCATCCACACTGACTTCCTTCGCCAGGTCCATGCCCTTGAGCCCGGCAAACCCGCGCGCCTGGGCCAGAGCCGCCGCCTCATCAACCTGCTCCCCAGCCATGATGCAGCCGTTCTGTGCGCCCTTGTCGCGCAGTATGCGAGTCAGGCGCCGGGTGTCGATGTCGGCAATACCGACAATATTGCGCCGACGCAGGTAACTCTGCAGGTCTTCCTGATTGCGGTAATTGCTCGCCAGCAGCGGCAGATCCCGAATCACCAGCCCCGCGGCCCAGATCGCAGAGGATTCCTCGTCTTCCGCGTTGGTCCCGGTGTTGCCGATGTGGGGGTAGGTCAGGGTAACAATCTGGCGCGCGTAGGAGGGATCCGTGAGAATCTCCTGGTACCCGGTCATCGCGGTGTTGAACACCACCTCACCAACGGAGGCGCCATCCGCTCCAATCGCCACACCTCTGAACACGGTGCCATCTTCAAGGGCCAAAAGGGCTGGGCTGGACAAGAACACCTCCAAGATTCAGCGGCGAACCTTTGCTGCGCGCGCTGAAAAAAAGCGAGATGGGGGACACCACATCTCGCTTTTTCTCATAGAATCAGCTCTGGTTACTCGCAGATAAAACCGATGCCTGGAGCGCGGCCCGGGCATATGAAAACTGGTGCAGAATTGTAGGGGATACCCCCGCCCCTGTCCAGCAAACACCGCGTGGATACGCCGCCTGCCTGCGGCCGACCGGCGCCCTACCGGTCAGCACTGCGCCGCGACCACAGCATGCAACCCAGGCTCGCGAATGCACAGGCCGCGATACAGGCAACCACGCTCAGCAATGCCTCCGGCAGCAAGTTACTGAGCGCGCTTGCCGCGCCGCCCAGGCCGAACTGGGTGGCACCCATCACGGCAGCCGCCGAAGCGGCACTGCGCGGGAAGGATTCCAGGTAGCAGGCCTGGATGTTCGGGCTGATCGCGCCCAGCATGCCAACGTACAGCATGATGGCGGGCAAAAAGGCCTGCACCGGCCCATCGAGCAGTACAATCACCAAAAGCGCAAGACCGCTGGCGGCCTGTAACCAGGTTGCCCCACCCATGATCTGACGCGGTTGCAAGCGGTTCAGGAGCAGGCGATTGCCCAGATTACAGACAAAAATCGCCAGGATATTGCAGGCAAACAGGCCAGTGAAGGCCGCCCGCGACTGGGCGAAGTGCCCGAGGTAGATATACGAGGCATAAGTGACGAACATGATCAGGCCGCCGAAGGAGGCCGTCTGCCAGAAGATATACGGCCGCGCACTCCGGGTTTGCAGTACCCCCAGGTAGCGCGCCAGAAACCCGAGGCCATCAGCGCCCCCGGGAGGCTTGCGCGGCCCGCGAAACACGGTGGCCTGCAGCAGTGGCAACAGGAACAGGGCATAGGCGCCGAGGAACAGGAACACCAGCCCCCAGTCACCCACTTGCAGCAGCAGGGCGCCGATTGCCGGCGCGACAGCCGGTGCCACAATGGCAACCATGCCGATCATCGAAAACAGTTTGGCGGCCTGTACGCCCTGCACACGGTCGCGCACCAGAGCCGGCACCGAGACACCAATCCAGCCGCCTCCGATAGACTGCAACAAACGCCCCCAGAGCAGCGCCTCCAGCGTCTCCACCTGAGCCAGCGCAAAACTGGCCAGCGCGAACACGGCCAGCCCGGTTGCCAGTACGCGCCGGCGGCCATAGCGGTCCGACAGGGCGCCACCCGTCAGCTGCCCCACGGCGAAGCCCATCATGTACACCGAAATGCTGAGCGACACATCGTGAATGGTCACGTCCAGTGTCGCTGCGATCAGTGGGAACGCGGGCAAGTAGGTGTCGATGGCGAAGGGGCCCAGCATCATCGTGAAGCCGAGGGCGAAAATCACCGTAAGCGAAATGCCTGTAGCCTGATTCATAAAGGTCGTCGGGGAGTCCTGGTGTCTTCCGCTGCACGGGGGGCGCACAGTGTAACGCAGATGGCGACCCCGGCGACGCAACATCGCACCCGCGGCCCTGCCTGGCGGGAAAAAACAGTTGCGCTGCACCCCGGGTTTTCTATGATGTGGCGCTCACACTGGACAACAGGACCGTTCCCGACATGACCTACAGCAACGGAAAAACCGCCGTGATCACCGGCGCCGGCTCCGGTATCGGGCGCGCCCTGGCCCGGCAATTCAACCGCGAGGGCTGCGCCCTGTTTCTAAGCGATGTCGACGCCGAGGGCCTGGCAGACACCGTCGCCGGGCTGGAGCGACCGGATGTCCCCGTACAGCAACAGTGCGTGGACGTTGCCGACAAGCCGGCAATGGACGCCTGGGCCGCCGCCATCGCCGGTCGACAGCCGGCGGTGGACATCGTGATCAACAATGCCGGCGTTGCCTACAGCGACCGCGTCGATGCCTGTGACTACGCCAACGTGCAGTGGCTGATGGGCATCAACTTCTGGGGCGTTGTCCACGGCACCATGGCTTTCCTGCCCCTGCTCAAACGCGCGCATCAGGCCCACCTGGTCAACATTTCATCCATATTCGGCATGATTGGCGTGCCGACGCAGTCCGCCTACAACGCCTCCAAGTTTGCCGTCCGCGGCTACACGGAGGCCCTGCGCCTGGAAATGCAGGGCAGCAACGTGCATGTGTGCTGCGTGCACCCCGGCGGCGTCGGCACCAACATTGCCCGTCGCAGCCGCGGCGGCGGTGCCGACATCACCGAGGAGGAAAAGGCCGCAATGTTCCAGCAGCATGTGCGCACCACCGCGGAGTCGGCCGCGGCGCAGATCATCCGCGCGGTGGAAAAGCGGCAGCCGCGCCTGCTGATCGGCAACGACGCCAGATTTATCAATCTGCTGACACGCCTGTTTCCCGTCAGCTATCCCCGTTTTATGCCGGGCTTGGGCCAAATCGGACAGGACAGCACTTGAGCGCATCCGGGCGAAACGCGCCGTGACCACGGGCAGGCTCTCTGGCGGGCAGTTGACCGTGCTCATTCTGGCCCTGATGGCAACGGGCATGGGGCAGTCACTGGTGTTTGCGATACTGGCCCCCCTGGGCAGGGAAGTGGGGCTCGCCGAATTGCAGATCACCTCGATCATCGCCATTTCGGCGCTGGTTTTCGCCCTCGCCTCCCCGCGCTGGGGCCGCCTGAGCGACCGGGTGGGCCGTAAACCCATCATCATCACCGGCCTGCTCGGTTATACCGCCGGCACGCTGGTTTTTACCAGCGTGTTCTCCATCGGACTGGCGGGCATTCTCGGCGGCACCCTGCTGTACGCTGTGGCACTGCTGGCGCGCTGCGGGCAGTCAATCGTAATGTCTGCCACCACCCCCGCCACCACCGCCTATGCCGCGGACAACAGCGGGCCGGAACACCGCACGCGGACCATGGCGCGCCTGGGAACCGCCAACAGCATGGGCACCATACTCGGGCCGGCAGTGAGTGGCGCCCTGGCCACCTTCGGCCTGTTGGCACCGCTGTATTTCGCGGCGGCGCTGGCGGCTTCAGCGGCATTGCTGGTGTGGCGACAATTACCGAAAACGCCGCGCCGCGAGCGTGTTCCGCGACACCTGCGCAAACGGCTGCGCTTCACCGACCGGCGGGTGCGCCACCTGCTGGCCACCGCCGTAGGGCTATTCGTGGGCTTTTCCGGGATCCAGCAGACGCTGGGCTTCACGCTGCAGGACAAACTGGCTCTGAACGGCATCCAGACCGCACAGATGACCGGCGCCGCATTGATGGTGTCGGCCCTGTTCACCTTCCTGGTGCAGATTACGGTGATGCAACGGGTGAAACTGGAGCCCGGGCAATTCATCCGACTGGGCCTGCTGGCGATGCTCTGTGGCGCAGCAATACTGGCCAGTGCCGACCATTTTCCGCTGCTGGCGCTGGGCATGGGCTTCCTCGGCACCGGCCTGGGCCTGACCATGCCCTCGGTTTCTGCAGGCGCGTCACTCGCGGTGTCCACCGAGGAACAGGGTTCAGTGGCCGGGCTGGTCGCCGCCTGCCCCGCGACCGGCTTCGTTGCCGGGCCCGTCTGTGCCGGCGCCCTGTACCAGATACACCCCACCCTGGCACCGCTGTTCAGCGCCAGCGTGTTCTTCGTGGTGCTGGTGCTGCTGGTGCTGCGGGAACGGCGCGGGGGCGCGGCAAACTAGCCAAGATCAACAGGCAGGAACGCATCACCCAGCACGGTCTTGCCATCCAGGCTGCGCACCGCAAGGCCCTGCCCCAGCACCCACTGCCGACTGTAGGCCGTGTGCCCCACATGCGTGCCCGAACAGAGTGAAAGCGCCGCTTCCGCCATCATCTCCACAGGCTCCGCCCAGTCGGGGAACTGACGGGCGATATCGCGTACGTACTCGGCGCCTGGAGTCAGCACGATGCTCTCCGGTGCCAGCGTGTTGACGTAGATGCTCTCCGGCGCGAGCTCGTGCGCCAGGCCCTCACTGTAGCGGTTCAGCGCCGCCTTGCTGGCCCCGTAGGCAGCAATCACCAGCGCGCTTTCGCGGGTATGGCGGTAGGGCACCACCGGCTGCTGCACGGTCGCACTGCTGATGCTCAGGATCCAGCCCCGCCCGCGCTCGCGCATGCCTGGCAAGGCCTGGGCTGCCAGCTCCACGGGCACATTGACGTTCAGGTCGAACATCTGGTTACGCTGCTCGGTGTTCACACGGCTGGGCATGTCAGCGCGCTGCATGGCGGCATTGTTCACCAGAATATCGATCGGCCCGAAATGTGTGGCGGCACGCTGCACCAGATCTGCCCGGGCCTCTGCGTCAAGCAGGCTGCAGACCTCCGCCGCCGCGCGTCCGCCCGCCGCGTTGATCTCCGCCACAGCCTCCTCCAGCGTGCCAGGCAGATTGCCGTGTGCGCCCAGGCGTGATGCCACCAGGACCACCGCCGCGCCCTCCGCCGCAAAGCGGGTTGCAATGGCTCGTCCGATACCGCGACTGGCACCGGTAATCAGCGCCGTCTTGCCTTCCAGTTGTCCCATCACAGGCTCCTTTATGTTGTTATTGATCATCAATACTGTCGATAGCGTCGCTGCACATGCCGATGGCGCAGCAGACGCTGTGCGGCGCGCTCCTCGGGGCCAACCCGGCGCGCATGCGGCAGGTGCTCGCGAATGGCATCAAACGCCACCAGCGTCACCTTCAGCTGCGGCCACTCATCCTCCGGCGGCGGTTCCGGATACGTCCAGCGCATGCTCGTATAGCCGTGCGGGATACCGGTGGTACTGACCCAGTTGGCCACACCCGGGTCGCGGTGGCAAACCACCCAGCGTCGGGCACCATCCGCATCAGCCTCGACAAAGTGCGCGTTGATATTACTGGGGTAACTCTCGAAATCGAGGGATTCGCCCCATAGATTGGCGAGGTGGAAACCGAGAAAGTGTGGCTCTACCGGGGTCCGGGTTTCGATAATCAGCGCCTGGTCGTCATCCAGCAGATAGGTTCCACCGGCGTAGATATTGCTGCTCTGTCCACCGCCCGTCGCCAACCCCAGCGCGTTCGGCGGATTCATGTCATTCACCGGCATGAACGGCTTGTCCAGGCCCATGCGTTCACTCAGGCCACCCGGTATCTGGCCGTAGGTCTCCAGCGTGATCGCGTTGAAGGCATTCCAGAAATGCACCTGGTTGCGCGCGATACGGCCCACCTCGCGCAGCATCTGCATGGCGCCTGCGGGGTCTATAGGCGGACGCGGCTCCTGCTCACAACCGATGCGCAGGATTTCCAGGTCCAACAGGTCCTGGTTTTCCCAGTCGTGGAACAACTCGCGGCAGGTGAGGAACCGGCCAACGTGTTCCACACCACGGCTGCTGCGCTTGCTGAGAATGAAATTGCCCGCATAGCCCTCGGGTTTCTCCGGCGCTATCAGAATTTCGAAACTGCCGTCCTCCGCCACCTGCAGCGCCGCGCTGTCCAGGGTTCCGGTGTTGATGCGGGTGCCCGGGGTCATTTCCGAGAGGTCACCGCTATCGCCCGCGTAGCCGCTGGCAAGCTCGAAAATCACATACTGTGGTGCCGTCCTGCCCGGCGCGGCGGCCTCCCCGCGCCAGTGCCGGGTATCGGCTGCGCGGCCGCGAATCCGGTAGCTGTAATTGCCGTCGATCTCCACGCCAAGGTAAACCCCGTCGGCGTTATCGATCGTTGACCGGTTCATGGGCTGGATGGCGCGACGAAACCTCGGGTACAGCGGATCCCCCAAGGCGCGCTCAATGCCGGCGAGCATGAAACCCAGCACATAGCGGTAGCCCTCAGCCAAATTGCGGTCGCTGGGCGGCGGCGAATACAGCGCCGGATCATCTATGGCATCGCGCGCCTCCTGGAAGCACTGGATCATGTCATCGAAGGCCTCGCGCAGTGCTGCGCGGGTGGCCTGGTTGCTGTCTTGCTCGGACATGTGCTGTTCCTCTTATAACGGGGTAGAGACGCTTTCCTGTGTACTGGTGGGCCATGCATACCGTGTGTAAAAGTCGGCAAGGCGCTCCTCAAGCAGCTCCCGCGACAGCGAGTAATCGCCAAGGCTGTATTCGAATTTGGAGTGGTGGCTCTTCTCGCGTTCTGCATTGGCTTGCAGAAAAGCATCGAATTCCGGGCTCACGGTCATGCCCAGGGCCTGATAGGCAGCATGCACCGTCTCCCGCGGATGTGCTGTCAGCTCGCGGTAATCCACTACGGCCCGGGGCGTGTCCGGGTGTGCCGCCAACTGCCGGGCAGGATTGTGGAAACTCTCGAAAGAGGTCTCCAGCAAAAGCTGAAGAGAACTCGCGTAGTCCTCCTTGCGCCAGCCCTTGCTCTTCCAGGAAATCTCCACCAGCTTGAGCAGGCTGGGCACGCACTCGGCAGGGTCCCGCACCATGACCACGATACGCGCATCCGGGAAATATTCGATCAGCGAACCCACCCAGCCACTCATCACCGGGTTCTTGCTGAGGTGGATACGGTCGCCGCCATTGAGCAGCAGCTGGCGCTTTAGCAGCTCCCGGTAATGGTGCAGCCAGCGCCGACGCTTGGCAGGCATCTGATCGAGGTGGAACAAATCCAGCACATCCATCACCGGCAGGTCCGTCGCCCATTGCTGGGTGACAAAGGCGGCACGCATGGCGAACTGATCCTCCTCCGAAGTCCACAGGCTCATATTGTGGATATGGCGGAAAGGCCCGAAGGTCTTGTCGTCCCAGGCCTTGATTCGCCGGTGCAGGGCGCCGCCCAACAGACTACTGTCCACGGTACCCAGCCAGCGAATGACCCGCTTCTGCAACAGCGACGGGAACAGTGTTTCCCAGTAGAGGAAATAGCTGAAGCGCTCGCCATCCGCCGACAGCAGGCGATGCATGAGCGTTGTGCCACTGCGCGCATGCCCCACAATGAACACCGGCGCGACGACGCGCTGGGTCCACAGCCGGGGGAAGAAGATGTAATCGAGTAGAAAACACAAGGTATTGAACAGCGTGGCGAGCGGCGTGACCAGCAGCAGGCGCAGCAGCAGGCGATGGCGTCCAGGCCATTGTTTCAGGCCCCAGACGTGACGCAGCAGGCGCAGGTAATAATCGACGTCGAAATACATGATGAGCCTTGCCCAGAGTCAGGAATACAGTACTCTAGCCGCTTGGGGGCCGCTGGCAACTGCGGTTTCCAGCGCTGATAACCGAATGCAAATTATTGTTTTTAAAGTATTTTTACAGCCATACAGGACGCACATGCGCAGACCCTTACATTTTTCACCCCGGGAGCAGCGCTTTGCCCGGTAACGAGCTGCCCGCACCGCGCAAACGCCCGCGCCAGCAGCGCTCCCGCGCGCTGGTCGAGGCCATCCGCGAAGCCTGCCTGAAGATCCTTGAGGAAGAGGGCCCCGACCGGCTGACCACCGCGCGCATCGCCGACGTGGCGGGGGTGAACATTGCCTCCCTGTACCAGTATTTTCCGAACAAGGAGGCGGTGCTGGCGGAGGTCTACGAAGAGCGGATGGTGGAACTGCTGGCGCACATCGAAGTCGAGTTCGCGCGTATTCACGCGCTCACTGACCAGAGTCTGGAGGCAACGCTTGCGGCCATCATCGATCTGGAAGCGGCACTGCTGCTGCAGCTCTACCGCATGTACCCGGATTTCTACCTGCAGTACCAGCAGAGCCTGGACATCCGCTCGCGGGTCAACGAGTTGACACAGTCACTATCCAATCCGTCCTGGGAGCAGTGGTTCCCGGGATTTCTGCGCCGGCACCGGGCACAGTTGCGCAAAGGTGATATTGAGACCATGGCATTTATCGCTCGCCGCAGCCTCGACGCCTGCCTGCAATCCGCCCTCGCCGAACGACCCGAGGCATTGGAAGATCCCGCCTTTCACCGGGAAGTGCTAAGCCTTGTATTGCGCTACCTGTTGCAGTCGTCAGCTGACTGTTAGCTTTGCCAACGCCGACCGCAGGCCTTCCGGTATCGGCACCGACCGGTTGCTGGCCCGATCCACAAAGACATGCACGAAATGCCCGTGGGCCAGCGCCTCCTGCTCACCCTCGCGAAATATGGCAATACCGTATTGCACTGAACTGTTGCCCAACCGGTCCACCCGCAACCCGCCTTCAATCGCCTCCGGGTAACTGGCCGGAGCGTGGTAATCACAGCCGGACTGCACCACGTAGCCGACCACCCTGCCATCGTTGATATCCAGCCCGCCCTCCTCAATCAGATACCGGTTGGCTACCGAGTCGAAGTAGGAGTAATAGACCACATTGTTGATGTGGCCGTAGGTGTCGTTGTCGGACCAACGGGTGCTGATCGGGTAGAAGACAGCGTAGGCATCACGCCCGGGACGTTTGCTCATGCGCACTCTCCATAGGCAGCCCGATAGATCGCCAGCGCATCGGCTTCACTCACCTCACGGGGATTGTTCACCAGCAAGCGCTGCTGCTGCATGGCATCAGTCGCCAGCATCGGCAGGTCTGTCACCGGCACACCGGCCTCCGCCAGCGTGGCAGGCAGGCCCACATCGGCAATCAGTTGCTGCAGGGCCTGCACCAGCGCCGCGGCGCGGGCGCCGACGCTGCCCGTGGCGGCCGGCACGATGATCTCGGCAAGTTCAGCATACAGCGTCTCGGCTGCCGGCATGTTGTAGGACAGCACCGAGGGTAATACCAGCGAGTTACTGAGACCGTGGGGGATGTGGTAGTGACCGCCAAGCGGATAGGCCAGGGCATGCACCGCAGCGACCGGGGCGTTGGCAAATGCCTGTCCCGCAAGGCAGGCGCCCAGCAGCATGGCGGCACGGGCATCCCGGTTGCCACCTTCGCTAACGGCCGTGCGGATGTTGTCCGCCAGCAGCCGCAGCGCCTCGCGCGCCAGGATGTCTGACAGCGGGTTTTTCTTGTGTTTCGAGGTGTAGGCTTCGATTGCGTGCACCATGGCATCGACGCCGGTCATGGCCGTTACCCGCGGCGGCAGGCCCAGCGTCAGGTCGGCGTCGAGCAGCGCAATATCCGGCAAGAGAACAGGCGAGGACACACCCGCCTTGGTCGTCTCACCGGTGGTGATGACCGCAACGGGAGTCACCTCGGAGCCGGTGCCTGCCGTCGTCGGCACCAGGATCAGGGGCAGACGCCCACCGCTGACCTGGTCGACACCGTACAAGGCGTGCAGCGGCTGCGAACCTGCGAGCAGCACCGCCACCACCTTGGCGACGTCCATGGAGCTGCCCCCGCCTACCGCGATCACGCCATCGACATCAGCGCTGCGACCCCGAGCAGCCG
>CEOG01029401.1_pt1 | contig 31117 bp, 28 predicted proteins | sample 530301 | NCBI WGS metagenome assembly CEOG01 (sample SAMEA2619903, study PRJEB7988) | marine metagenome | biome: marine biome (ENVO:00000447); feature: surface water layer (ENVO:00002042); material: "saline water (ENVO:00002010), including plankton (ENVO:xxxxxxxx)" | depth 5 m | reverse complement strand
GGGCCGCGAGGCGGCGCGGCTCCAGCATAATGATCTTCTGATCAGCCGCGATAACAGATTGCAGAAGGAACAGCGGCACAAGGGTGGTCTTGCCGGCGCCGGGGGCGGCCTCCAGAATTACCGTATTCGCCGTCCCAAAGGCCGATGACAAAGGCGTCAACGCGTCCGCAACGGGCAGGCCGGTATTTGCAAAGTCTGGTTTCATGCGTCTTTTATGCCCGCAAGCCACTCCCACGCCAACAGGGGAACGGGACCGCGGCTGCGACGGACACTCTCCGCCCCTTGATATAATGTGGCCAAAGAAGCCATAGGCAGCCTGTCATTCCTGTGGCATTATGCAAACGGCCATCCCCGCGCATTGCAAAAATTCAAGATTCAATAACCTCTTACGCCGCATCATGCTACAACAGATTGCCGAAATAGAAGCCCATTCCCTCGCCGCCATTCCCGCCCTCAGGACGGAAATTTATGACGGCTGGCACTTGCGCTTTGCCCGCAACCATACACGGCGGGCCAATTCGGTCAATGTCGTCACGCATGGCGTCTTGCCCCTTCCGGAAAAGATTGCACATTGTGAAACAGCCTATGCGGCCGAACGGCAAACATGCCATTTCCGCCTGACCCCCCTTGCCAATCCGGAGCTGGATGCCTGTCTTGAGGCGCGGGAGTATGGTTATTTCGGCGAGACGGAAGTGCGGATACAGGAACTTGCCGGTGATCTCACCCTTGATCCGGGGAAGGATCTTGTCAGCTATGACCCCGCGTCGGAATTCTGGCTGAAAGGCATTGCCGCCCTGACCGGGCAGGATAAATCAAAGCAGCAGGTCTTTCGCGAGATGCTCTCCCTCATCGACATGCGGATTCATGCCATCGGTATTCTCTGCGGCAAGCAGATTGTCGCCTGCGGCATGGGGGTCAGCGCGGGTTCATATCTCGGGCTGTTCGAATTTGCCACACACAGGAAATTCCGCCGTCGCGGTTTCGCCGGGCGTATCGCGAGACATATGCAGGCAGAGGCCCGAGAATCAGGCGCGCAAGCCGCCTATCTCCAGGTCGTTGCTGAAAACCGTCTGGGGCAGGATTTCTGGGCCGAGATGGGCTTTGATGAAGTACTGTATCGCTATCATTACCGCACAAGGCTATAGGGCGAGGGTCAGCGACGGATCGTCAAAGAAGATTTCATCGCAATTCTCCCCCGGACCGCCCCGGTCAATCACCAGAAAATCACTCGTCCCACCCAGCGCCAGTACGGGATGATGCCATGTTCCCGCATGGTAATTGACACCCTGATGACCACTCGCCCGAAAGGCCCGCAAATCAGCCGGAGAAACCGACTCTCCGCGGGGCGCAACAAGGACGAGATAGGGCCGTCCCTGCAACGGGATAAAGGCCTGACTGCCCTTCGGATGCCGCTCCACCAGCCTGATGACAAGCGGATAAGAAAGCGGTTCGGCGCGGAAGATATTGACGAGGACGCGCCCTTCCGCATCCGTTTCAACACGCGCCAGATCATGAAACCGCGTTGTCGACCCGTTGTTGATAAGGAAATTCTGCGCACCCGCCGTCTCGATCACATCACCAAAGGGGGCGAAGGCGTCTCTGGTCAGCGGTTCAATGGGGATCGGCATGGATTACCTCGCGATCCGCCCGAACAGGCGCAGGCGGCTCACCCCGCCGTCAGGAATGATATTCAGGCGGACATGACTGACAGGACCGATATCGACGACTTCCTTCTCGAAGGCATGAATGGCGTCCATGGACAGCGGCTGCTCCGGCAGCAGGGTTTTCCAGAACATACTCTGGGTGACCAGCGATTGCTCCGTCCCCCCGGTGACCCGCGCCCCCTGAATGGAACAGCGGTCCGGGTAGTTCCCCTTGAAATGGGCCGTATCCACCTCGACTTTCGAAATCACCCCGGGATGACCGAGGGCGATGATCGCCCAGTCATTGCCCGGCTCGCGCCGCCGCCGCGTTTCCCATCCATCGCCCATGTTCACGCCCCGACCGGGCATCAGGATTTGCGACGGGCTTCCATAATGCTGATCACTTGCCGCAACGCCCCGGCCACCGTTCAACAGCGCGGCCAGATCAATCATCTCTGTGCTATCGCGCTGCTGCCAGTTACATTGCACCTCCCCGTAGACCCGCAGGCGGGCGACGCCGCCATCGGGATAGATGTTAAGACGCAGATGGCTCCATGCGGATTTGCTTTCCACGGCATGCAAATGTGGGCTATTCCCCTGCAAGCTGACGGAGGGGAGGATTTCCGTCCAGACAGTCTTCGCATCCGGCTCTCCGTCCACCAGGCAGGCGTCAATGGAGGCGGCCGGCGGGAAATTGCCGGTGAAATGGCTGGTATCGATATCGACCCCATGAAGGATACCCGGCAACGCCAGGCGGATGATGCAGTAATCATATCCCCCGTTGCGACGGCGGCGGCTTTCCCAGCCGTCCATCCATTTACCATTATCATCATATTTGCCCGCAATAAAAACAGGCGGCGCCGGATCAATCAGCCGTGATTTATCGGCGAAAAAATCATCCGTCGCAAAGGTAACCTCTGCCCCCAGACGCGGCGAGGCAAGATCGGTATATTTTCCGGCAAAGCGGGCAGTGTCATCCATGGCTATTTCCTTCAACCTTTCCGTAATAGGCCGCGAGGTCTAAAGCGCCGCAAGCCGGAACCGTGCAATTCGGTCAATTTCCGTAAGCGCCCGGGCAAATTCATTTTCCCTGTCATTATGCAGCCGGGCGGCAAAACCCGCCAGTATTTCATGGCGGTTGCTGTTCTTGACGGCCATAATAAAAGGGAAGCCGAATTTATCGCGATAGGCCCGATTATAGGCCTGAAACTGGCAGAACTCTTCCTCCGTGCATTGATCAAGGCCCGCGCCCGCCTGTTCCGATGTTGACGCAGGCGTCAGATCCCCACTGATGGCCGCCTTGCCCGCAAGATCGGGATGCGCTGCCACAAGGGCCTGCTTCTCGCTGAGGGCGGCCTGATCAACAATCCGCGCCATCATCTCGGCCATTGTCTCAATCTCATCCTGCGCCTCGGTTATCCCGGCAGCCCACGCCCGTTCCGCCACCCAGGGGGAATGCTCATAAATGCTCCCGAATCGCGCCATAAATTGAACATGGTTCATTTTACTTGGCAGTGTTTTGAACTTCGTCATCAGAGAGTGCCATCCGGCTTCGGCGGGTGATGCGCATGCCAGTGCCGGGCGATATCTATGCGGCGGCAGAACCAGACCCGATCATGCCCCCGCGCATATTCGATAAAGCGTTTCAGCGCGGCAAGGCGACCCGGCCTGCCAACCAGGCGGCAGTGCAACCCGACCGACATCATTTTCGGGCTGCTTGCCCCTTCCTCATACAGGGTATCGAAGCTGTCCTTCAGATAGGTGAAGAACTGGTCGCCGCTGTTAAACCCCTGCACGGCGGCAAAGCGCATATCATTGGCATCGAGGGTATAGGGGATGACAAGCTGCGGCCTGCCCGCTTCATAATGCCAGTAAGGCAGGTCATCATCATAGGCATCCGCATCATAAAGGAAGCCCCCTTCCTCCGCTATCAGGCGCCGGGTATTGGGGCTGGTCCGCCCGGTATACCAGCCGAGCGGACGGGAACCTGACAGCCGTTCGATAATCTCGATGGCTTTCTGCATATGGGCGCGTTCCACCGTCTCCGGCACATATTGATAATTGATCCAGCGATAGCCATGACTGCATATTTCATGACCGAGATCGACGAATACCCGGGCGATATCCGGATGCCGTTCCAGCGCCATGGCAACGGCAAAGATGGTCAGTGGAATATCGTAACTTTCAAACAGCTTCAAAATCCGCCAGACACCGGCACGGGATCCATATTCATAGAGGGATTCCATGCTGATATGGCGCACGCCGGGAAGCGGCACTGCATTGGTAATTTCCGAGAGAAACGCCTCCGACGCGTCATCGCCATGCAGGATATTATTCTCGCCCCCTTCTTCATAGTTGAGGACAAACTGCATCGCGATGCGGGCATTGCCCGGCCATTGCGGATCGGGCGGCATTCCGCCATAACCGATCATGTCGCGCGGATAGCGTTTCATTTCCTCTCCTCCCTCCCGCCTTTTCCGCCCGTCCGGCCCGGTTTTGCGAATATGGTGTAGAGATCGCCCTCCACCTCTCCGTCGTCAAGATGAAGCTGGTCCTCACAGGTCTGGAGATGGTTCCGCATCAAGGCAACGGCCAAGGTTTCGTCTCCCGCATCAATGGCGCGGATAATTTCCATATGCTCATCGCAGCCGAAGGAGGACGCATTGCCTTTCTGATACTGCACGATAATAAGGGAAGTGCGGGTTACCAGTTCCCTCAGATAGGCGGCGAGAGTCTCATTCCCCGCAATGGCCGCCAGCCGCAAGTGAAAGTCGCCAGACAGCCGGACCCATGCCGTGTGATCTCCTTTATCGAGGCTGGCCCGCTCCGCCGCAACGGAAAGGCGCAAGGCTTTTATATCCTCCGGCGAACGCTTGCGGATGACCTCACGGATGATGCCTTCCTCAATCAGGCGCCGGGCCTGCAAAACTTCGCGGGCCTCCTCCGGTGTTGGCTCCGCCACGAAGGCCCCGCGGTTCGGATGGATCTGCACGATCCTTTCATGGGCCAACCGTTGCAGCACCGTGCGAATAACTGTCCGGCTGACACCGAAAATCTCCCCCAGCGCATCTTCAGCAAGCTTGGTTCCGGGAGACAATCGCCGTTCAAAAATCGCGGCCAGCACTTCCGCATAGATAAGATCAATTTGCGAGACCTTGCGGGACGGGGCGGCATTCCGGTTAACCGTGGCTGTTGGGGCAGACCGGCTCATCTTCATCCTTTAACCTTTATTGTTTCCCACCTTAGATAATACAATATTGAATATGATTGTATACAAGATAAATAAATTGTGTGGACAATACGCCTTGCCTCATGCAGAGTTTAATCTTGGTCCGGCACAGGCAGACAAATGGCACTGTCCTTCCAAGGATACGTATGGGAAAGCTGACAACGCATATTCTGGACACTTCTACCGGAAAGCCGGGCGGCAATATTCGCATTGATCTTTTTCGCCTTACTGACAGCGATAAAAAGCTGATCACCCACAACACAACCAATCCCGATGGCCGCACCGATGCGCCGCTGCTGGAAGGCGCGGCATTTAATACCGGGACTTTTGAGCTGGTTTTTCACGTCGGACCCTATTTTGACAGGACGGATCTTTCCCTTCCCGATCCGAAATTCTTGGACGAGGTTGTTATTCGTTTCGGCATCGCAGATAAGGATCAACATTATCATGTGCCACTGCTGATTTCCCCTTACGGCTATTCGACCTATCGCGGCAGTTGAGGCAAGGGCAGGCAGGCATGAAAGAGATCCCCCTCCCATGACATCCTACCGCCAGCGCATCAAATACATTCATCACGGCCGGATTGTCGAGCTCGGCGCCATTGATCCGACCATGACATTGCTCAACTATCTGCGATATGAAAAGGCGCTTACCGGCACCAAAGAGGGCTGCGCGGAGGGCGATTGCGGCGCCTGCACCGTTGTGCTCGGGGAGGCCGGGGAAGACGGCATTCGCTATCAGGCCGTCAATGCCTGCATCCAGTTCCTGCCGACTATCGATGGTAAGGAACTGATCACGGTTGAGGATCTGAAGGATGAGGATGGCGCGCTTCATCCCGTACAGCAGGCGATGGTGGAGGCAAACGCGACGCAATGCGGCTTCTGTACGCCGGGGTTTGTTATGTCGATCTTCGCGGATATGCATAACGGCGCGACCACCGACCGGCAGCATATTGATGACGTGCTGGCGGGCAATCTCTGCCGCTGCACCGGTTACGGCCCGATTGTCGAAGCGGCCAGAAACATCGCAGGAGCGGGGACAAAGGATCACTTCCACGAACGGGAGGGAGAGACTCTTTCTCTCCTGAAGAGGCTCGCGGCGGAAGATACGCTGCATTTCACCTGGCAGGACCGGCATTATTATGCCCCGGATACAGTCGAAGAACTCGCAGATATCCTTGACCGGCATCATGATGCAACCCTTGTCGCCGGGGCGACCGATGTCGGGCTTTGGATAACCAAACAGCACCGCACACTGCCCGTAGTTGTCTATCTTGGCAAAGTCACCGCGCTGCAGAAGATCACACAAACTGCCGAAGGGCTGCTCATCGGCGCGGGCGTCACATATAGCGCCGCATGGCCTACCCTCAGCGATTTTCACCCCGATCTTGGGGAGTTGGTCCGGCGCATCGCCTCTACCCAGATCCGCAATTGCGGCACCATTGGCGGGAATATTGCAAACGGTTCCCCCATCGGGGATATGCCCCCTGCCCTCATCGCCCTCAATTCCCGGCTGCGCGTGCGATCAAAGGCCGGGGTGCGGGAAATCCCGCTGGAGGAATTCTTTATCGACTATGGCAAACAGGATTTGCGGGAGGGAGAGTTTGTCGAGGCTGTCTTCATCCCTGCCCCTGCTGAGGGCGCGCATTTTGCCACCTACAAGATATCCAAACGCTTCGATCAGGACATCTCCGCCCTCTGCGGCGCCATGTCGCTCTATCTGGAGAAAGGCATTGTGGCGGATATCCGCATCTGCTTCGGCGGGATGGCAGGCACGCCAAAACGTGCAGCGGCTATTGAAAAGGCGATGATCGGCAAGGCATGGAACACGGCCACTCTCGATGCTGCGCTCAACCGGATGGGGGAGGACTATGCCCCCTTGAGCGACATGCGGGCGAGCCGGGAATATCGCCTGTTGGCGGCAAAAAATCTGCTGCGCAAATTCCTGATTGAAACGACAGACTCCGGCACCGCCATCCGCATTGTCGGCGCGAAAGGGATTGCCCATGCGTAACCCGCCGCTCAGCCAGACAGCCATTCGCGGAGCGGTTCATAGCCCCCGCCCCCATGACAGCGCTGCCCGACAGGCGGCCGGCGACGCACTTTATATTGACGATATCGCAGAGGCGAAAAACCTTCTGCATCTCTACGTCGCCCAGAGTGAGAAGGCCCACGCCCGCATCGTCAGAATGAATCTCGATGCCGTCCGCGCCGCGCCGGGCATCGTTACTGTGCTGACCGCCCGCGATGTGCCGGGGGAGAATGACGCCTCCCCCATTGCCGGGGATGATCCCGTCTTTGCGGAAGATATCGTCGAATATGCGGGCCAATCGCTTTTCGCCGTCGCCGCCGACAGCCTTGCGCAAGCCCGCACCGCCGCAAAGCTGGCCATCATTGAGTATGAGGAACTCCCCGCCATCGCCACGATAGAAGAGGCGCTTGCCGCCGAAAGCTTTGTCCTGCCGAGCCGGGAAATGCGCCGCGGCAATGCCGCAAAGGCCATTCGCAAGGCGAAGCACAGGCTGAAACAGCATTTTGCAATCGGCGGGCAGGATCATTTTTATCTGGAAGGGCAGATCACCCTCGCGCTGCCGGGGGAAGACGGCGACATTTTTCTCCATTCCTCCACCCAGCATCCAACGGAAGTGCAGCATAATGTTGCGAAATTCCTCAACCTGCCCGATCACGCGGTAACGGTGGAAGTGCGGCGTATGGGCGGCGGGTTTGGCGGCAAGGAAACGCAGGGCGCGTGGTTCGCCTGCATTGCCGCGCTCGCGACGCGGCTGACCGGCCGTCCCGCCAAGCTGCGTCTTGACCGGGATGACGATATGATCATGACCGGCAAGCGCCATGACTTCACCGTCACGGTCGAAATGGGGTTTGACGATGACGGCCGGGTAAGCGGCGCGGAATTCACTTTCGCTTCCCGCTGCGGGCGGTCCGTGGATTTATCCGCGTCCATCAACGACCGGGCAATGTTTCACGCGGACAACTGCTATTACTTTGAAAATGTCACCATCATTTCCCACCGCTGCAAGACACACACGGTGTCCAACACCGCCTTCCGGGGGTTTGGCGGGCCGCAAGGAATGCTCGCCCCTGAACGTATGATGGATGTAATTGCCTGCTATCTTGGCAAGGACCCGCTCGCGATACGTAAAGTCAATCTCTACGGCAAGGAGCGCCGCAACATTACGCCCTATCAGATGGAGGTGAGCGACAATATCGCGCCGGAGATCATTGCCGAACTGGAAAAAAGCGCAAATTATGCAGATCGCCGCGCGGCCATTCGCGCCTTCAACCAGGGCAGCCCTTATTTAAAAAAGGGAATTGCCCTGACCCCAGTCAAATTTGGCATTTCCTTCACCGCGACACATATGAACCAGGCAGGGGCCCTGCTGCATATCTATACCGATGGCAGTGTGATGATCAATCACGGCGGCACCGAGATGGGACAGGGACTTTACATCAAAGTGGCGCAGGTCGTCGCCGAAGTTCTCCAGATTGATATTGAACGGGTAAAAATCACCGCCACACGAACGGACAAGGTGCCCAACACCTCTCCCACCGCCGCCTCCTCCGGCGCGGATCTGAATGGCAAGGCGGCAGAGGCGGCGGCGCTGACGCTTAAACGCCGCCTGACCGATTTTGCCGCCACGCATTATGTGGTTGATCCGTCCGAAATCATTTTCCTGCCTAATCGCATCCGCGTCGGCAAACGCACCATCGCCTTTCGGGATCTGGTAAATCAAGCCTATATGGCGCGCATCTCCCTCTCCGCCACCGGCTTTTACCGCACGCCGAAAATCCATTATGACCCGCAAAGCTACAGCGGGCGGCCCTTTTATTACTTCGCCTACGGAGCGGCAGTCTCGGAAGTCATCATTGACACGTTGACGGGAGAAAACAAAGTCATCGCCGTCGATATCCTGCATGATGCGGGACAGAGTCTGAACCCGGCCATCGACCTGGGTCAGATCGAAGGCGGATATATTCAGGGGCTCGGCTGGCTGACAACAGAGGAACTTTTTTTTGACGGCAAGGGCATCCTCAAAACTCACGCCCCGTCCACCTACAAGATTCCCGCCTGCAGCGACCGGCCCGAGCATTTCAATATGCAGATTTTTGCACGCGGCAAAAATGCGGAGGAAACGATTTTCCGCTCCAAAGCCGTGGGGGAGCCGCCCTTCATGCTCGCCATCTCCGCCTTCAACGCCATTGCCGATGCCATATCCAGCGTTACTGATTATAAAGCCTATCCCGATCTTGACGCCCCTGCGACCCCGGAACGCGTCCTGCTGGCAATTGAACATTTGCGCCACGGGGCACATGCCAGCAAGGCGGGAGCGAAATGAGCAATTGGGTCGAGATCGCCGGGCGGTATGACGCTCCGCAACATGGGCCTGCCGTCCTGATCACCGTTGGCACCGTTCGCGGATCAACCCCGCGCGAGACAGGCGCCACCATGCTGGTCACGCAAAACCATTGCTTTGGCACCATCGGCGGCGGCAATCTGGAGTACCAAGCGATCAGCAAAGCCCGCAAATTGCTGCAAAGCCCGGATGAAGCGATGCTGCTGCGCCTGCCCCTCGGGCCGGAGTTGGGGCAGTGCTGCGGCGGACATGTAGAGCTTCTGATTGACCGTCCGGACGACCAAATCCTAAATGATATTTTTAACCGGTTTAATAAAAATAATACGGAATGCGTTTTATTGTCGCAATGGGACGGCCGCAAAGTCTCGCGCCGTATTATTGATGTCGCGGACAGCCTGGCACTTCTTGATGCCCCTCTGCGTCTAGCCGCAACGCGTCGTTTAATAAACACCGGAGCAGAAATTATCCGGCCCGCCGGAGATGGGGTGCCTGATACGGACGGCTTCACCCTTCTGCAGTCCCTTTCCGATGCCGAATTTCACGTCACCCTGTTTGGCGCCGGACATGTGGGCAAGGCGCTCATCTCCGCCCTTTCACCGCTCTCTTGTAAAATTAACTGGGTCGATCAGAGGGCGTCGGAATTTCCCGCCAGGCTCCCGCCCAACGTTACCAGATTTATCACCGACAGCCCGGAAAGTGTGATTGCGAAAAGCCCGGCGCGCGGTTACTTTCTTATTATGACGCATAGCCATCAACTTGATCTGGAAATCTGTGAAATGCTGCTCGCATCGCGGCCGGAGGCAAATTTCATCGGACTGATCGGGTCGCAGACGAAAAGAAGCAGATTTGAAAAGCGGCTTGCCGTCAGAGGATTCCAGGCCAGTGAGATTTCCCGGATAACCTGCCCCATCGGACTGGCGGAGCTTGAAGGGAAGCGGCCTGCGGAAATTGCTCTTGGCGTTGCCGCAGATTTGTTGAGACGCCATCAGGCGGACATAAAGAATAACGCAGAAAACTGCGACGAAAGAAGGTATGGCCTGATTGGAAAATAAGGCACGCGGGATCGGATAAGGGGGTTATATATGCGATTTCATGGGTGGCGGAATGAGTGAAACGGGGGGCGGCACGCCCCAGCTTGAATTGAGGGGGATCACCAAGGCCTACCCGGGATGCCTTGCCAATGATCATATCGATCTGAAAATCATGCCGGGTGAAATCCATGCGCTGCTCGGTGAAAACGGGGCAGGGAAAAGCACGCTCGTCAAGATCATCTACGGCGTTCTGGCCGCCGATGAAGGGGATATCCTCTGGGAGGGGGCTCCCGTTACCATCCCTAATCCGCACGGTGCCCGCAAGATCGGCATTGGCATGGTGTTTCAGCATTTCTCGCTGTTCGAGGCTATGACGGTAAGCGAGAATATCGCCCTTGGCCTGCCCGGACGGCAGAATATGCGATCCCTCGAAAAGCAGATCATTGACGTATCGAAAAACTATGGCTTGCCGCTGGACCCGCAACGTCAGGTCCATACCCTGTCCGTCGGCGAGAAGCAGCGGATCGAAATTGTCCGCTGCCTGTTGCAGAATCCGAAACTGCTGATCATGGATGAACCGACATCCGTTCTCACGCCGCAGGAAGCGGAAAAAATGTTCGAAACCCTGCGCCGCCTTGCCACCGAAGGGGTCTCGATCCTCTACATCAGCCATAAACTCGACGAGATAAGGGCGCTCTGTCACAAGGCGACAATCCTGCGCGGGGGCAAATTCGTCAATGAATGTGATCCGGCGAAGGAAACCGCAAAAAGTCTTGCCGAGATGATGATCGGTAGCAGCCTGCGTGCGCCTGCGCATCACAAGGCCGTCAAAGGAGGTGATGTTCGCCTCAAGGTCCGGAAGCTGACCCTCCATGCAGCGACGGAATTTGGTATCAGTCTCAAAGATATCAGCTTCAATGTGAAAAGCGGTGAAGTCTTTGGCATTGCCGGAGTTGCCGGAAATGGCCAGATCGAGCTGTTATCCGCGCTGAGCGGTGAAACCCGCAGCCGGACGGCGGACGCGATTACGCTCGACGGTGAATATATCGGCTGGCTTTCGCCGACCGAGCGGCGCGACCTTGGCCTTGCGTTCGTGCCCGAAGACCGGCTAGGCCACGGGTCCGTGCCGGAAATGACGCTTTCCGAAAACGCCTTCCTAAGCGGTTACAACCGCATGAAACTGATAAGTGCAGGGTTTATCAACAACATCTCTTCTGCCCGTTATGCGACTGATATCGTCAGAAAATTCGATGTCCGCACACCTGGCATTTTCCACACGGCTAATTCACTGTCCGGCGGCAATCTGCAGAAATTCATTGTCGGGCGAGAAATCCTGCAAAAACCCGACGTCATTATCGTCGCCCACCCCACATGGGGCGTCGATGCCGGTGCGGCGGCCTTCATTCATCAGACGCTGATCGATCTTGCAGAGAAAGGCGCCGCGGTCCTTGTCATCAGTCAGGATCTCGACGAACTTTTCGCCATCAGTAACCGGATTGCCGTGATCTCCGAGGGGCAGCTGTCCACCGCCAAGTCATTAAAAGAGATTACAGTCGAGGAAATCGGTCTCCTTATGGGCGGCACCCATGGCACGGGCGCGCCAAAGGAGGCATCTCATGTGGCTTAAGATCGAAAAGCGCCCCGAATATTCAAAAGGAATGGTATATGCGACGCCGCTGATTGCGCTGCTGCTTACCATCCTCTCCAGTATCATTTTGTTCGAGTTGCTCGGCGTCAATCCGATGGAGGCGCTCTATCAGTTTTTTGTCGCTCCGCTTGACTCCACCTATGGCTTCTCCGAACTTTTTGTAAAGGCCACCCCGCTAATCCTCTGTGCGATCGGCTTGTCTGTCGGGTTTCGCGCAAATGTCTGGAATATCGGTGCGGAAGGACAGCTCCTCATGGGCGCGATCTTCGGCAGTAGCCTGTTTATCTATTACCCAGAAACGGAAAGCGTTTTCCTGTTGCCTGTCATGATCCTGATGGGCGCAGTCGGCGGCGCGGCCTGGGCGGCCATTCCGGCGATATTGAAAACTCGCTTTAATGCCAACGAGATTTTGACCAGCCTGATGCTGGTCTATGTGGCGGGCCTTATCCTGTCATTTCTCATCCACGGATCGTGGCGCGACCCGGCGGGCTTCAACTTTCCTGAATCTCAGACATTCAGCGACAGCGCGGACATGCCGATCCTGATTGCGGGCACGCGCATGCACCTTGGCACCCTGCTCGCCCTGCTGGCTGTCCTCGGCACCTGGATCATGATGGCAAGGACGCTGATCGGGTTTCAGGTCAAGGTGATCGGCGAGGCCCCGCGCGCCGGTGGCTATGCCGGATTCAGCCAAAAAAGAATCATCTGGTTCTCCCTGCTTTTCAGCGGCGCGCTCGCCGGAATCGCGGGCATATCGGAAGTCAGTGGCCCCATTGATCAGGTTGTGCCGGTGATTTCACCGGGCTATGGCTTTACGGCCATCATCGTTGCCTTCCTCGGGCGGCTGCATCCGGTAGGCATTTTCTTCGCCGGGCTGCTCATGGCGCTGACCTATCTCGGCGGAGAAACGGCGCAAATCAACCTCGGCCTGCCGCTCGCAGTGACCGGTGTTTTTCAGGGCATGGTGCTGTTCTTCCTGCTCGCCAGCGATGTACTTATCCATTACCGGTTCCGGTGGAGCTTTTCCAGAAAGGCGGTGTCCGGATGAGTGGATTTGACTGGATCGTACCCGTATTTCTGACAGTCATTACGGCCGCAACACCGCTTGTCTTCGCCGCAATAGGCGAGCTTGTCTCGGAAAAGTCAGGTGTGCTCAATCTTGGGGTGGAGGGAATGATGCTGGTCGGCGCGGCGACCGGTTTCATTGCCGTAACCGTGACCGGCAGCTATCTCCTGGGCGTTGCCGCCGCGGCCTTCGCCGGCGCCGCGATGGCATTGCTTTTTGGCATCCTGACGCTCTCTCTCATGGCCAATCAGGTCGCGACGGGTCTCGCCCTGACACTTTTCGGAGTTGGCCTCAGCGCCCTGATGGGACAGGATTTTGTCGGAGTACCGGTGGACGCCCTGACCAAGCTCAACATTCCCGGCCTTTCCGACATTCCCTTCCTTGGCCCGATCCTGTTTGCCCAGGACGCCCTGGTCTATCTTTCCATTATTATGGTCGGAGTTGTGGGCTGGTTTCTCTATAAAACCAAAGCGGGGCTTATCCTGCGGGCGGTGGGCGATTCCCATGACGCCGCCCATGCCATCGGGTATCCGGTTATCGCCATCCGTTATCTTGCTGTTCTCTTCGGTGGCGCCATGTCCGGTATTGGTGGCGCCTATCTATCGCTTGCCTACACTCCGATGTGGGCTGAAAATATGACAGCAGGCCGTGGCTGGATCGCCCTCGCGCTGATCGTTTTTGCCACATGGAAGCCCGGTCTGGTTCTGCTCGGCGCCTATATGTTTGGCGGCATCACCATTTTGCAACTGCACGCGCAGGCCGCCGGTCTCGACGTTCCCTCGCAATTTCTATCGATGCTGCCGTATGTTGCAACCATCGTTGTTCTTGTTCTGATATCGAAGGATCAGTCGCGCATTCGCAAACATGCCCCGGCTTGTATTGGCAGGGTGTTCCATCCGGCGGCATAAGAAAATATTTCATCATCAAAAGACAAAGGAGAAAGCAATGAAACTGAAACATATCTCAAGCCTGATCGGCGCGGTGGCTCTTGCGGCGGGGATGCTTGCCGGAACGGCCCACGCGGAAGACAAGGTCGGCTTCGTTTACGTCGGCCCGGTTGGTGACCACGGCTGGACCTATCGTCATGACGTCGGGCGCAAGGCGATCGAGGAAGCCTTTGGTGGTAAGGTCAAAACATCCGCCGTGGAAAATGTGAAGGAAGGCCCGGACAGCGAACGCGTTATCCGTAAACTGGCGTCTGAAGGCCATAAGCTGATTTTCACAACCTCTTTCGGTTTCATGAACCCGACCCTGAAAGTGGCGAAACAGTTTCCGGACGTAAAATTTGAACATGCGACCGGCTATAAACGCGCGGACAATGTCAGCACCTATTCCGCCCGCTTTTATGAGGGCCGTTACGTGGTTGGCAAGATTGCGGGCAAAATGACGAAGACCAACGTCATCGGCTATGTCGGCTCTGTCGCCATTCCGGAAGTGGTGCGCGGCATCAACGCCATGACCCTTGCCGCCCGCAGCGTCAACCCGAATGTGACGGTCAAGGTGGCCTGGATCAATAGCTGGTATGATCCGGGCAAGGAAGGGGACGCCGCCAAGATCCTGATTGATCAGGGCGCCGATATCATCTTGCAGCATACCGACAGCCCCGCCCCGTTGCAGGTTGCGGAAAGCCGTGGCGTCTGGGCCGTGGGACAGGCGTCAGATATGTCCAAATTCGCGCCCAAGGCTCAGTTGACGGCTATCATTGACAACTGGGACAAATATTATGTGGAACGGACCAAGGCCGTGTTGGATGGCACCTGGAAATCTCAGGACATCTGGGGCGGGCTGGATACCGGCATGGTAGAGCTGTCCCCCTATAATGAAGCAATTCCGGAAGATGTCGTCGCCCTCGCGGAAGAAGCCCGCAAAGGGATCATTGACGGCTCCATCCATCCTTTCACCGGCCCCTTTAAAAAACAGGATGGCTCCGTTGGTGCTGCGGAAGGCGAAACTCTCGGTGATGATGTACTCCTCGGCATGGACTGGTATGTCGAAGGCGTTGAAGGGCAGCTCCCGAAGTAAGCTGTCACGATGACTCGTCCCGTCGGCATGTCAAAAGCCGACGGGCATTCAGCTTTTGTCACATGCACCTTGAGGCGGATCGACGCGAAAGAAAGCAATAAACAACAACACGCATATGGTCAGGATCGGACGCGAATTGGGAGGCGCGTGAACATGGTCAATCGGTTTGAAACCAGACGGGAGATATTATTTGAAGGGAAACAGATTTCCCTTCCACTTTACATGGACTATCAGGCGTCAACGCCGCTGGATACAAGAGTGGAAGCCGCCATGGCCCCATGGCTTGGCGCCTCTGTCGGGAATCCACACAGCAAGACGCATGTTTTTGGTCATCGTGCCAGGCATGCAATTGAAACGGCCCGCCGCAACATTGCGGCGCTTATCAATGCGCAGCCGAATGAGATAATTTTCACATCCGGCGGGACGGAGGCCAACAATCTCGCCCTCATGGGCTATGCCCGCGCACGCAAGGGGCCGCGTCATATCATCTCAGTAGCTACGGAACATGATGCCGTACGCCAGCCGCTTTATCACCTGGCCCGGGCCGAGGGCGTCGATGTCACCTTCCTTGACGTGGACAGCAGAGGCTTGATCAATCTCAACCGGCTGATTGACGCCTTTCGTGATGACACCATTCTGGTTTCCATCATGGCGGCCAATAATGAAACCGGCGTCAAGCAGGATATCGAAGCGATTGGCCGGATATGCGAATGGCAGAATGTCGCCTTTCACAGTGACGCCGTACAAGCGCTCGCCAGTGAGGCGATTGATGTGGAAACAACAAATCTGACCATGATGAGCCTGTCTGCCCACAAGGTATACGGCCCCATGGGAATCGGCGCGCTTTATATCCGCGAAGGAACGCATATCAATCCATTGATGTATGGCGGTTCTCAACAGCGGGCAATCCGTTCAGGAACTCTGCCGACGGCCCTTTGTGTCGGATTTGGAGAGGCGTGTCGTATCCTGTCCGAGAGCCGGAGAACGGAGGCGCGGCGCCTCACCCTGCTACGCCATACATTGATCGAGCAGCTTCGCGCCGGTCTTGGCGATGCCGTTCGTATCAATGGGGATGGCGCGCCCTCGATCCCAGGATGCCTCAGTATCACATTCGATGGCGTGGACGCGGAAGAACTGCTGCATGAGCTGCCCGATCTCGCACTCAGCACCGGCTCGGCGTGCCATTCGGATGAGTCTATCCCTTCCCACGTTATCCTCGCGATGGACAGAAGCGCGAGCGATGCCGCAAGCACAGTTCGTCTCGGCCTTGGACGACCAACCGGACTTACAGAGGTGAATTATGCTGCCGCGCAGCTTGTCGATGCCTGCCGCAGACTGGCCTTGCCGCAGAAAGAACGCAAAAGGGAGTAGCACCGCATGGAAATAATGGAGTGGGTGCAGCTGGCAATCCACTGGATACATGTAATAACCGGCATTGCCTGGATTGGCGCTTCATTCTATTTCGTCTGGCTGGATATGAATCTGATACCGCCCGTCAAGGAGGGGGCCAAGGACAAGGCCGGAGTGGGCGGCGAGCTTTGGGCCATTCATGGCGGTGGATTTTACGAGGTACAGAAATACCGCCTCGCGCCGCCGGAAATTCCACCGACACTTCACTGGTTCAAATATGAGGCCTATTTCACCTGGATCAGCGGATTTATCCTGCTGGTCATTCTTTATTACTTCGGGGCAGATATCTATCTCCTCGACAGAAGCAAAGCCGATATTTCCGCAGACGCCGCCATTCTGATCGGCCTTGGCACCATTTTTGGCGGCTGGATCATCTATGACCTGCTGTGCAAATCCCCGCTGATAAATCACCAGGGCTGGTTCGGGCTGCTACTCTTCCTCTTGCTGACCCTTGCGGCTTTCCTCCTCTCGCAGATATTCAGCGGACGCGGTGCCTACATCCATATTGGGGCGCTGATGGGCACGATCATGGCGGCGAATGTGCTGAAAGTGATCATTCCAGGACAGATTGCCCTCGTCACCGCCGCCAAGAAAGGCGAAACCCCGGATCCGGTCTATGGCCTACGTGCCAAGCAGCGCTCGCTGCACAACAATTATTTCACCCTGCCGGTTCTGTTCATTATGATCAGCAACCACTATCCCATGACCTTCGGTAATTCGCTCAACTGGTTGTTGCTGGCGGGGCTGGCGCTGGTTGGCGTGATGGTCCGTCATTACTTCAACATGAAAAATCAGGGCCGGGCGAAACAGGGTTTTTTCCTTCTCCCCGCTGCCTTTGTGCTGTTCTGTGCCATCGCCTGGCTTGCCTCCCCCAAATCCAATGAGGTACCGGCCGAAAAGGTTTCTTTCAGCGATGTTGAGAAAATCATTCATGACCGCTGTACAAGCTGTCATGCCGCGAAGCCGTCCAACGCAGATTACACCACCCCACCCAAGGGGGTTCGCCTTGAAACACCCGAACAGATGGCAAGGGAAAAAACCCGTATCCGTCAGCAGACGGTCGACACCCATACCATGCCGCTCGGCAATACCACGAAGATGACCGAGGAGGAACGCAAGATCCTCGGCTGGTGGATATCACAAGGGGCGTCAATAACAGATTGAGATCAGGAATAAAGCGGCGCCGGGTTGCCGGTTGCGACGCGCGCCTCCGTCGGTTCCCGACGATCGCGCGAGAAATGGCGGATATATTTATCCGTGACATTCTCCGTTTCCACCACCACACAGACATCAATCGTATTGAATTGGTGATCGATCACGGCCCCATCGCCGATATGCCCGCCTAGCCGCAGATAGCCTTTCAGAAGCGGCGGCAGCTCCCGTTGCGCCAATTCGACATCCACTTCCTTGCGTTTCATCATCTTCATGGGAATGTACTGTTCTTCGAGCGCCCGCGGCCGGAGGTGTCCTGGCGCCTTATGATAATGATGCAGATAGGAGAGCACACGTGCATGCTCTTTCAGATCGGTACCGTGAATGCTGCCGCAACCAAACATGACCTGTACGTCATGACGGCGGATATATTCGGCGATGCCGCGCCAGAGAAGCTGCATGGCACCGCGGCGGCGATAATCCGCATCGATACAGGACCGGCCGAGCTCCATGATTTCGCCCGGGAAAAATTTGAGATGTCCAAGATCAAACTCGTTTTCGGAATAAAACCCGCCATGGGCGACGGCAATGCTGCTGCGCAGAAAGCGGTATGTGCCAACAACACAGGGGGCGGCATCACTGCCCCGCTCCAGATCAATCACCAGCAGATGGTCACAGATGGCGTCGAACCGGTCGATATCACGGCTTCTGGCGAGTGCGATATCACCGGGTTTCGCCCCCATTTCCTCATAGAATATCCGGAACCGGAGGGCCTGCGCCGCATCGACATCAGCAGTGGTTTCCGCGAGCCGAAGCTCAAGATTGTTAAATCGTAACGCGTCCAAAATACGCTCCTGCAAACTCTTGTATGAACTTGCAGGAAATATCCCGGTTTCATGTTACCCGCCGATGTCACTTTCATGGCAGAGACATGACAGCCGTTTCACCATCATCAGTCGATAAGCGCCTGATGCACGAGGGCGCGCAGTTCCTTGCGCAATGGGTAAAAACTGCTCGGCACAAACTGGGTGAGGAAAAGCACTGTCATATCCTCCACCGGGTCCACCCAGAAGACCGTGCTGGCCATGCCGCCCCAGCCGAAATCACCGGGAGAGCCCATCATCTGCGACAGCGCCGGATCCAGCATGACCCAGCCGCCAAGACCAAAACCGACGCCAACGAACGAAACTTCGGAAAAGACCGGCTGCCCGTTGGCTGCCAGATCTCCCTTCAGATGGTTGCTGGTCATGAAATCGACTGTCCGGGGGCCGAGCAGTCGTCCCCCTTCCGCCGCCCCGCGACACCGGATCATCTCGGCGAATTTGAGATAGTCCGCCGCCGTCGAGACAAGCCCGCCACCACCGGAATGGCAAATCACCTTTTCTTCGGCAAAAGCGCTTTTGCGGACGGAATCAAGAACCGCCATGCCACCCTTTCCATCCGACATATAGGCAGCGGCATAACGATCCAGCTTTTCTTCTGGCACTCCGAAATCCGTATCGGTCATACGCAGGGGCGTAAATATATTTTCATGAAAAATGGATTTGAGATCCTGACCCGAGATCACTTCGACAAGCCGCCCGACCACATCGGTCGAAACGCCATAATTCCAGCGCGCACCCGGCTCAAACAGAAGCGGCATCGCCGCAAGACGATTGACCTCTTTCTCCAGTGTCCCGCGCCGCGGACCGAAATCCATCTTCTCCTTCTCATAATAATCGCCAAGCACGCCCAGATTGAAGCCATAGGTCATTCCCGACATATGTGTCAGAAGATTATGAACGGTCATGCGGACTTTGGCGGGTTCGGTGTCCTCAATATTCCGGGCCTGTGGGCGGAGCACCTGCATCTCCTTGAAGGCGGGAATAAACTCATCCACCGGATCATCAAGATGGAACAACCCTTTTTCATAGAGCATCATCAGGGCAACGGAGGTGACGGGCTTCGACATGGAGTAGAAGCGCGCCACCGTATCGTCGGTCCAGGGAGAGGCGCTGTCCATATCCCGAAGGCCAATGGATTTGGAATAGGCAATCTTGCCGCTGCGGGCAATGACGGTCTGAGTTCCCGCCAGCTTGCCGTCATCCACATACCGCTGCATCCAGTCCGTGATATATTGCAGACGGTCCGGACTGAATCCCAGACTTTCCGGCTTCTGCACGGGTTTCAACATCCCATTCCCTCCCAGTATAAATCCGACAACGCTAATTATGCCTGAACGGTAGTTTGCGTCTGAACGCCCAACCCGGCAACCCCCAGTTTCATTTCCTGTCCAGATTTCAGAAAGAAAGGCGCCGGCTTCTGGCCCAGGCCGACCCCGGCCGGTGTCCCCGTCATGATGATATCCCCCGGTGTCAGCGTCATGAACTGGCTGAGATAGGAAATAATCGTTTTGACGCTGAAAATCATGTTTTTCGTATTGCCATCCTGTCTGCGCACGCCATCAAGTTCCAGCCAGAGGTCGAGCGCCTGCGGGTCCGGCACCTCGTCGCGAGTGACAAGCCAGGGACCGATGGGGCCAAATGTTTCATGGCTTTTGCCTTTGGTCCACTGCCCACCGCGTTCGGACTGAAATTCTCGTTCCGACACATCGTTGGCAACGCAATATCCCGCCACATGGTCGAGCGCCTCTGCTTCCGTCACATATTTTGCCCGCTTGCCAATAACCACGCACAGCTCCACTTCCCAGTCCGTCTTTTGGGAGCCGCGCGGAATCTCGACATTATCGTTCGGCCCGCAAATGGCGGAGGAGGATTTCTGAAAGACAATCGGCTCTTTCGGCACCGCCGCGCCTGCTTCGGCGGCGTGATCGGAATAGTTGAGCCCGATGCAAATCGCATTACGCACATTGCCGACGCAGGCGCCAATCCGCGGATTACCTGCCGCTTTCGGCAGGGACGCCGGATCGATCGCGCGAATTTTCTGCAGATTTTCGTCCGTAAACGCTTCGCCCGCGAAATCATCAATCACCCCTGAAAGATCGCGGATATCTCCGTTCATATCCAGAATGCCCGGCTTTTCGGCTCCGGCGGAACCAAATCTCAAAAGTTTCATTGAATTTTCCTATTGCTGCTATGTTCTATATGTTTATGACAATTTTCCCGAAATGCGTGGCTTTTTCCATCATGCGGTAGGCCTCCTGCGCATTTGCGAAATCGACGGTCGCATCAATCACCGGATGAATATCATTATGGACCAACGCCGCATTCATGGCCCTGAACATATCGCACGGGCCGACATAAACGCCTTTCAGCGTGATGGATTTGCGCATGAAAACGGTCGGGTCGATCTGGCCGCCTGAAAGAATCCCGATCAGGGATATCCGTCCCCCGATACGCACCGACAGGGCGGATTTTTCAAGCGTCCCCGCCCCGCCCACTTCAATAACAAGATCAACGCCCCGGCCATCGGTGAGGTCCATCACATTCTTTTCCCAGTCCGGATGCTGACGGTAATTCACAAGATCATTGGCACCCAGCGTCTTTGCCCGGGTCAGCTTTTCTTCACTGCTGGAGGTAAGAATGGTGCGGATGCCCGCCATTTTGGCAAACTGCTGCGCAAATATCGACACGCCGCCCGTGCCGAGCAGCAAAACTGTGTGGCCCGCGCGCGCTTTTCCTGCTTCAAACAGGCAGTTCCAGGCGGTCAGCCCGGCACAAGGGAGGGTCGCCGCCTCCGCAAAGGAAAGATGGTCCGGGATGGGGAGCGCGCCGCCTTCTTTCAGCAGCACATATTCCGCAAGCATCCCGTCTATCGGACCGCCCAGCGCACTCGGCATCACGCCCGCATGAATGGGACCGGCCGGCCAGTTCTGAAAGAAAGTACCTACCACCCGGTCGCCCGCCTTGAAGACAGTCACGCCTGCGCCGACATCCTCGACAATTCCGGCCCCGTCGGAATTCGGGATGCGCGGCCCCGCAATACCGCGAGCAGCAGGGTTCATAATGGTCGACAGATCGCGGTAATTGATCGCATTCGCCTTCATCCGGACAAGGATTTCACCCGGTCCGGGCTTTGGAACATCCCGTTCAGCCTGCCTGAGGTTGCCTACTCCCCCCTCACCTTCAATTACCCATATTTTCATCGCTCACCTTCCATGAAAACAATGCCATCAGTCAGGAAAAACGGATAGAGTCGGTGTCGGTACATAATGCTGATCCATCATTTCTCGGCCTATGGGGATCCCCAGAACGCGGGCCTGATTATTTTTATAGTGAATACAAAGCCATGATTGCCCAATATTTTCCCGAGTTCAATCTTTTCCATCTCCTGATTGTCTGCCTGGCCTTCACGCTGGGAGGTTTCGTCAAGGGTATCTCCGCATTCGGTTTGCCGACAGTCGCCGTACCGATCATGGTCTTTTTTGTTCCTCTCCCCGCAGCGGTGGCCATCATGATTCTGCCTATGATGGTGACCAATTTCATCCAGATGCTGGTGACCGGCCAGATAAAATCATCCATCATCCGCCATTGGCGACTGTATCTTGGCCTTTTTCTGGGGCTGCCCATCGGCGTTTATATGCTCTCCGCCCTCAATACCGATAATCTGCTGATCGGCATTGGTGTCATGCTGATTGTTGTTGCCCTGCTCGAGCTTTCGGTTTTCTCTTTCTCTTTTCTCGGCAATCGAGAGAAAATATCGGGGCCCGTTATCGGCTTTATCTCGGGCATTATTGGCGGCATCACAACGCTCTACGCCACCCTGCCGGTATTCTTTTTTATTGCCATTAGCCTAGAGAAAGAAAAATTTGTCGCCGCCGTTAGCGTCATGCTGTTCAGCGGCAGTATCTTTCTCATGCTGAGCCTGCAAAGCATGGATATCCTCGGGCTGACCGAGCTTGCCTACAGTATTATTGGTCTTGTCCCGCTGTTTCTCAGTATGTGGGCCGGCACCAAAGTCAGGCATCTCATCAATCAGACGACCTTCAGAAAATTCGTTCTGATAATGGTCGCCATGATCGGTGTCACGATGATCTATCGCGCGCTCACTTAAGATTATTCAGCCGATAATGAGATTTCTGCAAGACCGGCATGCGGCAACGTAAAGGTAAAGAGAGCGCCGCCTTCCGTTTTGTTTGAAACCCAGATCCGTCCTCCGAAGAAAGTGACGATTTCCCGGCAGATGGCAAGGCCAAGCCCCGACCCCTGCGGCTTGTCTCCGCCCCGTCCGGTAGACTGATGAAATTTTTCAAAGACCCGTTCTTCCATGTCATCGGGAATACCCCGGCCATTATCGGCAACACTGATCTGCAACTCGCTGTCGGCGACATTCACCGAAACCTCGATCCGCCCCTCCGACTTGTCACAGAATTTGATGGCATTGGAAACCAGATTGATGATGACCTGCATGAGCTGATCCCGATCGGCGCGGACACAGGGCAGATGATCCGGGATATCCACGCGCACAGCCACGCCATTTTCCTGTACCAGCCCGTCAAGCGCCGCCATAGCCTCTTGCAACGTTGACCGCACATCCACCTCATCGAGGGACCAATCCATCTCCCCCGCCTCCATCCGGGCGAGATCGAGAAGCTGGTCGATAAGCCGGGTCAGACGGGAGCTTTCCTTGACAATGACATTCAGGAAGCGTTCGCGTTCCTCTCGTGAGACTTCCGGATTGTCGACGAGAATTTCGCCAAACGCCCTCAGGGACGTCAACGGTGTTCTCAATTCATGGCTGACCATGGAAAGAAAATGATCTTTCAGGGAATCGAGTTCCTTCAACCGTTCATTGGCATTGCGAAGCTGCGCCGTCGCCTGTTCCAGCTCCGCCGATTTCTGTTCCAAACGATGGCTGTATTCGATCACCTGGCTGGTCTCATCGAGAATTCGGTACACTTCGTCCAGACCGACAATCTCTCCCTTCACGACAGTTCCCACCATGACCCGCGCCGTTGCCGAGCCAATAGCCCCCGCCAGCAGCTTCTCGGCGAAATCAAGTAGCGCGGCATCGGCGGACTGGTTGCGTTTCAGGCTGATATTGCGTTCTTCGGCAAACTCGGCAAAAGCCTTTGCTGCGCGCTGGCCACCGACGAACCGCCCGACAAGCTGCTGCAAATCAGAAACGGTGGCCGACCCGCGCCAATAGCGGCTGTCACGCTCATCATCCGTATGGCCGAAGACATCAACAAACAACGTCCCTTGAATACGCTCGATCGCGGTCTGCTGTGACAGCAGAGAAATCAGCCACAGGGCCCCTATATTGAACAGCATACTCCAGAACAACGCATGGGTCAGACGATCAAATCCCTCCAGACCGAACAGGGCATAGGGTTTGAGAAAATCAATCCCAAAGGGGCCTTCTGCAATAAAACTGAGGGGTAACCAGCCCGACTGGGCAAAGGAGGGCAGCAGCAATGTGTATATCCACACCAGGAAACCAAGCGCCAGACCGGTCATCGCGCCGTGATAGGATGCGCCTTTCCAGAAAATTCCAATGATAATCGCCGGGGCAAACTGGGCGGCGGCGGCAAAGGAAACCAGCCCGATGGTGACGAGGGAATAGCTCTCGCTCGCGAATAAATAATAGACATATCCCAAAAACAGGATCACCAGAATACTGATGCGGCGGATCGTCAAAAGCAGGCCGGTCAGGTCATCATTCTTGTTGATATTGAACCAGCGCGCCCGCAGCAGGAGCGGCATGATCAGATCGTTGCAGATCATGGTACTGAGCGCGATCGCCGCCACGATCACCATGGAGGTGGCCGCCGACAGCCCCCCCACGAAAGCAATCAGCGCCAGCATCTCCTGATCATTGATCAGCGGCAGTGTCAGCATGAACATATCCGCATCGGCCGTGACGCCATCAAAGGCGATCCGTCCCGCAAGTGCAATCGGCAACACAAAGATATTGATCACCAGCAGATAAAGCGGGAACAGCCATGTCGCCTTGCGCAGATAGGATTCTTCGGGGTTTTCAACGGCCGTTATGTAAAACTGGCGCGGCAGACAGATAATGGCGGCCATGGACAGGATGGTCATGGTCATCCACCGGCTGTAATCCCCGTCTGCATTGACCGCGAACAGCGTATCAAGGCCGTTTTCGGCAGCTTTCGCGAAGAGGTCGGCAAAGCCACCATACAGTCCGTAGGTTACAAAAAATCCGACGGTCAGAAAGGCCACCATTTTCACAACGGATTCAAAGGCGATTGCCGCCACCAGCCCTTCATGATGCTCGCTGGCGTCAATGTGACGCGTGCCAAAAAGAATGGCGAACAGCGCAAGCGTAAGCGCAACGATCAGTGTCGTATCAATAAAATAAATCGGATCACTGGCTGCATGCAAAAGCTGCCCGTCCGCGGAGCTAATCAGGATGCGAAAACTTGTGGCAATGGATTTAAGCTGCAGTGATATGTAGGGCGTCGTACCGACAACCGTGATAATGGTGACAAGCCCGCCAAGGCGCGCCCGCTTTCCATAGCGTGAGGCAATGAAATCGGCGATTGACGTGATGCGGTGCAGCTTACAGATGCGGATAATCTTGATCCAGATGACCGACCAAAGCACAAATACCAAGGTCGGCCCAAGATAGATGGGCAGGAAATCAAAGCCCCGCGTCGCTGCGAGACCGACACTTCCGTAAAAGGTCCAGGACGTACAAAAGACGGCAATCGACAGGGTATAGACATATGGATTGCGGGTAAAAGGACGCCCCTTGTCCGCCCGATGGTCAACAAATTGCGCAATCGCGAACAAAAGCCCGAGGTAAAGAATAGAAACCGTGAGGACAAGTCCGCCCGACATCACCTTGTCTCATGCATTGGCGGCGGGGGCGACTCTCCTGACAGCGGCTCGGGTGAAGAAGAGTCCGTCTCTCTCGTTTTGCTGCGCTTCGCACCGAGCGCCGTCAGGGCAATCGCAGCGCCCCAGACGGTAAAAAGATACAGAAAGATAATCGGGATTCCAAACAGGCGCCGGGGAGAGTCAAAAATCATGATGACAGGCGGGAGAAGAGCGACCAGAAAAACAACGAACAGAAGGACCGACCATTCCTTTTTCCGTCCCGTCCTGATCATGGCCTATCCTTTCTATACTGGTAATCCTGAAGATTTAGTTCGGATTGACTGATCGGGCCGGTTTAACCGGGGATATTATTTCCCGGACCATCCGGCCAAGTTCGCGGGTCGAAAAAGGTTTGGTGACAAATTCATCCGCCCCCAGGGCGAGAGCCCGCTCCTTGTCAGCCTCCCGGCTTTTGGCGGACAGCATGATGATCTTGACATTACGGCAGGCCGGATTGACACGAATCTGTTCGCAAACCGAAAACCCGTTCTGTCTGGGTAACATGATATCGAGGAGCACCAGATCAGGCACATAGTCGTCAATCGCCCGCAGCGCCTGTTCCCCGTCCCGCGCAACCCTGACCGTAAATCCCGCCTGCTTCAAAATAAATTGCAGCGACAGGACAATATTGGGCTCGTCCTCCACCACCAGCACCGTCGGTGTCATCTTGTCATATGCTCCCTTCCATATGAACGGGAAGCTGCCGATGACTGGCGCGTAATCCGGCTTTTAAAAGCTCTTTTCGTCGGACATCTTCCCTGTTCGGCGTCCTGTCACTCCGATCATACCCCATTTACAGGGATTATGTCATGACTCATCGTGACAGGCTGCCTCATTCCAATCTTTACTTGTTCATGCGGTTAGCGATCAAATCATCGACCACCATCGGCTCCGCCAGTGTCGAGGTGTCGCCAAGACTACCGAAGTCATTTTCGGCAACCTTGCGGAGAATGCGGCGCATGATCTTGCCGGAGCGGGTCTTCGGCAGCCCCGGCGCCCACTGAATCAGATCCGGCGTTGCAATCGGACCGATTTCGTGGCGAACCCATTTAACGAGTTCTATGCGCAGCTCTTCCGTTGCCTCCACACCGGCCGTCAACGTGACATAGGCATAGATGCCCTGCCCCTTGATATCATGGGGATACCCGACTACCGCCGCTTCGGCGACCATCTCGTGAGCGACAAGTGCGCTTTCCACTTCCGCCGTCCCCATGCGATGTCCGGACACATTGATCACGTCATCCACGCGGCCCGTGATCCAGTAATAGCCATCATCATCCCGTCGCGCGCCATCACCGGTGAAATAACGGCCCGGAAAACTTGAAAAATAGGTTTGGATAAAGCGTTCATGATCACCATAAACCGTCCGCATCTGGCCCGGCCAGCTATCCTTGATACAGAGAATGCCCTCGCAGGCGCCCTCCAGCACGTTCCCCTCATTATCAACCATCAAGGGTTCAATCCCGAAGAAGGGAAGGGTCGCAGAACCCGGTTTCAGATCCGTCGCGCCCGGCAGCGGGGAAATGAGAATACCGCCCGTTTCCGTCTGCCACCAGGTATCGACAATGGGGGAACGTCCCTCACCCACCACATCATAATACCAGCGCCAGGCTTCCGGATTGATCGGCTCCCCCACAGAGCCCAGAAGACGAATGGATTTGCGGGATGTCTTTTTGACCGGCTCATCCCCCTCGCGCATCAGCGCGCGGATCGCCGTCGGCGCGGTGTAGAAGATATTGACCTGATGCTTGTCGCACACCTCCCAGAAGCGGGAGACGGTCGGATAGTTCGGCACGCCTTCGAACATCAATGTGGTCGCGCCATTGGCGAGCGGGCCATAAAGAATATAGCTGTGGCCCGTCACCCAGCCGACATCAGCCGTGCACCAGTATATGTCTCCATCATGATAGTCGAACACATAACGATGCGTCATGGCCGCATAGACGATATAGCCACCCGATGTATGCAGAACCCCCTTCGGCTGCCCTGTCGAGCCGGAGGTATAAAGGATGAACAGCGGGTCTTCCGCTTTCATTTCCTCCGGCGGGCAATCCGCATCAACCTTCGCCATTTCCTCGTGATACCAGACATCGCGCCCCTCGACCCAGCCCACTTTGTTGCCCGTTCGTTTCACAACAATACAGGTTGTGCAGTCGGGGCAATCCTCCAGCGCCTCATCCGTATTGGCTTTGAGCGGAATGGCGCGGCCGCCGCGAATGCCTTCGTCAGCCGTGATCACACAATTCGACTTGCAATCCTGAATACGGCCCGCGAGCGCATCGGGCGAGAAGCCGCCGAAGACAACGGAATGAATGGCGCCGATCCGGGCACAGGCGAGCATCGCCACGGCGGCCTCAACAATCATCGGCATGTAAAGGGTGACGCGATCGCCTTTCTTAATCCCTTGCGCCTTCAGCACATTGGCGAATTTGCACACTTCGGCATGCAGCTCACGATAGGTCAGTTTCTTGTCATCTTTCGGGTCATCCCCTTCCCAGATGATTGCGGTGCTGTCACCGCGCGTCTCCAGGTGACGGTCCAGACAGTTATAGCTGACATTCAGCGTCCCGTCGTAATACCAGCGGATATGCAGATCGTCCTGATTGTAGGAGACATCCTTGACCTGCGTGTAGGGTTTGATCCAGTCGATGCGCTTGCCATGCTCTCCCCAGAAGGCGGCGGGGTCCTCGATCGACGCGCGGTACATGGCCTGATAGCTCGCCTTGTCGGCCCAGGCCGTTTTCGCCAGTTCTTCCGGTACCGGATACAGATCCTTCGCAGACATACTCTCCGTCCTTTCACCCTGATAGCAATTTGATTCTTATTATGAAGTCAACATCGTCAGGATATTTGCTAGCTCACCATGATGCAAAACACAAGAGGGCTGTGCCCGTGGGGCTTTCATCTCGCGTCAGATTGCCAGATACTCATGCCGCAGCTCCTGATCGTCCAACACCTGTTGCGCGGTGCCGCGAAAGGCGATCTGCCCCATGTCAAGGATCAGCGCTTTGTCGGCAAGCTGAAGCGCCGCAACGGCATTCTGTTCGACGATGATCGTTGTAATCCCGAGCTTTTTAACCTCCAGCAGGATTTTTTCGATTTCCTGGACAATCACCGGCGCCAGACCTTCATAGGGTTCATCCAGAAACAACAGCTTCACCTCCCGGGCGAGGGCCCGGGCAACAGCCAGCATCTGCTGTTCCCCGCCGGACATGGTGACCGCATCCTGATTGCGCCGCTCGCCAAGCCTTGGAAAATGATCGTAAATCCGTTCGATCTCCCATCCCTTCGGCTCCGCCACCTGCGACAGCAGCAGGTTTTCCTCAACTGTCAGGCCGCCGATAATACGCCGGTCTTCTGGAACAAGCTGAATACCTTCGCGGGCAGCTTCATAGGCTTTGAGGGGATGGATCGGCTTTCCGCCGAGATAGATTTCCCCTCTCCTGAGACCGGGGCTGTCAACGCGGGCCAATGCCCGCAAAGTGGATGTCTTGCCCGCACCATTACGACCAAGCAAGGCAACAATGTCCCCTTCCTCAACATCAAAGGACACACCCTGGACGATGTAGGATTCCCCGTAATAGGCATGAATGTCCTTGACGCTGAAATAGGGCTTCTTCACTGCGGTTTCAGGGATTTTTTCTTCAATGGTCTCGGACATTAATAGGTTCCTCCCAGATACGCTTCCTTGACCTTTGGATCATCACGAACCGTCTGCGGGTCGCCATCAGCAATAACCTGACCGCGGGCCAGCACACTGACTTTGTCGGCCAGGCTGAACACCACATGCATGTCATGCTCGATAATCACCTTGGTCATTCCCCGGGATTTGATTTTCTTCAGAAGTTCAATGGTCTGATTGGTGTCATGACGGGCCATACCGGCTGTCGGTTCATCCAGCAGCAGCAGGCGCGGTCGCAGAATCAGGCACATGCCGAGTTCGAGCCGCCGCTTATCCCCCCGGCTGAGGCTCCCCGCCTCTGTCAGCATCATTTCCTTGAGACCAACATCCTCGAGGATATGTTCCGCTTCCTCGCGGATTGCCGTCTGCCGGGACAGCAGCTTTCCCGCATTCAGACGAAAGGCTCCATCGCGGTGTGAAAGGGCGGGGATCATGACATTCTCAAGCAGGGTCATTTCCTGAAAAATCTCGGGCGTCTGGAATACCCGCGCCACGCCAAGCTGGGCAATCTCATGCGGCGCCCGCCCCGTCAGCTCCTCACCGGCGAATGTGACCTTACCCGTGTCGGGCTTCAATCGGCCGATGCAGACATTGAGAAGGGTTGATTTGCCTGCGCCGTTGGGGCCGATAATCGCATGTGTCGTCCCCTCCTCCACATTCAGATTGATGTCGGAAAGTGCGCTTAACCCGCCAAAACTTTTGTTGATATTATCCAATTGAAGAACAAGACCATTCATGACGTATCCTCTCACTCCCCGGCCTGATTATGGGCCTCGACCGACTGTCGTTCCGACCTTGCGCCACGGGATATGAAATAACGATAGGTGCGGCGGAACCCTTCCACCAGGCCACCCGGCAGGAAAATCACAATCACCATGAACAGCAGACCAAGTGTCAGATGCCAACCACTGCCGACGAACAGCCCGACGACCGGCACGAGAATATCGGTCACACTGTCGGGAAGAAAGGAGAAGGCTTGCTGCAACACATTGTTATCAAAGGAAGAGAATATATTTTCGAAATATTTGATCAGCCCCGCCCCCAACATCGGGCCGACCAGCGTGCCTGCCCCACCGAGAATAGTCATCAACACGACCTCGCCCGAGGCTGTCCACTGCATCCGCTCCGCTCCGGCAAGCGGGTCTGTGACCGCCAGCAGGCTTCCGGCGAGTCCCGCATACATGCCCGAGATGACAAATGCCGTCAGCATATAAGGCCGGGTATTGAGGCCGGTATATTTCATTCGGTTCTGGTTCGACTTGATGCCTTTCAGCATGAGGCCGAATGGCGAGCGGAAAATTCGCAGCGAAATATAAAAGCCGACAATCAACAACACCGCACAGAAGTAGAACCCGGGATAGCCACTCATGGTTTCACCGAACAGATCCGTGCTCGGCAGTCCCAGACTGGGCTGTCCATTGGAAAACATGCTGTCCAGAATGCGTGGATCGGACGCCGCCAGCTGCAATCCGGTTTCCCCGTTTGTAATGGGCGTCAGAACCGAATAGGCGAGATTGTAGGACATCTGCGCGAAGGCAAGCGTCAGGATTGAAAAGTAAATACCCGACCGCCGCAGGCTCAGAAAGCCGATGATCGCCGCCAGTAGGCCGGCGAACAGGACCCCGAATATCACGGCCGGAATAACATTCATGGTCAATAGCTTGAACGACCAGACCGCTGCGTAGGAGCCAACCCCGAGAAAGGCGGCGTGACCGAAAGAGAGATAGCCGGTCAGGCCAAAGAGAATGTTAAAACCGATTGCGAAGATGCCATAGATGGCAAACTTCTGAAGCAAATCCGGATAATTTCCCCCGATCGGGTCAAGCCAGAGCGGCATCAGCAGGATTGCGGCCGCAAAGACGATGACAAGAAGGGTGTCGTTGAGGGACGGCTTGATCATATCAGTCATCCATAACTCCTGTCCGGCCCATCAGACCGCGCGGCAGCACCAGCAGAATAACAACGGCAACAAGATAGAGAATGATCTGGTCAATGCCGGGAAAGATACCTTTCACCTCATTCATGGACGCGAAGGATTGCACCACGCCGAGGAGAAACCCGGCCAGCACGGCACCGCC
>CEOG01108606.1_pt1 | contig 31415 bp, 22 predicted proteins | sample 530301 | NCBI WGS metagenome assembly CEOG01 (sample SAMEA2619903, study PRJEB7988) | marine metagenome | biome: marine biome (ENVO:00000447); feature: surface water layer (ENVO:00002042); material: "saline water (ENVO:00002010), including plankton (ENVO:xxxxxxxx)" | depth 5 m | reverse complement strand
GCACAAAGTTAAGCCTGGAATTACAGGCTGGGCACAGGTCAAAGGCTATCGTGGGGAAACAGATACTCTTGAAAAGATGGAAGCCCGCGTTAACTACGACACTTACTATGTTGAAAACTGGTCACTGTTTTTTGATCTTCAGATACTGATAATGACTGTATTTGTTGGTTTTGTGAATAAAAACGCCTATTGATCCAACAATGGCACGATAGAGAGCTTCGAGCGTTTGATAAGTGAGAGTTGTTTTATAGTTTTTTTCTTGTGTATTCCCAATTTTGGGCGCCAATGGCGGATTGGAAAAGTAAAGTTTTAGGCAATGTTGCCAATTTATATCAGTTTCCAACCTTTCCTTAACCCTTTGGGCATAAGAAGGACATAATGATCTTTGTTAATCAATGCCGATGGATGTAAAATATTAACCATAATCATGCGCGATGGCGCCGGAAAATATTTTATGAATGCTGATTGATTTGAACGAATTTGAGCGGTGAATATGAGTCAGGAATTTAGCTTAAACCAAGAAGAAGCCTCGCCGATTAATTTCGAGCGAATACTTTCCGCAGCCAAAAGGCGGTTTCTGTTTTTTCTGATTCCGTTTGTTCTGATCTTGGCGGGTAGTGTTGCGGTGGCAATGCTTCTTCCCGCGAAATATTCTTCATGGGGTACGGTTCTTGTCGAAACCCAGCAGATTTCGCCGGACCTTGTTGAATCGACCATTACAACCGACCCGGATCAGCGCATCCGGATGATCCAGCAGCGGGTGATGACGCGTGAAAACCTGCTGAAGGTTATCGATAAATACAATGTCTATGGTGAGGATCGTAAAGTTCTAACGGTTTCAGACCTTGTCGGGAAAATGCAGGATGAAATCGCTATCGATGTGATCACATCATCCTCGGGCGATCGACGGCGTAACGAGACAACAATTGCTTTTACGGTTGGGTTCAATCATCAAAACCCGCAAATCGCAACCGATGTGGCCAATGAACTGGTCACGCTTTTTCTAAGTGAGAATGTCCGCACCCGTACTGAACGTGCCACTGAAGCAACCGCGTTTCTTGCTGAGGAAGCCAGCAAAGTTCGGCGTCAGCTGAGCCAGGTCGAAAATGAACTTGTCGCCTACAAACAGAAGTATGGGAATGCACTTCCGGAGCATCTCGGGTTGCGTCAGGACATGTTGGATCGATCAGAAACTGAAATTCGGGATCTTCGCCGCGATCTTCGTACGCTTGAAGAAGAAAAGCGTTATCTGGAGATTGAGCTGACATCCGCGCGATCCGGGCTGACGGCCAGCACAGGAGGACAGTCCGAGCTGGCCAGAAATCTATCCAGTCTTAAGGATCAGCTGCTGGAGGCCTCGACGCGGTTGACGGATAATCATCCGACAATCATTGCTCTCAATAAACGGATTGCCGCCCTGGAACAGCAGGTCGAAGAGGAAACCCGGCAGGCCATGGCAAGTGCTGCGCAAGGGTCCTCGGCAGGTAATGCTTATAATCCTGTCGTTGAGAGATTGCAGATACGTATTGCGGGAACGGATGACCGGATCCAGGCAATCCGTAATCAAATTGCCGCGACGTCCAAAAAAGTCGCAGAACTGGAAGCCATAATTATTGAGATCCCTCAGGTTGAGCGGGGGCTGGCGGGTCTTAACCGGACTTATGAAGACTTGCTGAATAAGTTGAATGATCTTGAGTCCAGGCAGGCTCAGGCTCAGCTATCCCAGAATCTTGAAGAAGGGAAAAAGGCAGAACGCTTCGTCTTGCTGGAGCCGCCAATCGTTCCGACAGATCCCTATTCACCAAATCGCAAAAAAATCCTTGGTGTGGGGGCAATGTTCGGAATTGCGCTGGGAATTGCCTGTGTTTTTCTGATTGAACTTCTGGATCGTCGTATCCACAGCGCGTCTGAACTGGAGGCCGTGCTCAAGCACCCGCCAATCGTTTCCATTCCATATATTCAGACGAAGATGGAAACTTCACGCCAGCGAATGAAAATTATTCTGTATCTGTTGTCGATTGTCGTCTTGTTTGCTGCGCTGCTTGTTCTTATTCATTTCTTCTATCGGCCCCTGGATGAAATTTTCTACCAGCTTTGGGTCTCCTTTGACAGACTCTTGTTGCAATTCTAAAGGGGGTTACCTTGGAACGTATTAAAGAAGCCATCGCCAAGGCACGGGAAAAACAGGACGGGGCTTTCTCCGGTCGTGAAAATACGGCGAGAACGGCCCTGAAAAGTGCCGAGGTGGTCGATGGTCCGATCGTCTATAAGGAAACGCGCGTTGTCGAGCTGGATCCGGGACATCTCGAAGATCACCGGATTATTACAATGGATACGGAAGATCCGAACTCTATCAGCTTTGATATTTTGAGAACGCAAATTCTGGCGAAAATGGAAGCGAATGGCTGGAAAACACTGGCGATAACGTCGCCGACCCCGGCTTGCGGGAAGACGGTTGTTGCGATCAACCTGGCCCTCAGTATCGCCAAGCAGACGGATTATACGGCGCTTCTGGTTGATTTCGATTTGCGTCGCCCGCAGGTTGCGTCCTATCTGGGATTGCCCAGAGAAAACGATCTGGCCGACTATCTGGACGGAAAAGTTGAACTGAATGACACAATGGTCAATCCGGGTGTTCCGCGGTTTGTTGTACTGCCGAACCGCCGCCCGATAAAGAATTCTACAGAAATATTAACGTCCCGCAAGGTAAAGTCCCTCGTGGCGGAATTACGCGACAGATATGAAAAGCGTATCTGCATTTTCGATTTGCCGCCCCTCAAATCGACAGATGATGCCATTGCCTTCCTTCCTCAGGTGGACTGCGTATTGATGGTGGTCGCCAGCGGCGAAACCAAGCCGGCTGAGGTCAAGGATTGCCGCCGTCAGCTTCAATCGAGCAACCTTTTGGGTGTCGTTCTGAACAAGTCTACTGAAGTGGCAAAGACATATTATTATTGAGCCCCGGGGACGTGTGACCCGGTTGAGGTCCGCCTCGAAGGAGTGTCGGCAAGACGGGGTGAGAGGGTGAATGGAACTGGCTTTGCAACGGATTGATTGGACGCGGCTTTTGCTGCCAGTTCTCCTCTGTCTGCTTTTTCTGCTGTATATCCCGGATGGCGCGCTTTTATGGAGCGCCTGGGTGAATGTCGAGGAATTCAGCCACGGCCCGCTGATGCTGGCTGTGGCGCTTTATCTTCTTTGGGCTCGGCGCGCATTGCTCGATTCTTTTGATACAAGGGGAAACTGGGTCGGGCTTGTCTTTTGCGGTATTGCTGGGGCGGTCTATGCCCTTGCTATCAAGGCAGGGGTTGAGAACCTCAGGCATCTCAGCCTGTTCCTCATGATTCTCGGGCTTTTTGTCGTATTTGGGGGCATAACCTATGGTCGTTATGTCTTGCCATCGCTCGTTCTCCTGCCGTTTGTCGTGCCGCCGCCGGCGTTTTTGAATGCCAATCTGACCTACGGATTGCAGCTTTTGTCGACCGATATGAGTGTTGGTATGCTGCGCTTTGCCGGTCTTTCCGTGTTTCAGGACGGAAATATCATCGACATGGGAAATATCAAGCTCGCCGTAGTCGAGGCTTGCGCTGGGCTTCGCTATCTTTATCCGATGATTGGCCTTGGTGTCCTGCTGGCGATGATTTTTGATATGCCGCTTTGGAAAAGGGCGCTGTTCGTTGTGTTGGCCGCCATTGTGTCCGTGATTATGAACAGTGTGCGTATATTCTTGACCGGTGCCTTTGCCGAATGGACGGATACCGCCATTTCAGATGGGTTTTTTCATTTATTCGAAGGATGGGTTTTCTTTCTTTTCTCCTTCATTGTAATGCTGGGGGTCTGCTATCTGACGCTGAACCGCAATGAAAAGGCAACGATTGGCGGTGGAGTGTTGAAGGTTTCCACCCCAAAGGAATTGCAATCGGAAAAGCCGATAAGGTGGGCGCCGATCATTGGTGTCATGATGTTTTTTGCAATTCTGGTGCCGGGGGTCCTGATGATCCGGAATATTGAGCCGGAGATTCCCGAGCGCCGCGCCTTCAACAGTTTTCCATTGAAAATTGATAATATGATTGCGGAAGAGGATGTCCTGCCCGGTGTTGAGCAGACAATCCTCAATATGAGTGATTATTTTCTTGGTCACTACCGCGAGGCAAGTGAGGCTCCTGTCACCCTGTTTGTTGCTTATTATGATCAGCAGTCGGCGGGCAGCACGCCGCATTCGCCGCGAGTCTGTATTCCATCGGGCGGCTGGGAGATAGAAGAGCTTTCCGAAATCACCCTGATGAATGGCCAGGCAACAGTGCCTGCCAATCGTGTCATGGTCACCCATGGTGAAAACAGGCTGCTTGTTTATTACTGGTTCAAGCAGCGTGGAAAGTATATAGCCAATGAGTATGCGGCAAAGTTCAATCTTTTGTGGGGCAGCCTGTCGTCGGAGCGAACCGATGGGGCGTTGATCCGTCTTACGATGCCAGTGGATGCCTCGACATCGGCGGCGGCGGCGGATGCAAAGCTTACAGAGTTCGCTCGGGAATTGTTTACCGTGCTTCCGGCATATGTACCGGACTAGAGTTGATTGGTTGAAGAGTGGATAACGTGTAATGTCGGATATGAAGTCTGTGATCAGAATCGGCCTGTTCGGAGCGGCTCCCGATACCTCGAATATGGGGGTTTCCGCATTATTTGCGTCAACCGTTGAAGGAATTACTCGCTTTCTTCCCAATGCGCGCTTTTCCGTTTTTGACAATGAGCTCGGAAAACGAACGAAGACTCATCATTTTTCAGAAGGTAACCATATCGAGGTTGAGCATATCGGTCTGCGGGGCGGGCATCGGTATTATCTGCAGGAAAATCTTACGACAATTTCCCTGTTATCTCACTTCGGCGGATTGGGGGCGATGTTCAATTCGGTTATTCGGGACATTGATCATTTCGATGTGATGCTGGATATTTCCGGAGGGGACAGCTTCAGTGACATATATGGCGTAAAGCGGTTTATGAGCGTTGTTCGCCCGAAACTGATTGCCCTGAAACGGCAGGTTCCGCTTATTCTGCTGCCACAGACATATGGCCCCTATAACGATCCGAAACTCGGAGAATTGGCAAACCAGGCCGTGCGGGGGGCGGATATGGCCTGGGCCCGTGATCCAAACAGTTTTGAAATTCTGAAATCCATGCTGGGCGAAAATTTTGATCCCGAAAAACATAAAAGCGGTGTCGATTTCGCCTTTTCTCTTGGCGCAAGAAGTGCGGAAGATCTGATTGATCCGTCGCTTGCCCGGCTGATCTCCGAAAGGGATGCGAATACGCCCGTTGTCGGCCTTAATGTCAGCGGCCTTATTTACAACGATCCGCAGGCGGCCACGTCGCAATATGGTTTCAAGGCGGATTACAAGGAAATCATTCATGGCTTCAGTAACTGGCTGCTGGCCGAAACCGGGGCGCGGCTGGTTCTGATCCCTCATGTGATGAGTCATCCCCTATATACCGAATCCGACTTTGCTGCCTGTGAGAAGGTTGCGGCCAGCCTCCCTGATGAATATCAGGAACGTGTCTTTGTATCCCCTAATTCGCTGGACCAGAATCAGGTCAAATGGCTGATCTCGAAAATGGACTGGTTCTGTGGCACAAGGATGCATTCGACCATTGCGGCGCTTTCCCGCGGTGTGCCAACAGCAGCCATTGCCTATAGCGACAAGACAAAGGGCGTGTTTGAAACCTGCGAGCAGGGAAATGAGGTGTTCGATCCGCGTGTATTGGAAACACAGGCGGTAGTAGAGGGCTTGATCGGCTCATTGTTACATCGCGGAAAAGTTGAAGACGAGTTGACAGCGGCCCTTCCCAAAACTATTGGCCGAGCAGACGATCAACTGCGCATGATTGCAGATAAAATCAAATTCCTGTCTTCTGCGCAATGACATTAAAATCGGAAGCATTTGAATGCAGCTAAACCAGTTCATAAAAGGCGGTATGTTGCTTTCATTGGGAAGTGCTATTGGAGCGCTTTGTACATTTGGCCGCAACATTGTGATAACCCGTCTCATTAGCGTTGAAGATTATGGTATTGCGGCAACCTTTGGGATAACCATGGCATTGATCCAGATGTCAACGGGGCTGGGGGTTGACAGGCTGATTGTTCAAGCAATTGATGGAAATGAGCCCCGTCTCCAGTCAACGGCGCAAGCTTTTAATATTTTGCGTGGTGTAATTCTGGCGTTGGTTCTTTATGTGGTTGCCAGCCCTGTGGCTCACCTGTTTAATCTGCCAGAGGTCGTTTGGGCGTTTCAGTGGCTTGCCGTTTTGCCTTTGATAACGAGCTTTGTCCATATGGATTCGGCGCGGTTCCAGCGAACGATGCGCTTCACTCCCCTTGTGGTGATTGAAAGTGTTCCGCAGGTCATTGCCTTTATTGTTTCCTTGCCTTTGGCCCTTTATTTTAAAGATTACCGGGTAATGCTCTGGATTATTACGATCCAGGCAGTAACGACGGTTATTCTCTCATTTGTTTTTGCCGAACGTCGCTTTTCGATAAGATTGAATAAAGTCTATTTAAATAGAATATTCTCGTTTGGTTGGCCTTTAATGCTGAATGGGCTGCTTATGTTCGGCATTTTTCAGGCTGACCGCGGCATTGTTGGCATTGCCTATAGCATGGAGGACCTTGGTTGGTTTAGTGCGGCATTTACTCTCACTTTGTTTCCTACGATAATCTTTATGAGAACCGCACAGAATCTGATGACGCCGATGATTTCCAGACATCAGAACAATACAGCTCAACTTGAATTGAGTGCGGTTGCCTCGATCAAGGCATTTTTGATATTAGGAATGCTGATATGTGTTGGCCTAGGTCTTGGAGGCCCCTCTCTTTCGGTCGTTCTCTTCGGTGAAAAATATCTGGCAGGAGCCTATATCATTCCCTGGTTAGCATTGATGCAGGGAATAAGAATGATTAAGGCAGGGCCAACGACTGTGGCGATCGCTTGCGGAATGACCAAATTGCCGCTTTATTCGAATATGGTTCGCAGCCTTGCTATCCCTCTTGCTTTGTTCTCGGTTTGGAAAGGATGGGGTGTTTTCGGGATAGTCATGAGCGGTATAGCCGGAGAGGTTCTCTCTTTCATGTGTTTTATGTATTTGCTTCGCCGTATAACTAAAGTCGATTTTTCACGTCTCTATTTGTTCTATTTTATCATTGCACTGCTTATAACTGTCGCCCTGTTTGTCTCTTTGGAGTTTGTGACGGCCTTGAATCCGGTTTTGGAAATCTTGGGGGCATGTCTTTTCTCTCTTTTCGCTCTGTTTCTATCCTTGGTTTTTGCGAGAGATCTTATCAACTGGGTAAGAACATCTGATCGAAACAATGACGCTGATTCTGTTATAAGCTAATTTTGTAAGATTCTTCCGCAAATTGATGGATCGGCCATTGTTTTGGCAATTTTATCTTTACTTTAACAAAGCTGTCGTAGCTTTAACCTTCTCGGACGAAGTGTACTGCTTATGGCAATGGCGTTTATCGGGATGATGCGCAGATATACACATTACTGATAAATATGGGTTGCCTTATAAAGACTGAAATGCTCGATGATGACATGCAGGGATTAAATTGTGAGTAAGCGTGTAACCCAAATAACAGATGTGACCCAAAATCAGCTTTGTACAGGATGCGGTGTCTGCGCATATCTTGAACCAGACAGATTTCAGATGGGCGATGCCCTGGAACTGGGACGCCGACCCTTTGTCCGTGAACGGGCTGCAGATGAAACAGGAAAGGCCTTAAATGCGTGCCCGGGCGCCAGCTTGATGCATGATTTTGATGTTCAGGATCCCGCCATAAACAAGGAACTGGTAGATGGCTGGGGGCCGGTCCTTGATGTCTGGGAAGGGTATTCGACAGACGGAGAAATCCGTAATGGCGGCTCGAGTGGTGGCGCGGCAACAACCCTCGCTTTGTTCGGGTTGGAGCAGAAGGGCTATGCCGGAATCCTGCATATAGCTGCCCGTAAAGACCATGCTTATCTTAATGAAACAGTGATGAGTAAGAGCCGGGCTGAAGCAACGACAAGAACAGGTTCACGCTACGCCCCGGCAAGTCCCTGTGACGGTCTTGATATGATTGTGCAGGAAGAGGCGCCGTCCGCGTTTATTGGGAAGCCTTGCGATGTGGCGGCAGTTCAAAAGGCCCGCAAAAGTGACCCTGAATTGGATAGTAAAATCGGGATTACCATAGCATTTTTCTGTGCTGGCGCTCCTTCTTTAAAAGGCAATCTTGAATTGCTTAAAAAGATGGGTGTTAAAGACCCGGAAAAGCTCAAATCCTTGCGGTACCGCGGTAATGGCTGGCCGGGAATGTGGACGGCAACCTATCTGGATGAGGCAGGCCAGGAGAAATCGACACAGATGACCTATGCGGAATCATGGGGGTTTTTGCAAAAATATCGTCAGTGGCGTTGTTATATTTGTCCTGATCACACAGGTGAGTTTGCAGATATCTCTGTAGGGGATCCATGGTACCGTCCGATTGAAGCGGGGGAGCCTGGGAAATCCCTGATTGTTGCCAGAACAGAAAAGGGGCGCCGATATATTCTGGAAGCGGCAGAGGCGGGTTATATATTACTTGAAAATCATGACGCGTCGCTTTTTCCAAGGTCGCAACCAAATCTTCTTGGTACGCGAGGAAGCGTTTGGGCACGTCTGCTCATGCTTCGTTTGTTTGGTGCGGCAATTCCAAAGTATACTGGCTTCAAGATGGCAAAATTCTGGTGGAGTTATCTTGGTTTGAACGAAAAACGAAGCTCGATAACCGGAACCATCCGCCGAATTTTTAGAAAGCACCTCAACAGGCGGATTAAAGTTGAGAGATGGACGCCGCCAACGTGAAATGAAGTAAATGCAGATGATAGAAACAATAACATGATATGACAGGAAGCTCCCCAACAGGAAAGGATGTCATGGATCGACATCCGATAGCAGACAGCATGATAAAAAGAATTTGTTCTGGTCGCTTCATCGGACTGATCATGTATTTCATCGCGTGCAGCACATACTTGACAGCCGAAATCGCAAGGGCGGAGCAGACAGGTCAGGATGCGCAGGTAATTGCACATTGGAATGTTGTGCCTTTTCAGGCAATTGATGCCCCCTTCAATGTTGGAGTTGTTGCATTTCATATTAATGGCATTGATCGGGTAGAGTTTCAGATCAATGGAGGAGAAATCCGTAATATAACGGAGATGTCTCATAATCCACGTACGGGAACCAGTGAGTATTGGACGACAGTAGATCCGACCGAAATAGGCGCCATTGATCCTCGAGAACCCTTGATTGAAATCCGTGCAACGGCTTTTCCTAAAAAAGCAGGCCTCAAGCGCGAACTACCTCGCATAAGCTTGAATGTGAAAGCCGCCGATGGTCGTCAGGATGCGAAAGTCTGGGTATCTGGAAATGGTGATGATGTTCGGGGCGATGGTTCGGAGAGCAAGCCTTTTCGTCAGCCAGCCCGTGCTCTGCGGTTGTTGAAAGAGGTTGAAGATCGCCGCAATGATGCCGTCTTCGGAACGATTTATCTGAAAAAGGGTAACTATATCTGGGGTTCTGCGGGGGAGCCCTCACCAACGGCAGATACGCGATGGGTAAATATATCCGCTGCCCCCGGGGTTAAACCGGATGATGTGATGTTTATGAGCACCAAAGGAGGGCGCTTCCAACCATTATTGCTTAAAATTACAGGCGCCAGTTTTGAATCGATCTCTGTAACGCCATCGAAAAATAAAGTCAGCCAATTATGGTTGGAAAATTCAAACATATATGGTGCCGGACCGTGGGAGGGTGAAGCATTTTACCATGGATCAAACTGGCAAGGCCTCTATTTTACTAATGTTTTCATCTCCGATTTTGTCAACGGCGCGACTCACCTCACTCTTGCGCGTAATGTAACCGTGTCCAATATTGGCTCAGACGCTTTCAGCGGCACACGTCTGGTTGTGAATAGCGAGGTAAACGGTATTGATCGCGGAGAAACGCAATTTCATCCAGATGTTTACCAGATTTACTGCGGGCGCAAGTCATTGGAGAACTTTATTGTATATGGTCTTGTTGCACGGGATGCAGAGGCACAGGGGATTTTCTCTGGGGGATGTTCTTCTCTCGACAATGTTGCCGTGGTCAATGCTCTTCTTGTCCGCCCGCTTTTCTCAAACCAGCCACTGCTGTCACAATGGAATGTTAAATCAAACCATCTTATTCTTTCTGGCATCACGATGCCGAATTCGACCTTTCTCTGGCGTAATAACGATGTACGCAATGTTTTGATTGAGGGATCTGTTTTCTACAGATTGAGTACGACTTTCAAAGGCTATGGTTTTGAAGAAGGCGCCATTAGCTCACGGCACAATCATATAATTGACACACGGGGCACCGGAATGCGTGTTAATGATACCGATATTACAACGGGAGATGCCGGGTTTGTCGATGATGACAAGGGGGATTTCCGGCCGGTGCCGGGATCGCCGTTACGTAATCGCATTGACAATCCTTTCAGCGCGGTGGATGCCATGGGCCAGCCGAGAAAAGTACCATCATCTATTGGAGCCCTTGAATAACGAGAGAGAGAATTGTGAGTAATCCAGAAGTTTCGATTATTGTAATCAGCTATAATACGCGCGAACTTACACTAGATTGTATCAGATCTGTTTTTGATCAGACGAAGAGTGTTTCGTTTGAGTTGATTGTGCTCGACAATGCTTCTAGTGACGGTTCCGCAGACGCCATTGCCAACGAATTCCCGGATATCCGTTTGATCGCTTCCCAGGATAATGTGGGTTTTGCCAATGGTAATAATCTGGCAATCGAACAAGCAATGGGGGATTTTGTTCTTTTGCTAAACCCTGATACGGTAGTGCTCGATCATGCAATCGACAATATCGTTGAATTTGCCAGATCCAACCCGGATGCCGGTGTCTGGGGTGGCCGGACATTATTTGGAGACCGTAGCCTGAATCCAACGTCCTGCTGGCATCGGATGACGCTTTGGTCTCTTTTCTGCTATGTCGCTGGCTTAAGCGGGATTTTCCCTTCGAGTGCCGTGTTCAATGTTGAAGGCTATGGCGGCTGGAAGCGGGATTCGGCTCGTGAGATTGATATTGTAACCGGTTGCTTTCTGCTGATTAAAAGAGACTTATGGAATGATCTCGGTGGTTTTGACCGTCGGTTTTTCATGTATGGGGAGGATGCAGATCTTTGCCTGCGAGCAAAAAACAGAGGGGCCCGGCCAATGATTACGCCGGAGGCGACAATTGTTCACTACGGAGGGCAATCGGAAAAAGTCGTTGCCGACAAGATGATACGACTTTTGACGGCGAAGGTAACATTGATGCAGCAGCATTGGTCACCTGGCGCAAAGGTTTTTGGCTATATCCTGTTTTACAGTTTGCCACTGAGCAAGATCCTGACGCATTGGCTTTACTCAACTCTGCTACGTCGGAAAGACCGGAAGACCAACGCCGATACGTGGAAGGAAATTTGGTCTCGGCGAAAGGTATGGCTGGCCGGTTTTGACGGTTAGCTCTCCCAGAATTCTTTAGTTACTCAACAAAAAGCCCCTTATGTTTTCTCATAAGGGGCTTTTTTAGCATTCGTAAATAATCAAGCTCACCGAATGGGTGAGCTTGATTATTATTTAGACGAGGAAATCGCTATTATCCAGCTCGCTTATCCCTAGAAGCTGTACTTCCATATCAATCACAAAGTCGCCATCCAGATCTACAGACAGCACTTTAGAGTTGTTGTCGAAAGAATAGTCGAAGTTATCGGTTGCCAGCCCTTCGAATGAGAGAATATCTCCCTCAGCTGAATTAAAGTCAGTAATGACATCTCTGTTCCCGGCACCGATGCCCGAGTCACCAAGGTCAGAGAAGACAAACGTGTCAGCGCCCTTGCCACCCGTTAGCTTATCGGCTCCATTACCACCGACTATAATATCGTCGCCGTCAAATCCGAACAGCTCATCGTTACCGTCAAATCCGAAGATTGCATCAACTGCCGATGTTCCTTCGATATAGTCATTGCCGCCTGTAGCGATGTCCCAGAGGTCATCGATGGAGTTTGTCGACAGATCGGCAAATGCTGTTGAAAAAAGGTCTGTAATGCTATTTGCGGCAGAAAGCAGATTGATATCTACACCCACGCTAAAGCGGGAACCCGTTTCGAAATCATCAGCATCAACGGATCGGATCGTTAGATTGCTGTTAAATAGCTCATCATAGGAGTATGCAGGGTTGCTCCCCACATTCCATGGCGGTGAATCAATGTAAGCAACAATATTGCCGTTGTCCGAGACGCTACTATTTTCAATGTAGTATGAGTTCGATATGTTGTTTTCGATAACACCGTTTGTTACACCATTAACCTGAATCCAGACAATATATCCAGATGCGCTATCGGGGGGTGAAATCACTGTGTTTTCAGAGATTTCAAGGCCGTCAGTAATCCCGACCGTAATGCCATGCCACCCAGACTGGTAGATAATGTTGTTGGTGATGACAACATTTTCCATCGGGAGAGCCGCCGTGGATGTCATGAATATGGCCTGTGCATCATAGCCATTCCCCTGAACCATAAGGTTGTTGCTGATGGTAATGTCCGTATTCGCCTGGAGCCCTGTTGTTGCATAGAACTGAACATAATCAGAATGGTCTCCCTCCACGTGATAGAAATCTTTAAAGGAGTTTCCATCAATCATGACATTTTGGACGCCGGTGAAGGTAGCACCATCCGTCCGCAGATCATGGAATTCATTACCGGTGACCGTCAATCCATTTGAATCACGGAAATGTGCGCCTGTGTGTAGGTTCTTGAACTCGTTATCTTCAACAGTGACGTCTTCCGATGCGGTTACCCTGATGCCGTAGAAACCGTTATACATTGCACCGTCAACATCGTTTCCAAATGTGTTGTTAGAAACAACAATGTCGGAACTGTTGTTGATTGAGAACATATTTTCTCCCCATGCGGCGGAGGCCGCATCGTAGGAGCTGATCTCAAGATTATCGAAAACCATATTCGAAGAATTGTTGACGGTGATCGATTCAAAATGGGCGGGGTTGTTCGGATTAGCTGATGTAATTGTTACCGGCGATGAAAAGTTATAACCGTTCAGGTTGATTGTGTTGTACTCGCCCGGTGCGAGAACAATCGTGTAGCCTGCAACATCACCAGAAAGGGCCTGGAGGAGTTCTGCTGTTGTACTGACCTGGATTTGTCCGGCGGATGGAGACCCACCGCCATTGCCGCCACCACTGCCGCCGCCGTTATTGTTTGAGCCGCCCGTATTGCTTCCCGGTTCGTCCCGCCCGTTAACATTTACAACCACTTCTGCGGTCGTTCCGTCGATAGTTTTAACGGTAAAGGTCTCGGTTACCGTATCACCCGTGTCGAGCCAGTCCAGATCATCTGATTCAGTCAGCGTATAAGTCCAATTGCCCTTTTCATCAATGACAAACTCACCATAATCTCCATCCATGGTGGCTTCCTGGAAGCCGCTTTCACCGGGATCCGGGTCAGTTGCCGTCAGTTTACCGCTGCTTGTCAGATCAACATCTTCAGTTACTTCACCAGTGTCGACCCCCGAAATGGTTGCTTCACTATTTCCGCCATCAGAACCATCCGGATCAGTTGTATTTCCATTATCCGGCTCTGGGTCGGTGGGATTTTTGGAGCCTGTTTCATTACCCTGGTCCTGAACGGATTGCATGCGTTCGGCAATACTGTCATTGGAGTCGATCGAAACAGCTTTATCCAATATGGTAACATCAGCGATTTGCCCATCGAGAGCACTGCCCCATGGCGTTCCGCCGACCGTGACATCCCAGTACTTGGCATTTTCAATCATAATGCCTTCGCTGGAGCCTGAATAAATTTCGCTTCCATCGAAATAGACTTTCAGCGTCCCGTTGTCCGCATCGACAATAACTTGAACATCATGCCAGCCAGTCTCGGTAACGACATCCTTGAATGTTAGTTTCGAAAATTGGCCGCTTTCTGTATTGAGCTGGACGATCAGATCATCATTCTGCATATAAAGAGCATATTGCATATGATTGTTTACAAGATACTGACGCCCGCCAGACAAATCGTTCAAGCTGAACGTGACCCCGATGGTCATGTTCGTCATTGAAAAATATTCTGCGCCCCGACCGAGGTTTTGATAACTACTGCCGAATTGAGAGGCCGCAGACTCCAGAATTTCGATGTCAGGCTTATTCGTGTCTGTTGGAGGGGTGACATCCGGCTGATCGGGATTTTCTTCCGGAGTTTCATCCGGTGTATCGGTTGAATCATCCGGAACCGACACATAAGCATCGTTCTTGATGTTTTCCATGCGTTCAACAAGGCTGTCATCAGGATCAATTGTCACGGCATGGTCCAGAACGGTGACATTTGCAATTTGACCGTTCAGCTCGCTCCCCCATGGCGTTCCACCAGCGGTTACATCCCAATAAGAGGCGTTTCCAACCACATAATCGGCGCCGGAACCAGAATAGATTTCTTTGCCATCAAGCCAAACTTCCAGGGTTTCTGCTTCATCGTCCAGGATAACCTGAACATCATGCCAGCCGATGTCAGTGATGGCATCCTTGATAGTAATTTGCGGAAAAGAACCGTTTTCTGTATTGAGTCGAATAACGAGATCGTCATTCTGGACATAGAGAGCGGTTTGAAGGTGATTGTTATATATGTACTGTCGGCCGCCGGTAAGATCATTCAAACTGAATGTGGCGCTGAGAGTCATGCTCGTCATCGAAAAATACTTATCACCCCGACCGAGGTTCTGGGTGCCGGAACCGAACGCGCTTGCTTCAGTCTCCAAGTTTTCGAGGTCGGATTGTGTTAGTTCAATTGCCATTTTTTATGTGCTCCAAGCATCACATAGTGATATCGTTTAAATCATATAAACGGAAATAATTTAAGATCGGGTTACAAATTGCCGATAATTTTATTCTATTTTCCCTCGCCGGATATTTTCTGAAATTTTTCATCTCAATAGCCAGCAGCGGAAAGACATATGTAAAAAATTTAACAACCAGTAGAAATAAAATATTAACCTTAAACTTACTTTCCATTTTTTCTGTTAAATAATGCATTTTCAAAAATATTTAGTTGTCAGTTTTATAACAAAGAAAGATTTATTTAAAAAAATTAATGAAATTTAAATAAAATCGTTCATGTGCAGCATATGTATGTTGATTCCTCAACAGGCTGTCATACTCTTTTTCAAATTGGGCAACAATAAGGCCACATCTGATTGTTTTTTTGAAAAAACCAGTTTTTTTTTCGATTTGGTATAAAATTTGAAATTAGATTTTCCAATTTATATAAAAAGAACGACACAAAACTGACAAATATATAGATAATGGTAAATATATAATTAATCTATACTTAATATGGTTAAAAAATAGTAAACAAAAAATAAATAATATGAGATTATATGACTATATAATTTTTTAATATTCTTAAATATGTAAAATATTATATTTTATATCAATTTATTGTGGGGTAGGGATTGATTTTGTGGATCCGATTGTTGAAAGTGATTGCCTTATACTTTATTTTTTTATTAGCTATTTTTCCAATACTTGTTCGGATCAATATGGTTTTGGCCACTAAAATAGAAGCTTGCCATTATTCTTGCGCGGAACCATCGGCACCAGAACAAAATTGATATCGATTTCAGCTTATCAGACAAATGTGATAGTTTGTCCGTTCGCAAGGCCTTGATGCTATGCGGAATTGCAGACATTGCGGTTGCAAAGCAAAGAAGCGGCCATTTGACGGTAAAAAAGCCGCTCTTTTTTTGAGCATTGAATGTCATTGCGGACTGACGCTTCCACTTTGCTTTCAGCTCTTCAAATGTCGAACGAGCAGGATGCTCGACAATGCAATTATCGCCAAAGCGGAATTCAGCCCCAATTGCATAGGCGCGCCGACACCAGTCCGTGTCTTCTGCCATATCTGCAACGAATGGACCCACCTCGTTAAAAAGAGTCCGGCTTGTCCAGAGATTGCCCGTTGCGGCATCTCCTTTCAACGCATGGGATTTTTGATCCATTGCGAAGACGATATCGAAAGCTTCGATACTGTTTGGACGTTCACCTTTCGGACAATAGATAATCTTCCCTGCGAGCACGCCTCGTTCGCCTATATCCTGCATCTGGATCAGACCTTTTTCCACGAAATCAGGATGCGTCTTACAGTCGCTATCTGTGAAGGCGATAAATTGTCCTCGGGCGATGGCGACGCCTGCATTGCGTGCGGGTCCGGCGCCTCGCTTCTTTTCAATCACCAGCCGGAGGTTTAGGGCATATTGTTCCAAACCTTGAGGCGGTATGTCCGAGTTGTTATCGCAAATTATGACTTCAAACTTGCTTTTATCATATGTCTGCCTTTCAAGCGACGCGAGGCAAGCTGCAAGACCTGACGGATCATTATAATGCGGCACGACGATGCTGAGCTCAAAATCATTCATTGAGGTTTCCTTGCGCAGTTCCTTAAATTAACGAACCTCGCATTCATGGGACTGGATGATCAGGGTCGCAAAAATTCATGAATTTTTCATAAACACTTTGCTTGTCTTCACCTTTGGTTTCTTGGGTGAAGCGGCGGTTCCGAATTGAAGGCCGGTGCAGATTTCATTGCAGCAGGCTGGGCATTTTGAACCTCTTTCAGGAGGCGGCTGCGGCGTGTTTGTATTGCGGTTACCGCAAGAGAGACGCAGGCGCCGAGAAACAGGAAATATGCGCCTTCGGTCTGGCCAAAATAGGACACGGCAAAAAATCCTGCGACGTTAATAAAGACGAATGTGCCCGATGCCCACAAGACAATAAGCTCTGCCTTTGAATTTGCATGGCGCATCGCTTTTCCAAGAATCCAGAATATTGAACCAAGTAAGAGTACGTATAATATTAACCCCAGGATGCCACCTCTCACCCCTTCCAATACATACTGATTGGTCACATCGAACAGGCCCCAACCCCAATGTGCCGTTGACTGGACTCCGACAAGCCACCATTCCCAGAAATTTGATATCGCCTTATCCATCAGATGATAACGATGCCACCCGGTTGACCCGCCAACGATATTCATTCGGGCGATCAAATGCCAGACCGGCGCATTCATCACCAAATGGAGTGATATGACAAGCGCGACTAGGCCCCAGCGAAAGTAACTCATATAACGGCGGAAATAGAAGAAGCTAAGCCCAATGATTGTAAATATTATCGACATCACCGGGGTACTTGATGCCGTGTTGAAAATAATACCAAAGATACAAACCGTATAAAAAATGAGTTCCGCTCTCGAAACGCCGCGAGTAAACCACATGGCAGCCACCCATGGGAGTGTGTTCGCCCAAAATATTCCGGCCATGATCGGGTGGGAAAATGGCCCCTGGCAACGCAGTCGTCCTTGGCGTATTTTGGTAAACTCGGGAACCCCGCCAAACTGAGCAAACAGATTGCGTCCGCTAAGTCTCTCCATCATGAAGACTGCAAACATGGGAATGGATGCAATTCCAAGTACAACCACCAAGCGGCGCAAATCAAACATATTAACAAGATAAATCCGGCCCAGAAAATAGCAGCCGACAGCTTCAAGCATATAGCCGGAACGGGTTACAAATCCTGAGAATCCATTTATGAGAATGGTATAGGAAATAATTCCCCAGATCATCCAAAGTAAAATTATCTTATCTGGAAGCTGAAACGTAAACCCAACATAGTCTTTTCTGATCAGAACGCGTAAAAATCCCGCCAATACTGTCAGGCGAATGAAATTGAAATCGAGACCGGCAAGCACAAATCTCTGGGCGCTTGGTATTGCCATCATCAAAATGACAAGTGGAATTATCGCCCATTTTCGTGGAAGAATCAAAGTCGCGATGATACAGCACGCAAGAATTGCTATGCCTGCCGGCTGTGCTGTTGTTACGCCATACCAGCTATCCATGCTTATGCTCACGCCTGGGCATATCGATGGCCAACACCGTCCATGCCAATATAATTTGTGGGTTCGTCAAACTATTTCACCTGAATTTCGGATTGTTAATCAGACCAAATTGTCCTGATGGTTGCAATCGTCAATCACTGTAGTCCGTAACGTTAAAAAATATATTAACCTAAAATCATAATTCATTGCGTATTACATCAAACTATGCCACTTGAAAAGTTTTAAGCTAGAAATATGATCTTGTGCGACATTTGCATGAGTTCTCCCATGATTATACGCCATGTTTTCTGCATATGCGGCTATGTTGGCTTTCCTTCATTTGAGCGATATGATCAGGGGTTCCTGATCATTGATATTTTCGGCTGCCAACAGGCTTGTTATATATAAAGTGTCAGAGAGTTTATTAAGTAAATGGTAACACAACATTATTATTTTAATAAAATACAGACTGAAAATTATTTCCTAATATTCTAGGCATCCTAACCACTGTGTATCGTTGATACCGGGCTGGATCTTCTACGGAGCGACTAAGGCTAAGTAATGGCGAAAAATCCAAAAGTTCTGGCAATTTCCTCGGCCGGGGGGCATTGGGTGCAGCTTCAGCGCTTGCGTGTGGCGTGGGATGGCTGTGATGCGGCCTATGTCACGACCAAGGAAGGCTATCGGGATGATCTGATTGCGGATGCTGCTCATCGCGGTCAATCCGCGCCGCGGTTTTACCGGGTGGTGGATGCCAACCGCTGGCAGAAGCTTCGCCTCTTGCGACAGCTTTTCGGCATCGTGATTATCCTGCTGCGCGAGCGGCCTGACGTGATTATCTCGACGGGTGCGGCGGCAGGTTTTTTTGCTCTCCGCCTCGGTAAGCTGATGGGGGCCCGTACCATCTGGGTGGACAGCATCGCCAATGCAGAAACGATGTCCCTTTCCGGGAAGAAAGCGGCCGGCTGCGCCGACCTCTGGTTGACGCAATGGGAGCATCTGGCCGGAAGCGAAGGGGATAAAGGCCCGCAGTATAGAGGATCGGTGGTATGATTTTTGTAACCGTCGGGCACGAACTCCGCTTTGATCGTTTGATGCGCGCCCTGGATGAGTGGGCGGGGACAACCGGATACAAGGATATTTTTGCCCAGGTTGCCGATTTGGGGGACGATGGCTATGCGCCGCAGAATTTCCAATGGCAACGCTTTCTCGATCCGGACGCCTTCAAGACGAATTTCGATCAGGCGGACCTGATTGTTGCCCATGCGGGCATGGGAACCATCATTACGGCGCTGACCATGAAGAAGCCGCTGCTGATCCTGCCGCGCAAGGAGCGGCTGATGGAAACCCGCAACGATCACCAGCTTGCCACCGCTGAACAGTTCGCCCGGCGGGAAGGCATTTATGTGGCCAGAGATGAAACGGAACTGGGGGCGGAGCTTGATAAGCTGATCAAAAACCCGCCCCCGGCCATGAGTACCGCGGCAAGTCCCTTTGCCGATCCAAAACTGGTTGAGGCCATTCGCGGATTTATTCTTGATGGTCGCCCCTCCCCCTGACGGATCTGTGAATTTGTCATACGGCAAATTAAGCATATTTTGAGAAATCGGCTCTAGACTGACAGCCACGGAATGCGGTCAATTGTATTCTGTGTTTTTTGCATGGGGCAGCGTTTGATGTTATGCCTGCAAGGGGTCGGATTTTGCAGGAAAGATGGCCGCGGTCGTTATATATATGTATGCGTTCGGCCCTGCTGACGTAATGGGCAACAGAAAGTTTGATCGATGAGCCTTGGAAATTTTAATGCGTTTGTGAAATCGGGTTTTGCGGGCGCCGTGGCGCTTGTGATCATCCTTCTGACGCTCTCTGCCTGTGATACACCAGAGGAAAAGGCTCAGGCTCATTTTGAGGCGGGGATGGCTTTTGTTGAAGAAGGAAACTTCGTCAAGGCGGGCATTGAATTTCGCAATGCGCTTCAGCTCAACGAAAATTTTGCGGATGGCTGGTATGGTCTGGCGCTTGTCGAGGAGCATGAGGGCAATTTCCGAAAATATGCCGGTGATATTCTGAAGGTGATTGAAATTAACCCCCGTCACCTGCCGGCGCAGGTCCGCTATGGTAAAATCATGCTGCTTTCCGGTGAATTGGAGAAAGCACTGGAAGTCAGCGATCTTGTCAGTGAACTGGCGCCTGGCAGCGCGGAGGCGCTGGCGCTTAAATCGGCAGTCATGTTCCGGCTTGGCGACAAGAGCGGAGCGGTGGCCGCGGCGAAAGCCGCGCTTGCGGCGGATCCGTCAAATATCGATGCCGTTCTTGTTCTGGCGGCTGAGGAAATTTCCACCGGAACGGCGGAAGCGGCAGTCAAGATTATTGATGAGGGGCTTGTCCATAACAAGGGCAATGCGCAGCTTCAGATCGTCAAGATCCGCGCCCTTGAGGAATTGGGGCGCAATGAGGATGTCGTCCGGGTTTTTCAGGAGCTTATCCAAAGCAACCCCGAAGATATCACCTATCGTAAGAGCCTTGTTCATTTCTATCTGCAGCATGGCAGAAAGGAAGAGGCGGAAAAAGAGATCCGGAATATTGCAAAGGAGAATCCAGCGGATGCCAATGCCAATCTGGATGTGATCCGCTTTGTCAGAACCGTAAAAGGGGATGAGGCGGCCGCTGCCGAACTTGAGAGTCTGATAGAAGAGCATCCGGATGTTTTGGATTATCGGTTTGCTCTGGCGACGCTCGCCGAACTGACAGGGGATGATGAACGGGCCATGGTTATCCTGGGCTCCATCATTGATAAAGAGATCCCTATTGAAGACATGATGGCAGCGTACAACAAGCTGGCGCAGCTATATTTTTCAAATGGTGATTTTGAGGAGGCGCGCTACCTCGCCTACGATGTTCTGGAAATGGATTCGTCCAATACCGATGCCCTTATCCTGATTGGCGCCATCGAGATTGATGAGGGCAAGATTGATTCTGCTATTTCCAATCTGCGCTCCTCCATGCGCCAGCAGCCGCAGTCCGTCCGCGCCTCGCTTCTTCTTGGCAAGGCGCATGAAATCAACGGCAGCCTGGAACTGGCGGAAGACCGTTATGCCGCCGCCTATCGGTTCAGCAAGGAAGAGCCGAAAGTAGGCATTATTTATGCCCAGTTTTTTCTTCGCCATGGAGAATTGCAACGGGCGGAACGAATCCTTGAAAAGCTCTCCGAGAGACATCCCGAGAATGCGGATGTTTTGAAGCTGCTGGCAGAAATTATGCTGAAGAAGAATGACTGGATTGCGGCAGATGACCTGGCCGGCAAACTGCGCGCTCTCGATGCAACGGATTCGGATGCCTATCAGATCAGCGGCGCCGCGCTGGCAGGTCTTCAAAATCCGGAGGATAGCCGTCTCGCCTATGAAAAGGCTTATGAAATCACGCCGGATGCCGGAACGGCCATAAAGGCGCTTGTCGAATCCTATCTTTTGAATGGCGAGATAGAAAAGGCGAGAAGTTTTCTGAGCAGTGTCATGGAGAAAAGCCCGAATAATTATCTGGCGAAAACGCTGCTGGCGCGGATTGAGTTTCAGAACAACCGGACAGAGGCGGGCGAAAAACTGATCCGTGAGGCAATTGCGGGCGCGCCTACAGAGCCGTCGGGCTATGCCATGCTTGCCCGTCATTATCTGGAAAAGGGGCAGGTGAACAAGGCGGAGGCGATCCTGAAAGAAGGCCTGGAGGTGACGCCGGACGGGTTTCTCCTCAATATCACACAGGCCGGACTTCTGGAGAGTGAAGGCAAGATACCCGAGGCCATCGCAATCTATGAGCGGCTGATTGAAGAGCGGCCAAACTCTGAAATTGTGGCAAATAATCTTGCCAGCCTGATTGCCGAGACGTCCAATAATGAAGAAGATCTGCGACGGGCCTACACTCTTGCAAAAAGATTCCGCAACTCCAAGGTTCCGAATTTCCTGGATACGCTTGGCTGGGTCCATTATCGGCTTGGCGAATATGATATGGCAACGCCGCTCCTCCGCCGGGCCGTGGAGCTTGATCCGAATATGGCCTTGTTGCGCTATCATTTCGGTATGTCATTAAAGGCGGAAAACAACCGTGAACGGGCGATCCGGGAACTCGAAAAGGCGCTTGTTCTTGGCGGATCGCAGCAATTTGCAAAAACTGCCGAAGTGGAAAAAGCCCTTGAGGAGCTGAAGGCGGCTTCAAAAACGAATTAGTTGAAAACATTATAATATTCATTATTTGAAGATAATCCGGATAACGGGCGAAGGCAGCATAATGTACAGAGAATTTTACGGACTTACCCAGAAGCCATTTTCAATTCTGCCCGATCCCCACTATCTATATTGGGGGCACAGCCACTCCCTTGCCTACTCCATGCTTGAATATGGCGTGATGAACCGCGCCGGATTTACGGTCGTGACCGGCGAGATCGGGTGTGGCAAGACAACGCTGATCCGCCATCTGCTTGATCGTCTGGATGAGGATTTTACCGTTGGCCTCGTTTCCAACATTCAAGATGGGGACCTTCTGCAATGGGTGCTGATGGCCTTCGGGCAGCCCTATGAGGGTAAATCCCACGTCGGGCTGCATGATGAGTTGCAGCAATTCCTGATACGGGAATATGCGGAAGGGCGCCGGACAATCCTGATCGTGGACGAGGCGCAAAATCTGGGGCCCAAGCTGCTGGAGCAATTGCGATTGCTGTCCAATATCAATGCGGATAATGACCAGCTTCTTCAGTTGATCCTAGTGGGTCAGCCACAGCTCAAGGAATTGCTGCAGGCGCCGGAGCTTACCCAGTTTGCGCAGCGTATTGCCTCCGATTTTCACCTTTCGCCGTTATCGGTAGAGGATATCGACGCCTATATCAGGCATCGGCTGCATATCGCCGGGCGGGATCTGCCGCTGTTTACGATGGGTGCCTGTGAGAAGCTCTATGAGGCCAGCCGCGGTATTCCCCGTATCATCAATATTCTTGCCGATACCTGCCTGGTGTATGGCTTTGCGCGGATGGCGCCGGAGATAGACGGGACCATTGTCGGAGAAGTTATCCGTGATAAACAGACCCACGGCATTTTCGGCATTTCGGCATCAAAGGGGACCGAAGAGACAAGAAGCAGCCGTTTACCGGTTCAAAGCAAGGATGAATCCGAAGAGGAAGAATCTGAACTGGTCATCCATGACAAGGAGCTGGCAAGGCTGATTTTCAAAAAACTTCGTTCAGACAGATAAACATGAAAATGCCCGGATATCCATAGCGGACATCCGGGCTCAAATCAGGATATTCAGATTAGATCAGAATTCTTTTCTGACCGAAATCGAAATCGTATTTTCCCGATAACTGTCAAAACTGTTCTCGCTGTCCTGGTTGTAATGGCCATAGGCAAGGCTGCCGATGAATGTCGGCGTGAACTGATAGCTAAGGCCGGTCTGGCCATAGAAGGATTTTTCACGGCTGCCCGCAACCTGGGCATCCAGAATTTCGGCATAGCCACCGCCGAGATTCCATTCCAGCCGCCGGGAAAGCTGCCGGGTAAAATTGCCGTCGAAGGAAACAACCTCTTCATCCGCACCGGTATTCAATATTGTCCGGGTGATATAGCTGGCCGTTGCGGAGTAGGTGTTGCGCCCCTTCTCTCCGCTTAATCCCATGGAAAAGGTTTTTGTCTTGGCAATAGAATCCGAGTAGCCGCCAGCAAAAGTGTTCGGGTTCACCAGATCACCATTCTGATCGAGGATACGCGCATTGGCAAAAGATGAGCCGGAACCCGCCACATCAACATGATACCCGGCAATGAATCGCGCTTCGCTGGAAATAAGATAGGTGAAGTCCGCATCAACAACGCCGCCGCCGAAACGGTGCCCGACCTGCACGCTGAGATCGGTGCGCGGCCCGGGCGTCAGACGGACGCCGGCGCCATAGAACGCCCCGCTGATTTTGTCATTATTAATATTGTCGCCATCAAATTCATCCCAACCGCCAGAGGCCAGCAGCGCCACATACCGATTGATCGGCACCTGTCCGTCCGCTTTCATGGTGCTGCGTTTCAGATCGTCGCCGTTGTCGACCTGATTGTCGAAGGCAAATGCTTCCACCGCCCATTTGGTGCGAGAAAATTCACGGCCGCTCTGCAGGGTGAGATCAATCCGGTTGGTATCCGAATCATTCGGCTCCGAACCGGAGATGCGGGAATTTGTATTGGTAAAACTGACCATGCTGTGGGTGTAGCGGATAATACCCGTCGCATAGCCGCCAAAATCATGCTGGTAGTAAGGGCTGATGCGGGTATTTAGAACCCGCGTATTGTCGCCGGTGCCGGAACGGTCGGAATAGGCGGTTGTTCCGTCACTGGAGTAACGTTCTTCCGTCAGGGCGACGTCGGTTTCAAGAAACAGGTTGTCAGAAATGAGCTCCGCATTCCCCGATGCCAGCAGGTTATGGTCGAAACCGTTCAGTTCCGAAAACCGGGCATAGACATTATACCCGACATCATAAGCGGCCCTCAGTTGCAGGCGGCGACCGATCCCTTCAACTTCAAAGCCGGCACGGAGGGTTGTGATGGCGTCGTCTTGCTCGTCACTTGCCGTACCATAAGCGTTGTCCGTATAAGTTTCACTCATGCCGATATATGGATTGAAAATCCATTCTGCGGCCTGAAGATTTCCGGCCATGATCAGGACCCCGCTGGCGACGGCACATCCGAGCGCCAGCGAAGAGCATGAATTTTTTCCGAAAACTAGCTGGTTTGCATTTAACACAATGCGACTACCTTCTATCTGTTTCCACCCTCAATACATACGGCAATCGAGATTGCCGCCACGCTACTAGAACCAGCTTTGCGGAATAATCAGAATATCCCCCGGCAGGAGCGGTACATTGGCGCTTACATCGCCGCCGACGATCAGGTCATCAAGACGGACGTTATAGGACATCTGCTCTCCGCCTTCCTTGCGGACGATGACAGCCCGGTTGCCGGCTGCAAACTCCGTCATGCCGCCAACGGCAATGATCGCGTCCAGAACCGTCATATCGTTGCGATAGGGGATGGCTTTTGGCTCGGCGGCCTGTCCAACGATACGGATCTGCTGGTCATAGGGACCATTGAAAGTCTGAACCGTAACGGTGACGAGCGGATCCTTGACATATTTGGCCAGCTGCTTCTCGATATCGCGGGCGAGTTGCTGCGATGTTTTCGAAGCGGCCATCATGTCATCAACCAGCGGGGTCGAGATCCGGCCATCCGGGCGGACCGGGACAGTGACGGAAAGATCCGGGTTCTGCCAGACGAAGACATTGAGTTCGTCCTGCGGGCCAATCACATACTGGGGTGCCTCGGCAAGTGAGCTCGGAGCGACCGAGGATGCCTGGTTCTGAGCTGCACATGCAGAAACGAACAGCGCCAGTGAAATCAAGGCGGTCCGGGCGGCAACGGACTTTATCTTCAGAAGTGTAAACACGTTAAGTGCCTCCCCCTATTTCTCATAATATTCTGATATAGGTATCAGAAATGGTTAATTCCGACAATATGACTTTGTAACACAGCTATAACGGCTTATCTAAGGGTAACGCCATATTTTATTCCACTATTCCCCTAAAAATGGCCATAATGCAACAATAGTATATGGCCATGTTCGGGTGATAGCATCACATTTTCAATTGCCAGAACGTTTTATCACTAAAAATCTTGGGTATTCGGATTAGCTGGTTGATTTTCTCTTTGGCGTGCAATCACAGATTACACTTTCCCAACGGAAAAACTGGTTGGCGAGGCCTGGAACAAATGCGTAAGGATTGTGGTACTAGAGAATTCATCGCGCATCCTTCTGTCTACCTCGAACGCTCCCTTAGCGCGAATTTGTCCGATGTGCCACTGACTGCTGACAACACTCGTATGGAGTTTTCAACCTAAACCCGGATTCGATGTTCCCGTAAGTACTGGGTGTGGTAACTATGCATCAGGAAATTTAGCGCTTGACCTTCCCACAATAGGAAGGTTTATCTTTCTGGAATATCATCAGGAGATGCTTGTGGAGAAGACGAATGATGCATACTCAAGACAAATTGAATCCGTCGGCTGTGACGGTGACAAGCTTTCCCATCGAAGGTATGAGTTGCGCTTCCTGCGTCGGGCGCGTGGAGGCTGAACTCAAGAAGGTCGAGGGCGTTGACACTGTTACGGTGAACCTGGTGACCGAACGTGCCGATATCCAGTCCGCTTCGCCACTCGACCGCGGATCACTCATCAACGCTATCGAGAAAGCTGGCTATTCGGTGCCTGCTGAGACCACAGAGCTTTCCATCGAAGGTATGACCTGCGCGTCCTGTGTCGGTCGCGTCGAAAAGGCGCTCAAGGCTGTGCCCGGCGTCACCAGTGCCGTTGTCAACCTTGCGACTGAAAGAGCCACGATCCAGGGCAGCGCCGATGCGACCGCCTTGGTGACGGCTATCGAGAACGCGGGATATGATGCCAGGGTAATCGCGGCTGCTACGGGTAGCAGTCGGGGCGAGACCGATGAGCGCACCGAGAAGAAGGACGCGGAACGCCGTGGACTGACACGTGATTTCACGATTGCAGCGGTGTTGACCGTGCCTGTCTTCATTCTGGAGATGGGCTCACACCTCATTCCTGGCATGCACGACCTGATTGCCTCAACGATCGGCATGGAGACGAATTGGTATCTCCAGTTCGTGTTGACAACCATCGTTCTGTTCGTGCCGGGCATCCGCTTTTACCACAAGGGGTTTCCGGCCCTCGGGCGGCTTGCCCCCGACATGAACTCCCTGGTCGCGGTCGGCACCATGGCAGCCTATGGCTATTCGCTCGTGGCGACCTTCGCGCCGGGGTTCCTGCCCGACGGAGCCGTCAACGTCTACTTTGAGGCCGCCGCTGTTATCGTCACTCTCATCCTGCTCGGCCGGTTGCTGGAGGCTCGCGCCAAGGGACGCACCTCCGAGGCGATCAAGCGCCTGGTCGGCCTTCAGGCCAAGATGGCCCGTGTGCGCAGGGACGGAAAGACGGTCGAGTTGCCGATCGATTCCGTCCTGTCGGGAGATATCGTCGAGGTTCGTCCCGGCGATCGCATCCCGGTGGATGGCGAACTCATCGAAGGCGAAAGCTATGTCGATGAATCGATGATCACCGGCGAGCCGATCCCCGTCTCCAAGACGAACGGCAGCGAGGTCGTGGCCGGAACGGTGAACCAGAAAGGCGCGTTCGCCATCCGTGCGACGGCTGTCGGCGGCAACACCGTTCTGTCGCAGATCATCCGCATGGTGGAAGAAGCGCAGGGGTCGAAGCTGCCGATTCAGGCGCTGGTCGACAAGGTGACGATGTATTTCGTGCCGGCGGTCTTCGCCGTGGCCGCGCTCACCTTCGCTGCATGGCTTTATTTCGGCCCGTCGCCCGCGCTCACTTTCGCGCTGGTCAACGCCGTTGCGGTCCTGATCATCGCCTGCCCTTGCGCCATGGGGCTGGCCACACCGACCTCGATCATGGTGGGCACCGGCCGCGGTGCCGAGCTGGGCGTGCTCTTCCGCAAGGGCGAAGCGCTGCAACTGCTCAAGGACGCCAAGGTCGTCGCCGTTGACAAGACGGGCACGTTGACGGAAGGCAAACCCGCCTTGACCGACCTGGAACTGGCTGCTGGATTCGAACGTGCAAACGTCCTGGGTCTGATCGCGGCCGTCGAGGCCAAGTCCGAACACCCGATCGCCCGTGCGATCGTGAACGCCGCCGCGGAGAACATCTCACTGCCGGACGTGTCGAACTTCGAATCGGTGACGGGTTTTGGCGTGAAGGCTGAGGCCGGTGGCAAGCGGGTCGAGATAGGTGCTGACCGCTACATGAGCGAACTCGGTCACGACGTGGCGGCGTTCTCCAAGGTCGCCAAACGCCTCGGCGACGAGGGTAAGTCTCCGCTCTATGCTGCGATAGAGGGCAAGCTTGCGGCGATTATCGCCGTTGCCGACCCGATCAAGGAAACGACGCCTGCTGCCATCAAGGCCCTGCACGATCTCGGGCTCAAGGTCGCGATGATCACCGGCGACAACGCCCACACGGCCAAGGCCATCGCGGCGCGACTCGGGATCGACGAGGTGGTGGCGGAAGTGCTACCGGACGGCAAGGTCGACGCGGTGCGCCGCCTTAAGGGAGAGCACGGCAAGGTGGCGTTCGTCGGTGATGGCATCAACGACGCTCCCGCTCTGGCCGAAGCGGATGTAGGTCTTGCCATTGGCACAGGTACGGACATTGCCATTGAAGCGGCTGATGTGGTGCTGATGTCGGGTAACCTGCAAGGTGTGCCAAAGGCGATCGCCTTGTCGAAGGCAACCATCGACAACATCCGACAAAATCTGTTCTGGGCGTTTGCCTACAACACGGCTTTGATTCCGGTCGCGGCAGGTGTGCTCTATCCGGCCTACGACATCCTGCTTTCGCCCGTCTTCGCTGCCGGCGCCATGGCACTGTCGTCGGTGTTTGTACTCGGCAATGCACTGAGATTGCGTCATTTCCGCTCACCCATGGGGACGGACGACAACGACGTGTCGCAGAGACAGGTGGAATTTGCACAAGCGAAATAAGGACAACCGAGCCTGCCACAGTGCAGGCTTGATGTTATCTGGAGAGGCATGGCTATGAATATTGGAAAGGCAGCGGAGGCATCGGGTGTATCGGCGAAGATGATCCGCTACTACGAATCGATCGGCTTGATTCCGGAAGCGTTGCGAACTGAAGCTGGATACAGGGATTACTCGGACAAGGATGTGCAAACCCTGCGCTTCATCCGGCGCGCACGGGATCTCGGGTTTTCGGTGGCGCAGATGAATAAACTGGTTGCGCTCTGGCGCGACCGGGGTCGTGCGAGCGCCGACGTCAAACGTCTTGCGCTTGAGCATGTCGCGGAGCTTGAGCTCAAGGCGCGCGAACTCCAGGAAATGAGCCGTGCACTCAAGCACCTGGCGGAAAACTGCCAGGGCGACGCTCGGCCGGACTGCCCGATTATCAGCGGTCTGGCCGGGGATGGCGTAGTGAAAGGAACGCCTAAGGGTGAGCGAGAACTTAATTCCACGCGCTTCGGGGCTATCGGGATTGAACCCAATTGCACGCAACGTCGCGGGAAAGAGAAGCGCTGACGCGTCTACTTCAGAAGCGGCGTCCTTGCCCTGACCTGAATGATTACCCGGCAAGGTGCTGATTATCGTACCCAGCCTCGCGGATGGCATCACTGATACGCGCCTCATTGACCTGGCTGCGCACGGTGACCTCGGCGTGTTCTATATCTGTAGATATTTCCGCCTGTGGGTCGATACTTTTAATGGCTTTTTCGACGGCGGATGTGCAGTGGCCACAGGTCATGCCGTTAACGTTGAATCGATACATATCGAACTCCTTCACAGAATCAGAGAATTGAGGAACCTGATCGTCCCAGCGACCAATCTAGTCTTTCCAACGCTGGTAAGGTCAACTGCGGAGCCTCAGACTTTGATTTGTCGAGTGCTCTGTGCCGACGGGCTGCCAAATGCACGGCTATTGATAAGACCTGGCCGATGCCGACAGTCTCTCTGTGCAAGGCATGCAAACGCAGCCTTGACCTTCCAACCATTGGAACGATTACCCTTTTGTGAAAAGTCAGCGCAACCGGTGTTCGGTAATCGCACTAAACACAAAGGAGTTAATCGATATCCACAGAGTCCCCTTCTCACTCAGGCAGACCAGAGCGCCCACTCGGTCTGGCCTTGGCCGTTATCGCCACCGCCCAGCTCATGGTGGTGCTTGACGATACGATCGCAAATATTGCGTTGCCAACACTCCAGAATGACCTCGGAATCTCGGCAGCGAACCTGCCTTGGGTGATCAATGCGTACATTCTCGCCTTTGGCGGATTGCTCCTGTTCGGTGGCAGGCTGGGCGATCTGTATGGACGTCGGCGTATGTTGCAGGTCGGCATGGCGATCTTTACGGTTGCATCGCTTCTCGTTGGCCTGGCCCAGGACACCGTGAGCATGATTGCCTCGCGCGGCCTCCAAGGGTTCGGCGCAGCATTGACAGCGCCCAATGCCCTGGCGTTGATCGCCACGACCTTTCCGGAAGGCAAGGAGCGCAACAAGGCCATGGCCGTCTACGGAGCAATGTCTGGCCTTGGCATTATTGCTGGATTGATTCTTGGAGGATTTCTGACAGGCCTGCTTGGCTGGCGTTGGGCGTTCTTCATCAATGTACCCATCGGTTTGGCGGTGCTCACTGGTTCGAGAACACTTGTCGAAGCGGAATTGCACAAGGGACGCCCCGACCTGACGGGAGCGCTTTCCAGCATCATCGGCATGGCAGCACTCGTCTATGGAATTACCCGTGGTGGTGAACATGGCTGGACCGATGGCATTACGCTCATTGCATTCGCCACTACGGCTATCCTGCTGCCGCTGTTCTTGGTTTTACAGTCGCGCAGCAGTGATCCACTTTTGCCGCTCCGCTTGTTCAAGGATCGCAACCGATCCGGTTCGTACCTGGCCATGCTGCTGCTGGGCTTCGGCCCCATGGGCATGATCTATTTGCTGACGCTCTATTTGCAGCACATCCTCAGCTATAGCCCGACCCTGACCGCCATGGCGTTTCTGCCCTTTGGGGTGGGTATCATCATTGGTGCTGTTGTCAGTTCAAAGCTTGTCATGCGCTTTACGCCGCGCGAGGTCGCAGCTCCGGCTGCGCTGGTCGCTAGCGCTGCATTGTTCTGGCTTTCGACCATCGGGCAACAACTCGACTATAGCTGGCACTTCATGCCAGCCGCCTTCCTCACCGCCTTCGGTTTCGTGGGAGCGGTCATTGCGCTGGCATTGACGGCCGTGAAGGGTGTGCAAGCACAGGAGACCGGCATCGCATCGGCGTTGTTCAACGCGTCGCAACAGATTGGTGTTGCGTTGGGGCTGGCTATCCTTTCGAGCATTTCTGTCTCCGTCACGGCCAGTCGGATGCCCGAGGCATTTGCTTCTCTGTATCGCGGTCGGGAAGTCGGCGATGCCGAACTGGTGCAGTCAGCCGGTGATGCGCTGATTCAGGGTTATGGCTTGGGACTTGCGGCGAGCGGGGTTGCTCTTGGCATCGCAGCCATCATCGTGGCCGTACTTGTCAACGCCAGGAAAGGACAGGTTTCCACACTTGGCGATAGTCCCTTGCATTGACCGGTTCTTCTTCCCTTTACGGCGCAGTCTGCCAAACCCGTACTGCGCCACACTGATGATTAATGGGAATCTGTCGCAATAGCTATGGAGCTTCCACCATGAGGAGAACACCGCATGACCGAAATGCCCGACAACATCCTGCACCTGCCTGAGTACCAGGTGCTGGGCTGCAAATCCACCGACGACGAAATGCACTTCCAGGTGGACGCGCCCGATCCCATCGCCTGCGAGGAATGCGGCGTGCAGGGTGAGTTCG